>JRYG01004158.1_pt1 | contig 12583 bp, 12 predicted proteins | sample 235341 | NCBI WGS metagenome assembly JRYG01 (sample SAMN03074218, study PRJNA261478) | activated sludge metagenome | biome: Wastewater Treatment Plant; feature: Wastewater; material: Activated sludge; isolation source: activated biomass of a wastewater treatment plant treating hydrocarbon... ... | reverse complement strand
AAAACTTGTCAACAAAAACTAGAAAACGCCTGCGCGCTGACATGAACTGGAAGGAGCCCTCCCGGGGCCCCTTCCAGCAATGCCCCAGAGTCGCCGCGTCAGAAGAACAGGATGGCGCCGAGATTCACATTGCGAGTCTTGGTTTCGGAGACGCCTGTGGAGGTCAGCTTTTCGTTAACCAACTCCCCAACCAAGGTAACGCTCGGGGTGAGTTTGTAGTAGGCCCCCAAAGCTACCGCCTGGTTCTTCTGGTCACCCGTCGCCAAAAGCTTCTTGTCAGTGTTCTGCCCGGTACTTAGGCCCACCTTCAAATCCTGAGTGGCTTGGAAGGTTCCCTGCACGAAGTATCCAGAGCTTTTCAGTCGACCACCGGTTGCATCCGCCCCACCGAAGAACTGTGCGCCAACCGTCGAAATACCCAAACCTTTGGCAGTGAAACCTGAGACCACAGCCTCAAACGCTCCAACGCCAACCTTCACACCGCCCTCAAAGCCATCAGCCTTGCGGCCGCCAGTGCCCTGGGTCTTCTGGTTAACGAACGCACCCCACACCTTACCGGTGGTGCTGCCTTTCCAATCATAGGAAAGCAGCCCCTGTACGCCCGGGGTTTTCTTTTCCGTCCCGGCGACCGGGTCGTACTGACTGGGGTTGAAGAGACCGATCGCCCCCTGCAATCCCCCCATGTTGGGTGAGCTATAGGTGATCTGGGGCTGGAAACCCACGTACATGTATCCGTGGCCGATCATGCCGAAAGAGGTGTTGAAAGGTTCCGCAGCACGAACTGTGCCGCCCACGCCGAGCAGCGTCATGTCGGAAAGCACGGGGTTTTGCATGAAGAGACCGATGTCGCGGCCAAACTTGAAGCTCCCCGTGTCCGGTTTCCCAAACTGCAGATATACGTTGCGGGAATCCACCGAAGAATAAGCAGAAAGCGCGGAACCAGGATTCGCACCAGCAGGCAATCCAATGATCTCGCTCTTCTGATTGATACCGGGAGCGAAGCTGATGTGCCCTTTTACATCCCAGCCGTTCTGTTTGGTGGTCGCCACGAAGTTGATCCATCCCGGCAATAGGCCGTTCTGGACGTTTGCCCGGTCATTGGTTGTCGTGACGCCCGTCACCAGATTCTTGGTCTTCTGGGAACTCTGGACGTAAAAACCATTGATGGTGCCGTTGATATCCAGGGCCCAGTCTCCCTGAGTAAAGGTGATCGCCTGAGCCTGGCCTGCAGCCGTCGCTGCCATCAATGCCAGCACCACCCCTTTTGCAGTGAACTGCTTTTTCATGTTGCTCCTCCTTTGTGGGCAAGATATTCGGAGGCCCGTAGAGCCTCTGCTTGTCGTAGCCGACGGCGATCCGAGGATTGCCGCCGGACGCGAGCCCACTCCGCAATAGTCGTACCAGCGAAAAAAGGGAGGAAAAACACGGCCAATCAGTAGATTACTGAACTTTTTTTGAACAATGCCCGGAACACAAGTGCGCCACAGACCCGGTTGTATGATTCGAAACTGAGCAACCCGGAACGGCTGTCACGACTACACAAAAAAAACCCGCTGCGCGCGGGTTATCAAGTCTTCCACTTTTTGGGGCAAACCCCGTGTTCGGTTTACTGCTTGGCCAAGCCCCCTGACACTGCTTGCATCGCCTCGGCTTCGGTCTGCAGCTTCTGGAGTGTTTCGGCCAACTGTTCGAGATTGCGCTCAAGCATGGCAGAGATAGCCCGCGCCGCCTGAAGCGGGCTCCCGGCCACCGCACGCATGGCGTCGATGCGCGCCTGCAGCTCGGTCAGCCGGGATGCGGAATCGGGATGCGCCTCGATGAACAAGCGGATCGCCCGCTCCCGTGCGCGAAAGAAGACCATCGGGTCCTTCTCGGCCAACTGCATCCAGTGGTCAAAATCAAACTTTCCCTTGCTCATCCTGGCTTCCTCCGCGATATGTGAAGCCATGGTAGAAGCCCGGCGAACGATGAGCATGGAAGCGGATCACAGGATGCGGATCACTTTCAGGCAGGAGTATCCGCAAAAAGCACTTTAATTTAGAGAGTTAGCAACTCATTGGATGAGTGTTGCGGCAACGCGGAATTCCACCAGTTCCGTGACGTGTTTTGCGTCGCCCCAAACGCCGCGCAGTTGCCAATCGCGCAGGCGCTGAAATGACACGGGCGGGCGGAGTCTGAACTCCGCCCGCCCGTACAAGGAATCCGCCACTCGCAGTGCTTCAGGCAGCTTGCCGCATATTGGCCACCAGCACGGACCGCGCCACACCCCGTTGCTCACCCACGCCGCTCAGCAACTCCTTCATGTCCAGGATGAGCACGATCTGGCCGTTGGACAAGGTTGTCACGCCCGCCACGCCCTTGGGTCTGAAATCGTCCAGGGACTTGATCACCGCATCTTCCCGGCCGGCGAAGCTGTCGATGGCCAGGATGAAGGAGGACTCCGCCGTCTGCATCAATACGCCGTATGCAGGCGCCTGTTCCTGCGGCCAACCCAGCAGGTGCGACAGCGGCATCACCGGCAGCACCTCGCCGCGCACCACCATCGTTGCCCGACCGCCAATCTCCTGAACCTGTCCCGGCTCGATGGGCAGAATCTCGCGCACCAGCGAGAGGGGGACGGCAAAGGGCTGATCCCCCAGACGCACCAGCAGCACGGGCAGGATGGCCAGGGTCAGCGGGAGAGAGATGATGAAGGTCGTCCCTTCGCCCATCACGGAGCGGATATCGATGGTCCCGTTGAGCTTCTGGATGTTGGTTTTCACCACATCCATCCCCACCCCGCGACCGGACACATCGGAGATTTCCGACTTGGTGGAGAACCCGGGCAGGAACACCAGATTGAAACTCTGGCGTTCATCCATCGTGTTTGCCTCTTCGTCGGTGATGAGACCTTTTTCCAGCGCCTTGGCGCGCAAGCGCTCGGCGTTCATGCCTCGACCGTCATCCGCCACGATGATGATGATGTGATCGCCTTCCTGCCGCGCCTCCAGCCTGAGCAGCGATTTTTCCTGCTTGCCATTGGCCTGGCGCTCATCCCGGTTTTCCACGCCGTGGTCGACCGCATTGCGGATCAGGTGAATGATCGGGTCCGAAAGGTCCTCGATCATGGTCTTGTCGATCTCCGTGTCCTCGCCCACCAGCACCACCTCCACATCCTTGCCCAGGCTGCGGGCCAGGTCGCGGGCAATCCGGGGGTACTTCTGGAACAGCCGGCCGATGGGCTGCATCCGGGTCTTCATCACCGCGTTCTGCAGGTCGGCCACCAGCAGATCGAGCTGGCTCACCGCCACATCAAGCGCATGCAGGGTTTCGGAGTCGTTGCTTCCGTTGAGGATGTCACTGCGCAGGGACGTCAGGCGGTTCTTGGTCAGGCCGATCTCGCCGGACAAGTTGAGCACCTGATCCAGCCGCGCGGTATCGACACGGATGGAATTCTCCCGCGATTTGTCCGCCTCCCGCCGACCGCCCCCACTACTACCGGGCTTGTCGGCTGCGCGCCGGCCGTACGGCGCAGGGGCCGGTGCCGCCGGCGGCGGCTGATTCGCAGACCGCGCCGCTTCAGTGTGGGCCACAGCCACAGCGGCCGGCACCACTCCTGTCACAGCCTGATGCAGCGCGCCCCAGTCCGGCTCCGCTGTCTGGCCGGACTCCGCAGGCTGTTCACTGGGCGCGGGCGAGGTCGCTGCCAAAACGATCTTGGCAGCAGCCTTGGGCTGCGACAACGGAGCAACCGCCTTGCCCTCAAGCTGAGCTTTCAGTGCCTCCAGCAAGTCTGGCGGCGCAGCCTTCGGCTGTGTCCCCTTTTCCAGCTGACCGAACATGTCCCGGACGGCCGCTGTCGCAGCCAGGATCACATCCATCCCCTCCTGGGTCACCTCCAGCTCGCCATTGCGCAACTTGTCGAAGAGGTTCTCCGTCAGGTGGCACAGGGTCACCAGCTCGTTGGCGTTGAGGAAACCCGCGCCACCCTTGATGGTGTGGAAGCCGCGAAAGATATCGTGCAGCAGGCTGCGATCCTGGGGCGATTTCTCCAGGTCCACCAGCTTGTTGTCCACGTCCGACAACAGATCGGCCGCTTCGACCAGGAAGTCCTGCAGCAGGTCTTCCATTCCCAGGAACTCACTCATCTCTCACTCCTCCTCACCGGCGGGCGTGACCGCCTTAGGTCCGCCATCGCTCAAAAACCCAGGCTCTCCAGCAGTTCGTCCACCTGGGTCTGGTCCGTCACCACATCGGTACGCCCCTCGGCACACACCACCGGGCCATTGAGCAGGCCGTCCGGCGCTTCCACCTTGCGGTCCTGGGGCATGGACTCCAGCAGCACTTGCAGCAACTGGCTTTCCATGCTTTGCGCCAGTTCAACGACTCGCTTGATCACCTGGCCGGTCAAGTCCTGGAAATCCTGGGCCATCATGATCTCGATCAACTGCTGGGAAGTTGCGCGGGTGTGGGCCGGCACCTGCTTGAGGTAGGCGCGGGTATCAGCCGCCAGTTCCTTGAAGGCTTCCGGGTTGAGCTCGTTTCGGTAGAGGCAGTCCCACCGGGCCGACAACAGCTCCGCGTCGCCCTCCAGGGATTCCTGCAACGGCCGTGCCACATCGGTGGCATTGAGCACCCGGCTGGCCGCCTGTTCGGTCATCTGCGCCACGTAGGCCAGGCGTTGCCTGGCGTCCGGGATGGCCTTAGCCGCCTCTTCAAGCGCCTGGTCGTACCCCAGTTCCCGCAAGGTATCGTGCAGTTGGCGGGTCATATGCCCGATACGGTTGAAGACCACTTCGCAACTATGGTCCGAGACCTCGTCCGGCTCCTTCGCGCCCTCCGAGGAAGAGGCGGCCGCGACGCTGTCGAACAGTGCCTGCAGGGCATCGCAGTCGCCATCCGGTTCCGGCTCGGGCTTCGGCGCCACCGCCGCAGGTGGCCCCGAAGGTGCGGCAAAACTGTCGAACAGCGCCTGCAGCTCGTCGCTGTCTTCCGCTTCATCGAACTTGAGCTTCTTGCCCATCTGTTATTCCCATCGGTTCGGGTCCGTGCCCATTGGCGCGAAGGCCCGGTTTAACCAGGCGCCCGCCGGGATGCCAGCCCCTTTTTGATCTCACCCCAACGCTGGGAGCCTCCCCGGTCAGGCCGGCTGCTTTTCCAGTTTCTCGAAGATCTTGGTCAGCTTTTCACTCAGTGTTGCCGCGGTGAAAGGCTTGACGATGTATCCGCTGGCACCCGCCTGGGCTGCAGCGATGATGTTTTCCTTCTTCGCCTCGGCCGTGATCATCAGCACCGGCAGGTGCTTGAGCTGGGGCGTGGCGCGGATCTTCTGCAGCAGCTCGATACCGGTCATGTTGGGCATGTTCCAGTCCGAGACCACGAAATCGAAACCACCGCCCTGCAGCTTCTGATAGGCCACGACCCCATCCTCGGCCTCATCGACGTTGGTAAAACCCAGCTCCTTGAGCAGGTTGCGCACGATGCGCCGCATGGTCGAGAAATCATCAACCACCAGAAACTTCATTTTCGGATCTGCCATCTTTATTTCTCCGACTCACTGCGATCTTGCCAACATCGGGCGCAGCGTCTCCGCCAGCACCCCTGCATCAAACTTCGCCACGTAGGCATCCACGCCCACGCTGCGCCCCATCGTCCGGTTTGCCTCGGACGAAAGCGACGAATGCATCACCACCGGAATCCCCTCGAACCGCGGGTCCTGCTTGATGTTGCGGGTCAGCACGTAGCCATCCATCTCCGGCATCTCCGCATCCACCATGATCAGGTCCAGCTCATCGGTCATCGGTCGGCCCGCTTGCTGAGCGTGCGTGGCCATTCCTGCGAGCCGCGTCCATGCCTCCTGGCCGTTGAGCGCGTGCTTGTGGCGCACGCCCAGTTTGTCCAGTACCTCGGCGATTTTCTTGCGTGCCACCGCCGAGTCATCCACGAAGAAAACGTTGGGTTCCCGTTCTGCTTCGATCGCGTCCACGTCGCCCACCGGCGCTTCGCCGAAGGTGGCCGCCAGGATCGACTCCACATCCAGGATCGATACCAGTTTTCCGTCTGCCAGCTCGGTGATGGCGGTGATGAAGCTCTTCAGCACCGGGCCGCCGGAATTGGCCTCCGGCGAGCGGACCCGGTCCCAATCCACGCGGATGATCCGATCGACCTCATGCACCAGGAAGCCCAGGGTGCGCTTGCTGTACTCGGTGACCATCATCGAGCCACCCAACCCGCCGGGTACTCCGTCGAGCTGGAGGATGCGGGCCAGGGAAAGCACCGGAATCACGTTGCCCCGCAACGAGATCAGTCCCTCCACCCCGCCCGGCATGTTGGGCGCACGGGTAATCATCGGCGTGCGGGAGACCTCCCGCACCTTGAACACATTGATCCCGAAGATCTCCCGCGTCCCCAGGGAAAACAGCAGGATTTCCATGCAGTTGGAGCCAGCCAGCCGGGTGCGGGCATCCACGGCGGCGAGCAGGCCGCTATCGTTGCTTTCGATCATCGTGCCTCCTTTGACTGACACGTCAGGCCACCGCGGCGTGCGCCTGATCGCGCTTGAGCAAACGGCTCAAGGTTCCCGCCAGGCGCTGCGGCTCAAACTTGGGAACGTATTCGTCCACCCCGACCGACTGGCCGAGTTTCACGTTCGACATCCCGGAGAGGGAGGAATGCATCAGCACCTTGATGCCGGCGAAACGGGCGTCGGTCTTGATCTTCTTGGTCAGGATGTAGCCATCCATTTCCGGCATCTCCACGTCGGTGAGCACCAGCGGTACCACATCGGCGATGGCCTGGCCTGCCGCCTCCGCGTAATGGGCGATGCGCTGCAACTCCTCCCAGGCCTGGCGGCCGTTGATGGCGGCGAAGTACTTCACCCCCATGAGATCGAGGGTGCGCTGGATCTGCTTTCGGGCCACCGAGGAGTCGTCGGCGAACACGACCGTCGCGCTTTCCTCACCGATGGGCGTAATGCCCTTGAACATCAGGTCATCCTCGATCTGGGTCGTCTCCGCCAGCACCCTCTCCACATCCAGCATCATCACCAGACGGTTGTCCGCCAGTTCAGTCACCGCCGTCACCAAACCGCCCATCTTTGCGGTCAGCATCTCCGGCGGCACGCGCATCCGCGACCAGTCCAGGCGCAGGATGGTGTCCACCGCCTCCACCAGGAACCCCTGGGTGTGTCCGTTGTATTCGGTCACGATCATGATTTCCCGGTTCTCGGTGGAAACCCCCACATAGCGGGCCAGATCCACCACCGGCACCAGCGCGCCGCGCAGGCTCACCATCCCCTCCACCGAGCCCGGCATCTCCGGCGCCGCGGTAATGGGGGGCGTGCGCATCACTTCGCGCACTTTGAAGACGTTGATGCCAAAGGTTTCGCGCCGTCCGGTCCTGGAGTCCACGCCCAGGGAGAACAGCAGAATTTCCAGCTTGTTCGTCCCGGCAAGCCGGGTACGCGCATCGATGTTCTTGAGCAGATCTGACATGTCTCCGATTCCTCTATCCGGGGCGAGACCCCGCCGCCAAGGCGAAGGGGGCAATGCCTGGATTAACGACGTGTCAGCAACGTTCTTGAGATGCGGGTACGAATGTTCTCCCGGCACGCACGCCGGCGCGAGAACGCCCGGGCACGCAGCGCTAGAGGGGGCCCGTCAGGGCAAAGCAGACAAACACTTCCGTGCCACCGCTTCGGTACTCCACCCGCTTGGCCAGACGGCACAGCAAATGGGCCCCACGGTTCACTTCCACCCCCGCCGGGGCCGTCCAGCGTACGCCTGCGGCAGCATCCCCGGACCGCCCGCTATGGCGGCAGGTGATGTGGAGCACCGGACCATCCGGGTCCACCTGCTGCTCCACGTCCAGTTCGATGAAGCCATCCCGCAATTCGCCGAGCCGCTGAGCCCGCTCCTGGAGATACATGTCAAAGCAACTGGGATCGTCTTTCAAGGCAGGGGGCAACCCCAGCACACCCAGATCCAGGGCCTGGTTGATGACTTCTGAGAGCACCAGAAACAAGGCGCTGCGGCGCAACTGGGTGGACTCGAATTGCGCCAGCAGATTGCTGATCAGGGGCACCGGGTCCAGGCGCTGCAGCTCTTCCACGCCCAGATGCAGCGCCACCCGCCAGGAGCCCAGCGCCCGCGCCTGTGCCACGCCTCCCCCCGCTGGCGCAGCGGCGGGCGCCTGCTCCGGGGTATCAATGGAACAATCGATCACTGCCACCGAAACATCATCCCGGGCGGCCATGCCCCGCAGATGGGCCTGAACGCCCTGCACCAGGCGGGCCATCGGGTCCGCCCCTGCATCGGCCAGCACCCCGCGCATCCCTTCCAGCCCGAAAGCGCGGCCGGAATCATCCTCGGCCTCGAGCAAACCGTCGGAGTACAGCACCAGATGGGCGGGCCCGGCGAGACGCAGGATCTGGGGCGTCGGATCAAAGTCCTCGTCGTCCAGGATACCCAGCGCCAGATGGTGGCGTCCGAAGGTGTGGAGGACACCATCTTCCCCCGCCAGCAGGGGTGGCGGATTGCCACCGTTCCAGACGGCCACCACGCCACTGCGGAAGTCCACGGACACCACCGTAGCCGCTACAAAGCGTTCCACCGGCAGCAACTCCCGCACTTTCGCGTTCATCTCCCGGGCGATGGCGTCGATGCCGAATCCCCGCTCGGTCATGCGGTAAAAGGGCGCGGTCACCGGCAGCACGTTGAGGGACGCCGCCAGACCATGCCCCGTACCGTCGGCCAGCAGCACATGCAGCACGTTGCCCGGGGTACGTGCCGCCGCCACCAGATCGCCGCTGAACACATCCGCTGGCGCCACCCAGTGCTTGAGCGCCGGGTCGTTGAGCTTCTCCACGTTCACCAGACGTTCCATCAGGTGACGGGCGATACGCTTTTCCTCCTGCTCCTGCTCGTAATAGAGGCGCAGCTCCTTGGCCCGCTTTTGCTCTTCCCGCTGCATCGCCAGCAGTCGCTCGATCACACCCAGCCGGGCCGCCAACAATCGGGGTGAGACCGGCTTGGCGAGGCAGGTGTCGACGCCCATCTCCAGGGCGCTCACCATGGTGTTCTCGTCCGCGTGGCCGGTGATCAGGATAACGGGCGCCCATGCCGGCGCCGCAAGCTCACGCAGGCGCCTCGCCAGTTCCAGGCCGTCCTCCCCGGGCATGGCCACATCGGCGATGACCACATCCGGGGCTTCCCGCTGCCAGGCCAGCACCGCCTCCTCCGCCCCGACAACGCAAACCACCTCATGCCCTAGCCGATGCAATAGCCGGGTGTTGAGCAGCAGGTCGTCGCGACAGTCATCAACCAGAAGGACTTTCATGGCGCCGGCGAACGGGGGAAGGAGTGATGGAGCTCGCCAGCCCGGGGCTCGGGCGGCGAAGCCGCGGCCAGGAGGCACCGCGGCGGGCAGGCGTTGCAGAGCCCGCCCGCAGGCGGGCCTCGTTCAGACGAACGAAAACAGCTTGCCGAAGTTGGCGATGTCCAGCACCTGCTTGACACTGCCTCGCACGCCAGACAGCGCCACGGGCTTGTTGGCCGCCTTGGCCTTGTCCCGCAGCATCAGCAGCATGCCCAGCGCGGAGCTGTCCAGATACGCCACCTGGCCCAGATCCACCTGCACCTCGCGCACCCCTTGCCCACCCAGGGCGGAATCCACCGCTTCACGGAATTCCCGGTGGGCATTGAAATCGAAGCGACCGCCCAGGCGGATCACTGCCATACCGTTGTTGTAAGACACATTCGCATCCATCGACCATTCTCCATAATTGGGGGGGCTGTCCCGGTTATCGGTACGGGGGCGTCAAACTTGATGCCCCTCCCCGCGGGACCGGCTTCAGACCCGCGCCGGACGGCGCTCCGATTCACGCAGGCGGGTCAGGATGCGCGGCGCGATGTCGCGCAGGTTGACCACCTCTTCCACAGCGCCCGCAGCCACCGCCGCCCGGGGCATGCCGTACACCACGCAACTGGCTTCGTCCTGGGCGATGGTCCAGGCGCCCGCATCGCGCAGGGCCTTCATGCCCTCGGCCCCGTCCTTGCCCATGCCGGTGAGCATCACCGCGATGCCGTTGCGGCCCACCTCCCTGACCGCGGAGCGGAACAGCACTTCCACCGAGGGGCGATGCCGGTTCACCGGCTCGCCCTGGCTCAGCTCGCACACCCAGCCGCCGGCGCTGCGGCGCACGCTCAGATGGGAATGGCCGGGCGCAAGATAGGCATGGCCGGGCTGGACGCGCTCGCCATGAGTCGCCTCTTTCACCCGGATGCGGCAAGTACTGTCCAGCCGCTTGGCGAAGGAGGCGGTGAACAGCTCCGGCATGTGCTGCACCATCACGATGCCCGGGCAGCCTTCGGGCATGCCCATCAGCACTTCCTTGATGGCTTCGGTACCGCCGGTGGAGGCGCCGATGAGGATCAGCTTCTCCGCCGCCAGCCGGGCGTTCCCGAACTGGGCGGGCGGCGCGGCCGGCGCCACGACCGGAGCCGAGGCCAGCGGACGCAAGCGGGCACCGAACGCCGCGCGGATCTTGTCGCAGATATCGGTGGCGTATTCCTGGATACGGCCGGGAGCATCGATGCGCGGCTTGGCGATCACGTCCACAGCACCCAGTTCCAGCGCCCGCAGGGAGGTGTCGGAGCCCGCCTCCGTCAGCGACGAAATCATCACCACCGGCATCGGGCGCAACTGCATCAGCCGGCGCAGGAACTCCAGACCGTCCATGCGCGGCATTTCCACGTCCAGCGTCAGCACATCCGGGTTGACGGTCTTGATCATCTCCCGGGCAGCCAGGGGGTCCGGCGCCGTCCCCACCACCTCCATGTCCGGGGCCGTGCTGATGATTTCGGTCAGCACCTTGCGCATCAGCACCGAGTCATCGACAACTAGAACCTTGATAGTCATGGTGTTCTCACTCTCTCGTCGAGGCCGCCCCAGGGGCCGGCCCTGTCAGGGTTCAGGAAAACAGTTCCACATCTCCGCCCAGGCTCGCACCCTTGAGCTGACGCTCCAGTTCGCGTTCGCGGCGGACAATGGTGTCGTTGTTCATCCTCGCCAGCTTCTTCACCATCACCCGCCCGGTGGCGGGGAAGTAGTAGATCTTGCGCGGGTGTACATCCAGGAGATCCTGCGCCACCACCGGAATGCCTTCGGTCTCGAGGAAGTCCAGCACAAAGCGGGAGTTGCGCTCGCCCACCTGGGACTGGGACAAGGCGGTCATCACCTTTCCGCCTCCGAAAACCTTCGCTTCCAGATTGCTGCGGCGGGCGCCGAGCTTGAGCAGATGGTTAACCAGTATCTCCATGGCGTAAGCGCCATAGCGGGCCGAAGCGCTCACCACGCCGCTGTCGCCGTTGACCGGCAACAGGAAGTGATTCATCCCGCCGATACCGCGCTCCTTGTCCCGGATGCAGGCCGACACGCAGGAGCCCAGCACCGTCACGATCACCATGTCGGTGGTGGTGACGTAGTACTCCCCTGGCAGCACCTTGACCGCATGCTTCTGGAAGTTGCGGTCGAAGTAGGTATTGCCGGCCAGATGTTCGCCCAGGCCCGTGTTGTCAACGACTCTTGTCAGCCCGCTCATAGACGGTTCTCCCCAGCGAGTGGAAAAGGTCCGCCGCGTGGGCGAAGCTCTCTGAATGGCCTGCAAACAGCCGCCCTTCCGGGCGCAACAGGGGCGCGAACTTCTTCAGGATCTGGTACTGGGTGGGCTTGTCGAAATAGATCATCACGTTGCGGCAGAAGATGATGTCCAGCGGTCCCTGTACCGGCCAGCGCTCGTGCAGCAAGTTCACCTGGTGGAAGGCGATCAGCCTGGTGAGCTCGGGGCGCACCCGCACCTGCCCGGCGTTGGCGCCCGTGCCGCGCAGGAAGAACCGCTGCAGCCGCTCCCGGGAGAGCTTTTCGACCCGCTCCTCCTCATAGACACCGCTCTGCGCCTTGGCCAGCACATTGGTGTCCAAATCGCTGGCGATGATTTGCACCGGCGGCGTCAGGGTATCGAACACTTCGCACATGCACATGGCGATGGAGTAAGCCTCCTCACCCGTGGAACAGGCGCTGCTCCAGATCCGCACCGGCCGCCGCTCCTTCATCTGCCGGACCCACTGGCCGAGGATGTCGAAGTGGTGGGATTCCCGGAAGAAAGAGGTGAGATTGGTCGTCAGCGCATTGACGAAGGATTCCCACTCGGTGCCGTCCCCTGCCTCCAGTCGGCGCAAGTATTGGCCAAAGCTGGTGTCGCCCCGTGCCCGCAGGCGCCGGGCCAGACGGCTATAGACCATGTCGCGCTTGGCCGGCGAAAGGGAAATCCCCGCCTGGGTGTAGATCAGCTTGCGGACCCGCTCGAAATCCGCATCGGTAAAGTCAAACTCACGAGATGCAAGCGTGGCGCTCATGGGCACTCCTGCCGTTGTTCATTTGTTGTCGCAGCCGGGGGCATGTCCAAACGCCGGCCCAAGGGCAAGCGTGTGCAAGCCGTGGGACCGCCAGCCCGCTTGGCCGGCGTTCGCTGCCAGGCGGGCCTTGGCTCCATCCGGGCAGCGCCGCTCACGGGCTGGCGTCATGGCGCTCAAAACTCTTCCCACTC
>JRYG01002020.1_pt1 | contig 12591 bp, 13 predicted proteins | sample 235341 | NCBI WGS metagenome assembly JRYG01 (sample SAMN03074218, study PRJNA261478) | activated sludge metagenome | biome: Wastewater Treatment Plant; feature: Wastewater; material: Activated sludge; isolation source: activated biomass of a wastewater treatment plant treating hydrocarbon... ... | reverse complement strand
GCCATCCATTTCCGGCATCCGAATATCCATCAAAATGAGATCGAAATGCTGATTCCGGCACGCTTCCAGCGCCTCAAACCCACTGGCGGCGGTCACCACATCCGCATTAAGTTCCAGCAACGCCAGTTGGGCATAAAGACGATTCTGACTTTGATCGTCCACCACCAGCACGCGGCTGCCGCCGCATCGAGGAGTCTTGCAAAGACGCCTTGCTGACAGGGCTTCATCCTGAGGTGAAGGGACCGTTGGCAGCGCGTCTTCTTGCGCGTCCGGGTGTGGCGCAAGTTCTTTGGGTTCACTCCTCGGCTCGGGATGGGGTTCGGGTAGGGCCAGTGGAATCTCGACCGCGAACGTGGAACCTTGCCCAAGCTGGCTTTCTACCTGTAAGCGGCCCTTCATTAACTCGACGACTTGCCGGCAAATGGATAACCCCAGGCCGCTTCCCCCCTGTTGGCGGGTGGTTGAGCAATCGATCTGATTGAACGCTTGGAAGATCGTCGCTTGGTGTTCCGGTGCAATGCCAATCCCGGTGTCATGGACCGCCAGACAGCATTTGAACGTGTTCTCGTTCTCCTGGAGGCCCGAAACCCGGACTTGAATCGTTCCCTGGGCCGTGAATTTGATGGCGTTATCAACCAGATTACGCAAGATTTGTTCGAGCCGCCGGCGATCAGCGTAGACCCATTCCGGTAGCCGCGGGTCCATGGTTATTTTGAAATCAAGTTTTTTTGCGCGCGCTCTGGAGTCAAAGTGGTGGAGAACGTGTTCCAGCAGCTCCTTGAGCTTAAAGGGGCGTTCTCGTAGCTGCATCTTGCCCGCTTCCAGTTTGGAGAAATCCAAGATGCTGTTGATTTCTGCTAATAAACTGTCGGCGGCCTGCCGGAGCAGAGTGAGATAGGCTGTTTGCTCGTCGGTGAGGGGCGTTTTGGCCAGTAGTGTGATAAAGCCGATCACGCCGTGCATGGGCGTGCGGATTTCGTGGCTCATGTTGGCCAGGAATTGGGATTTCACGCGGCTGGCGGCCAGGGCCTGCTCGCGGGCGACGATCAGCTCGGCGTTTTGCTGCTTGACTTCCCGAACCGCGTCCTCGACCTGCTGGGCGAGGCTGGCCTTTGAGGCCGTCAGTGCCGCGTTGCTGGCCGTCAGGTCCCGGTGGGCGGCGGCCACCTGGGCGATCAAGGAATTGAAAGCGGTCGCGATCTGTCGCGCCTCTCGGACCCCGTGAACCTCGACTTGGCGGAAGTGACTGACGGTTGCGGGATCGGACATCACTCGTGATAGCTGTTTGATCGGGCGGGTCAGCTGGCGCAACACCAGCAGCATCAACACCGTAAGGGACAAACTACCGGTTCCCATCACGAGAAGTAGGTGTTGATTGATGTTGCGCAAATCGGCTTGGAGCTTGGTCTTGGTCAAGGTCAGCGCCACCAATCCAAGGGTGTTTGGGGCGGCGGTAAGTTGAGGTGCGGCTGGCCGGGTCGATGGACGCACCATGCCTCCAAATAGATCGGAGTCCCGGTCGGGCGTGGTTAGCCTCTGTTCAATAATGGGGGTAATAATCGTGATGGAGTCTGGCCGTTCGAGCGGGCGGGTTGGTTCTGTTGCCGCGCCGACCAGCGATTCCAAACCGGGCATGATGGGGTCCGATCCGAGTGCGGATACCGTTTTGCCTTGGGAGTTGACAAGAACCAGCCCCATTACGTTGGGATAGGCGATCATCGTTTCCAAACGCGGTCTGATGTGCTCGACCGTACCTTGGATGATCGGCAAGCGACTCTCCTCGGCGATGCGTTGGGCTAGCGCGCGACCATTTTCCAATAGATCATCGTGGAAATAGGTGGTTAATCGCTGCTGAAGCAATCCGAGGACGCCGAAGGTCAACGCGAGCATTCCGACCAAATAGAGGCTCACGAGTAATTGATGCAGCGTGAAAGGCGGCCGTAAAGCAACCATAAGCGAGCCTCATGGTTCTGGAAACAGGGGTTTGGCGCGCTGGATCAGGGCGCTGCGGGGAGTGATGCCCAAATGACGCGCGGTTCGCGTGTTGAGCGCGAGCTGGCCGGTGCGCGAAAACCGTAAGCCCGTGGGGTGAGCGCTTTGCTGAATCAACGTACCCAACTCGGCACCGATCTTGGCGTAGTCGGGATAGAGCGCGAATAGAAACCCGAGCTTGACGTGGGTGATGGTATCCGAAAAGACGGCGATGCGCCGATCCCAAGCCTGTTCGAGCACGTAGGGATAAATCAACTCGGTATTCAATACAATGGTGTTACTGCCGAACCACAACGCCGTGGTGTTGGGATCGAGCGTTTCGAACGTCGTCCCGAGCTGGCGAATCACGTCGAACGCGTCGGTAACGCCGATGGCCTCGATGCTGATCCGCGCGTCCCTTGCCGCTTGTTTCACCGGTACGAGCCACGGTTCTTCCTGGCTGTTGTAGTACACCACCACGCGCCGGATGTCCGGCAGGAGCTCGTGGAGGGTTTGCAAATAAACCGCCGGATCGACGCTCAAACTGATGCCCGGTAGCGGGACTTGGCCCGGCAAGGCATTGACTCCGCTCAAGAAAACATCGTGGCGGTGGTGCTCGCTGTTTTCGTAGAAATGTAAGGCTTTCTGTCCGAGCAGCACCACGGTTTGGTCACGCCCCTCGACCAGCCAGCTTCGAAATTCTTCCGGCGACGTCGTGGCCGTAATCACTTTTTGTTGAAGCAGTGCGCCCGCGGTCCGGGCGATGCCACTGGTCATCTGCGCGAAAGCTTCCCGGTAGGGTTCCGGAGCCTCCGGGTACACCACCAGCAGCGGCGCCGAAAGCGTGCGAGCGGCCGGAAAGCACAGGAAAACCATCACGAGGATCGCGCGGAGGTGGTCTGTTGTGGTCATGCGCGATCAAATCCGGCGGTTATTCACATGGAAATGAGTTGAATGCTCGGTTTACCGAATGAATCATTATAGGTACGAAAGCCACCCGTCGCGCCGTCGCGCCTTGATCCCGGCGAACCAGCGGCACGCCGGGTAGAGCGCGACCACGATCCCGATCCATGCCGCGTAGACGACCGGCAAGCCAAAGCCCCAACCGGCCGCCACCGGGTCTTTCGGCAACAGGGTCAAGTCGAAACCGAGCGACAGCGCGATCGCGCCGGCCAGCAGACGGGCCAACACGAGGTGCGAGACGTAGAAAAACAGCGGAACGCGCCCAAACGTGGCGAGCCGGTCCGCGAGCGGCGGGCGGGCGCGCTCGAAGCACGCGAGCAGGATCGCGGCCGGACCCAGGGTCATGAGCAAAAAGACCAGCGAAGGCGGATACTTGGTCGCGTCGAGGAACGACAGCACGGTGAACGCCGCCGTCGGTTGCGGCGTCCAGGGGCGCGGATCGCCGTACCCGTTGGCCAGCCGCAGCAGCAAAAACAGCGCGAGCAGCGCGACCCCCAACCCCAACAGCAGAGATCGGCGCCGGCGCGGGTCCAGATCGAACACCCCGCCGAACACGTAGCCCACCGCCATGACCCCGATCCAGGGCACCAGCGGATAGACCACCTTGCCCAGCGGCGTCGGTCCTTTCCCGTGCAGGATGGGCCACCACGTCGCAAACGCGCCCAGCCGCGCCGGGTCGATGCCATCCAACAGGTTGTGCCCGGCGATCATCGCGAGGCCAACCGCGCCGATCAGGGCGAGCGGCAGGCGCACCAGCCCGGCCAGCCCCACCATCGACCCGCCGATGGCCCAGATCACCCCCAGAATGGGGGGACCGGTGCCGGGCAGCGTGAAGGTCCAGGCCATGTACACCACCGTCAACTCCACGACCACCAGCCACAGGCCGCGCGTCAACAGGAAGCGCGACAGCGTTGTTTCGCTCAACCGCAAGGCGCGGCGGCGGGCGCTCGCGCCCGCGAGCAACAGGAACACCGGTGCGCAATAATGCGTGATCCAGCGCGTCAGAAACAGGCCGAGGGTGGTGCGATCAAGGTCGAGGGGGTCAAGGCTTGGATCGGAAAAGTACGCGCGCGCGTGGTCCAGCGCCATGAGCACCATGACCAGCCCACGCAGGAGGTCTATTGAGTCGATGCGCGGGCGCGGAGCGGGCACAGCCTCGATTCCGCTGTCTCTACAGGCGGCCATGCATGACATCGTGCCCCTCTATTTCCTTGAGCCAGGATTCTTTGGCGAGCCGTTTCCCCAGACCGCGCCGGACCGGCTAGAAGCGGCCGGACACTGTAAAATAATAGGTGCGACCGGGCAACGGAAAATCGCTCGGAAGTGCCGTACCGAAGCTGTCATCCACAGCGTCCGCGTCGAACAGGTTCCGCACATCGAGCCCCACTTCGAAAGTGGGTGCGATCTCGTAGCGTACCAACCCATCGACTAGGGTGTAGGTTTTTGTAGAGGGTCTGGGGTCATTGAAGCTTCGATCCCGCTGGCCGACATAACGCGCTTGAACCGAAAAAAACCAAGGTTTTTGCCGCCGCTGCAAGCGGGTATAGAACAGATGATGCGGGCCATAACCGAGATCCGAGTTCGTGGTTTTATCTTCATTATCTTGATAGCTATAAGCGCCATAGAGCTGCGTGCGGCTGTCAATGTCCCACCGCGCTTCCAACTCGATCCCTCGGCCAATTTGTCTGCCCACGTTCGTGGGAACCAGGGTCGAACCGCCCTCATATAAAAGCCGAATTTGATCGTCGGTTTTCTGATAAAACAGATTCAGGCGGGTGGATACCTTGGGATGGATACGATAGTCGAACGCGAGTTCAAGGCTTTCAATTGTTTCCGGCTTCAAATGGGGATTACCGGTGAGTATGGGAGATTGTCTGGCATGGGTATCGATCAAGGAGGGGCCTCGGAATCCTCACCCGTAGAGCAACTTAGTCGTCAGATAAGACGTAGTGTCCCAAACCAAAGCCATTCGAGGATTAAATTGATCGCCGAAATCGGAATAGTGGTCGTAGCGGGCTCCCCACGTTAGCCGCCAATTCGGATCAAGAGTCCACTCGTCTTGCAAGTAAACAAATTGCAGATCGTGAGAAAACTCACGCGCGCCAAAAGTCATTAAGTTGGGATCGCTGATGTCTTGGGTGCTTCCAAGTGGAAAAATCAGGCCGTTTACCAACGTATAGTTGCGACTTTCAGAATTCTGTTTCGTCTTGCCGGTTTCGGCTCCAATATCGAAGCTGAGGTGATGAGCGGGTAATCCGGTATACTCCACGACGCTTTGGAGTCGGGTATTGTGTTGCCGCGTCTCGCTGTTGGTGATGACGCCATTTGGAAAACTGTCGAACGCGCCGGGCGGAAAGTAGTGGGCGTTGTTTAGAGAAATCCGATAAAGGACATGATCGAAGACAACTCTCGCCGTCCAATCATTTTGGATAGTCTGCCATTCAAACCGGCCCTCGAAAGTATCGGTATCGACAGCGCCGAACGGATCGAGCGCGGCGGCCAGACCGACGCCCATTCCCATGTCGCGGTTGAGCGAGGACCGCAGCATCAGCGTTGTATTCTTGCCGGTCATATTCAGCTGCGCGCCGAACAGGCGTTGGTGGGTGTTGGCTGGACCCGGCGCCAGCGAAGCGTGCGTGCCGAACCGCGCATCCAGGGTCGTTTGTGAGTCGGCGGCGATCAACGGGGCGTCGCCGTCGCTCGCCTTGTATTCCAAGGCCCCCACGATGTCGAAGTCACCCGCGCGTCCCCCGCCCAGCAGTCGAGCATCGCGGGTTTGCCGCGAGCCGCCGCCCATCGTGATTTGTGTTTGCTCGGGTGGGGTCCGCCGGGTAATAACGTCGATTACAGCGGAATAGGCGTCGGCGCCGTACAGGGCGGAACCGGGGCCGCGCATGATTTCCACGCGGTCGATGATGTCCAAGGGTACTTGGCCCAATACCGCGAATCGGTCTCCGGATACGCGATCAGTTTGTGGAATTCCATCCAAAAGAATCAGCACATTTTGATTGAAAGATGATGTGAATCCGCGAACGGTGATAATCGGCTCTATTCCCGATGTGTTTTGGCCCAGGAAAAAGCCGGGCACCGTCCGCAACACATCATACAAATCGCGCGCGCCCAGATCCTTGATCTGCTGCGCCGTGATGACCGACGCTACAGCCGGAGCGCTTTGAATGGATTGGCTGTATCCTGATACCACCGAGACGTTTTCGGCAACCGATTCTCTTTGCGTGGGATACGGGCCAAAAACATCTTCCTGGGCCATGCTGACCGAGGCGACCAGACCTAACAGACTTAGCCCTCCAGCGTTAATTATTTTAAGCTTCAACATCGTATTTCCACCGATCTGGCTTGACAAACCCAATCACGACGATTGATTTCCCCAGGTCGGCTTTAGTCCGCTCGAAGGACGTTCGGCCTGTGGTACAAACCATCGGCATTCAGTTCTTTCAGTCGGCGGTTTAGCCCGCCGATCTTCAACCCACCAGCTTTTAGCTGGTGCTGGCACCTTCACCCGCTCAGGGTAACATCCGCACCGCTTTGACTTCGCGCCAGGGCAACTCGATCACCGCTATCGGTGCGGCTTGGTGCTCGGCCGGTAGCTTGAACAGAAACAGCCGCTCCCGATCCTCCAGCAGCACGCGGTAAACGCCTGTGGGTAATTCAGCGTACAGTTCCCGCAAGGTGTCATCCGCCGCCGGTGCGGCCGGCCAGACATTCACCAGCGGCAGATCCGAAAAGCGGTTGGCCTGCTGCGCCCGAAAAAAACGCCCGGCGCCGATTTCGGTGACCCACCAGGCCAACAAGAAAGCCAGCAAGGCGGCGATCACCTGCACGTGCTTGAGCAGCCGAGGTCGATCCGTCTTGGCGCGCTCCAGCCAGGACGAAAGCCGGGGTTCGCGCAGCGCCAGCCCCACGACCCATAGGACGTAGGGAACGAGCAGCCACCACCACGCTTGAAAAACCCAAAAGCTGAAACCCAAATAAGTCACGACGGGCAGCTTCAGCGCCAACAGCCCCAGCTTGAAATGGGTGAAGTAGTGGTAGGCGTAAGCCCAGCCGACGAAGAAGACGAAACCGATCACCACCCCCGAAGCGGTGATGAGGTAGAACAGCAACGACACGGCAGCACGACGCGCATCGACCGTCCGCTCGCGGCTTTCGGAAATCGGCTTCAATCTATTCTCCATGCAGCCAGCCTTTTTAATACGATCATATCTATTTGTATTTAAAATAAAATATTCCAAAATTTATTAAATTTTACTATTTTTTATAAAATACGCCACTGGTGCTGGCCCCCATCGAGCCCGCCCGGTGGCGATGGGGGAGCGAACGACCCGGCAGGACCTTCGCGGTCCTGCTATCGGTTACACTGCTGGCGCTGGTCCCGCTGGCGTTGCTGCTGGACCAGGTTCGCCCCGGCTGGACCACCTCGCCGCTCCCCGCCTTGGCCTGCGAGCTCGCCTATAATTTGCTATTCGTCTGCGTGCTGGAGGAAAGCTTTTTTCGCGGGATCGTGCAAACCGCGCTGCTGCGTTGGGTGCGCCAGCGCCGCTGGCCCCGCGCCGACGGGCTGGGCCTGCTCGGCGCGAGCCTGTTGTTCGGGTTGGTTCACCTGGGAGGAGGCCCTGCGTTCGCGCTGCTGGCGACCGTGGCTGGGCTCGGCTACGGCGCGGTTTACTACTGGACGGGGCGCATCCACTACGCGGTTCTGCTCCATTTCGCCGTCAACGCGGTTCATCAACTCGCTTTCGCGGCGCTCCCGGCCGTCGCTCAAGCCCGTGACTCGTAACTGCTTACAGTGGAAAATCCGAAACGTCATGCAACACCGTCATCTCAATCATCAGCGATACACGCTGGCTGCCATCGACGACGTGATCGCGCGCGGTCGATGGCGGGATTGGGCCGAACTGCGCCGAGCCGTCCTGGAGGATCGGACCTTGCTGGACAAGGTTGAACGGGTTTGCCGGCCCCATGCGGATGATCCCTACGCCCAGCGCCATCAGTTTTGGCTGCACTATGTTGAAGCCCACCGCGCCGCTGCCTGAGTGGGAGCTGGTTCTTTCCGCCGCCGCCCGGCTGCAGCGCATCCTGCCGGATGCGGTGCTGGTCGGCGGGACGGCCTCCGCCCTGCACGCCGAACATCGATTCTCCCACGACGCCGACCACGTGTTGACGGATTTGCGCGCCCGGTTTGATGACGTCCTGGCTCAGCTCGAATCGGTGGCCGGATGGAAGACCGCTCGAGTGCAACGCCCGGTCCAGATTCTCGGCAGCCTGGACGGGATCGAAACCGGCGTGCGCCAGTTGATTCGTCGAGAACCCTTGGAAACCACGGTGCTCGACTTCAAGGGCTCGCCGTTGACCGTGCCAACGGCGGCGGAAATCCTCCGCATCAAAGGCGTTCTCATTCTCAAGCGCAACGCCACGCGGGATTATCTCGACTTCGTGGCGCTGGCGGATCATCTCGGCGAAGAGCGGGTGGCCCAGGCGCTGCGGCGGTTCGACGCACTGTACCCGCAAGACAGCGGGGAATCGCCGCTCCAACAGTTGCACGTCCAACTCGCCAGCCCCGCGCCTTACGACTTGGAAGAAACGGAACTGGCCGAATACAAACATCTGGCGCCACGATGGCGCAACTGGAACGCCGTGAAGGCCGCTTGCGCGCGTCTCTCGACGATCCTCTTCGACCGGCTATGCACGCTTGAAACCGGACAGGCGAACTCACCTCGGCGAGCCACTTGCCCAACTCGTTTTCCTTCTCCCTGATGCACTTCTTGGAATCCGCGCCTTTCACCTACGCCGCCCGTTCCAGACGGTCAGCTTCGGTGAATTTTTCGGCATCGGTTCGCGCTTCATTGCAGGTGCTGGATACATGACCCAACAAGTTCTGGCCCGCTCCACGCGCTTCAAGTCCCCTGTCCCCCAGGGTACTGAACTGCAAAATATTGATGGCCGCGTTCACGTCCCGGTCATGCCGGGTTTGGCAATCGGGACACGTCCATTCCCGAACTCGCAGCGGCATCTTTTCCCGGACGCTTCCACACGCCGAACAGGTTTTGCTGGTCGGCGCCCAGCGGTCAATCGCTTCAACCTGACGGCCATGCCAAGCCGACTTGTATTCCATTTGGCGACGAAACTCGCCCATGCCCACGTCGGCGATGGCGCCCGCCAGGGAGTGATTCTTGACCATGCCCTTCACATGCAGGTCTTCGAGGGCGATCCCATCGGCGCGCCGGATCAGGGCCGTGGTGGTCTTGTGCAAAAAATCGGCGCGCGTCGCGGCGATCCGGGCGTGAATCCGAGCGACCTTCAGCCGTTGCCGGTTGCGGCGGTGGCTGCCCTTCCGCATCCGGGCCAGCCGGCGCTGTTGGCGCTTGAGGTGCTTCAATCGGCGCTTCAGGTGACGCGGATTACCGCTCTTCTCGCCGTCCGAAGTCACTGCCACGTCCTTGATGCCCAGGTCTACGCCGATGACTTTCCCGGTCGGCGGCAACGGCCGAATCGCCACCTCGCAGGCGAACGCCACGAAGTAGCGCCCGTCCGGCGTTTTGCTGACGGTCGCCATTTTCGGCGTGCCCGCCGGAACTTGCGACCAGCGAATCTTCAGCGCGCCCAGTTTGGGCAACTTGAGAAATTCACCCGCTTGATAGGTGCGCTCGATCTGTCGCTGATCCAACTGATAGCGGACCGCTTGCCGGTCGTGGCGGGATTTGAAACGCGGATACTTGCCGCGCTGCTCGAAGAAGTTTTTGAATGCCTGGTCCTGATCGATCAGGATTTGTGTCAGGCAGCACGCCGCCGAATCGGCCAACCAGGGAAATTCGCCCCGCTTCCAGTCCGTCACCAGCCGGTTCAGCGACACGTAGTTATGCCGCTCCTGGCGCTCTTCCCACGCCTTGCCGCGCAACTCCAGGCAGCGGTTCCACACGAACCGGGCGTTCCCGAACTCGACCGCCAATCGCTGGCGTTGAGCGGCGTTCGGATAGATGCGGAATTTATAGGCGCATTGAATCAACATAACGTTGCAATCCTTCATCGGCTACGGCCTGACCGTTCGCGATACCCGCTTTCGGGTAGCGTTGCCGATAGGTCCGACCGCCGCCCACCCCAGCCCCGCCTGAAGCCATGTCCCTCCCCAAGAAACAAGCCACCGCCCTCCACCGCCTTCTCATGGAACGCTTCCCCAAGGCGTTCCCGAAACGCTACGACGACCTGCTCCCCCTCAAGCTCGACATCGACGCCGATATCCGCGACCGGCTGATCGCCCTGGGCGAGCCGGTCGATCCCGACCTGCTGCGCCGGGTGCTGGCCAACCACGTCGGGCGGGCGGGTTACCTGCTGGCGCTGATCCACCGCCGCGACGGGCTGCGCTACGATCTGGATGGCCGCCCGGCCGGCGAGGTGGACGCCCTGGCCCGCAGCGAGGCCGTTCGTTTGCTGGGCGAGCACCAAAAGCGGCAGCGGGAAGCGTCTACCCGCCACCGCCAGCATCGGGCGCTGGAGAAGCAACAGCAGCGCGCCAAGGCCGAGCGGATCGCCGAGCGGGAGCGGCGGGCGGCGGAGAAGCAACGCCGGCGCGAGGAAAACGAGCGCAACCGGCTGCGCAACCTGGAGCGGAAAGCCGCCGAGGAGCGGGCGCGGGAGGCGGCGAGACGCGGTGAACGGCCACCCCTGCCGACGGTGATCCGCAAGAAGCGGCGGTGGGTCGATCCGAAGGATCGAAAGGAATAGCCGCCTTGCTCATCACGCGTCGCGACCACCGACGATCCAGGACCCGCCCCGCGGGACGCGCCTCTCGTCGGTCTCCGGACCGGCGGGATTGACCGTTGGACCCTCGGGATAATCTCCGGACCAGTCCTGGCACCATAAACATTAACAAAGATACGGCGGCTCCAGGGCTTGCCGCAATCGCGACACGTTCACCCCACGCGCGAGGCCCCACAGCCGGGCGAGGTCGTCCTGGCAGGGGTCGGGCGGCACCGGATCGCCGTGGAAGAAGGGCGCCGGTCGGGCATCGGTCAAACCGGCGGCCAGCCGTTCCAGCACGGGCCGCCAGCGCCGGGCCGGATCCTCCGGCATCCACCCGGCCAGCAGGTCGGCCAGATACCCGGCGCGCTGCCGGGCGAGGCCCTGAAACCGGAACAGATCGGGCATCCAGCCGGCCAGCAGGTCGCGCGCCACCGGCGCCAGCGCCTCCTCGAAGTCGCGATAGGACGGAATGGCCTCGTTGCGGCAGACCGCCTCCAGCAGGCGCTCCAACTCAGGGACGGAAAGAACCGGGGGCGGGGCCACGGCGGGGTACCGGAGCAGGGGTATTCGCGTCGATCAGGGCCAGCGCGTCGCGCAGGTTGTACCGAAGCCAGCGGCTGTCGCCGACGTAGTAGCTCAGCGCCTCCCCCACTCGCTGCTGGAAGGGGAGACCGTGCAAAAGGCCGCGGCGCGCCAAGCTCGCCAGGTCCGAGCGGTCCTGGTCCTGAAAGCGGGCCAGCTTGCTGACGGCCAAATCGACCGGCGCCAGCACGGCCAGCACCAGCGGATAACCCGGCAACTGGCCCAGCGCCACGGCGTCCCGGTCGTAGTCGGGGTGCATCAGGCCGAGATCGAAGAAGTAATTGTAATCGTAGACCACTTGCCGGGACAGTCCGGCCTCGTCGGTATAGCGGACCAGCAAATCCTGGGGCAGCAGAATCCGATGCGAGAAAATCGCCTCCACATCCCTGGAGACCCGCGCGCCGGTGTGAACGTGCACGGCGGCTCCCCCAACCAGAATCGCCCGCACCGGCGCTGGCAGGGTCGCCGGCAGGGTCGCGCCGATCCGCTCGAACAGGGCGAGGACCGCCCGCCAGTACGGGGTGTCCGGCCCCAGCGCCGCCGCGCTCACCCCACCGGCCCCACGCGGATGTAGACCACGTTCGGCTTGGGGAGCGTGGCCGCGAAGGGATTCAACGGCTGGCGAGGTTGTGCCAACTCCTCGGCCGTCGGCAGGCGGAACACCGCTTGGCCGGGTGGCGCGCCGTAATCGACCCGGATACCCTGGATGGCGCTCAGGTCGCGCACGTACATCATCTGCGCGGCGGGCCGGGGATCGTCCTTGAGCTGGATACCGGGCAGGAGCATCACCACCGCCCGCAAGTGGCGGAACTCGGGTTCCGCCAGCAGGCGGGGCAGGAGGTGCGGGTGGTCGTTGGCGAGCGCGAAGCTCAAGGGCGACTCCGGCTTGACGAGCGGATGTCCCTCTTCCTTCAGATAACGCGCGATATGGTTTTGGACGGTTTCCGCGACCTCTGAGCCGGTGTAGAGCTTGTTCAGCCAGAGCACCTCGACCTGGGGCAACAACTCGGGCGCGAGCTGGCGGCCGGCGGCCTGGACCCGCTCGAAGCGCGCGGCCACCCGCGCGCCGATGGCGCGCCACGCCTGCTGCTGCGCCCGGTGCAGCGCCTGGCCCATCAGCCCCGGCGCGTTGATCCCGTACAGGAGCGAGACGCCGCCCGCCGGCAAGCGCAGGGTCGGGTTCGGCGCCGGCGCGTCGGGCAGGGGCGCCGCCGGGGGCACCGGCGCGTCGGCCGGCAGAACCAGCCCGGTCCGCAGCGTGGGCTTCAGGGCGCGAAACAGTGGTTTTTCCGATAAGGTGGGCATGTTAAGCCATGGTTA
>JRYG01001470.1_pt1 | contig 12602 bp, 14 predicted proteins | sample 235341 | NCBI WGS metagenome assembly JRYG01 (sample SAMN03074218, study PRJNA261478) | activated sludge metagenome | biome: Wastewater Treatment Plant; feature: Wastewater; material: Activated sludge; isolation source: activated biomass of a wastewater treatment plant treating hydrocarbon... ... | reverse complement strand
CTACTCCACCTTCCTGCAGCGCGGTTACGACCAGCTGGTGCACGACGTGGCCCTGCAGAACCTGCCGGTGGTCTTCGCCATCGACCGGGGCGGCCTGGTGGGCGCCGACGGCCCCACCCACCACGGCACCTTCGACCTTTCCTACCTGGCCTGCATCCCGAACATGGTGATCATGGCCGCGGCCGACGAGGCGGAATGCCGCAAGATGCTGTCCACCGCCTTCAGCCTGGATTGCCCCAGCGCCGTGCGCTATCCCCGCGGCGGGGGCACGGGCACGGTGCCGGAAGCAACCCTGGAAACCATCCCGGTGGGCAAGGGCGAAATCCGCCGCCACGGAACGGGCGTGGCGCTGCTCGCCTTCGGCAGCCTGGTGCCCGCCGCCGTGGCCGCCGGCGAAGTGCTGGATGCCACCGTGGCCAACATGCGCTTCGTCAAGCCCATCGATGCCGAGCTGGTGGCCGATCTGGCGGGGAACCATTCCCTGCTGGTGAGCATCGAAGAAAATGCCGTGATCGGTGGCGCCGGGTCGGAGATCGAGCGCGTCCTGGAAGAGCGGGGATTGCAAGTCCCGCTCCTGCGCCTGGGCCTGCCCGACCGCTTCATCGACCACGGCGAACAGGGCCAGCTCCTTGCCGAGCTGGGCCTCGACAAGGACGGCATCGTCCGCGCCGTCCGGGCGTGGCAGGCCAAGGAAACGAAAGCACAATGAACGCACCCCAATCCCCAGAGATCATGCCCGACGTCCAGGGCTCGGCGGACACCCGCCAGATAGCCATCAACAAAGTGGGCATCAAGGCCATCCGCCACCCCGTCCGGGTCCAGGACAAATCCGCCGGCGTACAGCACACCATTGCCGTCTTCAACATGTACGTCGGCCTGCCCCACGACTTCAAGGGCACCCACATGTCCCGCTTCGTGGAAATCCTCAACAGCAACGAGCGGGAGATTTCCGTCGAGAACTTCCCTGCCATGCTGCGGGAAATGGTGGAAAAGCTCGAAGCCGAAACCGGCCACATCGAGATGAATTTCCCCTACTTCATCAACAAGGCGGCGCCGGTTTCCGGCGTGCAGAGCCTGATGGACTACGACGTCACCCTGATCGGCGACATCTGCCACGGCGAGATCGCCACCAGCGTCAAGGTGGTGGTGCCGGTGACCAGCCTGTGCCCCTGCTCCAAGAAGATTTCCGAATACGGCGCCCACAACCAGCGTTCCCACGTCACGGTGACCGCCCGCTGCAGCGAATTCGTCTGGATCGAGGAAATCGTCCAACTGGTGGAGACGGAGGCCTCCTGCGAACTGTTCGGGCTCCTGAAGCGACCCGACGAGAAATACGTCACCGAGCGCGCCTACGACAACCCCAAGTTCGTCGAGGACATGGTCCGCGACGTCGCCGCCCGCCTCAACGCCGAGACGCGCATCGAAGCCTACGTGGTGGAATCCGAGAATTTCGAGTCGATCCACAACCACTCCGCCTACGCGCTCATCGAGCGGGACAAAAAGCACTACTGAGCTTGGCGTTTTGGCGCCAGCCAGCGCTGGGCCCTTCGTCGGCCGGTGCACCAAAGCCGCGTAACAATCCACGCTGGATACGTTCGCCGATCGAATACAATGGCATTTCACCCTTCAGGAAATGCCATGGATCGCGACCGTTACGACGCCCTCATCACCCGCCTGGAAGACACGGCCCGCGAGGCTCCCTCCCGCTATCTCTGGGCAGTCATCGGCGTCACTCTGCTGGGCTTTGCCATCCTCGGACTGGCCATCGGTTTCACCGCGCTTGCCCTGCTTGCCATCGGGGGGCTGGTGCTCGCAGTCATCGCAACCGGAGGCAAGGCCCTCATTTTTTTCGTCAAGCTCGGCAAACTCGTGATCCTGCTGGCGCTACCCGCCTGGGCCATGGTCCGGGCGGCCTTCACGCTGCTCTTCGCCCGCTTTCCGCGGCCCACCGGGCGTCCATTGACCCGCAGCGAGGCCCCTGCCCTGTTCGAGCACCTGGACGCAATACGTGCCTTGGCGGGCGGCCCGCGCATCCATACGGTGCTCATCACCGACGAGCTCAATGCCGCAATCGTCCAGCATCCCCGCTTCGGACTCTTCGGCTGGGAACATAACTATCTCAACCTAGGCCTGCCGCTCCTGCAAGCCCTTGAGGAGCCCGAAGCCCTGGCCGTCGTCGCCCACGAATACGGACACTTGGCCGGTTGCCACGGCAGGCTGGGCGGTTTCATCTATCGCTTGCGATCCGCCTGGGGCCGTCTCCAGGAACTCTCCGGGCAGTGGAACGACTGGGGTTCGCGGCTCATCGCCCGCATGTTCCGTTGGTATGCGCCCTACTTCAATGCCTACACCTTCGTCCTCGCGCGCCAGAACGAGTATGCCGCGGATCGTTTCTCGGTCGACGTCGTCGGCAAAGGCGCTGCCGCCGGGGCCCTGATACGTGTCGACGTTGCCGACCGGCTCGAACACGAACACTTCTGGCCCGAGATCAACCGTCATGTCGCCCTCGAGCCGGAACCAATCGCTGATCGCAGCCGTCGCTGGGCCTGGCTCGCCGCCAAGGACACTTCCCAATTCGGTGGCGCGGCCTTCCTGGAACAGGCGCTGCGCCGTGAAACTGACCATCACGATACCCATCCGTCCCTGCGTGACCGTCTGGCGGCCATGCAGCCCGATGGCGCCATCCCAACCTCTCCGCCGCCGGCGCTGGGCGTCAGCGCTGCCACACGTTGGCGGTGGCCTGCCGCTTATTGAGGCCGATGTCGACCGAATCTGGCGGGATACCGTGGCCGAACGCTGGCAATCCCGCCATAGCCACCTAGCCCAGTGTCGCGATCGCCTGGCGCAGATCAGCCAGAAAGCAGAACTTTCCGCCGACGAGCAGTGGGAGCGCATCAAACTGCTGCGGGAAACAGACGCCGCCGCCGACGTGTTACCCGACGTCGAGGCACTGCTGGCAGAACATCCCGGCCACGTATCGGGGCTCTACCTGCGCGGCAGACTGCGCCTGGAGAGTGGCGATCCGGCAGGCGAGGTCGATCTGGAGGCGGTGATGGCAGCCGACCCCGATGCCACGCTCGACAGTTGCGAATTGCTCTGGCGATATTACCGGGAAACCAACCCGGAGCGGGCCGAACACTACCATGCCCGCTGGCAGGAACGCTCGGTTTTCGAGGCCCGTCGACGCGACGAACTCGACAACCTGCCGGCCGATGCCGAACTCGCTCCCGCCGATCTACCCGCGGCGACGCTGGCCGAGATTGCGGAGCTGGTCGCCCGGGATGGCAGATACGTGCGCCGCGCCTTTCTGGTACGCCGTGTCCTGAAGAGCGATCCGACCATTCGCGACTACATCCTGGCTTTCGAAACCAAGCGCCTGACTCTCGGAGACAAGAGCGCAGCAATGGTCAAGGCCCTGTCGCGGGGCCCATACCCCGTCCGGCTGTTCATCATCCCCCTGGCGGGTCAGAACTATCGGCGCATTCGCAAGACCATCCGGAAAATGGGCATTGCACCGATTTTCCCAACATCATGAAAAAGGGGCGCCCGCGGGCGCCCCTCTGCTGCACTTCGGCCGATCAGCCGGCCTTCTTGGCTTCCAGCTTTTCCTTGATGCGGGCGGACTTGCCGGAACGCTCGCGCAGGTAGTAAAGCTTGGCGCGGCGCACGTCGCCGCGGCGCTTCAGTTCGATGGAAGCGACCAGGGGGGAATAGGTCTGGAAGGTGCGCTCGACGCCTTCGCCGGAAGAAATCTTGCGGACGATGAAGGAAGAGTTGAGGCCGCGGTTGCGCTTGGCGATGACCACGCCTTCGTAGGCCTGCAGACGCTCGCGGTTGCCTTCCTTGACCTTCACCTGGACGACGACGGTGTCGCCGGGGGCGAATTCGGGGATGGTCTTGCCGAGGCGGGCGATTTCTTCCTGCTCGAGTTGTTGAATCAGGTTCATGTGAGATCCTTCAAGTTATAAACATCTACTCACCGCATTGCTCCTCTCCGGAAAGCTCCGTGAGGAGTTGCGTCTCTTCCGCGCTCATCGCGCGGTGCGCCAGCAGATCCGGGCGGCGCTCCCGGGTTCGCGCCAGCGACTGCTTCAATCGCCAGCGACGAATTCGCTTGTGGTCACCGGACAGCAACACCTCCGGCACCCCTTGTCCTTCATACACCTCGGGCCTCGTGTAGTGCGGGCAGTCCAGCAGGCCCGTCACGAACGAATCTTCCACCGCCGAAGCGGCATCGCCCAGCACACCCGGCAACTGGCGGACGACGGCGTCGATCAACACCATCGCCGGCAACTCGCCGCCGGAAAGCACGAAATCCCCGATCGAAATTTCCTCATCGACACAGCGCTCGATCAGACGCTCGTCCACACCTTCATAACGGCCGCACAGCAAAACCAGGCCTTCGTCCCCGGTCGCCAGCGCCATCACCCGCTCGTGGGTCAAGGGCGCGCCCTGGGGCGAGAGGTAGATGACCCGGCTCTTCGCCAGACCTGCCTCCTGCTGTGCTGCCTTGGCGGCGGCAATCGCCTTCTCCAGCGGCCCGGCCTGCATCACCATGCCCGGCCCGCCACCGAAGGGGCGATCATCCACCCGGCGCCAGGCGTTTTCGGCGAAATCCCGCGGATTCCAGCCTTGCCACGTCCAGCGCCCTTCTTCCAGTGCCCGGCGCGTAATCCCGCACTCGGTCACCGCCGCAAACATCTCGGGGAAGAGGGTCACGCAGTCGAACCGGATCGCCGGTCCCTGCTCGCGGCTCACCAGTCGCTCCCCCACTCCACCCGGATGATTCCGGCTTCCTTCTCCACGGCCCGCACCACCGATTCGACGAAGGGGAGCAGTCGCTCCGTCCCGTCTTCCGCCCTCACCTGCAGGACGTCATTGGCGCCGGTCTCGATCAGCCCGGCCACCTTGCCGAGCCGCTCGCCCGCGGCATTCACCACTACCAGGCCGATCAGGTCGGCCCAGTAAAACTCATCTTCGCCGGTGGCCGGCAACGCCTCACGGGGCGCCCCCACCAGCACGCCTTTCAAGGCTTCGGCAGCGTTGCGGTCAGGCACCCCGTCCAGGAGCGCCACCACGCCATCCCCGTGCAGCTTCAGGCCCTTCAGCCCGACTTCACGCCACGGCCCGCCTTCCCGGCCGATCCACCAGACCGGCATCCGGGCCCAGGCCAGCGGGTCGTCGCCGAAGGGATGCAAGCGTATCCAGCCGCGGATGCCGTAGGGGTCGGCGAGCCGCCCCAGGACGACGATGTCGCTGCCGGACAAGGCCAATATTGCTTAGGCGGCTTGCTTGGCGGAGTACTGCTTGACCAGGCGGGCGGCGGTCGGGGACAGCTGGGCGCCGTTCTGCTGCCAGTAGGTCAGGCGATCCATGGCAACCCGCAGGCCTTCTTCGTGCGCGGCGGCAACGGGATTGTAGAAGCCGATGCGCTCCACGAAACGGCCGTCGCGGCGGTTGCGGGAGTCGGTGACGACCATGTTGTAGAAGGGGCGCTTCTTGGCGCCGCTGCGGGCAAGACGGATGACGACCATCGTATTTTCTTTCGTAACCGGAAAAAGGGCAGAATTATATCCCTTTCCCCATGAAAAACAAGCCACTTAGACCGCCGCTCCGGGGCCACCCGGCGACGGCCGAAAAATCGCCCGCCGCGGCGGGGGCACTTTCTTAGACCATCGGGCAATAGAGAAAAAAGTGAAACTTGTTTATGCTGCCAGTCTCCCTCACGGCTCATGCCCCATGCCCATCGATCCGACGCGCGAATTCGCCGAAAAGAATGTCAAATCGATCCTGGAATGGCTCGCGCTCGCCCATGGCCGCAATGCCCCGGACGACGCCAATGGCTTGCAGCTGCAGCTCCTGACCCTGCGCAGCACGCCGGTGTCACCGGCCCAACGGGTGAAGCTGCTGGATCTTCTCTACGGGCACGTGGTGCAGGTCACCATGGCCCAGTTGCCGACCCTTCACGGCGCCGCCCTGCCCATCTCCCGCCGCCTGCGCATGACGGTGCGCTCTCTGCAGGATCTGCTGGAAATGCTCGCCCAGGACTATCTCAACACCCTGGCCGAACTCTTCGATCCCGACCCCGAGGAAAAGCCGAGGGCGCCCCACAGTACCCTGCGCCGGGTGATGCATTGCCTGGCCTGGCACCTGCTCATCAGCCATCTGGTCGCCGCCCCCGTGGCACCCGGGATCTGGCAGCAGTTCCACGCCACCTTCCGCACCTCCCGGCGCCTTGGCCTGGCCGACGCCAGCGCCCCCGGGGACGAGCGCCGCATCGAGCAGACCTACGCTTCCACACTGCTCATGGCCATCGCCCAGCCGGCATCTTTTTCGTCCACGGAGCTGGAATTCATCTCCAGCTACATCGACGACTGCACCAAGGCCGTGGAAATACTGGAGGAGGCACCCGCCGGCTGCACCGGCGTCTTCTGGGTCGATCCCGACAAGGACGCGCCGCCCAGCGCCCTTTCCCGTCGTATCCCCGCCCCCGAGGCCAAGGTGTTCTACTTCGCCTGCGACCTGCTCGCCCAGGGCGCCGCCGATCACCTCCATGCGCTGGAGGAAGGGGCAACTGCTGCCGAACTGGGCCTGCCGGCGATGGCCGACACCCAGGGTGGCCAGGGCGTCCTGCGCCGCCTTGCCACCGTCTGGGGCAGCCCCGTCAAACGACGCTTTCCCCGCCGCCGCCAGTCCTACCGGGCCGATGTCTGCGCCGGCCTCGACAACCTCTGGCAACTGCTCAAACACCCCGAAGATCCGCCTCCCACCAGCGAATGGCTGGTCATCAACGAAAGCCCGGACGGCTACTCGCTCATGCACGTGAACGGGCCGACCGACTCGTTGCGGGTGGGCGACATTGTCGCCGTCTGTCCTCAAGAGAACCACGACACCGCGGAAGGCGCCCCCTGGCACGTATGCATCGTGCGCTGGGGCCTGACGGAGAGCCACGAGCACGTCGAGATCGGCCTGCAGGTTCTCGCCCCCCGCGGCGTTCCCGCCGAACTGGCCAACCCCGCAAGCGGCACCGGACAAGCCACGACCGGGGCGATCCTCCTGCCGCGAACGCCGCCGTTGCGCCCCTTGCAGGCCCTGGTCGTTCCCACCGGCGCCGTCAGCGATTCCTCCCAGACGCTGATCGTCCTGGTGGAGAAAAACAACGTGGAGGTCCGGGAACTGCGGGCCGTCGAGCTCAACGAACAGACTTCGAGTATCGAGGTGTTTTCCGTCGAGCCGAGCCAGAAAGTCTAGCGGCCACCAGGCCGCCGATGAGCACCACGGCCCACGAGAAGTGGAGCCAGATGAGGAAGATGGGCGCCACGGCGAAAGCGCCGTAGATGCTCTTGAAGGTACCGAAGCTGCCGAGGTACAGCTCGAACCCCTTCTGCATCAGGGCAAAGGCGAGCGAGGCGAACAGTCCGCTCAGGGCGGCGGCGGTGCGGGACACCTTGACGTTAGGGACGGCGTAATAGAGGAAGCCGAAGAACAGCGCCAGCAGGGCGATGTAGAGCCCCTTCAGCAGCAGGCGCCGCACCCAGGTCGGCTCGTCAACAAAGCCCAGCGACACGGTAAGGGCGTAGGACATCACCGCGGTGATCGCTCCCAGAACGAAGGGCCAGACCGTCATCACCAGCAGGTACAACTTCAGGCGCGCGAGAAATGGCCGGGGCCCAACCTGCCACAGGTGGTTGAAGGTGCGCTCGATGGTATGCATGAGCAAGAACGCTGTCAGCACCAGGAAGGCGATGCCCGGCACCGTGAGTTGCCGGGCTTTCTGGGAGAACTTGCCAAGGTAGCCGGCAATCGCACCACCCGTCCCCGGCGGCAGCATCGTGTCGATGAGAAGCGCGTCGAGCCGCTTCACCAAGGTATCGAGGAAGGGAATGGCCGCCGATACCGAAACCACCACGGTCACCAGGGGGACCAGGGCGAGAAGCGTGGTGAAGGCCAGGGCGGCACTGGTCTGGGCCATGTTCTCGGTCCGGAATCGGGACACGATGCCGCCCACCGGGCCGAGGGAGAGCTGGCGCTTGCCGGAACGGGATGTCATGGCGCCGTATAATAGCCGACCATGCACGAAATCCTTGTCCTCTATTACAGCCATCGCGGTTCGGTCCGCGCCCTGGCCGAGCGCATCGCCCGCGGTATCGAATCCGTTCCCGGCATGCAGGCGCGGTTGCGTACCGTGCCCCGTGTGTCCGCAGTATGCGAAGCGGGCGAGCCGGCGGTTCCCGCCAGCGGCGCGCCCTACGTGGAGGAAGCCGATCTCGTCGAATGCTGCGGGCTGGCCCTGGGCAGCCCCACCCGTTTCGGCAACATGGCGGCGCCGATGAAATACTTCTGGGACGGCACCATCGCCGCCTGGCAGAACGGCACCCTGGCCGGCAAGCCGGCCTGCGCCTTCACTTCCACCGCCGCCATGCATGGCGGCAACGAGACGACCCTCATCTCCATGGCCCTGCCGCTGCTGCACCATGGCATGCTGGTGCTGGGCCTGCCGTTCACGGAGGCCGACCTGACCGCCACAACCGGCGGCGGCACCCCCTACGGCGCCAGCCATGTCGCCGGGGCTGGCGGAAATCCGACCCTCAGCGAGGCGGAAAGCCGCCTGGCCTTCGCCCAGGGCAAACGCCTGGCGGAGATCGCCCTGAAACTGGTGCGCCCGTGAGCGCCCCCCGCCTCCAATTGGCCGCCAGCGCGGCCCTCATCGCCCTCATCTTCCTCTGCCTGGCCTGGGAGCTGTGGCTCGCCCCCCTCAAGCCCGGCGGCTCCTGGCTGACCCTCAAGGCGGTCTTCCTCCTCTTCCCCCTCTTCGGCATCCTCAGGGGCCGGCGCTACACCTACAAGTGGCTGTCCCTGTTCCTCATGCTCTATCTGACCGAAGGACTGGTGCGGGCCACCAGCGACCATGGCCTCGCCCAGGCCCTGGCGGTCGCCGAAACCGCCCTCACCCTCCTCCTTTTCGCCCTGTCCATCGGCTACGTGCGGGCCACCCGGCCGCCCAAGGAAAAGGCCGCCTGACGGTGGCCTTGGCGAGCGACCGGCGGCGCTGCCGTGCTCAGACGTCCCCCTGGGCCTTGACCTTCTCCAGGCTCGAATGGAGCCGGTTGAGGGCGTTGAGGTAGGAGCGGGCGGAAGCGATGACGATGTCGGTGTCAGCGCCATTGCCGTTGACCACGCGGTCGCCCTTGGCCAGCCGGGTGGTCACTTCGCCCTGGGCGTCGGTGCCGGTGGTGATGGCATTGACCGAATAGAGCAGCAGTTCGGCGCCGCTGCCGACGATGGTCTCGATGGCCTTGAAGGTGGCGTCCACCGGCCCGCCGCCGTCGGCCTCGCCCTTGTGCTCGACGCCGCCGACGTTGAGGATGACCTGGGCGTGGGGCATTTCGCCGGTTTCCGAGCAGACGTGGGAATAGACGAGCTTGTAGTGTTCCAGGTCCGGGGTCACCACATCTTCCGACACCAGGGCGTGCAGGTCTTCGTCGAAGATCTCGTGCTTCTTGTCGGCCAGTTCCTTGAAGCGGGCGAAGGCGGCATTAAGGGCCTCGTCGCTCTCCAGCTCGATGCCCAGTTCGGCGAGGCGGGTCTTGAAGGCGTTGCGGCCGGAATGCTTGCCCAGGACCAGCTTGTTCTGGGTCCAGCCCACGTCCTGGGCGCGCATGATTTCGTAGGTTTCCCGATGCTTCAAGACGCCGTCCTGGTGGATGCCCGATTCGTGGGCGAAGGCGTTGGCGCCGACCACCGCCTTGTTGGGCTGCACCGGGTAGCCGGTGATCTGGGAGACCAGCTTGGAAGCGGGCACGATCTGGGTGGTGTCGATGCGGGTTTCCACCGGGAAGACGTCGGTCCGGGTGCGCACCGCCATCACCACTTCCTCGAGGGAGGCGTTGCCGGCACGCTCGCCGAGCCCGTTGATGGTGCATTCCACCTGGCGGGCGCCGGCCAGCACGGCGGCCAGGGAGTTGGCGACGGCCAGGCCGAGGTCGTTGTGGCAGTGGACGGACCACACCACCCGGTCCGAATTGGGCACCCGCTCGATGACTTGGCGCAGCGTCTCGGCGAACTGGAACGGGATGTTGTAGCCGACGGTGTCCGGCACGTTGATGGTGGTGGCGCCGGCCTTGATAACGGCCTCGAAGATGCGGCAGAGGAAATCGAGCTCGGAGCGGCCGGCGTCCTCGGCGGAAAATTCGACGTTGTCGGTGTATTCCCGCGCCCAGCCGATGGCCTTCACCGCCTGCTCGACCACTTGGTCCGGCGTCATGCGCAGCTTCTTCTCCATGTGGATGGGGCTGGTGGCGATGAAGGTGTGGATGCGGCCGGACTTGGCAGGTTTGATGGCCTCGCCGGCCCGGCGGATGTCGTTCTCGTTGGCCCGGGCCAGGGAGCAGACGGTGGAATCCTTGATGGCCCCTGCTATGGCGTGGATGGCATCGAAGTCGCCGGGGGAGGCGGCGGCGAAGCCGGCCTCGATGACGTCCACCCGCATCCTTTCCAGTTGGCGGGCGACGCGGATCTTCTCTTCCTTGGTCATGGAGGCGCCGGGGCTCTGCTCGCCGTCGCGCAGGGTGGTGTCGAAAATGACCAGGGGCTGTTTCATCATGGGCTCCGTACGGAAAGTTGCAGCGGGAGGCACGGCGGATGGCCGCGACTCCCGCATTCGGGTAAGGCAATGATTTTAGCGCCGACCCGAGCGGTCAGCCCAGCGTCGGCTTTTTCCTGAACAGCCCGACGCCCGCCAGGACGTAGCCGGATAGCGCATAGACGACGAAGAAGCCGAACGCGGATACCTCGGGGCTGTAGGCGGCCACCGCGAAACCCAGGGCGATCGCCGCGATGACGAAGAAGGGGACACTCTTCTTGAGGTTGACGTCCTTGAAGCTGTAGTAACGCACGTTGGAAATCATGGTGACGCCGGCAAAGATGGTCAGGACGCAGGCCAGCCAGCGCACGTCGGGGCCGGCGATGCCGTTGTCGATCATCACCCAGACGAAGCCCGTCACCAGGGCCGCGGCCGCCGGCGAAGGCAGGCCCTGGAAGAAGCGCTTGTCCATCACTTCCAGGGTGGTGTTGAAGCGGGCCAGGCGCAGGGCGGCGCCGGCGCAGTAGATGAAGGCGGCGATCCAGCCCCAGTTGCCCCATGCCCTTCATGGCCCATTCGTACATGACCAGGGCCGGGGCGACGCCGAAGGTCACCATGTCGGAAAGGNNGCGATCCAGCCCAGGCGCCCCATGCCCTGCAGCGCCCATTCGTACATGACCAGCGACGGGGCGACGCCGAAGCTCACCATGTCGGAAAGGGAGTCGTACTCGGCGCCGAAGGCAGACTGGGTATGGGTCAGCCGCGCCACGCGGCCGTCGAGGCCGTCCAGCACCATGGCAATGAAGACTGCGACCGCCGCCCGGTAGAAATCCCCCTGCATCGCCTGCACGATGGCGAAAAAGCCGCAGAACAGGGCGGCGGTGGTAAACAGGTTGGGGAGGACGTAGATGCCGCGGCGCTTGACTTCCGGGTTGAACAGGGCCTTGCGGGGCTTGAGTTCGTTCATCGACTAGGAGAGTTCAGCCAACAGGGTGGTCGAAGCATACACCTTTTCCCCGATGGTCACCTTCACCTTGGTGTCCAGGGGCAGGTAGAGATCGACGCGGGAACCGAAGCGGATGAAGCCGTAGCGCTCGCCCCGGGCCAGGGTCTTGCCGGCGTCCACGTAGTTGAGGATGCGCCGGGCCACCAGGCCGGCGATCTGCACGCAGGTCACGTCGCGGCCATCCTGGGTCTTGAGGTGCAGGGCACAACGCTCATTTTCGATCGAGGCCTTGGCCAGGGCGGCATTGACGAAACTGCCCGGGTTGTACCACTTCCGGACCACGGTGCTGTCGATGGGTGCCCGGTTGGAATGGACGTTGAAGACGTTCATGAACACGCTGACCTTCAGGGCCCGGCGGTTGAGATAGGGATCGTCGGTCTCCTCGACCACGATCACCCGCCCGTCGGCCGGCGCCACCACGCTCTTCGGCCCGTTGCCGGCGATCACGCGCCCCGGATCGCGGAAGAACTGGACGCAGAAGACGAAGATGATCCACAACGGCAGGGACCATGCGCCAGCATAGGAGGCGGCGAGCGCCAGGATCAGCGAGCCGGCGATGAAGGGCCAGCCTTCGCGGGCAAGAATCGGATGGGGATAGTTCATCAATGTCCTAAATGAATCGGGCGGTGCAGACTCCCACACCGCCCAAAGCGAAGGTAGCGCTAGGCGCGCACGCGCAGACAGTACTTTAGTACGGCAAGCGTGCGCAACAACGCGCTACCGAGCCATCGCCAATATTAGTTCTTCGACTGGTCGACGAGCTTGTTCTTCTTGATCCACGGCATCATGTCGCGCAGCTTGGCGCCGACCGTCTCGATGGGGTGAGCGGCGGTCAGGCGGCGGCGAGCCGTCATGGAGGGATAGCCGGTGCGGCCTTCCAGGATGAACTGCTTGGCGTAGTCGCCTTGCTGGATGCGCTTCAGGGCATTACGCATGGCGGCACGGGACTGCTCGTTGATAACCTCGGGGCCCGTGACGTACTCGCCGTACTCCGCGTTGTTGGAGATGGAGTAG
>JRYG01000571.1_pt1 | contig 12636 bp, 10 predicted proteins | sample 235341 | NCBI WGS metagenome assembly JRYG01 (sample SAMN03074218, study PRJNA261478) | activated sludge metagenome | biome: Wastewater Treatment Plant; feature: Wastewater; material: Activated sludge; isolation source: activated biomass of a wastewater treatment plant treating hydrocarbon... ... | reverse complement strand
CCGGCAGGCCATCAGCGCTGTCTGGCCGGGCGTCGTCCTGCCTTTCTGAGTCGGGCGCGATCCATAAAAAAGGGCGCCCGGAGGCGCCCTTTTTATTGCCTGTCACTACGATCAGAAGCGATAGCCGACGCCGACGCCCCAGGTGACGGGGTTCAGTTCCAGCTTGCCGATCTTGCCGTTGTTGAGCTTCACGTCGGTTTCCATCTGCACGTACTTGACGTCCACGTTGATGGACCAGTTCTTGTTGAGCAGGAAATCGGCGCCGAGCTGGCCGACCAGGCCGACGGAGTCGTTATCCACGGAAACCTTGGCGCCGCCAAGCTTGGAGGCGTGGAAGCTGTCCTTGGTGAACAGGGTGTAGTTCACGCCGGCGCCGACGTAGGGCTTGAACGTGCCGAGGTCGGTGAAGTGGTACTGGACGAGGAGCGTCGGCGGCAGGGCCTCGACGTGACCGATCTTGCCCAGGGCGGCGGTCTTGATGTCGACCTGCTGCGGCCAGGTCAGGACCAGTTCGGCGGCCAGGTTCTTGGTGAAGAAGTAGCTGATGTCGACCTCGGGAATCCAGCGCTCGTCGGCGGAAACCTTGCCGACGCCAACGTTCTGCAGGCCGTCCTTGTTCTGGTTGTCCCAGTCGAGATAGACAGCGCGGGCACGCACCAGCCACGGCGATTCCTGAGCCTGGGCAACCGCGGAAACCAGCATGCCGGCAGCTGCGAACATGGCCATCATCAACTTCATTTTCATCATTGCTCCCCTTACGGACTAGTTAAAGTGGACTAATGATAAAAATCAAAATGACTAGACATTTGACCTGGGTCAAATGTCCATAAAAATACTACGGTTATTGGTCCGCGCTGACCGGAAAACCACACCCGCCCCGAAGGCGGAGATTCAGCGGGTCTTCGGGTTCAGGCTGCCCCGGTTGTAATCCCGGTCGCCGGGCATGACCGTGCGGGTGCCGGGCAGCCAGCCGCCCTGGGCGTCGATGGGGCGGGTCTTGTTTTCCGGGTACTGGGCAGCCACCTGCTGGGCATCGGCGGCCTTCTTGGCGTCCACGTACTCCCAGCGCCCGTTGGGGAAGAGGCGGACCTTCTCGCCGGCGGCGGTGGTCGCCTCCAGGGGCGTGCGATCCAGGTCGGCTGCGGCAGCCTGCCCTGCGGCCAGGAAGAGGATGGCGAGAGCGGCGGCTTTCACAGCTTGCCCTCCACCCAACCCTTGACCGAGGCCAGGGCACCGGCGAGATTTTCCGGCTGGGTACCGCCGGCCTGGGCCATGTCCGGCCGGCCGCCGCCCTTGCCGCCCACCTGCTGGGCGACCATGTTCACCAGTTCGCCTGCCTTGACCTTGCCGGTGAGGTCGGTGGTGACGCCGGCAATCAGGGTCACCTTGCCGTCGACGACGGACGACAGCACCACGGCGGCGGACTTGAGCTTGTCCTTCAGCTTGTCCATGGTCTCGCGGAGCGCCGTGACGTCGGCGCCTTCCATGAGGGCGGCGAGGACCTTGGCCCCCTTGACGTCGACGGCCTGATCGACCAGATCGTCACCCTGGCTGGCGGCGAGCTTGGATTTCAGGCGGGCAAGTTCCTTTTCCAGGGCGCGGACGTTGTCCAGCACCTGGGCGATCTTGGCCGGCACTTCGGCCACCGGGGCCTTGAAGGCGGCGGCGGCACAAGCCAGGGCGGCCTGCTGCTGTTGCACCAGCGCCAGGGCGTTGTCGCCGGTGACCGCCTCGACGCGGCGCACGCCGGCGGCGACGCCGGCTTCGGCGACGATCTTGAAGAGACCGATGTCGCCGGTGCGGGCGACGTGGGTGCCGCCGCACAGTTCGCGGGAGGAGCCGATGTCGAGCACCCGCACCTCGTCGCCGTACTTCTCGCCAAAGAGCATCATGGCGCCCAGCTTCTGGGCTTCGGCAATGGGCAGGACGCGGCATTCGGTGGCGGCGTTGGCCAGCACTTCGGCATTGACGATGGCCTCGACCTTGCGGATTTCCTCGTCGCTCAGGGGCTGGTTATGAACGAAGTCGAAGCGGGTCTTGTCCGGATCCACCTGGGAACCCTTCTGCTGGACATGGTCTCCCAGAACTTCGCGCAGGGCCTTGTGCAGCAGGTGGGTGGCCGAGTGGTTGCGCATGGTGCGCTGGCGGGCCAGCACATCCACCTTGGCGGTGACGGCGTTGCCGACGGTGATGGTGCCGGTCTTGACGACGCCGTGGTGGCCGAAGACGGAGGCCTGGATCTTCTGGGTGTCCTCGACGGCGAAGATGCCGTGGACCGACTGCAGCGCGCCGCGGTCGCCCACCTGGCCGCCGGATTCGGCGTAGAAGGGCGTGTTGTCGAGGACGACGACGCCCATTTCGCCTTCGTTCAACTGGTTCACCGGGGCGCCGTCCTTGTACAGGGCCAGCACGTTGCCCTTGAATTCCAGGGTCTCGTAGCCGTGGAAGGCGGTGGCCGGGCCATCGTAGTCCAGGTTGGCGGCCATCTTGAACTTGCCGGCGGCGCGGGCCTGTTCCTTCTGGCGGGCCATGGCGGCGTCGAAGGCGGCGCCGTCCACGGTCACCTGGCGCTCGCGGCAGATGTCGGCAGTGAGGTCCAGCGGAAAGCCGTAGGTGTCGTGCAGCTTGAAGGCCGTCTCGCCGTTGAAGACGCCGCCTTCCGGCAGGGCCTTGAGTTCGCCTTCGAGGATGGCCATGCCGTGCTCGATGGTCTCGAAGAAGCGGTCTTCCTCCTGCTTCAGGGTGGCCATTACCTTGGCCTGGTGCCGGGTCAGTTCCGGGTAGGCGGAACCCATCTCGGCCACCAGGTCGGGCACCATCTTGTGGAAGAAGGCGGCCCGGGCGCCCAGCTTGTAGCCGTGGCGGATGGCGCGGCGGATGATGCGGCGCAGGACGTAGCCGCGGCCCTCGTTGCCGGGGATGACGCCGTCGGCGATGAGGAAGGAACAGGCGCGGATGTGGTCGGCCAGCACCTTGAGCGACGGGCTGGCCATGTCGGCATCGCTCGTCTCCCGGGCGGCGGCCTTGATCAGGGTCTGGAAGAGGTCGATCTCGTAGTTGGCATGGACCCCCTGCAGCACGGCGGAGATGCGCTCCAGGCCCATGCCGGTGTCGACGCTGGGCTTGGGCAGCGGATGCATGACCCCCTGCTCGTCCCGGTTGAACTGCATGAAGACGTTGTTCCAGATTTCGATGTAGCGGTCGCCGTCTTCCTCGGGGGACCCCGGGGGGCCGCCCCAGATGTGCTCGCCGTGGTCGTAGAAGATCTCGGTGCAGGGGCCGCAGGGGCCGGTGTCGCCCATCATCCAGAAATTGTCGGAGGCGTAGCGGGCGCCCTTGTTGTCGCCGATGCGGATGACCCGCTCAACGGGCACGCCCACTTCCTTGGTCCAGATGTCGTAGGCTTCGTCGTCCTCGGCGTAGACGGTGACCCAGAGCTTGTCCTTGGGGAGCTTGTAGACCTCGGTGAGCAGCTCCCAGGCGTACTTGATGGCATCGCGCTTGAAGTAGTCGCCGAAGCTGAAGTTGCCCAGCATCTCGAAGAAGNNCCGAGGAAGACGTCCTTGAACTGGTTCATGCCGGCGTTGGTGAACAGGAGCGTGGGGTCTTCGTGGGGCACCAGGGAGGAGGAAGCGACGATCTGGTGGCCCTTGGAGGCAAAGAAGTCGAGGAACTGCTGGCGGATTTCGGCGCTTTTCATAAGCTGGGGCCTCTGGGGGCGGTGTATTCGAAACCTTCGATTTTAAATGAAAGCCGCTGCCAAAAATGAAAAACCCGCCGGTTGGCGGGTTTCTCGCGGGACGCTGACGGCTCAGCGCAGACGGTGGGGACGATCGACCCGGCCGTTGTGGTTGAAGTCGTGCTGGCGGTCGTGCTTCTGGGCGTAAATGCGGCGGCTCTGCACGTCCTGGGCGTGGTGCAGGCGCGCCCGTTCCTGCTTGGTCACGACGCCGTCGGCCTTGGCCTTGTCTTCAAGGTTCTGCACGTGGTCCTGGCCCCGTTCCATGCGGGCGGCTTCGCGCTGGGTCAGGGCACCGGACTGGACGCCCTGGTCGATGCGGGCTTCCTGGTTGGCCTGGCGCTGGTCCACCCGGGGCGTGTTGGCCTGGGCAAAGGCGGCGATGGGCAGGGCAAAGGCGATGGCGGCGACGAACTTGCTGGCGAATTTCATTATTCCCTCCTGGTTGGATGACATGGGCAATCCCCACGCCGCCATTTACGCACGGCGAAAGGCCCCGAGCTGCAACAAGTTGTGAGCGATTGTTTCAGACCGGCCCCAGGCAGTCGAGCCGATCGGTGAACAGCGCGGCGACTCCCGCGCCGAAAAGACGCTCCGCCGCGGCGCCATCGTTGACGGTGTAGGCCGCCACCGGCACGCCGGCCGCGGCGGCTTCCCCGAGGAAAGCCTCGTCGAGCCCGTCGGCGCGGACATGCAGGGCGATACAGCCGAGGGCCTGCAGTCGCTGCCGCCAATCCGCCGGCACTCCCTCCACCAGGAGCGCCCGCGGCACCTGGGGAGCACGCTCCCCCGCCGCCGCCAGTGCTTCGTCGGAAAAGGAGGAGAGCAGCGCCGTGCCTGGCCAGGCGGCGACAATTTCCGCAACCCGACGCCCGGTCGCCGCGTCCTGCCCGGCGGCCGGCTTGATTTCGACGTTGGCTGCCAGACGCAGGCGGGCGCATTGGGCAAGGGCATCCTCCAGCCGCGGCACGCCCTCGCCCTGCCAGGCCCGGTGGAAGCGGCCCCCGGCGTCAAGCCCGGCGACCTCGGCCCAGGTCCGCGCGGCCAGGGGCCCCTGCCCGTCGGTGGTGCGCTCCAGGGTGTCGTCGTGCATCAGCACCGGCACGCCGTCGGCGGTGAGCATGACGTCGAACTCGACCGCCCGAAAACCCAGACGCAGCGCCACGCGAAACCCGGCCAGGGTGTTCTCCGGTGCCAGGGCGCCGCCACCCCGGTGGGCGATCCAGCGGGGCAGCGGATAGGCGTTCATGGCCAATCCTTGCTCAGAAAGGCAACGCCTTCTTCAGGCCGGGCTTCGCCGAAAGCACGGCGTTGCCCCGCTGCACGGCGGTGTCGAGGGCCTCCTTGGCCGGCTTCTTGTCGGCCCAGACGGCTTCCAGCTCCTCGTCCAGGATGATGCGCACCGGGTCGATGCCGGAAATGCGCAGGGGATGGGTCGCCCCCTCGCCCTTCAGCGAGGCGTAGGCCACCTCCAGGGTCTGCTCCCGGTCGCGCAGGACCTTGCCCTTGGCGGCAGCCCGCCCCTGGGCACCCAGGGGCAACTGCCCGTAGGTGCGCACCATGTCGGCCTGCACGTCCTTGCCCAGGAGGAAGGCCACGAACTTGGCCGCCGCCTTGTATTCCTGGGGCTTGTAGCCGCTGCCGATCCACAGGGAGGCGCCGTCGGCCAGGGTGTGCTGGCGGCCGCCGTAGACGTCGTCGTGATGAGGCAGGGGCGCCACGCCCAGTTCCACGCCTTGGCTTTCGCGGAATTCGGTGTGGGTCCAGGAATCGGTGGTGATCATGGCGCACTCGCCGTTCTGGAAATGCTGGTTGGCCTCGTTGCTGCGGCCGAAGAGGTGCAGGTAGCGGGCCTTGTACCAGGTGGCCATCATGGCGATGTGCTTGACCTGGGGCAGGCCGTTGAAGGCGAGTTCACCCTTGGGGCTCGCCACCGGGGCGCCGGACAGGGCGCTGACGTTGTCGATGTGGATCCAGGTGGGCCAGGCCGAGGTGTAAGGGCACTTGACCCCCGCGTCGAAGAGCTTGCCAGCGGTCTCCTGCATTTCCCACCAGGTGCGGGGCGGCTTGTCGGGGTCGAGGCCGGCCTTGCGGAAGGCATTCTTGTTGTAGAACAGCACCGGCGTCGAATAGGCGACGGGGAGCGCGTAGAAGCGGCCCTTCTCATCGGCGACGCCGGCCTTCAGGTCGACGGAAATCTCGCTGGCCTTGAAGGGCTCCTTGGCCTCGGCCATCACCTGGAACAGGGGCCGGAAGCTTTCCTTGCGGGCGATGAATTCGAGCACGTCCTGGCGGCGCGCCAGGTTCATCACCGCCGGCTTGCCGCCTTCCGCTTGGCGCACCACCTTGACCGTCACGCCCTTCTGGCCCTCGTTGAAGCGTTCCACCAACTGCTGCAGGCGCTCTTCGCCGACATGGCCGAACTGGTGGGAGAGCTCGATTTCCACCCGGGCGGCAGGCTCGGCCTTGGCGGCGGGCTTGGCCGGAGCCTTGGCGGCGAGGACGGGGAAGGCGAGGACGAGGGCGCCGGCCAGGGCCGACAGGCGAATCGCGTGCAACATGGAAGCTCCGCAGCAAGAAAAACAAGGCGGCATTATAAAGTCCGTCCCCGCAGCCGGCCACCCGCCGCCTGTTTCGTCGGCCGGCGCCTTGTGGGAGAATGCCGCCCTATGCGCAACCTCCTAATTTTCCTGCCTTTTGCCCTCCTGCCCCTGGCCGGCTGCGACCAGGTCAACCAGAAGCTCGGCCTCGAGGATCCCGCCAAGAAGGAAGCCCGGCTGGAAGCCGAGGGCAAGGCCGTGGGCAGCGCCTGCCGCCACTCCGGCCGCGCCATCGAGGACTGCTACTCCATCTACAACTGGCTGCCCAAGGCGGCGGTGTATGAAGGCTGGCGGGAGATGGACGCCTACATGCGCGACAACAAGATCGCCACGGTGGAGCCGCAACTGCCCCCGCCGGAACCGCCGGGGAGCAGGAAGAAACGCCGGTCGGCCGCCGAGGGCGAGGAGGCGCCGGTTCCCCGCGCCGCCGACACGGCTGCCGCCCCGGCCGAAGAAAAGACCCCGGAAAAGGCCCCCGAGAAGGCCGCCGAAAAACCGGCCGAAGCGCCCGCCGCCAAGCACTGAAAGAATGCCCGGGGCGGCAGCCCCGGCGGTCCCGAGGGGCCGCCGGCGGGATGACCGGGCAAAGGAGGAGCCAGTCCCGTGGGGATCTTTTCCCTGTTTACCAGCATTCGCAGCAAGCTGATCGCCATCTTCGTGCTGATCAAGGTGGTGCCGCTGCTGCTGCTCGCCGCCTTCGCCTGGCATGCCGCCCGCCAGCTCGGCGAGGCGGTGTCGGTACAGGCCGGGGACATGGCCGAGACCATGCTCGGCACCATCAAGGCCTTTGGCAAGACGGCCACCGACGATTCAGTGCGGGCCCTCGACCTGCGTTCCCGGGAAGCCATCGAAACCCTGACCACGGATACGGCCAAGGCCATCGCTGCCTTTCTCTACACCCGCGACCGCGACATCCTGGCCGCCGCCGACCTAGAGCCGACCGCGGCCAACTTCCGGCGTTTCCTCGCCCAGCGGCACCAGCCTCTCTACCGCCACGGCCCCTGGAAACTGGCCGACGACGGCAAGTCGTGGGTGCCGGAAACCCCGGTCCGACGGGAGGCGAAGGTCACCCGGCCGATCCTGCCCGACAACGCCCGCGACTTCCACGCCCGCCCGCCGGAGTATCTGGGCGAAGCCGAAGCGCGGCCGCTCTTCGTCGAAATGACCTACGTCGATCTCCGCGGCCGGGAACAGGTCAAGGTCACCACCGGCGACCTCACCGATCCAGCGCTGCGCAACGTCGCCGACCGCCGCCAGACCTTCGTCCGCGCCGAGCGCTATTTCCCTGAACTGGCCCGGCTCAAGCCCGGTGAGATCTACGTTTCGGAAGTGATCGGCGCCTATGTGCCCACCCAGATCATCGGCCCCTACCTGCCCGACACCCTGCAGAAGGCCGGCAAGCCCTTCACGCCCGGGGAATCCGCCTACGCCGGCACGGAGAACCCTGTCGGCCGGCGCTTCCGCGGCATCGTGCGCTGGGCGACGCCGGTGGTCCGGGAGGGCAAGGTGGCCGGCTACGTCACCCTGGCCCTGGACCACGACCACATCCGCCAGTTCTCCGACCGCCTGATGCCCACGGAGGAGCGCTACACGCCCATCGCCGACGCCATCCGCGGCAATTACGCCTTCCTCTGGGACCACCGGAGCCGCTCCATCTCCCACCCCCGGGACTATTTCATCACCGGCTACGACCCCGCCACCGGCGAACCGGCGGTGCCGTGGATGGATGAGGAGCTCTACGCGGAGTGGCAGCAAAGCGGCAAGCCGGCCCATGAATTCCTCGCCGGCGTCCCCGCCTTCCGCGACCCGAGCCTCAAGCGCAAGCCGGCGCGGGAACTGGTCAAGGCCGGCACCATCGGGCTCGACTGCCGCTACCTCAACTTCTCGCCCCAGTGCGACGGCTGGAACGCCCTCACCGAACACGGCGGCTCCGGCTCCTTCGTCATCTTCTTTTCCGGTCTGTGGAAGCTCACCACCGCCGCCGCCATCCCTTATTACACCGGGCAATACGGCGCCAGCCGCCAGGGCTTCGGCTTCGTCACCATCGGCGCCAACGTGGACGATTTCCACCAGGCGGCCACCGAAACGGCGGCCAAGATCAAGTCGGTGGTGGCGGAGAAGGATGTCGATTTCAAGGCCAGGCGTAGCGCCATGCTGCAGGGCATCGCCGACAGCCTGACCGAAACCGCCTGGGGCCTCACCCTGTCCACCACCTTCATGGTCGTCGTCGTCGTCGCCATTGCCGTGCTCATGGCCAATTTCCTCACCGGCCGCATCACCGCCATGATCGCCGGCATCCGCTCATTCCAGGGGGGCGACCGGAGCCGCCGCCTGGATGCCTCCTCCGCCGACGAGATGGGGGAACTGGCGCGCTCCTTCAACAGCATGGCCGATTCCGTGGCCGACTCGTTCCGGCGCCTGGAGGAGGCCAAGGACAAGGCCGAGGAGGCCAACCGGCTGAAATCGGAATTCCTGGCCAGCATGTCCCACGAACTGCGCACGCCCCTCAACGGCATCATCGGCTTTTCCGAGCTGCTGCAGGCGGATCTGGCCGACCCGGAGCAGCGCCACTACGCCCAGGTCATCCACGACAGCGGCCGCCACCTCCTCGGCCTGGTGAACGAAATCCTCGACCTCGCCAAGGTCGAGGCCGGCAAGGTGGAGTTCGCCTGGGAAGACGTGCGCCTCAACGAGGTGGCCGGGGAGCTGGCGGTCCTGCACCGGGCCGCGGCGGCCGCCAAGGGCCTCGCCCTCGAACTGGAGCTGGCCGCCGCCCTGCCGCCGACCTTGCGCAGCGACCCGATGCGCCTGCGCCAGATCCTCAACAATCTGCTGGACAACGCGGTAAAGTTCACCGACCGTGGCAGCGTGCGGCTGACGGTGGCCCCGGCGGATGACGGGATCGCCTTCACCGTCGCCGATACCGGCCCGGGCATCCCCCCCGAGGCGCAATCCCTGGTATTTGAAAAATTCAAGCAACTGGAAAACCTCCTCACCCGCGCCCACGGCGGCACCGGCCTGGGCCTGGCCCTGGTCCGGCAACTGGTCGAGCACATGGGCGGTTCCGTGACCCTGGTCTCCGCCGTCGGCCAGGGCAGCGCCTTCACCGTCCGCCTTCCCCTGGTCCCGCCCCATGACTGACAATCGCACCGCCCTCGTCGTCGACGACGTCACCACCAACCGCGTCCTGGCCCGGGCGCTGCTCGCCAAGACCGGCTGGCAGGTGGACGAGGCCGCCGACGGCGCTGCCGCCCTGGGCAAGGCCGCCGGCACGGCCTACCGCCTGATCCTCCTCGACATCAGCATGCCCGGCCTGTCCGGCGAGGAAACCTGCCGCGCCCTGCGCGCCGGCGGAGCGAGCGGCACCCTGATCGTCGCCTATACCGCCCACGCCTTCGCCGACGAGCGCCGGCGCATCCTGGCGGCAGGCTTCGACGACATCCTGGTCAAGCCGGTCAACCTGCAATCCATGGCCGAACTGATGCAAAGGCTCTCCCTGTGATCGACAACATCCTCATCTACTGCCGCGCCGGATTCGAAAAGGAATGCGCCACGGAAATCTGCGCCGCCGCCGCAGCCCTGGGCGCCAGCGGCTACGCCCGGGCCCGGCCCGACAGCGCCTACGTCGTCTTCGTTCCCCATGACCCGGCGACGCTGCTCCCGCTGATGGAGCAACTGAAATGGCGCCGCCTCGTCTTCGCCCGCCAACTCCTCTTCGCCACCCCCCTGATCGCCGAGTTGCCCGTGGGCGACCGGGTCGCGCCGCTGCTGGAGCGGGCCCGCACCCTCTCCGGCCCCTTCGCCGATGCCTGGCTGGAAACGGCGGACACCAACGAGGCCAAGGAACTGTCTGCCTTTTGCCGCAAGTTCGAAAAGCCCTTCCGCGCCGCCCTTGACCAGGCCGGGCTCCTCGTCGCCCCCGGCAAGGGGGGCGAGCGGCCCCGTCTGCACGTCTTTTTCCTCGGCTCAGCGGCCGCCATCGTCGCCATCGCCCTGCCCGGCAACCGCAGCGACTGGCCCCTGGGCATCCCCCGCCAGCGCATGCCCCGCAGCGCCCCCTCCCGCTCCACCCTGAAACTGGCCGAAGCCTTCCTGGAGTTCGTCGGCGGCCAGAACGGCCCCCAGCGCCTGCGGGCCGGCCAGACCGCCGTGGACCTGGGCGCCGCCCCGGGCGGCTGGAGCTGGCAACTGGCCGAGCGGCAGATCCATGTCTCAGCCATCGACAACGGCCCCCTGGACAAGGCCCTGCTGGCCGGCGGGATGGTCGAACACATCCGGGCCGACGCCTTCCACTGGCGCCCCAAGCGGGCCGTGGACTGGCTGGTCTGCGACATGGTGGAAAAGCCCGCCCGCGTCGCCGCCCTGGTGGGCGACTGGGCAGCCGCCCGGCTTTGCCGGGAGGCCATCTTCAACCTCAAACTGCCCATGAAGAAACGCTATGAGGAACTGGAGCGCTGCCGCACCATTGTCGAAGGCAAGCTGGCGGCGGCCGGCGTCGAAGGCCGGCTGCGTTTCAAGCAGCTCTATCACGACCGCGAGGAAGTCACCGGCCACCTCCGGCTCACGCGTACCGGCCACTGAACCGTGCCCCCCCGGCAACGCCCCCCGGTCCGCCCCGCCCTCCTGCGCCTCCTTGCGCCGCTGATCCTCTTCACCCTGCTGGGCCTGGCGACGGAATATTCGGCCAACGAACTCGATCTGCGGGCCCGCAGCGAGCTGCGCCAGGAAACCCAGGCCCGGGCAGGCGCCATCCGCGCCGTGCTGGAGTCGGAACTGAACGCCACCGCCTTCCTGGCCAACGGCGTCGAGTCCTACATCGTCGCCCGCCACGGGCAGATCGAACCGGGCGAGATGCGCGCCATGCTCGCCCTCATCCACAGCCGCGGCCGCCATATCCGCAATGTCGGCGTCGCCCCCGGCAACCGTCTGCTCTACATCCATCCCTTGCGGGGCAACGAAGGGGCCGTCGGCCTCCATTACCCAGACAACCGCGTCCAGTGGCCCGCCGTCGCCCGCGTCATCGAAGCCCGGCGCGGCCTGCTGGCCGGCCCGGTGGCCCTGGTCCAGGGCGGCGAGGCCCTGATCTACCGCACACCGGTGTTCCTGGGCGACGCCTACTGGGGATTGATCAGCACCGTCATCGACACGACCAGCCTCTTCCGTACCATCGATCCCCTGCTGGCCCGTCACGACCTGCGCATCGCCCTGCGCGGGCGGGATGGCAGCGGCGAGTCCGGCGAGGTGTTCTACGGCGACCCCGCCCTGTTCGCCGACGCCACCGCCCTCATGGCCATCAGCGTTCCCGGCGGCTCCTGGCAGATGGCGGCGGCATCCCCTCTCCAGCCCAGCGCCGGTCACCCGCTGCTGGTGCGTGCCATCGGCTGGACGACCGCCGCCGCCATCGCCGCGCTGGTCTACCTGCTGCTGCGCTCGCTGCACCGGCAGCGCCGCCTGACGGCGCGGCAACGGGCCACCCTCGACACCTTGCGCCGGGCCGAGGCTTCCCTCAAGCGCCACCGCGGCGAACTGGCGACGACGGTGGAGGCCCGCACCGCCGAGCTGCGCCTGGCCAACGAATCCCTCAACCAGGCCAAGGAGGCGGCGGAAGCGGCCAACCGGGCGAAGAGCGCCTTCATCGCCAACATGAGCCATGAAATCCGCACGCCCCTCCACGCCATCATGGGCATGACCCATATCCTGCGCCGCAAGGAAGCCCAGCCCGACCAGCTCGAACGACTCAAGCGCATTTCGTCCGCCGCCGACCATCTGCTCGAGATCCTCGACGACATTCTCGACATTTCCAAGATCGAGGCCGGCAAGATGGAAATCAGCCCCCGCCGCTTCGCCACCGCCGACCTGGCCCACCGCATCGACGCCCTCTTCGCCGACCCGGCCGCCCACCGTAGCCTCGACTTCGCCGTCGACTTCTCCGCCCTTCCCGTCTGCCTGGAGGGCGACGACACCCGCCTCGGCCAGGTACTCGTCAATTACGTGGGCAACGCCCTCAAATTCACGGAACGGGGCGGCATCCGGGTGTGGGCGGAAATCGCCGGCAGCGACGGCGCAACCGTCCTCGTCCGCTTCAGCGTCGCCGATACCGGCATCGGCCTCCAACCCGAGCAGACCCGACGCATCTTCGACGCCTTCGAACAGGGGGACAACTCGACCACCCGCAAGTATGGCGGCACCGGCCTGGGACTGGCCATCAGCCGCCGCCTGGCCGAACTCATGGGCGGCGCCACCGGCGTCAGCAGCATCCCCGGCGCCGGCAGCACCTTCTGGTTCACCGCCCGGCTG
>JRYG01002872.1_pt1 | contig 12637 bp, 11 predicted proteins | sample 235341 | NCBI WGS metagenome assembly JRYG01 (sample SAMN03074218, study PRJNA261478) | activated sludge metagenome | biome: Wastewater Treatment Plant; feature: Wastewater; material: Activated sludge; isolation source: activated biomass of a wastewater treatment plant treating hydrocarbon... ... | reverse complement strand
AAAGAAGATGGGGCAATAACATCGCAAAATGAATTTTTCTGAATCAGTCTAATACAGGACAACAAAAAATGATCAAGACCTTTGACGTAGTGATTGTAGGCGCCGGCGGAGCGGGACTCAGGGCGGCAGTGGAAATACCCAAAGAGTATTCATGCGCAGTGATATCAAAAGTCTATCCGCCAAGGTCGCATACCGGAACCGCACAGGGAGGCGTTTGTGCCGCTCTCGGAAATATGGAGGAAGATTCCTGGGAAAATCATGCATTCGATACAGTGAAGGGAAGCGACTATCTCGGAGACCAGGACTCAATTGATGTGATGTGCCGGGATGCGATCAGGGCTATAATTGAGCTCGAACACATGGGAATGCCATTCTCCAGAAATGAGAAGGGTCAGATTGCGCAGAGGAAGTTCGGCGGTCATACAAAGCCGGCTGACCCGAACGATCCTTATTCAAAGAGACTTCCCGTTATGCGTTCCTGCTATTCCGCAGACCGGACCGGTCATGTCATGCTTCATACTTTGTTTGAGAATTCAATAAAGAATCAGGTCACATTCTTCTCGGAATACTTCGCAACAGACCTTCTGATTGAGAACGGCGTGTGCAAGGGCGTTGTGGCGATGGACATTGCAACAAGCGAGCTGACTATCTTTCAGGCAAAGGCGGTATTGTTTGCAACAGGCGGTAACGGAAGAATATTCAGGATCACCTCAAATGCTCATGTGGGTACGGGAGACGGAATGGCGCTTGTTTACAGGGCAGGACTTCCGCTTGAAGACATGGAATTTTACCAGTTCCACCCGACCGGATTGTGGAAGCTCGGAATACTCGTCAGCGAAGCAGCAAGAGGCGAGGGCGGAATTCTCAAGAACGCAAGCGGTGAAAGATTTATGGAAAGATATGCTCCGACCGTCAAGGACCTTGCTCCGAGAGATATGGTCTCAAGAGCGATCATCACTGAAATAAGGGAAGGAAGGGGAATCAGGGGAAGCGACGGCACCGACTATGTTTATCTTGATGTGTCGCATCTCGGAAAAGAAGTTATTGACGAGAAACTTCCGGAGATCACCGGGTTTGCAAGAACTTACCTTGGCGTAGAGCCGACCAAAGAGCCCATTCCCATTCAGCCGACCGCACACTATGCAATGGGCGGTATTCCCACAAACGTTGACTGCGAAGTGCTCATGAATGAAATGGGTGAAACCGTAAAAGGGCTGTATGCCGCAGGAGAGTGCGCCTGCGTGTCTGTGCACGGCGCTAACCGGCTCGGAACAAATTCACTGCTTGACCTTGTCGTATTCGGAAGAAGGGGCGGGAAGGCAATTGCAGAGTTCCTGAAGCATGCCGATTTTCTGCCTGTTGATGAATCTGCGGGTGACAATTCAAGAAGAATTATTGAATCAGTAATGAACAGTACGGGCGGCGAGAAGATAGCAACTCTAAGGACTGAGCTTCAGAACAACATGATGGAACTTTGCGGCGTGTTCAGAAATGAAGAAGGACTGAGGAAGATGATCGAGATTCTCGGCGGACTGAGAGAGCGTGCAAGAAATGTTTCAATACAGGATAAGAGTAAAGTGTTCAACACGGAACTCCTCGGAGCGCTTGAGCTTCAGAATATGCTGGACAATGCGGAAGCAACGGTGTTTGGCGCATATGCAAGACAGGAAAGCAGGGGAGCACATACGAGGGAAGATCATCCGAAAAGAGATGATGATAACTGGATGAAGCATACGTTTGCGTTCAAAAAGGATTCCTCCTATCCCGAGCTTAAGTACAAGCCGGTTGTGATAACGAGATATCAGCCTATGGAGAGAAAGTACTGATGAAGTTAGCACACATGTTGGTTGCGTCCGGAATTGTTCTGATGCTTTCATCAGCCGGCGCTTTTGCGCAGAGTGATGTTTCCGCTGATGTGATAATTGACGGATGCACTTTCACGAAGAGATTTGACGCAACTGATTACTCCACGGAACTGACTATCCGCAAAGACGGCTCTGTGACTGATTCAAAAAGATATCCCGGAAGGCTCGGCAGGATCGAGGGCTACGATCTTGATAATGACGGAGTGACAGAGGCAATAGTTGAGTTCTTCAGCGGCGGTGCGCACTGCTGTACAACGCTCGAGGCGTACGGAATGGCAAACGGCAGGCTGTCATTTCTAGATTCGATCTACTGGGGAAACGGCGGTTACGAGATCGCCGACCTTGACGGAAACGGAAAGTATGAAGTGATAGGGGATAATGACATGTTTGCCTATGCATTCACTTCGTATGCGGGAAGCAGGTCGTTTCTGAACATTTATGAATTTTCAGAAGGAAGATTTGTGAATGCAACAGACAGGTTCGCCCAGATAGTGAGATACAACATCGTAAGACTGATGAACGACCTTGATGCAACGACCTATGAAGGAGTTGACTGCAGCGGGGAAGGCAAGGGCGGAGATCCCGGTGAAGTGAAGTCGGTGCTTGCGGCAATACTTGCAAGCTACCACTCGATTGGAGAAACCAGCCGGGGATATGAGATGATCGGAAGCAGATATCCCTGCAATGACCGGCAGGAGTTCATTGACAAACTAATGAATGAATTTAAACTGAAATAGAAAAAGATGATGGATGTTCAACTAAAGATCCTCAGGTACAATCCCGAGAAAGATTCAGAACCGTATTTTCAGGATTTCACCGTAAAGGGTGTAAGCGATGACTGGAGACTGCTTGATGTGCTTCAGGAGATCAAGTGGAAGATGGACGGAACTCTCACATACAGGTATTCATGCGCGCACGGGATCTGCGGCAGTGACGGAATGAAGATCAACGGCCGCAACAGGCTTGCATGTTCGCTGTTGCTGAAAGACCTCAATACAAACAAGCCGATCATTATAGAGCCGCTTCCGTCTTTGCCTATAATAAAGGACCTGGTAGTTGACATGTCGAGCTTCTATGACAAGTACGAAGTGGTCAAACCTTACCTTATAAACAACACCCCTCCGCCGCCTAACGGTGAGCGCCTGCAGTCGAATGAAGATGCCGAGAAGCTGTTTGAGTCTGCAAAATGCATTCTCTGCGCATGCTGTACAACAAGCTGTCCTTCAACCTGGACAAACGAGAACTACCTCGGCCCGGCGGCAATGCTGAAGGCATACAGGTTCATTTATGATACCAGGGACGAAGCCGGCAACGAGCGCATGGACATACTCGACACACCCGATGGGATATGGCGCTGCCATACAATATTCAACTGCATTGAAGCGTTCCCCAAGGAGATCAACATCACATGGCATCTTTCCCAGCTAAAGAAAAAGATATCGTCGAGAGAGATCTGAGCAGTTGGCAGCTGCAATTGATCTTAACTTCTTATCCGTAAATATGCCGTTTCATAGAACGGACACCAACGTTAGGCGCTATGCATCTGACCTGATCTTGCATTCTCGGAAAATGCTCTTCTGGCACGGAGTGAACGGTCCTCGTTTTCGTTTCCGACAGGTAATGATCATCGCAATGAGCCTCTTCTTTTCGGAGGAGCTTATAGCCACGGATACACGAATGATTCCTTCCCTCGAATTGACTTCATCATAATGCACAACTGATGATGTACATTCCTGCATTCGTGGCAGACGCCTTTTGGATACGAATTAACTATCCGTGCTTTTCCTGAAAGACAGATACTGCTAACACATCCCATCTCATTTATTCGAAGTAAGAGCATTTAGCCACTAATACACGAATGATATCTTTCGCAGTATGCTATTAAGTGAAATGCAACTTCATCTTGATGTTGAGGAATCTTTGGCAATGTCTCAAGATTGATCTTGAATCAAGATTTGGCGCGCTTACAGCATGTAAGCCATTCAATATCCCGGAACGATTCACTGCTTCCGGAGAACCGGCTGAACGGTCTTAACAAACTCGATCGCCACTATCCCGGCATTTTTCCTGTGGATATTGATTTTATAGACAGTTCCGGGCGACATAGTAACGGCCGCCCAACTTTTGCACTTAGTTTTCTCGATCTTAATGCATAAGTTTGTAATAGAATGTTTCATAACTAAAACCGACCATCATGAAACATCTCATAATCATACTGCTCTCCTGTTTCCTGCTTGCCTCATGCTCCAAAAATGACCCTCCGGGGTGGAAGTATCCTGACATGAGCCAGGTTCCCAAAACGCCTGAAGGAGACAAGATCAGATACGGCAAGGAGCTCATCTCCCACACCAATATTCATATCGGCCCGTATGCGGAAAATCCTGCAAGAAGATTTGCGGGAAATAACCTCGAATGCGGAAACTGCCACATTGATGCAGGCACGAGGCCCAATACTCTCGGTTTTGTAGGTGTCTATCTCCTCTTTCCGGCATATAGCGGGAGAGTTGATACGATAATTTCAATCAGGCAGAGAATCAATGACTGCATGGTGAGAAGCATGAACGGCAGGCCCCTGCCTCTTGAAAGCTATGAAATGGAGTGCATTGTCTCATACTATAAATGGGTCAGCACGGAAGTAAGCAAGCAAGTGCCGGAGAAATATGACGGATTGAGAAAGCTGAAACTGCTTGACCGTGCGGCTGATCCGAACCTTGGAAGGATGATCTACAACAGAAAATGCAACACCTGCCATGCCGAGAACGGCGCCGGCGCATATCTGTCAGGCGATATTGAAAAGGGATTTGACATTCCGGCGCTGTGGGGAATTGACAGCTATAACGACGGCGCGGGGATGTACAGGCTCATCACTGCCGCAGAGTTCATAAAGGCAAAGATGCCCTACTACAATGCCGACCTTACGGATGAAGAAGCATGGGATGTTGCGGCTTATGTGATCTCAAAACCGAGGCCCCAACTTGCGGGAGTTGAAAAGGATTTTCCGGATCTGAATGAAAAGCCCGTAGATTGCCCATTCCCGCCCTATGCGGATTCGCATTCAGCCGAAAGGCACAAGTACGGACCGTTCACCGGCCTGAGCGGCAAGTTTCCAAAGTGAGTCAGAAACTGAAAATGCCCCGGCAGAGTTTGTCCCCCTCTTCGGGGCATTCGCGAATCACTTCCTTGAATGCAGTGCTACCTTGTTTCCCTCTGTGTCCGAAAACACTGCGATGTAGCCGATCTCTTCAGTGACCATTGTCTTTGGCTGAAGGATCTTTCCTCCTGCAGGTTCAATTCTGTTAAGCACTTTGGTGAGGTCGTCACCGGCGGCAAGGTAGATCAGGGTTCCGTCCATTGACGGCTTGCTGTTCCTTTCCTTCACAATGGCGCCGCTTACACCTTCGCCCGGAAACATTGCCATCATAGTCTCTCCCATTGGCCATTCCTGCATTTCGGCTGCAAAGATCTGGCTGTAGAATTTCTTTGCCCTTGCAAAATCGTTCACCGGTATTTCAAACCAGTTGATCGCGTTTGACATTTTTTGGTCCTCCTTTTTGATTGTTTGAAAAATACTCTGCAAATATGCAGGCAACGGATCTATTGCGCTTATCGAATCTTGCTAATTTTACTTCAGGTAGTTCAACCTGACAGTTCCTAAGCTGATTCCGCCTGAGAATAAGGTACAGAAATAGATCCCGCCGGGCAGGCCGTCTGCATTAAATCTCACTTCATTCAGCCCGGCATTGAGCGGGCCGATCTCCTTTGTTTTAACAAGCCTTCCCGCAGTGTCATGCAGTTTAAGTCCGAACTTCCTGCCGGAACCTGCAATTGACTGAGGAACGACAAACCTCAGCACGGTTCCGGAGTTGAAAGGATTGGGATAGTTCGGGAGAATTTCTATTTCCGACGGAGCTTCAATACCTGAAACAGGAGTTCCGGTCAATGACGAGTACTTCATTACGAGAACATTTCCGGATGAAGCTGTAGTGTATGTGCTTCCGCTTACTATCACACCGCCAGACGCATCCGCTGAGATGTGGTTTGCCTCATCCATTCCGTTTGAAGTTGAGTTGAATCTCAGAAACCATGTCTGCTCACCCGTTTGGTTGTATCTTATTATTATCAGGTCATCGCCGAGAGAAGATGTGCCGCTCAGTCCGGCTACAAAGATGTTCCCGTTGCCGTCACTGCATACAGACCGCGGTTCATCAAAGCTTAGGTTACCGGCGCCGTTGTATCTTGCAACCCATTCCTCATTGCCATCCGGGCTGTATTTGACAGTGGCAAAGTCGTAGGAAGTATTTTGCCCGACGCTTGAGCCGGTGACGTAAAAATTCCCATATNNTTGCCTTGAGTTCATCCGGTGATGAATTGGACGGTCCCGTGTATCTTTTCACCCAGGCCACATCGCCTGCTGATGTGTACTTTACGGTTGCGAAATCAATGGATGTTCCTGTACCGACACTCAATCCGGCTACCGCCGCATTGCCCGAGTCATCAACAGCCACGGATGTGAAATTGTCATTTGCATTTGCCGGGCCGTTATATCTCCTTACCCATAGTTCATTGCCTGCAGAGTCATACTTGATAAGCGCAAAATCATTCAGTGTACCGTTACCTAAACTGCCGCCCGTCACAAATACACTTCCATTTGAGTCACCGGCAATATCACCTGCAAGGTCAATGTTTCCGCCCGGCCCGTTATAAGTTGCGGTCCACATAAGTTCCCCCGACGGAGAGTATCTGAAAGTAACGAAGTCAAACGAACTGCCTGAAGAATAAGAGGAGCCAAGCACCGTGGCATTCCCGGCCGCATCAATGCACAGGCCGGCACAGGCATCATTGTCATTTGCGCTCCCGTCGTATCTGCGTTCCCAAAGCAGGATTCCGCCTGAGCTGTACTTAAGCGTAACAATATCCTTTCCGCTCCCTGTGCCAGCGCTTTCGCCGGCCACTATCACATCTCCAAACCCGTCCGCTTCTATGTCAACCGGAACGTCGGCGCGACCTCCTGGTCCGGCATATCTTATTTCCCTAAGGACATTTCCGCCCGGTGAAATCTTGGATATGTAAATTTCGAGGCCTCCCAATATTCCTGCACTTGAGCCTGCAACGAACACATTGCCGGTGTTGTCAGTGCAATGCACAACAGCTTCGTCATTCCCGTTTGCCGGGCCGTTGTACTCCCTGATCCACGCCTGACTATACTGAGCAAATGAATTGCCGCAGGTTGACAGCAACAGCAGAATGAGGCTTGAGAATATTCCCTTTGTTTTCATGCTGACTTACTTTATATCAAAATTAGATATGAAGATTCCGGGCTTCAATCAAAAATTGCCGCTTTCGTAGGATTCTCTCTTATTAAACAGGCACTGCCAAACCGCTTGCCGTAACATTCATAACATTCTGAAAGTGTACAGGAAACTGTTATGCTGTTCCCTGAATGATTCGGGAGAAATTCCGAACCTGATCCTGAACATCCGGCTGAATGATCCGGGACTTTCGAGCCCGATTTCGTAGCAAACCTGAGTGACCGGCATTTCCGAACGGCGGAGAAGGTCAAGCGCTTTCGTCATTCTTTTCCCGAGAACATACTGATGCGGCGTCTGTCCGAAGATTGTTCTGAATACCCTTAGAAAATGAAATTGTGAGAGGCATGCATGTTTTGCAATGTCCTCAAGCCTGATCTTTTCAGTATAGCAATCATCAATGAACTCCTTTGCCATGCAGATCCTCCGGTAAAGTTCGGTCTTTGTGGAGAGTTTAACCGGCGGAAGCTTTGTGATCTCATTGTAAAGATCCCTGTGAAGTTTCATCAATCCTTCAAGCAGGAAGTAGCAGTTCTCGTTAATGAAATCATTGTCATTGAAATCAATTCTCGAGGCAAACCTGAGCTTCATCAGCACGGGTGATATTGTGTGATTGTGCGGATAGGTTTTTTCAAAAAATGTGACAGGCTGAGCAGGGTGGACAAAGGAATTGTTGAGCATCTTGTCACCGGGAGTGATGATGCTTGAAAGAGCTCCCTCTGCGAACTCACGGCCAAAGAATACTGCGAGCGATTCGGTTTCACTTTCTATGGTGCTTTCGCATTCGCATCCGCAGTTTAAGATGAGAAACTTTTCAGGAGTTACGGAATATCCCGAGTTCTTTGTATTATGCTTTTCGACGCCCTTCATCGTACTGCGGATCGAAAGCGGGCTTATATGCGTCGCGGTAAATTCACCGGCCGCATTCAAATGCACGAGCGTGTTTCCGGAGATCCTGTGCGGCTCCTCAGGATATGTTCTGGTTATCATTGAGTTCTACCTTTAGTTGCTATTCAGTTCATGAGTGAATACACAATGATGTTCGTTCCCATTCTGAAAGCCTCGTCCCGCTTCTCGGGCGGATCCTGATGTTCCTGCGTATCTGCCCAGCCGTCTGAAATGTTGGTCTCGTAAGCGTAGTAAACGCAAAGTCGTCCTTTGCTGTAAATACCGAAGCCCTGAGGCGGCTTTGAGTCGTGCTCATGTATCTTAGGCAATCCTGACGGAAAAGAATAATGCGAAGAATAGATAGGATGATCGAAGGGAAGTTCTTTCAGTTCGCTTTCCGGAAACACCTTCTTCATTTCCCTCCTGAATGCTTCGTCCATCCCGTAATCATCATCCGCGAAAATGAATCCTCCCGATTCGCAGTACTTCCTCAGCCTTTCAGCTTCCTGCGCATTCAGCTCAATATTGCCGTGGCCCGTCAGAAGGACGAACGGATAATTGAACAGCTCATCTGAAGAGACACTGACTGAATAGAACTTCGGTTCATCAACATCAATTACCGTATTCCTTTTGAGGTACTCCATCATGTTTACTTCGGCAGAAGGGTCATTGTACCAGTCGCCTCCGCCCGAGTACTTAAGCCGTGCAATCTTAAACGGAGAGGAATTCTTGCTTATACCCTGATCCTGTCCCGGAGAGTGAGATGCGGTTAAGAATACTATCAATAATGCCGCGGATACTGCTGTCATTTTGATCATGAAACCAATTTATCCAAATTCAATTTGAATTTCACGGCATTGGCTTATTTAGGCTGATTGGATATGCAGACCGACCTTAAACCGCGCTGAAAGATCCAAAGCGTATTTGAAATCCCTTAAGATGCATACTTGCAACAAAATCTTCTTCGTACAATTCATTACTCAACTTTAGTGCGTAATAACCTGATCTTGAATACTTGCACGGATTCATACGCATATCACGCCATTAAGATTCGCTTACTGGGGAGATGAAAGATTTCACTTTTTTAATATCAACAATAAGTTAATTTGCCTCACTCTTGAATCTAATTGTACGGAGCCGAATATCCGCATTGTAGCCAGAAATATCCTTGTCATTTCTGTCCTGACTGCCCTTGGGCTTCAGACCAACTTTCAACTCTTTTACTTTTTCCTGTTTTCGGTTAATCAGGCAGAGCTGACGGAAGAAGTTTGCGAAGCCGTAAAGCCGGGCTGTAACGCTTGCTGTTACCTTGAGAAGAAAATGGAAGAAAGCTCTGAAAGCGAGTCTCTTCCAGCTCAGGACAGTAAAGGAAAAAAGGGATATGAACTTAAGATTCAGGAGTATGCAGTCTCTACGTTTTACCCGGACAGCCCGACAGATGGCAGTAATGGATCTTTTCTCCGGGATCATGCCGGATACCTGAATAATTTTCACACCGAAGTGTTCCACCCGCCCGAGTTGCCTTTCTGAAATACCGTTCAGAAAACTCTTACTAACCAAAAACGAAAGGCATTTTAATGAAAAGGCTTTTTTTGCCGGCCCTTTTTATGCTGGCATCAGTGTACTTCTATGGATGTTCCGATTCGGACAATACTCAGGCTCCGAACAACAACAACCCGACTCTTCAACTTTCAAAAATAGATTCCGGCTTTGCAACAGGTTCATCTTCCATTGTTGCATTGTATAGGGAAAGTGCATTGGCAACCGGCTACAACAAAATCTATGCGGCGGTTTATGATTCAGCCACTGGCACCGCAATTACAGATGCCCATGTATCAATAACGCCAATGATGGATATGGGCAGTATGGTTCATTCCGCACCAAAAGAAGATCCGACAGAGGATCTGGTTGAAGGCAAATGGTTCAGAGGCGCGGTTGTGTTCATTATGCCGTCAAACTCAACTCAGCTATGGGAACTGCATGTTCATGTTCACAATCACACTGCTCCTGGCATGCCGGAAGGAGAAGTTATGTTTACAGGACTTGCTGTGGCTGACAACTCAGCAAAGTACAAGAGCCTGCAGGCTTCCGACGGTTCGAGGCTGTATCTTTCTTACATCGAGCCCTCAAAGCCGATAGTCGGCATCAACGATCTTGAGATCACCGTACATAAGATGACTGATATGATGAACTATCCTCCGGATGAAACATTCACAACGACGATATATCCCTGGATGCCTTCTATGGGCCACGGTTCACCAAACAATGTTGACCCGGTTGCTTCAGGACAGGGGCATTACAAAGGCAAAGTGAACTTCACCATGACGGGTGACTGGCAGATCAAGGTCTATCTGAATAAGAATGGTGTAACAGACTCCACTTACTTTGACCTCATATTCTAATAACAACAATATGCCGGCGTGCACCCGTGGCAATATGCGAGGGGCAGGCCGGCGATCATGAATATGAACAGGAAAATTCTACTCGCCGCAATCCTTCTGTTGCTTTCGGCCTCCTTTGCCGAGGTGAGCGGACAGAACAAAATAGAAGGCATAGTTCTTTCGAAGCAGACCGGTGAGCCATTGGAAATGGTGAATGTATTTGAAGATGGAAAGGAAGGCAGGACTTTGTATGTCACATCAGAGGACGGGAAGTTCCATATTGAATCTGGAAAGAAAAACTCTCTGAGACTCGGGTTCAGGAGAATCGGTTACATCAATAATTACGAGGAGTGCAAAGCCGGTGCAACTTTGGTCATTGTCCGCCTCAGTGAAGAACTGAATACCTCGGAAGAGATAATAGTGACAGGCGAATCCCGTGCGCACACTGACCTCTTGAATACATTTCATATAACTTCGGGACTGAACTCTGTTGACGAGCTGATATCAAGGGCTTCAGGCGTTGCGTTGATGCGCAGAGGCAACTTCGGCTCAGAGCCAGTTATCAGAGGGCTTAATTCTGACAGAATGAGCGTAAGGCTTGACGGTATGAAGATTCAGCCGGCATGCACTGATAAAATGGATCCTGTAACTTCCTATGCGGAAACAGGGAACCTGGAGAGCATCTCACTATCTAAGGGTGCCTTCGGCGATGAAGGCTGTTTCAGTTCCTGCTCGGGGATTGACATGAAGCTGAAGGATGCCCGGACAGCAGACAGATTCTCTGCCACTGGAAGCATTAACGGCGGCTTTCTTTCCGTATCCAAGGGGATAAGGCTTGAAGGCAAGGCTGAACTGAAGTCAGAAAGATTCGGAAACTTCACTAATGTTACATACAGGTCAAATCAGGATTATAAGGACGGCCGCGGAGACGAGATCTTCTATTCGGGCTTTAACAAGATCAATATCAGCAACTCCAGTACATATAAGACCGGAGTAAGCAGTTCTCTCAAAGCCGACATCATGTATGACTATGCATGGGACATCGGCTATCCGGCACTTACAATGGATGTGAAAGATGCCGAAGCCATAATCGCCGGCGTGCAGTACAATACACGGTTCCGGAATTCGTTTGCAAAAGAACTGGAGTCGAAGATCTACTACAACAAGATCACGCACATTATGGATGATTCACAGCGTGATAACAGAATCAAAATGGACATGCCGGGGTGGACAAACACTTCGGGCGCTTACGTCAGATCTGCGCTTCAGCTTGGGAGAGCTGATATTGACGCAAAGGCAGAAGGCATTGTGTCAAACGCGAATGCTGAGATGACAATGTACATTCCGGGACAGGGATTTCCGATGTATATGATTACATGGCCTGATGTAAGGAAGAATGAGCTTTCACTCAGCCTATCTGCAAAACAAAGCATTGGTTCGGGCCTGATGGCCAGCGTGCGTGCCTGGGGTGGACCTGTAAACTCCGATGTCAGAAGCGAGATCGGACTGTCAGAACTCAGGATCTTCTATCCCGGCTTTGGCGGAACTGATTCACGGTTTGCAGGAGGCATTTACGCAGGCGCGGAAGCTGAGATTGCAAAGAATATTATCACTTCGCTGAATCTTTCTTACAGCGTAAGGGATTTCACAGTCTCGGAGCAATATGCGTTTTACATCTACAACAGATTTGATTCCTATGACTATGTTGGAAATCCTTACCTTGATCCGGAGAGATCTGCTCAGCTTGAACTTGGAGTGACGCTGAGCACAGGCAACGTTGCAGTCAAGACTTCATTCTTCGGTTATTATATTGAGGATTACATCGTCGGAGTTGTTGACAGTTCTCTCTCTCCGATGACCGAAAATTCCAACGGAGTCAAGTTCTATGAGAACATCACCGGGGCAAGGATCCTTGGATTTGAGCAGACTGCAGATTTAGTTGTTTCGGATAAAATTCAGATAGCCAACACAATTCAGTACACTTACGGAACAGATGACAGCGGCGGATTCCTTCCGCAAATGCCTCCACTGATGGGTATGCTTTCAGCAAGATACAAGACAGGGATATTTACGTTTCAGGGCGAGGGCGTTTGGGCTGCAGCTCAAAGCAACGTCAATGCCGATTATGGAGAAACAAGGACGCCTTCTTATGCTGTATTCAATCTGCGGGCTTCTGCAGATATGCTTACCGGGCTAT
>JRYG01003223.1_pt1 | contig 12653 bp, 10 predicted proteins | sample 235341 | NCBI WGS metagenome assembly JRYG01 (sample SAMN03074218, study PRJNA261478) | activated sludge metagenome | biome: Wastewater Treatment Plant; feature: Wastewater; material: Activated sludge; isolation source: activated biomass of a wastewater treatment plant treating hydrocarbon... ... | reverse complement strand
TTCTTCCCGTTCCGCGACGGGATCGATGCGGCGGCGCAGGCCGGCATCACGTGCGTGATTCAGCCGGGTGGGTCCATCCGGGACGCGGAAGTGACGAAGGCCGTCGATGAGCATGGGATGGCGATGATTCTCACTGGGATGCGCCATTTCCGCCACTAATCGGCGACTGAAAATGGTCATCAGCTGCGTTCTCGGTCGTCCGTGTGCTTCAACGTACTCACTCAGTACGCTTCAGCACCCAGACCTCCCTGCGGCCTTGCTGACTGACCATGTTGAGCCGCCGTAACATGCCGTCCGACGGAGTGGACGAGGTTCCTGAAAGAATGGTCTCGAGCTCAGGAAAAGGGTGACCTGTGAAGGTCTTGGTCGTCGGCGGCGGAGGACGAGAGCATGCGTTGGTCTGGAAGATCGCCCAGAGCCCGCGCAAGCCGACGATCTTTTGCGCGCCGGGCAACGCCGGCATCGAGGGACTCGCCACCTGCGTGGCCATCAAGGCCGACGACGTGGCCGCACTCAAAGACTTCGCGCTCAAGGAAGGTGTCGATCTGACGGTCGTCGGACCTGAAGCCCCGCTCGCGCTCGGCATCGTCGCCGACGCCCGGGATGCGCTGCAGGGCATCATTGCCGAACTCCGGCGGCGCCAGGCAGGACCATCGGTCGAGTCCGCCGAGGCTCTGGCCGCAGCCCGCGACGTCGACCAGTCTTGGCAGGAGCTGATGAACGAAACGCCGGCCGAATGGGACGGGGATGGCATCCACCCGGCCTGGGCGATCGAGACGATCGGAAAGACCTTCGGCGAAGACGCCTTGTACACGGTGGACGGTGGCCTGACCTCTGTCTGGGCCTACTCGGGCCTGCCGCCGACCCGGCCCCGCTCCTACCACAGCATTCTCGAGCTGGGGATGCTCGGCACCGGCATCCCGTCGGCGATCGGCTCAAAGCTGGGAGAGCCGGAACGCGAGGTCGTCTGCATCACGGGTGACGGCGCAGCCGGCTTCAACTTCATGGAGATGCAGTCCGCCGCCCGCGATTCAATCCCGATCACCGTGGTTGTTTTCGCCGAAGGATCCTGGACCATGGAGGAGCCGAACGAACTGGCGCTCTTCGGACGCACCTTCGGAACGGAACAGGGCGATATCCGCTGGGACCAGGTTGCCGAAGGGCTGGGTTGTCACGGTGAGTACGTGGACGAGCTGAGTGAGCTTGGACCGGCCCTTGAACGCAGCCGCCAGTCCGGGAAGCCGGCAGTTGTCTGCCTCAGGTCGGACCGTGAGGCGAACCGGAAGATCCCGCCGGTGATGGCCGCCCGCTGGATGGAAGTACAGGCGGGCCCGATCCCGGACGCCTGAGACGCCCACCCGGTGCCGTGCCGGCGGTCAGTTGGAGCCGGCCCGCAAAGCCTAGGCTTCGGCCTTCGGGCCCGGGATGTTGCGGAATCTGAACTCCTGCGGCTCCATGCCTGCCTGGACGAAGTGGCAGACCCCGCTGTCGGGCGATTCGATCAGGGACACGATCCCTTCAACGACTTCCTCGACCTCGATGATCGGAACCCCCTCGCTGACGAGGCTTTCCTTGAAACCGTCGATGATCCGGGTGTCGGAGAAACCAGGGCAGATCGCGTTGATTCGGATGCTCTCAAGGGCGTAGACGGGTCCGGCCGAGCGAACCAGCCCGACCACGGCGTGCTTGTTGGCGGCGTAGATCGGATCGAAGGGAACTGCGGTCAGGCCCGCCAGCGAGGCGGTGGCGACGATCGAACCTCCCCCGCGACGACGCATCACCGGCACGGCGGCGTTGATTCCGTAGACCACGCCGTCAAGGTTGATCTGCATGGCCCGGCGGTAAAGCTCGAGGTCGAAGGTCTCGACCAGACCGCATCCGGTCGAGACGCCGGCGTTGAGGAAGGCGACGTCGAGGCCACCGAACCTGCGGACCGCGAAGTCGACCGCTGCAACGCTCGATTCGGGGTCGCGCACGTCACAGCGCACGAACTCGCCGCCGATCTCGGCGGCAGCCTCCTGCCCGGCTTCCTCCTCGATGTCGGCCAGCACCACGCTGGCTCCCTCGGCGGCCAGTCGCGCACCGGTCGCACGACCGAATCCATTGGCTCCACCAGTGATCAGTACCACCCTGTCCTCAAAGCTCATGCCGGGTAGCATGCCACTTACTGGGGAGGCCGGCTCCGGCCTGTCCGTCGTTGAACTACCGGGAGAGGTAAAGAGTTGAATCCGAATCTGGCCACCCTGCTGACCGAGTCCGCAGAGAAATTCCCCGAGCGGACCGCGATCCGGCTCGACGACACGGCGATTCCGTACGCGGCGCTCGACATCACCAGCAAGCTCGTCGCCGGGCTGCTCGAGTCGAAGGGCGTCGAGGCCGGTGACCGGGTCGGCATCATGCTGCCGAACGTCCCCCATTTCCCCATGGTCTACTTCGGCATCCTCCGCATGGGCGCCCGGGTGGTCCCGATGAACGTTCTCCTGACCGCCCGCGAGGTCACCCACTACCTGAAGAACTCGGGCGCCAAGGTCGTCGTCGCCTGGGAAGACTTCGCCCCGGCTGCGATCGAGGCCGCCGAAGAGGTCGGCGCCGAGGTGATCTCGATCAACCCGACCAACGTCGGTGACCTGATCCAGGGCGTCACTCCCCATGAGGGCGTCGCCGAAGTCGAACCGGACGACACCGCCGTGATCCTCTACACCTCCGGCACCACCGGCCAGCCCAAAGGCGCCGAGCTCACCCACGCCAACATCCGTTCGAACATCGAGTCGATCAAGGACCTCTTCCAGCCGACCGAGGAAGACGTGTTCTTCGGTGGCCTGCCGCTCTTCCACGTCTTCGGCCAGACCGTGGCCATGAACGCGGCTGTTTCGATCGGCGCCGAGATCACCCTGCTGCCACGTTTCGATCCGACCAAGGCTCTGGAGATCATCCAGCGCGACAAAGTCACGATCTTCATGGGGGTCCCGACCATGTACGCCGCGATGCTTCAGGTGCCGAACCGGGCGGACTTCGACATCAGCTCCCTCCGGCTCTGCGTTTCGGGTGGTGCGGCCCTGCCGGTCGAGATCATCCGCGCCTTCGAGAGCGAGTTCAACACCGCCATCCTCGAGGGTTACGGCCTCTCCGAGACCTCACCGGTCGCTTCGTTCGGCCGGTTGGATATGGAGCGCAAGCCGGGCACGATCGGCACCCCGATCAAGGATGTCGAGATGCGGATCGTCGACGAGGAGGGCAATGTCCTCGGGGTCGGCGACGTGGGCGAACTCCAGATCAAGGGTCCGAACGTGATGAAGGGCTACTGGCAGATGGAGGAAGCGACCGCGAAGGCGATCGATTCCGATGGCTGGTTCTCATCCGGTGACATGGCCACCGTGGACGAAGACGGCTACTACTCGATCGTCGACCGCAAGAAGGAAATGATCCTGCGCGGTGGCTACAACGTCTATCCGCGAGAGGTCGAGGAAGTCCTCTACGAACATCCCGCCGTCGCCGAAGCCGCGGTCATGGGCATCCCCCATGACGAGCTGGGCGAGGAGATCGTCGCGGTCATCGCCTTCAAGGAGGGCGCGTCGGCTACCGAGGAAGAACTGCGCGAGCACGCCAGGCAAGGCGTCGCGGCCTACAAGTACCCGCGCCACATCCTGATCGTCGACGAGCTCCCCAAGGGCCCCACCGGAAAGATCCTGAAGCGCGAGATCGACCTCAGCCAGGTTGGCTGAGGTCGTTCGAAGCGCGGTCCGGGTGTCCGAGATTGACCTCAGCCAGGTTGGCTGAGGTCCTTCGAAGCGCGGACTAGTCCCCGGCGGGGGTGTGCCGCTCGATGATCTCCTGCTGCTCGGGCCAGTTCCTGAGCAGCCGCTCCGGCCTGGCGAGTTCGAACCTGTCCCAGTCGAATCCGGGGGACATGGTCGTCCCGACCAGGCTCCAGGCGCCGGTCGTCTCTGCGGCCTGCCAGGTGCCACCGGGCACGAGGATCTGGGGCCTCTCGCCTTCCTCGAGGCCGATGCCCAGCATCGGCTGCCTGGCCTCGCCCGGCTCCGGCCCCAGGATGTGGATCCTGGCCGGGGCGCCGGCGTAGAAGTGGAAGAGTTCCGGTCCGGGCAGGCGGTGGAGCATGGTCGGGGAGTCCGGTTCCAGCAGGAAGTAGATCGAGGTCGAGTTCTCGTCCTTGAACTTGCGGCGGTACATGCCCCCTTCCTGGGGCAGCGGTGCAAGCCGTAGCTCACGGATAACCGTCTCGCGGTCCATACCGGGACATTACGGGAGTCGCCCGATGCCGGCAGAGACCAACCGGAACCGGGGCCAATATCCTGAACCAATGAGGAGAATTCGCACCGCCATCTTCGGGGTCGTCGCACTCTGCGCCACCGCCGTCCTGCCCGCCGCCGCTGCCGCCGACTGCAGCCTGCCCACCGGCAACGGGGGTAACGACTCGAGCCTTTTGGGCGGTGGGACAGTCCAGACCTTCGGCGGCAAGTTCGGCCCGGGACTGAACGGCAAGTTCATCCAGATCCCCTTTGATGTCGGTGAGGGCATCACGGGCATGAAGATCCGGTACTGCTTTGCCAGGGCGGACGGCGGTGCGTCCGATGACAACCCCACCCTGGATCTCGGGGTTTACGGTCCGAAGCCACTGGACGCGCCCATGTGGGAGCAACCGCAGCGGCGCGGCTGGAGTGGCAGCGCCCTCCGCACGATCGGGATCGGTGTGAACGGCTACACCGACACCAGCACATACAACGGCGGGCGGAAGGACTACGTTCCCGGTTATACGACCCGTGCCTACAAGCCGGGTCCGGTCCAGTCGGGCCAGTGGGCGGTGGAACTCGGAGCAGGCTGGATCGACCCGGACGGCGCCGGCGTCGACTGGAAGGTCGAGGTGACCACCAGCAATGCTCCTGAATGGGCGAATGATCCCTTCGTCCCGGAGCCTTACACCCCGTACAGCGCGAACCCGGACGCCGGCTGGTACACCGGCGACTTCCACGTTCACGGAGAGATGGAGCCCGGCAATGCTCCGATGACCGACACTCTGGATCTGGGCTTCAAGCCGGTGTCGGAAGGCGGCGGCGGACTCGACTTCATGACCCTGGTTGACCACAACAACGACAACTCGCTTGGGATCCTCGGCCAGGACCAGTACCGGCGCGACGGCAAGCTCGTCATCCCCGGGATCGAAGTGACCACCTACGACGGTCACTGGAACGCGACCGGCTCGGAGAACTTCGCCGACTTCCGGTTCAGTGACGTCTACAAGTGGAATGACGGATCCAACGGAGGTGCTGAGGACGGTATCCAGACAGATTCCGAACTCGAACTTGTGCGCCCCGAGATCGACCCCGCCTCGCAGCTCCAGCCGGTACTCGACGGCAACGGCTTCACCCAGGTGAACCATCCGGAAACGCTGAGGGCGGCCCCCGCCTCGTGCCGGGGCTGCGCCTGGACATACCCGGACGACCGGACCGGCTGGCAGCGAATCACCGCGCTTGAGATCCAGAACGGCGCGGCCGGGGTAGTGATGCCCACCCCGACTGCGATGAACCCGTTCACGGTGGCGGCGATCGCGACATACGAGCGCCTGCTTGCCGACGGCTTCCACATCGCCGCAGTCGGTTCAAGCGACGACCATCAGGCAGGGGGCGCGACCGGCGGCTTCGACGGTCAGGTCGGCAAGGGAGCGACGGTGGTCCACGCCGAGGAACTTTCCCGGGACGGGGTCGTCGAGGCGGTGAAGGCCGGCCACACCTACGTCAAGCCGTTCGGTGCCGATGCCCCTGACGTCGAACTCGTGGCGGGACCTTCGGCACAGAGCAACCTGACCGCGCTGCCCGGGGACTCCGTGAACGGTCCGCCGATGAAGATCGAGGTCAAGGTGCGAAACGGCGGCTCCTCTGCCGCCCGACCGGGTCCGTACACGCTCGAGATCCTCCAGGACGGCATCTCGATCGACTCGGTCGCGGTGACCAGCGACGATTTCGACCACGAGCTGACCGTGACGGAAACGGGCCGTTACTCCTTCAAGCTGACCCGGCCGATCGGGCAGTCGGGAGTCGCGATCGAGGCGTACTCGACCCCGGTCTGGTTCACCTACGCCCCGCCGGTGGCGAAGCCCTCGAACGCGTTCAACTTCGGAGCGTTCAAGGCGAACCGCGCCAGGGGAACCGCGACCCTGAAGGTCCGGGTGGCGAGTCCCGGCCGGATCAGGATGACCGCTCCGGGCCTGAACACCCGGCAGGTGAAGGTCACGAAGAAGAACCAGACGGTTACCCTGAACCTGCAGCCGAAGGCATCGCTCCGCAAAAGCCTGGCCAGGAAGGGATCGGCAAAGGTCAGGCTGAAGGTCACCAACACGCCGACCGGAGGCAAGTCCCTCAGCAAGAGCAGGACCGTGAAGCTGCTCGGAAAGAAGAAGCCGAAGAAACGGCGCTAGCGGGATCGCTTCGCTGAAATGGCCGGTCTGTCAGAACCGGCCGGGCGGTCCCGACCCGTCCGGCATGGCAAGACCGCGACTCTTCATCAACAACGTCCCGATGATCGATCGCCTGATCGCGCTCGAGTACGGCCGGGTCGACGACGGCGTGGACCCGAAGCAGATGATCCGGGGCGAGAACGGGGTCTTCGTGATGGTCGACGAGGAGAGGAAACCGGTCGGTTTCGTCTGCGTCGACTTCTCGGCCCTCGACCTTTCCTCCCCCTCGAACGAGGACCTCTGGGAAGGCCCGACCTTCGACGTTCCGGTGCTCGGGATCGAGGACGCGACGGTCGGCGAGATCGCGCTCGCGGTGAGATCAACCTTCGATGACGAGCCGACGCTGAACCGCATCTACTTCGAGCGGGCCGCCGGTCTCGAAGGTCAGGCCGCGATCGATTGCTGGCGACTCTGCCTGCAGTGCGGCGACTCGATGGCCCACTTCGGGCTGGGTACCTCGCTGCTCGAGGCAGGGCGGGCCCGGGAGGCCTACCAGCACCTTCGCCACTATGTGCGGATAGCCCCGCTCGTCGCCTGGAACTGGCGCTGGTACGGCAAGGCAGCCGAGGAAATCGGTGAGACGGGCGAAGCGAAACGGGCCTACGACCGGGCGGTGGCGATCGAGAAACAGTACTGCCAGGAGGAAACCGACGCTGCCGAGCTGCTCGAGGCCCTGAAGGAAGCGGAGCGCCCCTAACCCCCGTCCCCCGGTTCGGGGGTCGGGGGTGCGGGCGCGGCCGTCATACCGGCAAGCTCTGACTGAACTGATGCAGCGGCAGCCTGGGCCTCCGAGGCAGCCTGTTCGCGGACCACGATGGTCACCGCCGACTCGGCCGCCATGCCCCCGGCGATGATCCCGTGACTGCGCCCGGATCGCTTGCCGTCGATGAAGCCGCGCCGGGCCATCTCCCTGCTCACCTCGGCCTCGGCCCGCTCCCGGGCCTGGGCGAACGCCTCCTGGGCGGTCTGGTCGGGGCCGGAGCCACCTTCCCTGGCCAGGTAGCCGGCCCCGAAGCCGGCCGCTCCCGCGAACAGCAGCAGGGCGAGCCCGAAGGCGACCATCCTGACCCAGGGCCGCGGTTTCCGTTCGGGTTCAGGGTCGGTCACCGGCACCTCCCTTGTCCTTTTCCTTCTCTGCTTCCTCGGCGGCTTCGCGTGCGGCCCGCACCGCTTCCCGGTAGGCGGATAGTTCGTCGCCCGTCGGACACCATGAGGGGGCGGACGCGACGACCCCACAGTTGGGCTCGCGGGCGGCGATCTCCGATTCGGCCGCCGACGCGGCTGAATCTGCCGCCTTCTGCGAATCGACTGCCTGCTCGATCTCCGCGTTCCCCGCGCCGATCACCCGGCCCTCGCGCGAACCCGTCTTGGCTCCCGCGAGCCTGCCCCTGCTCGCTCCGACCTTCAGCCCCTCGTTGACGGTCATGCCGCGCGTCTCCAGGAAGGCGGCCTTGTAACCGGCCACATAGGCGGCATCACGGGCGGCGCGGGCTTCATCCTCTCCGGTTGCCTCCCCCGCCCCGGCCGTCCAGCCGGCTGCGGCGGCGATCAGCACCACCAGGACGCCCCCGATCAGCCAATGCGTCTGCCGAACCGGATTCACGGCTCCGGTACCTCGATGTCTTCCGGTTTGGGTGCCTCCATGCCGGCTTCCTCGTAGGCCCTTATGTAATTGCGCCGGTAGGAGGCTGCGTAGGACTTCTGGAAGGCGATGTCCCGTCCCTTCTTGAAGCCCGCCGCGTATCCCTTGGTGGCACCTGCAACCGCCCCGGCTTTCCGGCCGGCGAACTCTCCCTGGAGCCGGGCGGTATCAAGATTTTCGCCGGAGCCCTTGCCGAGGACGTAACCGGCAGCCCCGACCAGCAAGGCGATGGCCGCGATACCGGCAACGGCGAGCACCTTCTGGCCGTTGATCTCGTGGTTGGGGAGCTTGATCGCCCCCACCCGCGCCAGCGCCCCGGAAGCGATCGCCCTGCCCCGGGCGCGGAACTCGGCAAACCAGGCCTTCAGGTCCTCGCCTCGTGACGAAGAGCCGTCCCCGGCGTTGGCGGGCACCTCATCGAGCTCGGCTTCCGGGTCGGATTCAACCTCCACTTCGTCCCAGGTTTCGTACTCTTCCTCCGGCCACTCTTCGTCCTCGATCTCTTCGAGAACCTCCGGATCGTCCTCGGCGAGGTCTTCCTCAACGGGTTCATCGCCCTCGTTGGACTCATCCCCCTCGCTTGGTTCATCGCCCTCGTCGGGCTCATCCCGCTCGCCGGCTTCAGCTACCGCGGCGTACTCCCTGGTCTCCTCGAGTTCAGGCGACGCCTGCAGGTCCCCGGATTCGTCCGCGTCCGGGCCACCGGCCCCGGCAGTGAACATCTCCCGGGTGTCTTCCTGAGGGCTTTCCTGCCCCGACTGCTTTTTCGACTTCCGTGGCAAACGCATCGGCTGGTCCCTTTCCTGGACGCCCCCATGTTTACGCATGCGGGGCCAGACCGAAACTCGGTCCGCGGAATGACCCTTCAGTTGCCCTCGGATGCGCTGCCACTGGCAACCCGGACCGGCCGCGGATAAGATCATTGGACAACTTCGACACTTGGTCGGGGAAAAGAACCGGGGGTGGCAAGCATGGGGGCAGGCTTGAAGCGAAGTTGGGCGGCAATCGCAGGGATTCTCGTCCTGATCGGACTCATGCTGACTGCGGCGCCGGCGCCGGCCAGGGAGGTCGGGCCCGGTCAGACCTTTCCGGTCAGCTGGCTGAAGATGAAGCCCGGCGAGATACCCGGGACCATGGCCGGAACGCTGGGCATGGGCAGCTCAGCCAACATCATGAGCCGCAGCGGTCGCCTGGTCCTGTTTCCGGCCATCTCAAATCTCCTCGACCCCGACGGGCAGATCGACGGTCTGAACATCTACCGCCGGGACATGCAGACGGGTGACACCGTCCTCGTCAGCCGCAAGAACGGCAAGAACGGCGTCCCGACAAACGACTTGTTCTACGGGTACGACCTGAGCCACGACGGCAACCTCGCCCTGCTCGTGACCGAAGGAAAGCTGACCGGCGACGACTCCGACACCGAGGTCGACGCCTACCTGCGGAACATTTCAGCCGGTACGACGACACTGGCAACCCCGGGAACGACCGAAGGCATCGGCGACGCCAAGATTTCCGGGGACGGCAAGTTCATCTCGTTCTCGACCGACGCGGCCCTGGTGCCCGGTGACGTGAACGGCCTCTCCGACGTCTATCGCCGGCGGCTCTCGGACGGGACCATCGACATCGTCTCGCGGGTGCCCGCCCTGCCGAATGCCGGCAACGACAGCACGTTCGTCAGCTCGATCAGTACCGACGGTCGCTGGGTGGCCTTCGCCTCGCGGGCCACGAACCTGGTTGCCGGCTTCACCGACAACAACGGCCCCTTCGGATCGGACGTCTTCGTCCGCGACATGGTCGACGGGGTCACCTACCTGGTCAGCTCCCGGTTCAACTCGAGCACCCAGGGTGCGAACGGCGAGTCGGAAGAACCCGTCATCTCCTGCCTGCCGACCACGCTCGACACGGTCGAGATCGCCTACTCGAGCCGGGCCACCGACCTGGCCGACAACGGACTTTCCGACCCTGACACCGCTTCCTCCGTGTACCTGAAGCAGATGCCCGCACAGGGCTCGATCCTGATCAGCCGCGCCAGTGGCCCGGCCGGCGCGAATGCGGACAGCCGGGCACACACGCCCAGCGTCAGCGATGACGGCAGGCGCATCATCTTCTCCTCGGATGCCGGCAACCTCGGGGCGGGACTCGATTACTACGGGGTATATCTGCGCGATCTGGTCACCAACAAGACCACCCTCGTCTCAGCGAGAAACGAGTACGCCGTCTTCGGGGTGATCTCCGGAAACGGAGCATGGGGCAGCTGGTCGGAGACCGGTGGCGGCACCCCGGACAGCGATCCCGACCTGCAGGGCGTTTTCCGGCGGAACCTGAACAACAACCAGATCCGTTACGTGTCCCGGCCGAAGGGGAGCGCCAAGGTGGTGGCCCCGGGCTTCCAGGACTACACGGACAAATCAGGTCCCAGGACCCTGAGTGCCAACGGCAGGTACATGGTGTTCGGAACCTGGTCCAGCCATTTGCCGAACAACGGCAGCCAGGCCGAGCAGGTCTACCGTCGCGATCTCGCCACCGGCCAGATCGTGCTCGTCTCCCGCGCGACCGGTCCCAACGGGGCGATCGCCGAGGGGGCTGACCAGCCGACCATCTCCGACGATGGCAAACGGGTCGCCTTCGTGGCCTGGGGACCACTCGACCCGGCCGACACGAACGACAAGGCGGACATTTACGTCCGTGACCTGACCACCAATGAGACCTGGCTTGCCTCCCGGGCCGACGGCCTGAACGGCGCGGTCGGTGACGGCAACAGCTACGAAGCGAACCTCGACGGGGACGGCAGCACGGTTGCCTTCGAGTCCGACTCGACCAACCTCGGTTACGGCGGCAACGACAACAAGGTGTTCACCCGGGATCTCGACACCGGGGTGACCGAAGTGATCTCGCGCGCCAGCGGCAACGCCGGGGCCACCGCCAACAACAGCGCGGATGACCCGCGGCTCAGCGTCGATGGATCCAGAGTGCTGTTTGCTTCGAACTCGACCAACCTGTCACCCGACGACGCCGTTTCCAGCCGCAGCTACTACGTCCGTGACCGCAACACCGACCAGACCATCCTCATCTCGAGGGCCCCGGGCCTGGCCGGTGCGTCTATCCCCGGCTTCATCTACGACGGGTCGATCAGCCCGGACGGCAGCAAGGTCACATTCATCACTTCCGACTCGGCGGCCGTTCCAGCGACCGCACCGTGGCCGCCGTTCGTGAACCAGATCGTCGTGAGAAACCTGGCCGACGGAACCAACAGCCTCGCGAGTTCGTCACCCGGTGGCGAACCGGCCAACGAGTCGTCTGATGACGCGACCCTGAACAGTGACGGGAGCATCGTCGCCTTCACGACCGAGGCGACCAACGTGCGAACCGACGTGGACCTGACCGCGAACGAGTCGGCCGTGATCAAGAACATGGCTGACGGCAGCACATCGGGGCCCCCGCTCTTCGGCACCCCGGGCTCGTTCCTGTACGGCTCGAGGTCTGGCCAGATCAGCAGCGACGGCAACTGCCTGCTTTTCACCGGCGAGGGTCACAACGAGTTCACCGGTGCCCTCGGCAGCATGAGATCCGTCTATGTCTACGTCCGCTCCGGCACCTGCCAGAACCCCCGTGCCCTGGTCCCCGTACTCAGCGCGGTCAGCCTCAAGCCGTTCAAGTTCAGGGTGGCGAACAAGGGCACCGCGAAGGTTGCGGCAAGGAAGGCTCCGCGCGGCACGAAGATCCGCTTCACGCTCAACACCAGGGCAACGGTCAGGATCAGGGTCGACCAGAAGGCGAAGGGACGCAAGGCCGGCAAGAAATGCGTCAAGCCGACCGCGAAGAACAAGAGACGGAAGACCTGCAAGCGGCTGATATTCCGGGGCAAGCTCACCCGCAAGAACCTGGCGGCCGGAAAGAACACGGTGGCCTTCAGCGGCCGGATCGGCAAGAAGGCGCTGCAGCCCGGCAAGTACCGGGTGGTGATCCGGGCATCGGGACCGGGCGGACAGTCGGAACCGGTCTTCCGGAGTTTCCGCATCGTCAGGTAATCGTCTGACGATGCGGCCGGCGCGCTAGACGGAGTCGCCGCGGTAGAACTCGGTCGAGAGCATGTCCATCAGCAAGCCGTCGTGCCAGCCCTTGCCGTCAGCATCGCGTTCGGAGCGACGGGTGACCCCGACCGGCCTGAAGCCCACCTTCTCGTAGACCCTGATCGCAGCATGATTGTTGACTGCGGGATCGATCTCGAGCCGGTGATGGCCCCTTGCCTCGAAGAGGTAGCGGGCCACCTCCCGGACCGCCCAGGTGCCGATGCCCTTGTCGTGCAGCGGCGGGTTGATGAAGAGGTCGATTCCCGCGTGTCGATACTGGGGGTCGTCCTCCTCCCAGTACTGGATCATCCCGCCGACCTCGCCGTCGACGATGATCGTCAGGCGGGTTGACTCCGGCTCGTCCCAGGGGAAGTCGTCGGCCGGTTCGCCCCACCAGCGAACTACCCCGGGACGCTCGTGAATCCAGCGCAGATCACCGACGTGGTCCTCCGCTACCGGACGCAGCGCG
>JRYG01012372.1_pt1 | contig 12682 bp, 9 predicted proteins | sample 235341 | NCBI WGS metagenome assembly JRYG01 (sample SAMN03074218, study PRJNA261478) | activated sludge metagenome | biome: Wastewater Treatment Plant; feature: Wastewater; material: Activated sludge; isolation source: activated biomass of a wastewater treatment plant treating hydrocarbon... ... | reverse complement strand
TAGTCGGCGTGGCCCGGACAGTCTACGTGAGCGTAGTGACGGTTGGCCGTTTGATATTCAACGTGCGCTGTATTAATAGTAATACCCCTTTCTTTTTCTTCAGGAGCAGCGTCGATTGAGTCGTAATCTTTTTTCTCTGCGAGGCCGTCAGAAGCCAGCACATAAGTGATTGCAGCCGTCAACGTAGTCTTACCGTGGTCTACGTGGCCGATCGTACCTACGTTAACGTGAGGTTTTTCTCTCTTAAAAGTATCCTTTGCCATCGGTATCGGATTTAAAAAAGGTTAAAGCGGTTAGAAAAATAACATATTTCTGAGCCAATGGAGGGAATTGAACCCTCGACCCCTTCCTTACCATGGAAGTGCTCTACCCCTGAGCTACATTGGCGGTAGTTGAAATGAAATAGAGCGGGCGACGAGATTCGAACCCGCGACCCTCAGCTTGGAAGGCTGATGCTCTACCAACTGAGCTACGCCCGCGAAATTGGGTGTGGGTTTGAGTGTGGGTGGGAAAGTGTGTTCTGTTGATCACACCTGCACACTCACACCCAAACCCCAGCCCAATATAGTGGGGGTGGTTGGATTCGAACCCACTCAGTCATAGACACCAGATTTACAGTCTGGCCCGGCTCTCCTACTCCGGCGCACCCCCATGCGATCTTTCGATCGTATGATGAATCTTTTGGATTTTTTGGTTTCGGCGTTGTTGTTAACGCGCAGTGGGCCGAATTCGTTCCCAACCAGCGCATGTTTTCGATATGGAGCCAGCAGAGGGACTCGAACCCCCGACCAGCTGATTACAAATCAGCTGCTCTACCAGCTGAGCTATGCTGGCATTAACGCTCGAAAGGCCGTTTGCGTATGGTTTTCAGGGAGCTGAACCGCTCCGCAAAAACCGACCGTTTTGGCCGCCAAAAGACTCATTTCCAACCTTTTCAAATGCATTTTTAAATGCTCTTTCGCAAAGCGATTGCAAAGATATGACTTTTTAGTAAAACAAAAAATCTGACTTCATTTTTTTTCGCGATTTCCGCTACTCTCCCAACTTTTTTCCTGCCCCGATAACTTACTGTATATATGGCGTATCTTGGCGACCTATCGCATACAAACAGCAAGGGCGCCCGCAAAATTTCCGGGCGCCCTCGCTATGCTGTTGTTTGGTTACTCGCTTATTTGAAACGGAATAGCCGAATAACCTATTCGCCAAATAACCGGACTCTGTCACCTGACTTTATCTTTATATTTGATTAATTGGCGTTTGAGCGTATCAGCGGCACTGTCAATTGATGCTTCAAAAGTTTTGCTGGTTTCTTTAACGATGATCGTATCACCGGGGACGGAAAGCCTTACCTCTGCAATTTTATCTCTGACCTGTCCGGAGTTCTCTAGTTTGAGGAATACCTGAGCCTCGATAATATGGTCAAAATATTGTTCCATCTTGCCGATCTTCTTTTCAACATAGTCGATCAGCTTGCTGTCAGCTTTGAACTGTACTGCTTCCGTGTGCACTTTCATAAAACACTCCGTTTAAAGGATGAACAAATCTGTTTCGGTAGCCGGCACTACTTAGCCCTCTGACTCTTCAGCTTTGGGATGCGCCTGCCGGTAAACTTCTTTTAGCCTTTCAATGGAATTGTGGGTGTATATCTGTGTAGCTGCCAGGCTGGAATGGCCCAACAACGATTTTACCGCATTGAGGTCTGCACCGTTTTCCGACAAGTGCGTCGCAAACGAATGACGCAATACGTGCGGACTGCGCTTGTCGAGCGTGGTCACTGCCGATAGCTGGCGATGCACTACATTATAAACATAACGCGCGTACAACGGTTTTCCTTTTGCGGTGAGCAATAAATGCCGATGGAATTGCTGCGGATATACCGCTTCGCGCAACCGCAGATAATGCCGAAGGTATTCATCGAGCAGAGCGCCGAAGGGAACAACCCGCTCTTTCCCGCCCTTGCCCTTTATTCGCAACTGCCTGGATGCCCACTCTACGTCTGACACCATAAGCGCTACCAACTCTGAGCGGCGCAAACCCGTTGTATACAACAGGTCAATGATCAAGTAGTCGCGCCAGGCAAGCCAATCTTCATCATCCGGCGGTGTAGCCAATAATCGATGCATATCGGGTTGTTGCACATACACCGGTAGCTTGCGACCTGTTTTTGGAGAAACAACCTTTAACATAGGGTTGTGCCCAATGAACTGCCTTTTGAGCAGAAAGTGAAAATATCCTTTTAATGTTGATAATTTCCTGCGAATCGATGTAGGGGTTAGCCCGGCATTGAGCAAGTTGACTATCCACGAGCGAATATGTAAGTGCTGAATTTGCGCCTCTTCTACGCCGCCAAAGGTATCATTAAGGAAACCAAAGAATTGCAGCAAATCGTTCTCATATGCAGCTACGGTATGAGAAGAATAACGCTTTTCAAACTGGAGGTATTTCACAAATCGCTCGATCGTCGTCGTCATCATCGGTACAGTATAAGAATCTCGCTCTAAACTAGAATCAATATAAATGAATTCGCTCAAAAAATCAAGCGTAAAAAATCTCCATCTGTGATGCCAAAGATCAGCGCCTTGTATTAATCGCTGTTTATCAAATTTTTATGTCGCAAAATTTATCATCCTTGCCACATACAGGCAAAAAAAAAGTACGAAGCGCCCCTAATCAACCAGGCTTTCTTTATGTTTGCATAAACACTTGCATACAGGTATGCGCCACGAAAAAAAAGACAAACATTTCATTAAACAACCCATTTACACCGGCGGTCCGAAGGCTATGAGGGTATTCATCAGCAACCAGTTGCAATACCCCAAAGCAGCGCTCCAGGAGCGCGTTGAAGGCACGGTGTCGATCCGCTATGCCATTGACCAAAAGGGCGCCGTTGTAGATGCCAAGGTAATTTCCGGGTTAGGCCACGGTTGTGACGAAGAGGCGCTGCGCGTGGTACGCCTGCTCCGCTTTGATGTGCCCAAAACAAGGGGGTTGCGCCTGCTTTATCACAAAAATGTGCAGATCCATTTTAAACTTCCCCCCGACCAGCCCCAATCCGTACCTGCCGAAATTCAATACCAGTACACTACGCCGGCTGCCGAAAAAGCAGACTCCCCTGCTCCCTCGGGCTATTCTTATACCATTACGTTTTAACGATCACAACCCGTTATAATAGATCAGTATGCGTTGCAGGTCGATGTCTCTTTTAGGGTTGAGGTTATTAATGTCGATATAAGTTTCCACTTTGTCAGCCTTGCCGCCCATCAAAGCCAGCAATTGCTTTTTGGCTGGTTTGAACTTGACCAGGGCGCTGCGGTTGCCCTTTTTCTCCATATAATAATATAGCGCCTTTTTATAGATTTTGGCGTCTTTTTCGCCGACATCGAGGGCTACATTATAAGTAGGCTCCTTTAATTTTAGAATAACTTCCTTAACAACGGTTAGTTTACCCGATGACATTAACTCCACAAGCCCTTTGGGGGCAGTTTCGCCGTTGTCGAATTCTTTGGCGTTGACAAGCTTCACCAGGCGATCGGCTTCGTAATATATTTTTTTAATACTGCCGACCTCAACGGCCTTGACGCCTTCTTTGAGCTGGAATTCTACCGACTGGTTGATCAGATCGATTCTGACCGGATATCCGGCAATTGAATCGGGCGCTTTGGGATCGTAGCGTTTTACAACCTCGGGATAAAACACGACTGCGGCCTTGTGCCATTCGGGGTCGAGATAGGCATCGCCTTTTACTACGCCCGGCTTTTGTTTTACGCCATAATATACATGATTGGCGCCGGGGTTGAATTCGCCGTAGTTAAAATCGTCGCGCAGGTTTTGCATCATTTCGTCGTCAGATTGGGCTGCCGTTATTGTTGCCCATAAGCACAGTACAAAGACATAATATTTTATCATGACAATTTGATTTAGCGGTTATGCAGTGGTACGGTCGGATACAATTCGAGTTGTTCATCGCCTGGTTGGTAATCGAGGTATTCGATAACAAGGTTACACATTTCATTAAAAGTACCCCAGCCGTAGGTCGCGTCGCGGGGGGGGAAATGGGGGTTGCGGGGGTTATTGGAAGTATTGTCGTAAACGGCCTCGGCATAAACCACGGACCCCTTGGGCAATTTGATCAACTTTTTGAAAGCGTACGTCATTTGCCAGTTGAATTTCCAATCGGGAATATTGACCAGATTAATGATTTTACCCGCGGGGGTTATGGCGTAAGCTTTGAAGCTTTTTCCCAGCAAGTGCATATGCGGCATTACGTTAATGAGCGAAATATCGTGGGGCGCCATAGGCGATCGCATATAGAACTTCACGACCTGCCCTGCGGTAACGATGAAGGGCGGGTTGGTAATCCAGTTTTCATCGAGTATCAGGCTGTGAATAAGCCGCTTCGGAGGCGTTTCTGACAAGTACAATCTTACTTCCGACTGGTCGTAGGCGGGTTGAGGGGAAGGGGAATAGTGCATATTGAGAATGATATCTGCATTTTTGGGCAGCACCTTGGCAATACCTTCGGGGTATTGTACCGGGAAATTGCCCGGTACCCAGCCCTGCCAGAAGGCGTGGGCAAGCTGAACATTGCGGCGGGTAAATTCGGTGGCCGAGTCGCCTGCAACGACCCCGTCATCGGGGCGCAGCAGTTGGGTGGTATCGAGCATAAGCCTCGCATGGTGAGCCAACCGGGTATTGCCGGGGCGAAAATCGATACCGCTGATGTAAAGGTCGGTATTGTTTTGGGAGGGTATGACGAAGATGCGAAACTGCTCGGTATTGTCACCCGGGATCATAAACGGCTTTTGCATTGACAACACTATGTCGGGTTTAGGCCATACGTATTTACCGGTTTGCGTTTCCGCCGATTTGGTCGCTTTTCCTTTTCGACTGCCCAAGGCCACCCAGTCGGCAATAGTTTTGAGTTCTGCACTGCTCAGGGCGCGTTGATTGTGATAGGTTTGAAAAGCGGTATCGGCAAACCAGGGGGGCATGTAGCGGGATTCGACGGCAATTTTGATGAAATCTGCTCTTTTTTCAACGTCTTCATAGGAGGTAAGCGTAAACGGCGCCGCCCCCCCCGCCGAATGGCACTCCACGCAGTGTCGGTCGAGAATGGGTTTGATATGGCTGTAGTAAGTCGGCTGCTGGGCATGAAGGGATATTCCCAAACACATAATGATGCCAATACGCCATATAGTATTCATAAGCGATAAATTCTATCCCAAGATACGCTATTGTTGAATAATACAACCTATGGGTTTGGTTGCGCTGATCGGCGCAGGCCGGCCTGCGGCAAGCGCCTTGATGGCGTCTTCGAGGTAGTGCTCGGTAATCTGGGGCCGATAATTGCCCAAAGCGTAAAACCAGTTGTCGATAGCGCCTCGATAATGCAGGGCGCCCTGCCGGTCGAATAAAAAGACTTCCGGAGTTGTCGTAGCTTTCAATACGCGTATGAGCTTGTGGCGGGGGTCGCTCAACAGCGGCATGCCAACTTCGTATTCTTTGGCAAAAGCTGCTATGGCTTCTGCATCATTCCATTTTGTAAATACGCCTACAAACGCCGTTTTGGGGTGACGTACCTGTAACTCGCGAATGGTGCGCGTGTACTTCTGACAAATGGGGCATTCGGCATCCAGTAAAATAACGACGAGCCCGCCTTCGCGCTGGTAATACTGCAATGACGACTTTGTCTGCTCCCGGGTGTCCAGGGGAAGTTGCAGGGCCTTCTCTGTCTTGACGGCAGTGCAGGAAGCAATAAACAGCAGGAGGAATAAGGTGGTTCGCATGGATACAAGTTTTAATGAGGGGTTATGCGACTGAAAGCGAACGAAGTGAGTCCCGACTAAATGTCGGGAAGGGGTGATGAGGGGCGGTTTTTGATATTGGATTTTTAATTTTGGATAGTTGATTGAAAATCAACAATTAAGCATCAAACATCAAACATTAAGTCATGCCCCCTTTCATAACCCTTCATAAACAAACCAACGGAGCACCCCATACAAGGAATGCTCCGTCGATATCAAAGATTGTCTGGAAAGACCAAAAAATTACTTCAGGTCGGGCCAGTTTTTGCCATCGCGGCGGGTGAGCACAGCGGTGCCCTTGTCACCGTAGGTATTTTGCCAATCAACGGTAATGCTGGCGCCGTTGCGATCGCGGAAAGTATAGGTATAGCTATCGCCATATTGATCGCCGCCCGTCAGTGAAATATCATTGCAAGCGTCGATAATGCGAATCGTGCCCACTGCCGGGTTGTCGCCCCATACAAAGCCGAACTGGCCGAAGGATGCATCCGTAGTGGTATACTTGCCGGGAGATTCTACTGCCCAGGTTACTTCGCCGGTTACTTCGCCGGCTACGGGGCCGCCGCCGCCTTGCACGAAGTTATTAGCCACATAGTCAAACGTACCGGCGAGGTCGGAAACGCAGATCACGGTCCAGTCGTAGAAGCAGTTGAAACCGCCGTTGTTGGGCGTAGATCCGTGATAAGTTTCGAATTCGCCGCAGATCGAGTCAGACCATGAGTCGAAGTAACGGCCATCAGCTGTAGTTAGCGCCCAGCTCACCTGGAACTTGTCTACAGAGTAGAATGGGTCGGCGAGTGTACGAGGAGCTTTTGAGAACACGGATACCGAGCCGGCGCCGTCGCCATAATCGAAGTTAGCCTCTTTGAACAGGTTGTACACATCGGCCTGCGAGATCGAGAAGTTCAGATTGGTACGGTTAGCAGGAACGGCGCCGCCTTCGTACAGTTTATACAACTTCGTGCCGTGGTTGGCCGTACGGGGGTTGCCTTCCTGGTCTTCGTAGCCTTCGGTGTAGGAGATATAGATTTCGATGCGGGTCACCGTATTTTTGCTATCGATCGATACCCACTGAAAATCCATGTTGATCACCTTGGAAGGGTCGCCGAGCTGAAAATTGCCGGCAGAGTTGGCAGTTAATTTGCCATAGCCGTGCACCGCCGTTTCAAAATCAGGAACGGGGTTGGTATCCTCGTCCTTACAGGAAGAAAAAGGCAGTAGGAGCGCTGCGGCCAATGCCAGATAAAATATTTTGAGTTTTTTCATAATCGTTCAACTTTTGATGATAAAACCGGCCTTACTTATTTATCCCAGAAAATAGGATCCTGATCGTATACCACGCTCGAATAAGCCGAAGCGTTGGGGTTAAGGGTCAGTTCTATTTGCGGATAAGGCAGTCTCAGCGGGAAATTACGCACAGGCGTAATCGGCTGCTGAATCGTATTGGGATATCCCGTACGGCGCATAGCATTGTAAATTTCGTAGCCGTTGCCCCAGCTGGAGAACCACAATTGCTTCATGACAACATTGAGTTTAGCTTCATTTGAAGCGGCATTGTCGAAGCGATCGAGCCAGATATTTACATAAGCGTCGATATCGGCGGCAGCGGGTGAAACGCTGTTGGCGTCGGTAGCTCTACCGAAGTTGACAACTTTGGTAATGTGACTGCGGATAGCCGATTCAAACAAAGCGCGGGCATCGCCGGCGGAGCCCAGGGCGAGGATAGCCTCGATCTGGTAGTACAGCGTATTGATATGCGTGATGATCGGGAAGATACCGCCGCCTGGCGCTGTATTCGTACCTGGCAGGCCAGGGTTGGTTACGTCATAGAAACCGCCGCAGGGATAAACGCCCGGCATGAGGCGAAGGTCGCCATCGAGCGGAACGCCGGCGGGGTCTGCACGGTCGCGGCCAAAACATCCGGCGAGGAAGTCGATTTGATCCTGAGTGATGTCGGCAGTGCCAAAGATGCGCTCACGCACGTTGTCATTGAGCACGAGGTAGCCGTATTGGCAGCCGACGGTCATCGAACAAGGCGTCGTGTTGCGCTCGCTGGGGTTGCTCTGGTCAAGCACCTGCTTGGTTTGGCGGCGGAAATAGAAGGGGAAGCGGGGGTCGCCGTCTTCCAGCATTTCCACCATAGGCTGGTGCAGGATATACGTAAAGTCGTTTGCATTAGCGGTGTAGGTAGCCTGGTACCAGGGGTGGCGATTGTCGGGCGCGATGAGTTTGCTGAATTGGAACTGGAAGTCATCACCGGCAGCAGTGATCAGGTTGCCCGGTTCTGCCAGCAGCTTGTTGATTTCAGTAGCCGCGTTGGGTACAGCCAGGCGCGCCTGCATATACAATCTCAACTTGAGGGTATTGGCCAGCTTTCTCCACTTCGTGATATTGCCGCCGTAGATTGCATCGCCTCTAACAGCAACAGGGCTAGCCAGCGCAAAATTGGCGATAGCCTGGTCGAGCAGGCCGAAGCAAGCGTTATACACGTCGGCATCCGTATCGAAGTTGGGATTCTTGATAGCGTTGTCGGCATCGCCTTGCAGCGCTTCGCTGTAGGGAATATCGCCGAACAAGTCTACCATGGTACTGGCTACATAAGCCTTCAACGTTTGGGCGATAGCCAGGTAGTGCGGGTTGTCGGCATTGCCGTCTCCGTTGTTGTCTACACTGGATACTTCGATAATACCCTCGAGGTCTTTCAGCGGACCGGCATACATGTTATTCCAAATGCCGTTGAAAGCAGAGTTGCTCATGTTGAAGTTGTCAAAAGAGGCAAGAATGCCTGCAAACCCCAACTGGGCATTGTTGGTACCGCCTGCCAGGTTAGCGGCGATATTGTATTGGGCCGACGTGAGCAACAGGTCAGGAGTAGTTTGCGACGGGTTGTTCGGATCTTCGTTGATATCGAGATCGAAATAATCGCAACTGCTAATCACCCAAACCATGGCGAAGGCCGCGAACCATTTATATAGGAAATTTCCTTTCATCATGTTAATTAAAAATTAGTGAAACAAAGATTCACTGCTTGCGGCACATTCCAATTAGAACGTCACCGACAAGTTTACACCATAACGACGCGTAGTAGGCGCGCTACCGTATTCGAAACCTTGAACGTTGCTATCGGCGGTTTCAGCCAATACTTCCGGGTCGAAGTTGAGGCCTTCGAGGAAGTTGGGGGCGTTAAACCAGAGGTTACGGCCTGAGATAGACAAGCGCAGCGAGCCGAAAGGCGTTTTGTCCAGGATCTTCTTGGGCAGATCATAGCCTAGCGATACTTCGCGCAGGCGGATAGTCGTACCGTCGAATACGATCGTTTCATCAGCGCCGTAGGGGCCGAAGCCGTTCGAGAAGTAGAAGTCAAAGGCAGTGATACCCGTCGTATTGCGGATAAAGTTGCCGTTTTCGTCAGTGATAGGTTCAAACGTACGCGGATCGCCGTATACACCCGGGATAACGCGCAGTTCTTCGCGGTTTTCCGTAATTTTCAGGTGGCCGCGAGCCATGAGGGCGCCTGCGCTGATCGAGTAGATATCGCCGCCCTGGCGCCAGTCGATGAGGGCGCGAAGCGTGATGTTCTTAAAGGTAAAGGTATTCACGAAGCCCAGGAGGAAGTCGGGGTTCGGGTCGCCGATAATTTGTGATTCGGGCAGGAAGATCGTCGTACCCAGGTTTTTGTCGATCAGCAGTTCGCCTTCGCCGATGTAGTTGCCGTCAGCGTCAAACGAGTTGGTGCGTGCATTGGCAAAGCCGAAGATCTGGCCATAAGGGAAGCCGTTGCGGTGGATCGTACCGAGGCCGGAGTTAACGCCGCCCACGAACAATTCGCCGCCTTCGCCTGCGTCAACCACCAGGGTGCGGATGCGGGTAAAGTTGTCGTAAGTATTCCAGGTAAAGCCGCTGGCGGTTTTCACCGGTGTCAGGTCGAGGCCGATTTCCCAGCCTTTGTTTTCGATTTCGCCTGCGTTGACGATAGCTGTGCGGAAACCGCTGGTTGCGGGCAGGGCCGCTTCGGTGATCTGGTCGGTAGAGCTGCGGTTGAAGTACGTCACATCGAGGCCGATACGGTTGTTGAGGAAGCGCAGGTCGGTACCGAATTCGATTTCGGTAGTCAACTCGTTGCGCAGCGTGAGCGTTGCCGAGGCGGTTGCCAAGTGAGGCCTGATTGAGTACGGAACCGCCAGCTGTGGTAAACGGCGTATTGAGGAAGTATACCGTTGCGGTTTGATACGGGCGGGCTTCGTTACCCACCTGGGTATAAGCGGCGCGCACTTTACCCGAGCTGAGGATTTTGCCGCTCAGGCCGAAGGCGTCTGTAAAGATGAAAGACAGGTTACCGCCGCCGTAGAAGTAGCTCTGCGAGCTCTTGGGCAGCGTAGACGACCAGTCGTTGCGACCTACGAGGCCCACGTACAAGTAGTCTTTAAAGCCGAGTTGAATATCGGTATACAGTGCATACAGGCGCTGCTTGCGGCGGAAGTCTTCACCTACGATTTGCGTAGAGGTACCGTCAAGCGTGTAAAGGCCGGTAGAGATCACGTTGTCGCCCGTTACAAAACGGCGGTTGAATTCGCGCTGGTTGTGGTTGAGGCCCACGAGCGCGCGGATGTCGAGATCTTCGGTGATGTCGGTAGTAACTGTAGCGATATAGTTGAAGTCAACCTCGGTATTGGTGAGGTCGTCGGTCCAAACGCCGCCGTTGAGATCGGCAACGCCGCCGGGGCGAACGTTATTGCGGCGGGCTTCGCTGTAGGTATTCACGCCGCCTTTAGCCGTCAGGTTAAGCCACGGCGTAACGTCGTAGCTCATGGTAATGTTACCGAATACGCGGTTGAGGGCGCTGCTGTAGCGGTTGTACTTAGCCAGCCAGCGGGGGTCGTCGAGTGCGCGGTAGAATACGTTGGAACCGTCTACCGGGTTTTCGAACGGATAGTCGATCAGGTTGTAGTTGCGGGGCAGGTAGAACAGACGGGCGAAGATAGAGCCTTCAGAAGCACCGCCGTACCAGCCGCTTTCAAAGATAGAGCCGTTGATCGGCGGGTTCTGCTGAACTGTATTGACGTAGTTCACGTTACCCGAAACCACTAGGCCGTTGGCCAGGCGGCTGTTACCGCCGAAGCTGAGGGTAGTACGGGAAGACTCGGCATTGGGCACGATACCCTTGTTGTCCATGCGGGAGATCGTAGCGCTAATGCTCGAATTGTCGCCGCCTGCGTTGATTGACAGTGAATTTTCCCACAGACGACCGTCGTCGAAGAAATTCTCTACGTTGTCATAGTAAGTATAAGGAACTGGTACCGGGCGTCTTGCGCCGGGTACATTGGGATCGTCCTCGAAAAATTCGGGGAATACGCTGGAATAGCGCGGTGCGGCAAAACCTGTAGAAACAAGCGGGTGGGGTACCGTGCCGTCAGGGTAAGCGAATACCTGGCCGCCTGCTGAATAGTAGGAAATCGTGCGCGAGTAGTCGGTGCCGTAGGTAGCATTGATCCGATCAACCTCGGAGGCAAACGGAGCGCCCCAGTTGCCGATAAAGCCGCCGTTGTATATCTGGTTGGCGCCCTGGCCGTACACGTTCTGATAGTCGGGGATACCCGAAATTTGCTCAAGCTGGAAAGAAGAGTTATAGGTCACTTCCAGTCCCTTGCGCTTTTTCGCGCCGGTTTTGGTAGTGATCACCACTACGCCGTTGGTAGCGCGCGAGCCGTAGAGTGCTGCGGCGGCGGCGCCCTTGAGGATCGTCATCGACTCGATGTTGTTGGGGTCGATGTCGAAGGCGCGGTTGGAGAACTGCGTACCGCCGGTTGCGCCGGTAGAAGCGTTCACCGAGTTGTCGAAAGGAATACCATCCACGACGAACAACGGCTGGGTGTTGCCTGTCAGCGACGAGTTACCGCGGATGTTGATTTTGGTAGACTGGCCGGGCATACCGCCGCCGCCTTGTACCAATACGCCGGGCGTTTTACCGGCAATAGCCCTAACCGGGTCGGGTTCGGAGCGCTGGGCGAGGTCTTCATTGCCCAGGTCGCTCACCGCGTATCCCAACGCTTTCTTTTCGCGAGAGATACCGATAGCGGTAACGACGACTTCGGCTAGCTGCTCGGCGGATTCTTCGAGCGTCACGTCTACCACGTTGGAAGCTCCCAGGGCAACTTCCTTGGTAGTAAAACCCGTGTAGCTCACCACAAGCGTACCTTGAGCAGGCGCCTGCATCGAATACTTACCGTCGACATCCGTCACGGTACCGTTGGTAGTTCCCTTAACCAGGATACTGGCGCCGATCAGGGCCTCGCCCTTCTCATCCGTCACCGTACCTGAGATGGTCCGTTGGGCCATGGCAAAGCCTATGACGCCAAGAACTAGCATCAGAACTAGTGAGAGTTTTTTCATACTAATCCAATTTTGTTTTAAAATCAAGTTCAAAGGCAAACAAAGATATGCGTTTCATTATGAAAAGCGCAATAGAACGCTAACTTTTCGTAGAAACACAATCGTATTTTAAATCTAAGAGATTCACTGCATTTGAGTTGTATTGATTATTGCTCTTTGGGGCAACTTGCAGTCGGATTTGTATTTGGCATTAGCCGAAAGGAGTATTTTGTTTGCTTGATGCAGGATGAAATTTCGGGTGCAAGTTAAAGAAATCTTAATAATTGCAAAATATTATAAAAAAAAAGAGGGTTGTGGGTTATCGGTACCTACAACCTACATCACATCCCCGACAGATCCTTGACGAAGCCCAGTATATCATTTCGATGGAGATAATTGAGGAACTCCTGGGCTGCTGATTTATTGGAAAACAAGCCGATAATGACCTTATAAGTTTGTTTGCCATTTTGTTTGTCGCCGAAGAGATTGACGGGTTGATTGAATTTATT
>JRYG01002112.1_pt1 | contig 12774 bp, 11 predicted proteins | sample 235341 | NCBI WGS metagenome assembly JRYG01 (sample SAMN03074218, study PRJNA261478) | activated sludge metagenome | biome: Wastewater Treatment Plant; feature: Wastewater; material: Activated sludge; isolation source: activated biomass of a wastewater treatment plant treating hydrocarbon... ... | reverse complement strand
ACCTACAACCTAGAACCTACAACCTATAGTTAACGACAGAAACGGCAAAAATGTTTATAGGGGGGGATTAATGCGGCAATTTGCTGCGGAATTTGCCGTACACCCAGGTGCCTGCCACAGCGCTGAGCAGCGTAATGATCACTACCGTGAAACCGCTGCCGATTTGTGCGAAAAGCGGCCCCGGGCAAGCGCCGGTAATACCCCAGCCCATGCCGAATAATACAGCGCCCCACACATTGCCCCAGTGGAATTTTTTGTCGTTGAATATGACGGCCTCGCCTTGTATGGTTTTGATTTTAAATTTTTTGATCAACCACACAGAAATGGCGCCTACCACTACTGCCGAGCCGATTACGCCGTACATGTGGAAGCTCTGAAAACGAAACATTTCCTGAATTCGGAACCAGGAGATGATTTCGGCTTTTACGAAGATTATACCGAAGACAAGTCCCGCCAGTATATATTTGATATTGGATAAAAAGATATGCTCGTCCTTAACCTGACTGTTGGGCGCGTCGCACGCCTGCGCTACAAATTCATCTTGCGTCTTTACCATGGCCTCTGCTATTTAAAGTTGGAGTAAAAAAGGAAGAATAAAATGGGTAGTGAGTATGCCCGCCGCCATAAATACCATAGTAGCTACCAGCGAGGGCCACTGCAAGGTGGAAAGCCCCATGATGGCGTGCCCTGAAGTGCAACCGCCTGCATAACGCGTGCCAAAACCCACCAGGAAACCGCCCAGAACGAAGAAAATGAGCCCTCTGAGCGTCAATACATTGTCCCAGCTAAAAATATCAACGGGCATCATGTGCTGAAAATCTTTTACGCCAAGTTCAGAAAGATCGGCCTGCGTGGATGCCGCCAGTTGAAACGGCTCGGGGTTGTTAAGCAAGGTTACTGCGATAACGCCGCCAAAAAAGATACCGACGGCGAAAAAGAGATTCCAGACCTCTTTTTTCCAGTCGTAGTTGAAGAAGGGGATCCCTGCAGGAATACAAGCCGCACAAATGTGCCGTAAATTAGATGAAATGCCGAATTGTTTATTGCCCAGCAACAGCAGGAGTGGAACGGTCAGTCCGATGAGCGGTCCCGCCACGTACCAGGGCCAGGGCTGCGTTAACCATTGAAGCATGTTGTTTTTTTTTTAATTACAATGTTTGATGATGAGACAGTGCGACTGTCGGGTAAAGGATGTTGAATTTTGAATGCTTGATTATTCCATTCTAAACAGTCCAACAGTCCAATAGTCCAACAGTCGCAAAGTCAATTATGATACCAGTTTAGACTGGCACACGTAATCCGTAAGCGGCACGTTAGCTTCCGCAATTGATTTGATGCCGCCCTCGATTTCCGAGAAATTGCGATATCCGCGTGCTTGCAAGATAGAGGCGGCAGTCATGCTGCGATAACCGCCTGCACAATGCAGGAAGAAGTGTTGCTTGGGATCGATGGCGTTTACCCAGTCGTTGATAATATCCAGCGGTTTGTTGTAGGCTTCTTCTACGTGTTCGGCGCGGTATTCGCCTTCGCGGCGCACGTCGATGACGACAGACTCGCCTTTTTTGAATTCGCCGGCAAACTGCTCAGCGCTGATGCGGTTAACTTTATCGAGTTCTTTGCCGGCAGCTTCCCATCCTTTTACACCGCCGTCGAGGTAGCCCAGCACGTTGTCAAAACCAACACGCGCCAAACGGGTGACGGCCTCTTCTTCGGCGCCGGGTTCGGTGACCAGCAGCAGGGGCTGCTTGACGTCGCCGAGCAGCGAACCTACCCAGGGGGCGAACTGGCCGTCGAGGCCGATACTGATAGATTGCGGCACAAATCCCTTGGCGAACTCACTGGCCAGGCGCGTATCGAGGATCAAAGCGCCGGTAGTTTCCGCTACGGTTTCAAAAGCGTCGGCTGACATAGCCTGCATGCCCTTGCTCATTACCTCGTCAAAGCTGGTATACCCTTTTTTGTTCATCGCCACGTTCATCGGGAAGTAAGCCGGCGGCGGCGTGAGGCCTTCCGTAACGGCGGCGATAAAGTCTTCGCGCGATTTCTGGCGCAGCGCATAGTTGATTTCTTTCTGATGGCCGAGGGTGTCGACGGTCTCTTTCATCATGTTTTTGCCGCATGCCGAACCGGCGCCGTGCGCGGGGTAGACAATAACATCATTGGGCAAAGGCATGATCTTGGTCATGAGCGAGTCGTACAACAAACCGGCGAGTTGCTCCTGGGTCAGGCTGGCGGCTTTTTGCGCCAGGTCGGGACGGCCTACATCGCCCAGGAACAGCGTGTCGCCGCTGAAAATGGCGTGTTCTTTGCCGTTTTCATCCAACAGCAAATAAGTCGTCGATTCCATGGTGTGGCCCGGCGTGTGAAGCACGCGGATGGTAACAGCGCCGATTTTGAATTCTTCGCCGTCCTTGGCGATGTGGGCTTCAAATTCGGGGTTGGCGTTGGGGCCGTAGATGATGGGCGCGCCAGTCTTTTTCGACAGGTCGAGGTGGCCCGAAACGAAATCAGCGTGGAAGTGCGTTTCAAAAACGTATTTGATCTTAACGCCGTCACGCTCCGCCCTGTCGAGATAGGGCTGCACTTCGCGCAAGGGGTCGATGATTGCGGCCTCGCCTTGCGATTTGATGTAGTAGGCGCCTTGCGCCAGACATCCGGTATAAATTTGCTCTACTGAAAACTCCATTGGATATAGATTTTGTTTGCTGGTGCAAAATTCAAGAGAATGTAACACTCCGTCAGTGATATGTGTTACATTATTGCGAAAATATAAAAAAACTGGTAAAGTCGATGAGGTGAAAGTGCGCTAGAATGCCTGCAATTCCACCAGTTTTTGATATTCTCCCCCTTTTGCAAGCAATCCGGCGTGATCGCCCCGCTCTACAATATGTCCTTTTCGCATCACGATGATTTCATCGGCGTGTTGGATGGTGCTGAGGCGGTGAGCAATCACTATAGAAGTTCGGTTTTGCATAAGTTGGTACAAGGCCTCTTGCACCAGCTTTTCCGATTCGGAGTCGAGAGCTGAGGTAGCTTCGTCGAGAATGAGGATAGGCGGGTTTTTGAGTACTGCCCTTGCAATAGTAAGGCGCTGGCGCTGCCCGCCGCTGAGCTTGCTGCCCCGGTCGCCGATATTGGTCTGATAGCCGTTTTCGGTTGCCATAATGAATTCATGGGCATGGGCAATGCGGGCCGCTCGTTCCACATCAGCCTGTGTTGCGCCTTCCAGTCCGAAAACGATATTATTATAAATAGTGTCGTTAAATAAAATCGCCTCCTGTGATACGATCCCCATCAGGGAGCGCAAGTCGCGCAAGCGGTATTCGGCGATGTTGACGCCGTCGATATAGATGCCGCCTTTGTCTACGTCGTAAAACCGCGGCAACAAATCGACAAACGTGGATTTGCCGGCGCCGGAAGCGCCTACCAACGCTACAATGCGGCCTTTAGGGATAACCAGGTTGATGTTCTCCAGCACAGGCCCCTCGCCGTTGTTGTAACTGAAACTCACGTCGCGGTATTCGATTTGGCGCTCAAATCCCGAGACGGGTTTGGCATTCGGGTGTTCCTGGATCTTTATTTCAGCGTCGAGTACCTGTTCTACCCGCTGCATGGCAGCTACGCCTTTTTGAATGTTGTAATAGGCTTTCGAAAACGATTTGGCAGGGTCTATTACGTTGTAAAAGGCAAAGATAAATGTGAGAAAGGTTTCGGCGCTCAAATCGCCGGCAAAGACCTGCCGCGAGCCAAACCACAACAACACTGCCACCACGGCAATGCCCAGAAATTCCGATAATGGAGAGGCCAATTCGCGACGCCACAACAAGCGGGTCAGCAACCGGCGGTAAGCGTCGTTGTGTGCGGCAAATTTTTCGCGCTGGTATGGCTCAGCGTTGAATCCCTTGACGATGCGCATGCCGCCCAGGGCTTCCTCTACTATCGATACCAATACGCCCAGTCGCTCCTGCACCATGGAAGAGCTCTTTTTTAGACTGCGCCCAATGCCGCCGATGACTACGGCGGTAAATAACAGCAGCAAAAAGACAAATCCGGTGAGCGGGGGGCTTACATACAGCATGAACGCCAGCGAACCCGCAATGATGATGGGTTCCCGGAAGATAATTTCCAACATGTTGAGGATGCTCGATTCTACTTCCTGTACGTCGGCAGTGATGCGCGACATGAGGTCGCCCTTGCGCTCATCAGAGAAATACGACAATGGCAGGGCCAGCATTTTATCGAACAATTGCCGGCGGATATCGCGGATCATGCCGTTGCGCACCGGCGCCATGAAAAACAACGAGAGGTAGCGAAACAGGTTTTTCAGGAAAAAGGCCGCCAGAATAGCGCCGCAAATGAATACCAGCGCCGATTCCTTGCCCTCTTGGGTGATCAGTTGCCCAAACTGGTAGTTGAGCAGGTCTCTGGCAGAGGCAATGCTCCAGTTCCAATCAGGCCGCTCAATTGCGGGTTTTGAACGATCAAACAGTACTTCCAGAAAGGGAATCAACAAGGGGATACTGACGACTGTAAATAATGCCGTGAGGATGTTGCTCGTAATATTGAGCAACACATAAGATTTGTAATTGCGGATATACGACAGCAGTCGCCAAAAACTATTTTGCATGGGCCGGTAGCGTTCAAACGGGGCAAAGGTAGGTGTTATTGAGGCTATTTTTCAATAACACTACCAAATTGCCGAAGGTTCTTTTGCCGCCGTAACTTGGCAAACCGTTGCTATTTCGCCATAACAGGGCTAAAAATGAGGCTTCCCATGTCGCCGCATAGTATTTCCAACCTGCTTCCGTCAAGTCGATAGGTATCGCTTTTCTGAAGTCTTTCCAAAAACCGCTGCTCCCATTCCGAAGCGCCTTCGCAAAACATCTCGGTTCGTACGAGCCCCGTCACGGCAAGCCGGTTTCCGTCAATGACGTAGTTGCCGCCGAAACCATTGCAACCGCCATGGCCTTCTACCTTGCCCGATTGAAATCTTACGGTCAGGTTGAGCGAATCGGGAACCTGCATTGGAACCGGGTCAACGGCAATGGTTTTTAGTTGCCATAGTTCGGTTTCGGGCGTTGCAGGTATATCGGTTGGCATTGCTTTGGGTTGCTGTGGTTGGCACGCAGCAAAAGCCGCTACAGCGGCAATAGCAAGAATGATCAGTTGGGTCGATTTCATAATTGGTTGCTTTTAAACAAAAGAGACCCAGGCGCCGCAACAATTCTTTCATTGACGGCGCCCGGGCGCTCAAGGGATGTTACTTTTTGGTCGCTTTTACTACGAGGGGTTCTTCATCCTGGGTCGTTCGCAGTTCCAGTTTGTTGGAAGCCGGCAGGCTGACGTCGGCGGTGTAGCTATCACCCATGGCGGTCATGGTCACTTCATCGGCGGCCTCGTTAACGGTGTAGGTGCCCTGGATAGTTTCCGTTTCGCCGTCTACATAGTGTACCTGCTGCTGGAAAATGCCCTGCCCACCTGTAAAGGCGTCAAATTTGATGCGGGCAGAATCAACTACCAGTCCGATGTATTCGGTTCCACCCAGGTTGAACGAGGTGAAATTCCAGGTACCGACCAGTTGCTGTTTCAGGGTGGGCGGCGCCGGCTGGGGGTCGTCTTTTTCACATGCTGTGAAAGTCAAAAGGGCAAATGCAGCCATGGTCATGGACAACAATCCGGTTTTAATGATGCTCGTTTTCATAATAACAGTAAGGTGTGTTAGTAAAAAAATGAATTAAAAGCCATGTAACCGTTTCTGCATATTAGCGGTGTTGTTTAGGGACGTGTCGTAAATAAGTTGCTGATTTTGGCGAGTCTGTTTTTGTCGCTGCCAAGGCGGCGAATGGCGCGCATATTGGAATATGTAAGCCGTTCGGCAACGCAGGCAGCGGCAAAAAGAGGCCGCACAAAACGGAAAGTTATTTACGACATGTCCCTTAGTTAAAAAAAGGGGGGGGCGTTGTGTGGCGCCCCCGTCGTCGGGTGAACGCAGTTTCAAGGGGTTTTGGAAAAGGGTTTCGTCGTGTTTCGCTATGCTTCGTTGTGTTTGTTGATACAAATATGTGGCCTCTCGGTAACATACATCAACATATATGCTACCGAAAGGCCATTCCGGAATTCTGAACCGACTTTTTTTTATGATGAATTTTTTTTGTGCCGTTAGCAGCTGACAAACAGCCAACTGCCAACGGCTGAAGGGCGATGTTTACCTGCCGACCAATATGCGGGCGGCACTGGTTTTTCCATCGGTGGAGAGGAGGAGGAGGGAGTAGATGCCGGGTTTCAACTGGCCCGTAGTAATACGAAGGGTGGCGGTGTTCCGATCTGCTTGTATTGCACAATTTCTTCCCTGGGCGTCAAAGAGGTCAATACGGGCAACTTCGAAATCGTCAGGCACTTCTACCTGGAATTGTCCGTCGCTCGGGTTGGGATATACTTTGAGCCATTCGCTCACCGGCGTATGGCGTAAGCCGGTAGTAGTGAATAGTACTTCGCATTGCTGCTGGGTAAGCTGATCGATTATGATTACGCGCGCCGGGTTGGGCAGATCTGTAACGTTTTCCCTGGTATCGATCCAGTCGGTGACCGTTTCGTTGGGTTGAATATTGCCCGAGCTATACAAAGACATTGCCAGCGTATCGCCCGCCATATTCATCACCATTAACTTATAAGCGTATACCGGCCAGTCGGACTGCCCATAACTCAGTTGTATCTGGAAATAATCGTTAAAATTGATCAGCGAATCTATCGTTATAGCCCCGCAATTGATTTGGGCAACCTCACAAGCGCCAACGACGGGTTGATCGCCGCGCCAGGCGCATAAGGGCGTGAAGTACCACGACTGCGTCTTGCTATACAGCGGCATGTACAAGTTACCCACACCTTCTATAATATCATAATAGTGCTGATTGCCATTTACAGATGCGTAACTCGATCCCTCCCACCAAAGGTATACCACAATTCTCCGGTGCGGGCCGTCGAGTAGTTGTACCGTATCTATATGGTGTACATATTCGAGCCGGAATGTGTCGGGCGATTGATAATCGAGCGACAGGGTGTCGCCGGGTTCCAGTGAAAAGTCGTAAAGCAAAAATTCGGAATAGGGTATCGTATCATTTCCAGGGTAGCATTGCCAAACTTTTCGCTCCTGGACGTCTTCGCGCAAATATTCTCTGTTGTTCAAAAAGGCCCAGCCCTCATGGTGGAAATTATAGACTTTTAATTGCCGGTTTTCAACAACGGTATCATACATATAATTGAGTTCTTTGCCCATGTTGTTGTCGTACCAGCCATTGATCCACCTGAAACGGGTGAGTTCAAGCATGGGTTTGTAATCGCTTTGCGCGGCCAGGAAAGACCATGCCAGCGCGCAAAAAGCCAGCGTAAGCATAAATTGCTGGATAGGTTGTCTTTTTGTCATACGTTTTGAATTTGGGATGAATAATCGATACAAAGAAATATCTTTTCATACCATCCCTGACAGGACGAAACGCGCAAGCTATTGCACAATTCACGCTAATCTCTCGCGAAAAGCGGCAGGTGTGAGTCCCGTGTGCTGCTTAAAAAAGCGATGAAAATAGGCGGGGTCCTCAAAATTAAGCGAATACGCTATTTCTTTGATGGGTTGTTGGGTGTAAATTAATTGTCTTTTGATTTCTTCCAATAAATACGCCTGGATGAGTTCGGAGGCGCTTTTCCCGGTTTCACGGCGGCACACGCGGTTGAGATGCGCTGTGCTTACGCACAATTTTTCGGCATAAGCGCTGGGGCGAAGATGCTCGGTGTAATGAACGGCCAGCAGTTGCCTGAACGAAGCCACAAGCCTGTGTACAGGCGCCGACTCCGTCGCCGTCGCTTTGCCGGCAAAACTGGTAGCATAAGCCAAACACAACCTGAACCAGTGCAATAACATGTTTTTATTGCCGCTGCCTGTTTCGCGAAGCAAACCCTCGCAGACGGGCTGCAAAGCGGCCCATTCTTCCTTCGATAAAGCCAGTATGGGGGATTGAGCTAGCAGAGGGGTCTCTTCAATAGCGCCCCCGGTAAAAAGCAGGCTAAACCCCTTGTTACCCGGTTTGCGTCTCACCATATGCACCTGACCGGCTCGAACCAGGTGGATGGCGGGCGCCGTCACTTCGTATTCTTTAAAATCGATTTCGTGTTGGGCGTATCCTTCCTGAAAAATCAGCAATTCGTGGTATTCGTGCCGGTGCGGCTCGTAGGCATTGTAGTGTTGCACTTCGCCCCATACAATGATATCGAGGAGGGGCGACTCGGCGGGCAAGGGATGACTGGGGATGGTGTTCATGGTTGCTTCAGGTGTTTTGCTCACCCTAATATAAAACAAAGAGGGCCGCGAAACACCGCGGCCCTCCTTGTTTCAGCCTGTTTGTCGTGAAAATGACGGGATTACAAGCCCAACTCTTTCACCAGGCGGTCAGCTTTAAACACGTATTTCAGCGCAGCCGCGATACCGCCGGCGTGAACCGAAACGGCGCGGTTGTACTGAGTGTCGTAGATGAAGTTGCCCGACAGCGACTCGATATTGCCGTCGAAGACGAGGCCTACGGCTTCGCCTTTGGCGTTGATCATGGGGCTACCCGAGTTGCCGCCGATGATGTCGTTGGTAGAAACGAAGTTGAAAGGCGCCTTGAGCAGTTCCATCGACGGGTTTTCCCAGCGCTTGGGCAGCGACCAGGGGAATTTGCCTCCGTAGCTGTAGTAGCGGTCGTAGAAACCAAAATAGGTGGTTTGTACGGGCGACAAGGTGCCGTTGTATTCGTAGGGTTTTACCACGCCGTCGGAGATGCGCAAGGTAAAGGTGGCGTCAGGCGGAATATTGAGTCCGTAAATCTGGTAGATCTCCTGGCCGATTTTGCCTTCCAGGGCCTTGCGCTTGGGCGTTGAAGACCGGAATGCTTTTACGGCATTTTCAAAAGCCGGTACGATAAGTCTACCGGCAACGAGCAGCGGGTCCTTGTCTTTTTTGAATTTGTCGGCTTTTAATTCCAGCAGTTTATCCAGTTTTGCCGTATCGGCGAAATCAGTTTTGTCGAGAATGCGACGCGCCGTTTCCAGCGGGGTGCGACCGTCGAGGATGGTATTCAGATAAGCGTCGTCGGCGCTAGCGTAGGTTTTTAGTTCTTCCAGCAGCGTGGTCAGCAGTCGCAATTGCTGCGGATCCTTCAAATCAGCAGCAGTCATCTTGAGCTGCTCGCGCAAGGCGGCGAGGTCTTCTTCGCCGGCGCCGCCTTCCAGCGCTTTTTCATAAGCGTTGGCATAGTGCATGAGGAGCAATGCGTTGCCGCCCAGCGGACTGGGGCCGAGCAGCGATATTTCAGCGGCGTGGTTGTAGAGCGGCGCGTATTCATCGGCCAGTTGCTTCCAGTAGTCCTGACCGGCGGCAACGGCTTTCGACTGCGATTTTACCTGGTTTTCCATGGCTTGCTTGCGGCCCATGAGGATGGGGTCGTGCATCCCTTCCACAATGCCGTTGATGGCTTTGATGCCGTTGGCCATGCTGAAGAGTTCCTCCTGCAAGTCGTGTGACGGATTGCGGTTGTATTCTTCTTTGAGAATGGTCTCGCGGTTTTTCATCCAGGCGAGCTGGATATTGTAGCGGTAGTCGCGGTCGTATTCCAACTGAGCCACCGTGCGGTAGCGCTCGGTAGAGCCGGGGTTGCCGACTACAAAAACGGGTTCGCCCTCCTTGATGCCGTCGGCGTTAAAGGGGAAGTAAAAAGCGCGGGAGTTAACCGGTTTTCCGTTTTCATAAACGCGCCAGAACGTACAGTCGAGGTTGTAACGCGGGAAAGTAAAGTTGTCGTAGTCGCCGCCGAAATAGCCGAGCTGAAGTTCGGGTATCCACACCAGGCGCACGTCGTCGTAGCGCTTGTAGCCATAAAGCGATACGCGGCCGCCGTTGTAGTACAACACTTGTTCGATTTCCAGGCCGTTCCAGTCGGGTTTGGCGCCGTATTCTTTTTTGAGCATGCGAATCGCAGAGTCGCGCAGCATCATGATTTCCTGGTCGCTTTTCGCCTGGTTGGTCAGGGCGTTGACTGCGTCAGTGACGTCGGCGATTTGCACCAGTTGCTTAACAAAAAGGCCTTCAACGCGACGCTCCTCCTCTTGGGTAGCTGCGTAAAAGCCGTTGTTGTCAAAGTCTTCGCCTTCTTTCATTACTTTGCCCACTTCGCCGCGCGAGCAGTGGTGATTGGTCATCACCAGCCCGTCGGGAGAAATAAACGACGCCGAACAATAACTCGAGAAGCGGAGGGCCGACATGCGCACGCGCGTGAGCCAGCGTTCATCGGGACGGAAGTTATAAGTGTCGGCGAAGTACTTGAGGGGGGCGTTTTCAAACGTCCACATTTTTCCGTAGTCGAACTGGTTGGGTTCTACTGCGGGGTAGACGGATGCCGCCTTCTGGGCCCATAGCCCTAGCGGTGCTGATAATAACAGCAGGATGATGGATCGGAATACTAGATTTTTCATCTTGAAAATGATTAGGAGCTTATAAAGGCGCCAAAGTTAGCGCAAAAAGGCGAATTTTTATTGCCGCTTGCGCGACGATGCCTTTAATTGTACAATTTCCGCCTCCAATTCCTCGATCTTCTTATTTTTCTTTTCCAACTGTCCCACCAGCGTTTCTATGGTTGCTTCCAGTTCTTTGTTTTTTTGCGCCAATTCTTTCACATCTGCGGACGGAGCGATTTCTACATCGGCGGTTTTATCGCTGGTCGTCGCTCCGCCGCCTTTATTGTCCAGGCCAATGAGGTTTTTGAAATTCTGAATACCGTCCTGACCATTGTAATACGATGCGCCGATGTAAGCCAGGGGCGCCAGTATGACCATCACGATCAAAAATCGCGCAAAACCCGTTATTTGCAATCTCCTTGCCATGTGTTGTTGTTTTTACACAAAAATACAACACGCGCGCCTGGTTTGCAGCATTTATTCTACCTACACCCCCGCTTTTCGGATGAATTCCTGCGAAGTAGACTCAAGTTCAGGGTTGACTTTTGCCCAACAACAGGCTTAATCCCAGCCTGGCATTAACGCTATGCGATTTCTCGGGCTGAAATACGGTCAGCAGGTTGTCGGTGGCGGCCAGTACCTGCAAAGGACCCAGCTTGACCAAAACATTGGCGCCTACATTGTCAAACGATTTATTGCGATAAGCATACAAAACGCCCAACTGTACTATTTTCAGCAATTTAACATGGGCGCTTAGCGCAAAAGCCGGGAAGGGTTCGCCCCGCAGCGTTTCGGTATAATACATAGCGCCGACGCGCCAGGTGTCATTGATATTATAGGAGGCGCTCAGGTAATAGCGGGGCGCCAATTTCGTCGAATAGGAATTTTGCGTTTCTACGGGTTCGTATAATTGTTCGAGCGTATCGAGCACCGGGCCTATCTCCGTAGAATCGTTCAGCAACTGTTGGGCCACGTCGAGTCCTTTGAATTCGGTGACGCCGCTGATGCTATAGTTTTTGACGTTTTCTTTCCATTCAATTTTCCCGCCCAGGTCGAGTACGCTGGCGGCTACATCCCAGCGTTTGCCCTGGTAATACACGCCGAAGTCAAACGCATAGCCGTTATTTTGCGAAAACAAATGTTCGGTTTCCAATTTGCCAAAATCAAAATTAAAGCTCAGGTTGCGAATGCTCTCGTATTCCAATACCCCTGCGGAATTGGCCAACAGATCGGCGTCGAGGGAAAGCGCATAGGCTACGCTGTCGGTATAGAGTTGCAAACGCTTGCGCTCAGTTGACACGTCGGCAATGCCGCTGAGGTATTTGGCGCGGGCGCCGATGGTAAGGCCCTCGATGGGCGACACCGCCAGGCCGGCATACCACTCGTGATAGCCGTTGAGTTGCATATCGGTGCTGAAATCTACATTCTGGCCGATAAACTGGGCGTTGCCCTGCCAAATGAGTTGAGGCAGCGTTTTGGGATAGTTGATAAACGCCCCGAATCGCAGAACATGGCCCAGGCTTACCGATATTTTGCCCAGCCGCACCGCCGCGCTGAGGGTTTCAATATCCAGGTTTTCCCGCACGAGATTGCCGCTGTTTTTTAATAGCGGAATGGCGTTATTGACATCAATGATTTCTTCGCCGTTGTCATTTTTTACCGCCAAATCGGCATACGTGATATTGGTGAGCAACAGGTTGTTGTACACACCCGGCAAACCAATCACTATCTTTTGGTTGGGCAATATCGCCGGATTGGTGCGGTTGGCCTGCCAGGCATCGCGCAACAGATGTACGCCCAGCTCTTCCTGCGCACTGAGCATGTTGGCCACTCCCAACCCAAAGAACACAATGAATATTTTCTTCATTCAAAATAACATTAACACATTAAAAAAAAGGAATACAGCGGAAAAACGCAGGCAATAAAAAGATGTAAGTTGTTGAAAGTTAATAGTTAATAATTTAAAATGAATATTTAATTATTGGTGCGACAACCTACAACCTACAACNNTGCTGGTCGGCCAGCACGCGGACGGAAGTATTGCCGTCGTTGTAGGTGGAGAACGCAGCCACAATCGACAGCCGTTTGGCATAGCGGACGCCCTCAAAGCGGTCGGCGTCAAAAGGTGCGTAAGTGATTTGCTGTTTGGGTTGAATAACGTGGCCCTGACCGTCAACGGGCGCTGCATTGATCACGCGTTCGCGAGTAGACAGCAGCGAGTCGAGCACAACGCCGTTGTCATCCAGGAAATAGCCCTGCATATCAACTGATAGCGGCAGACTGTTATCGGTAACT
>JRYG01008277.1_pt1 | contig 12775 bp, 10 predicted proteins | sample 235341 | NCBI WGS metagenome assembly JRYG01 (sample SAMN03074218, study PRJNA261478) | activated sludge metagenome | biome: Wastewater Treatment Plant; feature: Wastewater; material: Activated sludge; isolation source: activated biomass of a wastewater treatment plant treating hydrocarbon... ... | reverse complement strand
AAATAGTTTAATGTTAAAAAAAGTATTGCGCAAGAAAAATCCATATCTGTTCAAAGCAAAGTATTTATTAACAGCCCAGGATCTAATCAAGGGGCTGACTGATGCATTCATTTCATCACAGGAAGAAACAATTTTTGGCGACTGGCTTGAAGGTCTTGCAATCTATATCAACGGATTAGTTTACAATGGACGTAAATCAGGCATACCGGGTATTGATCTGGAGTTTGACAATGATGATGTACGCTATATTGTAACAATAAAATCCGGGCCTAACTGGGGCAACAGTTCGCAAATATCTAAATTAGTCGCTGATTTTAAATCTGCGAAGAAAACTTTAAGAACAAGTAATTCACAGCTTAATATTATTGCCGTAAACGGCTGTTGTTACGGACGGGATAATAATGCGGACAAAGGTGATTACTTTAAGTATTGCGGACAATATTTCTGGTACTTTATATCCGGAGACCCGGATCTATACATCAAAATCATTGAACCATTGGGGCACAAAGCAAAAGAAAGGAATGATGACTTTATTAATTCGTATTCACAAATGATAAATAAATTCACTAAGGAATTTTCTAATGCCTTTTGCTTAAACAATGGCTCTATAGACTGGGATAAGCTGGTACGCTTTAATTCTTCTTCTGATTCACTTAATTCTAAATATTGAAAGGTGTAAATAACGCCGAATGACAAAATCCAAAAAAACATTCAGCCATTTCAGAAAAATTGCTTTTACCGAAGGCATTTCATTTGTTGTTTTACTTTTTATTGCTATGCCGCTGAAATACTTTGCCGGAATGCCGATGGCCGTTACCGTTGTGGGCGGATTACACGGGGTTCTTTTTGTTGCCTTTGCCATCCTGGCAAGAGAAGTAAAAGTGGAGTACAAAAAAGACTTTAACTGGCTGGTAAAAGCAGGCCTGGCTTCCATTATCCCCTTTGGCACTTTTTATATGGACAAGTATTGGAAAAAAGAAGAAGAGGCTGTTAACGCATCAACCGGCTAAAATCAGTAGGTCTTTTTTAAATCAGGGTTGGTTATAATGATATAATCACCTAGGTATTCAAACTTGCTCCAGTCAGGTTCATTAAAACTTTTATCAGGAAAGCAGCTGATATTTAATATCCGCAGTTTTTTATTGTATTGCTGCAACTGAGCGGCTGTACCCAGTTTTTCATCGCTGTGAAATTTTCCTACACAATGAAATACTTTCTGCCCTTTGTTTTTCTTTAGATGATGATAGATGCGGTAAGCCATCCCGGCATCCCAAAGGCTTTGGCTGTAAAACACTTTCGGGTTCTCTCCTCCCGGGCTGCCCTTCATAATCTCCATAAACTTATCTCGGTAACGGCCGCTGAGTGTATCATATGGCAACGGAGGAAGAAATGCCTTTGCTTCTTTGCTCAGGCTGTCCAGCGCTTTCATTCCGCGGCGGCCTACCAGCGTTACATACCGGCGGGGCGGGTTGGCTGCCACAACTGCTAATCCTTTTTCTTTAGCATATTCAACCATTGGCCGGTAATCCTTATAGTTGCTCCAGAGCCTTGCATCTTTGGAAAGGCGGTTTTCATCAATGCGTCCCTGCAGGTATTCATTCAGTACAAGCTGGTTGTCTGTTTCAAACATCTCCATGCTAAGGGTAATTCTGTTACCATATTTTGCATGCAAGGCACGGAAGATTTTATTCTCCAGGTAATGCCCGGCGCTGTCGTTATGCTCTTCACCAAAAAAAAGCACATCCCCTTCAGCCATATCATTCACTATTTTTTCAATGCTGACGATTTGTTTGCTGCGGGTATCATAAATCTTATAGTGCGCAGCCATTTCTTCCTGTGCCATAGTTGCCCGGAACAACAGGCAACAACTGATTACCAATAAATATTTCATCTTTCGAAAGTATTAAATAAGTGTATTGTTCAGTCTTTTTGTTTCAACATCTTCAGGTAATCCGTACTTCTTTTCTCGGCAAGGGTTTGCAATTGAATTTCAACAGGAAATATTTTCCTGCGGAGCGACCTGTATATGCTTATGGAGTTGTCCAGTGCTTTAATAATGGATTTTCGCTTATACTCAGCAAAAGTGATCTTAAGGTTTTCAAGATCTGCAGGGCTAAGTTCTTTTTCCACTTTTCTTACTCCTCTTGCCCTGCGGTTATTTTTAAGTTGCAACAAAGGAGATAATACAGTTTGCCGGAGAAAAGCCAGAAAATCACAGGCCTCCATCAGTTCTCCTCTTCCTATCTTCAGGCAGGCATAGTGCACCCATGTCCAGAAGCGGTCTTCTATCCATTGCAAATCCGGTTCGGGCCATTTTGCGTTTGTGCTTTTAATTATGGTGGAGAGCTGGTTATCCCTTTCAAATAATATAACCGGGTCTTCTACCCGTTGCTCCAGCTCCGGCAGTGTAAGAAATTTTATATCTACATGCAGCAGGGGATCATCATATAAACATATAAGCAGCCGTGGTTCACTCACATGTTCGCCGGTGAAGGCGGAAATCAGGTTGCCGAAACTGCGGGCATACTTCATCATCCTTTCTTTGGTGCCTGCAATTTTTTCTTCGGTAACAAGAATAAGGTCCAGGTCGGAATATTCATCCAGCTCATCACCCACCCATGAGCCGGCAACTGCCAGGCCGGTAACAAACGGGTCCTTTTGCACTATCTCCACAACGGTATTTGCAAATTTTTTTTGCAGCATACTTAAAGATAAATATTGCAAGCATTACAAAATAACAAACCCCTCGAATAAAGGGGTTTGTTACATGGCAATGTTCTTTATTACCCTGCAATATCAATTCATTCGTATCACCCTTCTGTTACCTCCTCCTCCGCTCTCCTCCATTTCCTTCATCATTTTATCCCTTTCCGTTTTGAATTCAGCTGCTGTATAACGTTTTTTCCCGGTGGGTTCTTTTATGGCTGTTAAATCTGCTTTTTCTGAAATGCTAATGGCTTTAAAAACCTGTGTGCCATCCTTAATATCCATTTCAAGGATAAGACCCGGCAACTGTCCCTGGAACTCACCCGGGCCGGCCGACACAGGAATATCGGTGGCAAACCAGGCTATGATAGCAGAGGTGTCTTCAATTTCCTTTCTCTCCATTTTTCCGTTATCCATATTCATGGTCATTCGTTTGCTGATACGGGTAGCAATGGCTTTCATACAGTTGTGATTCAATATCGTCTTTGTTTCACCGGTCATCTTCCATTTTAATTTGCTTATGGTATCATCAATAATAAATGTGCGGTCCATCAGCTCTCTTTTCTCTGTTTTTTTTCCGGTTTCCAAATTGGTATGCAGCACATCATTGCTGCCGGCCACCACCATCCGTATTTGCATACCGCCTTCCGACTGAAATGAACCATCCTCCTCTGACTCATTTTCTGCCTGCTTCCACAATGTCAGGTTATTTCCAAAAAGAAGTTCAAACCGGTCGGTACGGCTGGCAGGCATCTGCTGCTCCATACCGGCTGGCATACCCGCAAAGCTGATCTGGAGTTTAGAAATTCTTTCATAAAGTACTTTTCCTGAGTTTTGCTGTGCTATTGCTGTTATGGCTGTAATCCAACAGGCCGATACAAGAAAAACTATCTTCATATTTATTGATTTTGAAACCCAAAACTATTGCACCGGCGGCTCAGGATGAGTTAAACCACCTTTGAATAAGGTTAATAAAGGTTAATACCGCTTATATACCCCGGAACATTGGTTTACTTTTGTTTTCTCATTTACCTGTATGAAAAAAACACAGTGGCTGGCTTTATTGATGACGGCGGCGATACTTGGCGTTACCGGGTTCCAGCTATACTGGTTAAAACAAAACTATACCCGGGAAGCAAAATCACTTGAACTGAAAACAGATGCTTTTTTCAAAGAGACAATTTTACAATTACAGGTTTCCAAACTAAAGCTTGACGGAATAAAATGGACCAGTGAAGAAGTAAACCCTGCCGTAAGGGTGATAATGGATAACAATAAAGAGGGGGTACGGGTAAAAGTATCGCCCAAAGAAGAAATTGTTTCCACTGTTAATATCATAGGAGATAAGTTGAGGGACTCTCTCAGGAAAACAGGGAAAAACAAAATGGTGATCTCCCTCAATAAAACCACCATTGATTTTAAAACAGACAGCATCAAATTACACAAATCACTTCCGGGGCTGCCTCCTGGCCGGGACTATGTATTTAACATGTTGTACGGGGTAGATTCATTGCAGGACAGTCTGCACATTCAGGAAATTGACAGCGCCTACTCACAACGGCTCAGTGAGGAGAGATTAAGTATCCCGTTTTCCATTCACCGCCTCGATTCTGCACAAGCCGAATTCAATAACGGATTCCGGCAGGTAACCATTGGTTTGGTCCGGCCTGTTACATATCGCTTAGAATTGGGAAATACCTTCCCTTATTTATTACGGCAACTTATTCAGCCAATACTTTTTTCAGTACTGCTGCTGGGCATCACCATTCTGACTTTTGTACTTCTATACCGTAATATGCTGAGGCAGCGACGGCTGGCCGAACTGAAAAATGAATTTATCAGCAATATCACCCATGAGCTGAAAACACCTATCGCTACAGTAGGAGTGGCCATTGAAGCATTAAAGAATTTTAATGCTATGGACAACCCGCAACGAACCCGGGAATACCTGGATATTTCGGGCAATGAGTTGCAGCGCCTTAGTTTACTGGTGGATAAAGTACTGAAGCTTTCCATGTTTGAGAAGAAAGAAGTGGAGCTGAAATATGAAATGCTGGATCTGCATGAACTGGTACAGGAGGTAGTGTCATCGCTTAAGCTGCAGGCAGAAAAGTATCATGCTGAAATATCGGTATCGCAGGAAGGTGATGTAAAAATTAGCGGTGACAGGTTGCACCTGCTCAGTGTAATTTTTAACCTGGTTGACAATGCACTGAAATATAGCCGTGGGAATCCCAGGATAAGCATTGCATTAAAAGAACAGGGAGAGCAAGTTGAAATGCGGATAACGGATAACGGTATCGGCATTTCCCCGGAATACCGTGACAAGATTTTTGAAAAATTCTTCCGGGTTCCGCATGGCGATACACATAACGCCAAAGGGTACGGCCTGGGCTTAAGCTATGCAGCACAGGTGATAAAAAAACACAGCGGCCATATACAGGCACACAGCCACGATGGTAACGGAACAACTTTTATTATCAAATTACCGAAAAATATTTCTGTATGAGCAAAACAAAGGTTTTGTATGCCGAGGATGAATTGTTTCTCGGAAAAATAGTAAGAGAAAGCCTGGAAAGCCGGGGCTTTGAAGTGATGATGGAGGGGGATGGCGCCAAAGTGCTGCCCTTATTCAAAACATCAAAACCGGATATTTGCATTCTTGACATCATGTTGCCGAACAAAGACGGGTTTGCCATTGCCGATGAAATTCGGGAACTGGATGAAGAAGTACCCGTCATTTTCCTGACGGCCAAAACACAGACAGATGATGTGGTGAAAGGTTTTTCCCTCGGCGGCAATGATTATATCCGCAAGCCGTTCAGCATGGAAGAACTTATTGTCAGGATGCAACATCTGTTGCAATTCACCCGTCCGGGTAAAACTTCCGAGGCGCCCGCCAACGAACCCATTCCCATTGGCCGTTATACTTTTCTGCCCTGGAAATACGAACTACACTGCGAAAGCGAAAACCGCAAATTGTCGCATCGCGAAACCGAACTCCTGCGCATCCTCAGCGATAACCGCCACCAGGTGGTCAACCGCCGCGATATCCTGCTCCAAATATGGGGCGACGACTCTTTTTTCAATTCCCGCAACCTCGATGTATATATCACCAAACTGCGCGATTACCTGAAGGCCGACAGTTCTATCGAAATTGTGACGATTAAAGGGGTGGGGTATCATTTTGTGATTGGGTGAACCGCTGTTGTCGGTTGCCGGTTATCCGTTGTCAGATCCCGGGCGGGCGACCGTGCGATCTGTGCCGCTCGTTGCGCGGAGTCGAAACGGGACTATTGGATGTTCTTACCCTCCCTTCCTTCGTGAAAAAAACGGCGAAGGGGCGACTTTTGTACTGTTGGACGCCGCCAATTAAACCTTTTCCCCATTCCAGCGTCAAACAAAAAAGGCATTTTCATGAAAACAGCGCTACTCTATTTACTGCTCAGCCTGGCCGCTTTGGCGGGGCGTGCTCAAAACCTCTATTTCCCGCCGCTTACCGGCAATGACTGGGACACCCTGTCGCCCGAAACGTTGGGCTGGTGCGCTGAAAACATTCCGGAACTGTACGATTACCTGGCCGCAGAAAATACCAAAGCCTTCATCGTACTCAAAGACGGCAAAATAGTACTCGAACAGTATTTTGACGCCTTTACCCGCGATAGTATCTGGTATTGGGCCTCGGCGGGGAAAACGCTGACGGCTTTCCTGACGGGTATCGCGCAGGAAGAAGGTTACCTGTCGCTTGAAGACCCGACGGCTACCTACCTGGGCGCCGGCTGGACCTCCTGCCCGCCCGACAAAGAAAACCTCATCACCGTGCGCAACCAACTCACCATGACCAGCGGCCTCGACGACGGCGTTGACGATCCCTATTGCACCGATCCTGCCTGCCTGCAATACCTGGCCGACGCCGGTACGCGCTGGGCCTACCACAACGGCCCCTATACCCTGCTCGACGACGTAATCGCGGGCGCAACAGGGCAGAATTTCAGCCTGTATTTCAATAGCCGCCTCCGCAATAAAATCGGTATGAAGGGCCTCTGGCTGCCGCAGGGCTACAACAATGTGTATTTCAGCAACGCCCGCAGCATGGCCCGCTTCGGGCTCCTGGCGCTCAACCGCGGCGTGTGGGCCGCCGATACGATCCTGCACGACCAGCAGTATTTCGACGATATGGTGAATACCTCGCAAGACCTCAATAAGTCTTACGGCTACCTGTGGTGGCTCAACGGCAAGGAATCCTATATGGTTCCCGGACTGCAATTTGTTTTCAACGGCAAGCTGCTGCCCAACGCCCCCGACGACAATATCGCCGCCATGGGCAAAAACGGGCAGTTTGTCAACGTCGTGCCCTCGCAAAATCTGGTGATGATCCGCATGGGTAACGCCCCCGATAATTCGCTGATTTCTTACCTGCTCAATAACGGCATCTGGCAACGCCTCAACGAGGTGATGTGCACGGCTACGGCCACCAACGATCGGCTTGCCCCCCAAAAAGGCTTACACGTATATCCCAACCCAGCCGCCGATGTCTTCCACCTCCAACTCGCCGATGAGTCGACGCCATTTGCTGTGTCATTGTACGACGCCACGGGGCAATTGATACGGCAGTCGTATAATACGCTTACGCTTGATGTCTCGGTATTGCCACGCGGCTTGTATGTGCTGTCCGTCCGCCAGGGCGATCGGGTGTTTGTGCAGCGGGTGGGGAGGTAGTTTTGTGGGCGCTTTGAGTTGGTTTAGCGGTTGCGTTTCGAAACCACGTAATATACTGCCCAAAGCAGTATTAAGTATGGGAACTCAATAAATTGACATTTTAAACTTGATCTTTTTCGCGCTGACATCAGCCTTTTTTTGGCCCGATGCGCTACATTGAACCTCAAAAATGGCTTTGTTAGCCCAAAAAATCTCGGCGCTTGATTTTGTCAATTTATTTAGTTCCTATACTTGACTACTATTACACCACAAAAAAATCCGATTCCACCATGTTCCCCACCGAAAAAGTAAGCCCGCAAAAAGCGGCAAACCTTGGAATTTTATACGTTATGGCGCCCACATATATTTTGTTTGCCGGGGTTATGCTTTATTTTTTTACTGATGGTTTTACCGCGCTCCATCTTGTAATTGAAGAAAAAAAGGGTGTACCCATGATGATCATTGCATCCCTGTCCGCATGGCTGTGGTGGGCATTTTTTGTGGTAAAATGGAAATGCTGGGTTATTGAGCATGTGGATAATCTGACCGTTTTGGAATCGATTCTTGGCAAAAAAAGAATGAGCTACGGCCTTATGAACCGCATCGGCATGTTTGAAATAGCCTCCGGCGCTACGCGCGACTGGTATGAAAAACGATACCATGAAGTTAAAAATCGCAAGGTAGAACCCCCAAATACAGCATTTTCCATTCCAGGGGAAACTATCATTAAGCCGGATACTCAAAAAATTATCCGAAAACTATTGCCCGCTATCCTGCCCTTTGCCGCTATAGAGTTGATCGCCTTATTGTTATTCTTCAGGGCGAAAAATTCAGAATATGGTGTAATGCTGGGAATGGTAGGACTCATTTTTTTGATTGATATAATCCGTCTGCTGGTAGATTGGTATAAATCACTCGAGCCGGGTTCTTTTATTGTAAAATTGAATGAACGCTATATTCAATTTCAAAATGAAAAGCCCATTATGTGGAAAAACGTTGCTTTTATTGAATTTGTCGAACCTTATTTTTACCTGAAAATAGCGGAAGATTTCGATGATGATGAATTTAGCTACGAAGCGGCAGATTACTATGACTATGAATTAACCCACGAAGCTCAATTCCCCGACAAAGACCCTGAAACTATCAATCGCCAGCTTGCTTCTTATTGGACAAAAGGCAGGCAGCACGCTGAATAAAAACAGATCAGCAACATGGGAATGAGGCATTAATCGCTCGTCTTTTCCAGCATCCGCAGCAGCCAGTCTTTTTCAGCCACGGCCTTGGTTGCCATTACTTCTTCCCGGAGCCTGGCTTTGTCGCCCGGTTCGTAGGGGTTCAACTCTAGCAGGCGTTGTGCGAAGTAGACCAATTGCCGGTAGTTGACCTCGAGGTAGCTCGGGTTCTTTTGCCGGCGAATGAAGATGCGCATGGCGGCCAGATGGGCATCGAGCAGGTCGTATTCGCCGGTCTCGTAGTATATTTTGATCAGGAGGGCCCTGGCCGACAGGTTGAACACCACGTCGCCGTATTCAGACTTTTGCAGAAGTTGCAAGGCCTGGCCGTAGTTTTGCCGCTGATATTCCAACAGCGCCCGGGTGAAACTGACCGTGCCCTCCTGGAAATGGGACGGCAGATAAGTTTGGTAATCTTCAATAAATTGCTCCGCCCACTCAAAATCGCCCACCACCAGGGCATTTAACACGATATTGCGAAATGTGAAGCGATTAAACTGCCCCTGTGCGAGGAAGGCGCCACAAGCAAGCCCCGCCTTGTAGATCTCGTTCGACTCCCTGGCATAGTCATTTCGGCCTTCGTTATACTTGCGGGCGCAGTAGTTGGCAGCGACCATGAAGAGGTCCCTGCGCTCTGCCAGGGGAAAAGAATTGCCGTGCTCCAGAAGGGCGCGTTTAAAGGAGGCAAAATGCGCTTCTCCTTTTGGGCTTACCCGCATCCAGTACCCGTGATAGTAGAGGGAAATGGCGGGAATGGACATATACCGCTCCCAATCTGCTCGCTCTAAGAGGGCGTCGAGCAGACCGTAGTCATAAGGGGTGTTGGCGACCGATTCGTGCGATTTGGCCGAACAGGCCTGGTAGAGCTTCATGGCCAGGTAGTATTCGTCCCACAGGTCGATCAAGGGTTGATAACCCAGTGGGCCCATCTGGTTCTTCTGGGCTTCCAGCAAAAAGGTTTCCTTTTCGATGTCATGCTTCACTCTTAGCGCATCTGCCGTTTTCAGGCCTTCCAACTGTTTCTCCGCACGGCGCTTGGCTCCTCGCAGATGCTTTTCCATCCCTCTCTTGCGGTATTCTCTGACAAGAATCAGTTCCTGCTCCAACTCGTTTTGCCGTAACCCCTGAAGAACGAGGAAGGACTCCAGTAGTCCCAGCAGGGCGCTCTGCAACAGGCGAAAACGCTGGTCATCATAAGGGCTATTGGGGTACGACTTCTCAAAAAGTCTTTCTTTCTCAGGTAATGGGCCCTCCTTTATTCCTTCGAGGGCAGCCCAGAGCCGCAGGCAATCTTCTCTTTTATTGTGAAAAGGCGAGTGAAGAAAATCCTGGAACTGTTGCCGTTCAGCCGGGCTGAGCTTGCGTATCAATTGGAATAATTTTCCGTTTTTCATTTAACAAAAATGATATAAATAATTGATTTACAAGTTTTAATAATCATTGCTATTCTACAAAATTAAAAATTTGTTCTTTTTTTTCAAATGGGCAAGGGATCATATTTGCAGCATAGGGGCACGGGCAGGTATGTCTTTGAAGCCATGTGATCTTAAGCAATATTACATCACATAAAAAACAGTAACAATGAGACAGATTCTAGTAATGCTCAGCTTTTTGGTTATCGGAATTGATTCTGTGGCGGGTCAGAATTTTGAAGTCAGATTGATTTCAGGTATTGGAATTTCACCATCAAATTTTGATTCGAAAACGGATTGGGTCGAATTTGAAAACCACTCAAATTTAATCCCGGTTGGCCTTGATGCAAACTATTTTTTCTTTCCGGAAAAGCGGTTAAAATTTTTCGCAGGTACGGGTTTGGAATATTCCAACAATAGTTATTTCCAGAATGTAACGGATCTGGAATATGGGTATAATCTCCAGTCAGTACGCTTTTCGCAACAACACCTTGGAATACCGATTCGGATAGGCGCGGAATGGAATTTTTTCAATAGAAATTCACTCGGATTCCAGTTTAGACATCAGTACAACTTTGCAATGAATAAGGAAGCCGTAATGCAACAGAATGATTACATTAATGATCTCAGCATAAATTTGAAGTATAAATATACCCTTACCAGTAGAACCTGGAATTTTAGATCCAATGCATTATCGCTTTATTTGAAAACTCAATTAGCGAACAATTTATATTTAATCACCGCTGTAGATTATGAATTCAGGCCTTGGTCAGGTGAATACGACTTCCGAACTGACCAGATACGCACTAAAACAGATATTCCGACAGGCGAGCAACATCAAGTAGAGGCTTCTTATGTTCTTGAGGGAAGGTTAATCGAGAATAACATTTTAGGTCTTAAACTGGGGCTCACAAAATATTTTTAATCTCTGCCTAATTGAGTAGGGAAAGGCGCCTAACAAACAAAAGGGAGAGACGCCTTTCCCCGGCATCTCTCCCTTCTCTGTAACAGGGCCACCATGTCACCGTGTCACCGTGTCACCGTGTCACCGTGTCACCATCAAAGCAGCGGTGCAATAACCAGCGCTACTACGGACATCAGTTTGAGCAAGATATTCAGCGAGGGGCCCGAAGTATCCTTAAACGGATCGCCCACCGTGTCGCCTACTACGGCTGCTTTGTGGGGTTCGGAGCCCTTATAGTACATTTTGCCGTCGATTTCAACGCCCGATTCGAACATCTTCTTGGCATTGTCCCAGGCGCCGCCGGCGTTCGACTGGAAGATAGCCATGAGTACGCCGGTAACGGTTACGCCGGCGAGCAGGCCGCCCAGCATTTCGGTACCGCCGAGGAAACCCGTGAGTACAGGCGCTGCAACGGCCAATACGCCGGGGAGTACCATCTCGCGAATAGCGGCGCGCGTAGAGATATCCACGCAGTGGCCGTATTCGGCTTTGCCGTCGGCTTCTTCAAAAATCTTGCGGTCGGCGTCGTTCCAGTGGTGGAAATCTTTGTCTTCGTTTTTGCGCATCACCTCGAGCGCTGCTTTGAGCGTGGGAATGTCGCTAAACTGACGGCGCACTTCCTTGATCATCGCCATAGCGGCGCGGCCAACGGCCTGCATGGCCAGTGCCGAGAACAGGAAGGGCAACATGCCGCCTACAAACAGGCCCGCCATTACGTCGGGTTTGGAAATATCGATAGAAGACATCTTGGCCGATTGCATGTAAGCGCCAAACAGGGCCAGAGCGGTAAGCGCTGCCGAACCAATGGCAAAACCTTTGCCGATAGCGGCAGTGGTATTACCCACAGCATCAAGTTTATCGGTTACGGTGCGCACTTCTTTGGGAAGCTCGCCCATTTCGGCAATACCGCCGGCATTGTCAGAGATGGGACCGTAGGCGTCAACCGCCAATTGAATACCCGTATTAGACAACATACCTACAGCCGCAATAGCGATACCGTAGAGGCCTGCGAAATAGAAAGCGCCGATGATAGAAGCGGCAATCACAATAATGGGGATAGCCGTAGAGATCATACCCACGCTGAGGCCCGAGATGATATTGGTAGCAGCGCCTGTGCCCGATTGGCGTACAATTGAAGTCACTGGACGAGTGCCGGTGCCGGTGAAATATTCCGTAACAATACCGATAAGCAACCCGGCCACCAATCCGATTATCGTAGCAAAGAAAACGCCGTTGGCCGACATGGCGCGTTGAACGGGATTGCCTGCGTCGTCGCGGTACAGCGTATCGCTGAACGTCCATTCAGCGGGAAGCATCCAGTTGATTACAAAATAAGAGGCGATGATCATCACAATTGATGAACCGAACTCGCCAACATTGAGGGCTTTTTGCGGGTTGCCGCCTTCTTTTACTTTTACAAAGAAAGTACCGGCAATTGAGGTAATAATACCCACGCCTGCAAGTACCAGCGGAAGCATAACCGCGTTGAGGCCGTTGAATTCGTTGGTAGCTTCAAAACCCGTGATGCCGATGAAAGCGGCGCCGAGTACCATGGTACCCACGATAGAACCTACATAAGACTCAAACAAGTCGGCGCCCATACCTGCCACGTCGCCTACGTTGTCGCCTACGTTATCGGCGATCGTTGCGGGGTTGAGCGGGTGGTCTTCCGGGATGCCGGCTTCTACCTTGCCCACCAGGTCGGCGCCTACGTCGGCAGCTTTGGTATAAATACCGCCGCCTACGCGGGCAAACAAGGCGAT
>JRYG01001011.1_pt1 | contig 12784 bp, 16 predicted proteins | sample 235341 | NCBI WGS metagenome assembly JRYG01 (sample SAMN03074218, study PRJNA261478) | activated sludge metagenome | biome: Wastewater Treatment Plant; feature: Wastewater; material: Activated sludge; isolation source: activated biomass of a wastewater treatment plant treating hydrocarbon... ... | reverse complement strand
AGGCCGCGGATGGGCACGTCGGCTTGGGTGATGGTCGGAAAGTGCGCCTGCAATTTTGCGTCAATCAAACTGCTGGCCAACACCTCCGCGAAACCCCGCTTTCCCGTGGCAAACAGGTCGAGGAGATCGAGGCATGGCTACGCCATCCCCGCCGCAGTAGTGACGGCGTCATGCTCGACCGCTGCCTGAAGCCTTTGGTTCCTTGCACTTCCGGGGTTCTGGTGCCAGCGTTCGAACGCCGAGGCCGGTCGTCAGCTTGAACCTGTCAAGTGAATGGACTAAGCTAACCAAACTAAGTTCATTCGGCGTTCGCCATGCGCACCGTCAACATTCATGAAGCAAAAACGCATCTATCCCGGCTGGTCGAGCAGGCGGCGCGGGGGGAGGCTTTCATCATCGCCAAGGCGGGCAAGCCGCTGGTCAAGGTGGTGCCGCTGGATGCGGTGCCAGAGCGGGAACCTCAGCGCCTGGGCTTTCTTGCGGGGCAGGTGGAGGTGCCGGCGGATTTTGACCGGATGGGGGCGGGGGTGATCGAGGTGTTGTTCGGTGGTGAGGGATGAAACTGCTGCTGGATACCCACATCGTCCTGTGGGCGGCAGGGATGCCCGAGCGGCTGTCGGAAGCGGCGCGCGTGCTCTTGGGCGATCCGGCCAACGCGTTGTATTTCAGCGCGGCGAGCCTGTGGGAGATCGCCATCAAGAGTGGGCTCGGTCGCCCGGACTTCCGGGTGGATGCCAGACTGCTCAGAGGCGGCTTGCTGGACAACGGCTACCAGGAACTCGCTATTCTCGGAGCGCATTGCGTGTCGGTGGACGCCTTGCCGCCGATCCACAAGGACCCCTTCGACCGCTTGCTGGTCGCTCAGGCAATGGCCGAGGGCATGCTTCTGCTGACGGCGGATGCCGTGGTCGCGCGTTACCCGGGGCCGGTGAGGTTGGTGTGATCAGCGTGGGGGGCGTCGAGTGCAGCACCTTACCCTCGCCGCACAAACAACACCGCGCCGCCATCGCTGCCGAGTTCTGTGGCGCTGTCGGCGGGGGTGGGGAGCAGGTAGTCGCCATGGCCGAGGGTGTGGTCGCCGTTGAAGGCCTCGCCTTCCACCACCAGGCATTCCCGGGTGTTGGCGAGCCAGCCGGCGGGCAGGCGGCTGCCGGGGGCGAGGCGGATCATGGATGAATCGGTGCTCCCCTGGCGGTGCAGGCGCTTGCGCTGGACGCCGGCGGCGATGTCCAGCCACGCCTGGTCATCGGCGCGGATGGTGATGGGGTCGTCACCGGCGCCGGGGAGCAGCGCGGTGAGCAGGTCGCGGGCGACTTCGGCGCCGTGGCCGATGGGGGTGCCACGCAGGTAGAGCAGGGCGCCGGTGTGGCTGCGCACGGTGCCGTGGCGACTGCCGGAGCGGGCGAGGTGGTAGTCGCCGGGGCGGACGATGGTGTCGCCCAGTTGCGCTTCGCCCCGCAGCACGACGCACTCTTCGTCTTCATGATGGCGGTGGATGGGCAGCCGGGCGCCGGGGGCCAGCTCGAGCAGGGTGGCGCGGTGTTCCCCGGGCAGGCGCTTCACCCGCACGCCGGGGAGCATCTGCTGCCAGTCGCCTTCCTCCAGCCGGCTGATGAGGGCCGGGGTGTTCCGGGCGCCGCGGATGCGGGTGAGCAGCCGGACCTTGAGGGCGGCCGGGTCGGGCGGGGCGATGCCGGGCTGGGCGAGGAGGAGGGCGTCTTCCACGGGCTGGGCGTCTTCCGGGTGGTCGGGGTCGAGCGGATAGGGACGGTTCATGATGCGCTGGGACTCCGTTCCAGGGTGGGGGCCAGCGCCGTGCGCAGGGTGAGCAAGGCGCGGCGGATGTGGGATTTGACCGTGCCCAGGGGGAGCCGGGCGTGGTCGGCGATCTCTTCGTGGGTGAGGCCGCGGAAGAAGGCGAGGGCGAGGATCTGCCGCGGCATCGGTTCCAGGATCTGCAGGGCCTGAAGCAGGCTGGCCCGTTCCTGCTGGGCGCCGAGCAGCAGTCCCGGGTCGCCGTCTGGCCGGAGTTCGGCGTCGAGCAGGGTTTCGGGCTCTTCCATGCTGAGGGCGTCGTCGGTCCGGCGCAGGGCGTCCAGCGCCCGGCTGCGGGCGATGGTGAGCAGCCAGGCCAGGGGGTGCCCCCGCGCGGCGTCGAAGCGGCCTGCCTGGCGCCAAACCTGGAAGAACACGTCCTCGGCCACTTCTTCCGCTGTTTCCGGGTTGCGCAGGATGCGCAGCGCCACGCCGTACACGCGGCTGATGGTGGCGTCGTAGAGGGTTTCCAGCGCTGCTTCCTCCTGCCGGGCGATGCGGTGGATCAGGGCTTCCAGCGCTGGGGCGGCAAGGGTGGGGGCCACCCCGCCCCGGGGGGCAGGCGGGCTGCCCTCGGTGGGGGGCTCGAACGCTTCTTCGTGGTCTTCCATCATCGTGGGTTCCCCTGGGGCCTTTTTTCGCTATACGCGGGCAGGGCGGATTCCAGATGCAGGTTCATCCAAGAATGTTCATGGTTTGGCGGGACGGTTGGCCAGCCAGATGCCGCTGCCCACCAGGGCGAGGGCGGCGGTCACGCCCGGCGTGATGGGTTCGCCCAGGAGCAGGCCGCCTGCCAGCACGCCCATCACCGGGGTCAGAAAGGAAAATGCCGCGAGACGGGTGGCCGGATAGGTGCGCACAAGCCAGAACCAGGCCAGGTAGCTGGCGGTGGCGATGGCCACGGTCTGGAAGAGGAGGCTGGCGGCAACCGTGGGCGTGAGGGCGAACAGGCCGGGTTCGCCCAGCAGCCAGGCCACGGCCGGCAGGGCGAGGGCCGAGACGCCCAGTTGGTAGAGCAGGGTTTTCTCCGGCGCGGCCCGGTTGAGGCGCGTGGTTTTGATGGTGAGGGTGGTGGCGGCCCACAGGATGGCGGCGCCTTCCATCATCAGGTCGCCAATCCAGGCCTGGCCAGCCGGGCGCAGCAGGTTTTCGCCGAACAGGGCCACCACGCCGCCAAAGGCCAGGGCCAGCCCCAGCCATTGGCCCCGGCGCATGTGCTCGCCCGGGATCAGGCGTACCGCGCCAATGGCCACGATGAAGGGGGCGGTGTACAGGAACAGCACGCCCCGGCTGGCGGTGGTGTACTCCAGCGCCCAGTAGAGCAGGGCGAATTCGCCGGCAAACAGCAGGCCCGCCACCAGCCCCGCACCCAGGGTGCCGTCCGCCTCCCACAGGGGCACCCGCCGCAGGCGCGCCCACGCCAGCACGAGCACGCAGGCCCCCACCGAGCGCACACCCGCCTGCGCCACCGGTGAGATACCGGCAAGCGCCAGCTTCACCGCCACTTGCTGAATGCCCCACAGGGTGCACAGCAGCACCATGAGGGCGGCGGCGGAACGGTCCAGATGCGTCGGCGTGGGGCTGGGCATGGTGGTGGTTTGGGGTGCGGGCCCCACAGCATAGCGGCGGTGGCGGCAGCCGCCATCGCGGTCAACCCGGGAGGGCGGAGTGAATGCCTTCGGAGTGATGACAAAGGCGTGGTTACAAGTGCTTACACTCGACCTGTCCTCCTGCCCGTGTGGCATGCGTTATTCGCTACAAGGCCGACGCACAAAGCGAAAGCCCGGAAGACAAACCTCAAACCGGAGAATGCCAAAATGCTGAACAAACTGATCGCCCTTGCCCTGACCGCTGGTTTTGCCACCGCTTCCTTCGCGCAGGGAACCGCCGCTGCGCCGGCTGCACCCGCGGCCACCCCGGCCACCCCCGCCGCCGAGAAGAAGGCGGAGGCGACGGTGAAGCCCGCGGAAGCGCCGAAGGCGACCCAGAAGACCGCCAAGGTCAAGAAGGCCGCGCAGCCCACCGCCAAGGCAGAAACCCCGGCCCCCGCCGCGGCCGCTGCGCCGGTCGAAGCCAAGCCGGTAGCGCCGCTGGCCAAGGCGCCCGAAGTGAAGAAGCCTGAGCTGAAGGCCCCGGAAGTGAAAAAGCCGGAACTGGCTGCGCCCGCTCCGGTCGAAGTCAAGAAGTAAGATCCTCCCAGTACCGGACCTCACCTCCAGCCGGTCCCTCCCCCGGCTGCGATGCAGACCCGCGGCACCCGCCGCGGGTCTTTTTTTCGCCTGTGAGCCTTATTCCACGCCCTGGCTGGCCAGGTACTCCTCGTAGTTGCCGCGGTAATCGACGAAGCTGCCGTCCTGTTTGATCTCCAGCACCCGGGTGGCGAGGGAGGAGACGAACTCCCGGTCGTGGGAAACGAACACCAGGGTGCCCGGGAACTTCTCCAGGCCGGTGTTGAGGGATTCGATGGATTCCATGTCCAGGTGGTTGGTAGGCTCGTCCATCACCAGCACATTGGGGCGCAGCAGCATCAGCTTGCCAAACAGCATCCGCCCCTGCTCGCCACCGGAGATCACCTTGACTGGCTTACGCACCTCGTCGCCGGAAAACAGCAGCCGGCCCAGGGTGCCCCGGATCAGGGTTTCCACGTCGGCGCCGTCGTAGCCGCCCTGACGCACGTAGCCGCTGATCCAGTCCGTCAGGCTGTCGTTGCCGGCAAACTCCGCCGCATGATCCTGGGCGTAGTAGCCGGGCTTGGCCTTGTCGGTCCATTTGATCTTGCCGGCCTGGGGCGTGAGTTCGCCCATCAGCAGGCGCAGCAGGGTGGTTTTGCCGACGCCGTTTTCTCCGATCACCGCCAGCCGCTCGCCCGCTTCCAGCGCCAGGTTGAGTTTGTTGATCACGGGCTTGCCCGGCTCGTAGCCGAAGTTGACCCCTTCCAGCTCCAGCGCCAGACGGTGCAGCTTGTCCTTCTCGTCGTAATCGAAGCGGATCCATGGGTACTGGCGGGTGGAAGGCTTCATGTCCTCGGGCTTGATCTTGTCGATCAGCTTGAGCCGCGAGGTGGCCTGCTTGGCCTTGGACTTGTTGGCCGAGAAGCGGCGCACGAACTCCTGCAACTCGGCCACTTTTTCCTTGGCCTTGGCATTGGCCGCCGACAGCCGCGCCCGCGCCTGGGTGGAGGCCTCCATGAAGTCGTCGTAGTTGCCCGGGTAGACCTTGATGGTGCCGTAGTCCAGGTCCGCCATGTGGGTGCACACCTGGTTGAGGAAGTGACGGTCGTGGGAGATGATCACCATGGTGCTGTTGCGATTGTTCAGCACGTCTTCCAGCCAGCGGATGGTGTTGATGTCCAGGTTGTTGGTGGGCTCGTCGAGGAGCAGGATCTCCGGGTTGGCGAACAGCGCCTGGCACAGCAGCACCCGCAGTTTCCAGCCCGGCGCCACCTCCCGCATGGGCCCGTTGTGCTGCGCCGTGGGGATGCCCACCCCGTGCAGCAACTCGCCGGCGCGGGCTTCGGCGGTGTAGCCGTCGTATTCGGCGAAGTGGGCTTCCAGCTCCGCCGCCCGCATGTAGTCCTCTTCCGTTGCGTCCGGGTTGGCGTAGATGGCGTCCTTCTCCTGCATGCAGGCCCACATCTCGGTGTGGCCCATCATCACCACGTCCAGCACCCGCACGTCCTCGAACGCGAACTGGTCCTGGCGCAGGTAGGCCATGCGCTCGTTCGGGTCCTTGGTCACGTTGCCGGCGGACTGCTCGAGAATCCCGCACAGGATCTTCATGAAGGTGGATTTGCCCGCCCCGTTGGCGCCGATCAGGCCGTAGCGGAAACCCTCCCCGAACTTGACGGAGACATTCTCAAAGAGGGGCTTGGCCCCGAACTGCATGGTGATGTTGTTGGCGACGAGCACAGCGGGATTCCTTCGACAGAAAAACAAAAAGCCGGCGGCGGCCGGCGTCGTATGGGCCGGAATTCTATCAGCTATTCAAGGACATCCGGGCGCGGATCCGTGCCGGTGAGCGGCTGGCGCAGCACGACCTGCCAGCCCGCCACATCTGCCCAGTCGGCGGCGCCGGGACGCGGGCGCACCGCAGCCAGGTGGTCGAAGCGGATCATCCTCCCCGCGCAGGCCTCGGCCCGGGCCAGGCTTGCCCGGCTGGGTGCGTCCAGCGTCTGGTAGAGCAGGCTGAGGTGGGGGGCGAAGGCGTAGTCGCCGGGCAGCGCCGCCTGGAGCGCCTGATGGAGCGGGCGAAGCGCCGCCGCTGCGAAGGGGAGAAACAGGCATTTGAAACGGTCTGGGCCATGCCCGGTGGGCAGGGCTTCAAGGCTGAGGGGGCCGTGCAGGGTGGTGGCCGCCTGGAGCAAGGCGCCCAGGTCGGCGCCCGCAGGGGTCGGGGCCACGTGCAGGGTGATGTGGGGCTCGAAGCGAGGCGCGCCGTGGCGGGCGGCAAGGGCGTCGATGCGTGCCTGCAGCCAGGCGTGGTCAGCCGGTGCCGGCACCAGCCACAGGCTGAGCGGGGGGTGGGGGCTCATGGCGCCGGGCCTTCCCCATTCCATACGCCGGGGAAGCGGCTGGCGGCGATGAGTCCGGCGGAGGTGCCCACGTCGAGGAAGCGGCCGTCGGGGAAGTGCACGCTGTCTACCGCCAGTCCGGCGGCCATGCCGGCGGCGACGAGTGCGCCCACGGGCCATTCCGGCGCGGGACCGAAGGCGCCCTCCCGGGCCAGGGTGGCGAGGCGCCGGGTCTCGGCGGTGAGAAAGGCAGTGAAGCGTGGTCCCCACACGGCCAGCATCCAGCCCCGGTCGCCGTCCTGGCGGGGGGGCTTGTCTTCCTTGGGTGTGACGCGTGTGACGCGGCCATCCGGCGTGGTGTCCACAATGTCCAGGCCGTCGCTGGCGCGGGCGGTGAACAGGCCCAGCACCACATCGGCGCCGGTGGCGGCCTGCCGGGCCAGCAACCGGGCGTAGGCGTCCGCCGGCTGGATGAGGATGTCCGGGAAACCCACCAGCACCGTGGCGTCGGCCACGAAGGGCGCTGCCTGGGCGAGGGTGAAGGGCGGGCCCCAGGGCTCGCCCATCTGCAGGTAGCCCAGGTTGAGGCCAAGGCGGCTGCCGTCGCCGTAATAGTCGGCAATGTCCCACTTGCCGGAGCGAACGATGAAGAAGACCTCCCGGGCGCCGCCCGCGCGCATCAGTTCCAGCAGGTACTGGGATACAGCCTTGGGCGTCACCTTGCCGCCGGACGCATCGGCCTGCAGACCCAGGGGCAGGATCTCCTTGCTGCAGGGCAGGGGCGAGATGCGGGTGGCCCGTCCGGCGGCGGGGATGAGGCCCACCAGGCGGCGGGGGCAGATGCTGGGTGGGGTCATGGCAGGTTCAGGGGGTGTCGTTGGCGGAGGTGTCCTGGCGGCAACAGGGCCAGTCGATGCCCTCGGGCAAGGGCAGCACGGTGAGATCGGGCGGGCCATAGCCGGCGGCTTGCTCTCGCAGCCAGTCGCGGAAGGCGGCAATGGCGGGTTGGTCCGCATCGGTGGTGCGGCTCACGAAGCGATAAGCATGGGGGCAGGTCACCGCTTCGCGAAAGGGGCGGACCAGGCGGCCGGCACGCACGTCGTCATCGGCCAGGGCGTGGCGGGCCAGGGCTACGGCCTGCCCCGCCAGGGTGGCCTGAAGCATGAGGCTGGAATCGTCGAAGGCGGGGCCCCGGGCGGGTTCCTCCGCCCCCAGCCCCATCGCTCTGAACCACAGGGTCCAGGTTTCATCCACCGAGCGCAGCAGCGGCAGATCCAGCAGGTGCTCGGGGCGCTCAAGGCGATGGCGGGCGAGGAAGGCCGGGGCGCACACCGGGTAGTACCAGTCCAGCATCAGCACCTCGTTGGCCAGGCCCGGGTAGGGGCCGGGGCCGAAACGCAGGCCCACGTCCGCTTCGCCGCCCTTGATGTCCACCAGCCGCGCGGTGGATTGCACCTCCACGTCCAGGTCCGGATGGCGGGAAATGAAATCCCCCAGCCGCGGGAGCAGCCAGCGGGCGGCGAAAGAGGGCATGCAGCTCACCCGCAGGGGCTTTTTGCGGTGGGCATCGGTGAGGGTGGCGGTGGCATCGGCAATTTCGTCCAGCGCCCGGCTGATGCGCCGGGCGTACTCGGCTGCCTCGGGGGTGAGCCGCAGGCCGCGGCCGGAGCGGGTGAACAGCTCCACGCCCAGGTGTTCCTGCAGTTGCTTGAGCTGATGGCTCACCGCGCCATGGGTCAGGTGCAGGAGTTCCGCGGCCCGCGTCACGCTTTCCGTCTGGGCGGCAGTGGCAAAGAGGCGCAGGGCGTTGAGTGGGGGCAGGCGGCGCATACCTGTGAGTTTTCTTCACATGATAGGTGACAAGAACTCGATTGTACTGACGCCCGGCGCTGCCGAAAATCCATATCACAACAAGGGCGCACGCCGGGTGGCAAAGACCGCGCCGCTCGGCGGGGACGCTTCCCGGGCGATACCTGGCATGAAAGGTCGGCATGACGTCCGCCATGCCTTGGTGCTTGCCCTGATACTGGAGCCCATCATGAGAACGCGATACCCGGTTTTTGAATTCGAGCTGGCCCCCGGCCAGGCCGTCTCCTTCCGCCAACTGCCGGGCTGGGAGGTGGAAGCCGTGGGCGGCCGCCTGTGGCTGACCGAAGAGGCGGGGGGCGGCGATGTCTGGCTCACCCCCGGCTGCCGCCACACGGTCATCCGCCCCGGGCGGACGGTGATCGAGGCCGATGGCGCGCTGCGGGTCCGCCTGCACCCCCCGGCGGGCCGGCGCGCCCCCCGGTGGCTGCCCCGCGCCCTGTGGCAGCCGCGGGCCCCGGCGCTGGCCTTGTGCCCCTGATGCACGCTGCCTCAGCAGATCATAATGACACCCCTGACCCCGACCCGAGGACGCCGCCCATGACCAGCCTGCCTTCCGAGCCGCTCCACGATCTGCTCGGGCTCTACGATTCCCCCTTCGTACGCCGCGTGGCCATCGCCCTGTGGCATTACGAAATTCCGTACAGCCACCGGGCCCTGTCCGTATTCCGCAACGTGCCGCAGATGGAGGAGTCGAATCCCCTGCTGCGGGTGCCGATGCTCACCACGCCCGCAGGCGAACGCCTGCATGAGAGCAGCCTGATCCTGGACTATCTGGACGAACTGGCCGCAAGCCAGGGGCGGCTCCCGCTCACGCCCCGCAGCGGTGCGGACCGGCGCCGGGTGCTGCAGATCCAGGGCATCGCCCAGGCCGCCATGGAAAAAGCCGTGGCCATCGTGTACGAATTCCGCCGCCCGGAGGCGCTGCGCTGGCCGGAATGGCTGGAGCGGTTGCGCGGCCAGTTGTGGGCTGCCCTGGTGCTGCTGGAAAAAGCTCTGGCCGGCGAATGGATGGCCCTGGGGCGGCTGACCCAGGCGGACGTGAGCGCCGTGGTGGCGGTGAGCTTCATCCGGCACACGATTCCCGGCGAGTGGCCGAAGGAGAGCTTCCCCCGGCTGGAGGCGCTGACTGCGCGGCTGGAGGCCCGTCCCGAGTTCCGCGCCGTGCCGCTCGAATCCTGAACCCCGCCAGCCGGATCCGACCGCCGACGGCAGACTGGAACCGTGCATGGATACTGAGTCTGATCGCTGTGAACAGGCGCCCGACGCGCGAGCACGCCATGCTCCCGGCGGGAATGCCACGCAAGGAAAGGAGCACCTTCCCATGAGCCCGGCACAACGCCCCCTCGCCCTGCGCGCCCTGGATGCGCCACCCCGACCGCGCCCTTCCATCTACCCGGAGCCCTTCGCCAGCCGCATGGTTGGCCGGGAGAAGCGGCCCTTGGGCGAGCTCTTTGGGCTCGGCAATTTTGGCGTCAACCTCACCCGGCTGGCGCCCGGGGCGGTCTCCGCGCTCCGCCACGCCCACCTGGTGCAGGATGAGTTCATCTACATCCTGGCCGGTGAGCCGGTGCTGCGCACCGACGCGGGCGACACGCCCCTGGCGCCCGGCATGTGCGCCGGTTTCCCCAAGGGCTCCGGCGATGCCCACCAGCTCTACAACCCCGGGCCGGCGGAGGTGCTCTATCTGGAGGTGGGGGATCGCTCCCCCGGCGAACAGGTGAGCTACCCGGACGATGATCTGCAGGCCGTGATGGACGAAGACGGCCAGGTGCGTTTTCTGCACAAGGACGGTCGCGCCTACTGAGGAAGGCTCCGCGTTTCCGCGGGCCCGCCGGGAGCCGGGTGGTGTTTTGCCCCGGCTGTGGCGGCGTCCTACAATGCGCGCATGGATAGCACGCATCTGATTCTTGACTTCTGGTTCGGCGCCGAGGGAGGCGCAGGCGCGGGTCAGCCAAGGGACGTCTGGTTTCGCAAGGACCCCGCCTTCGACGCCGAGATTGCCCGCCGTTTCGGCCCGCTGATGGAAGCCGCCGCCCTGGGCGATCTGGAGGCGTGGCGCACTGGCGCCTTGTCCGCCCTTGCGCTGGTCATCCTGCTCGACCAGTTTCCCCGCAATGTGCATCGGGGCGAGCCGGCGGCCTTCGCCGCCGATGCCGCCGCCCTGGCAGTAGCCCGCCACGCGGTGGCGCACGGGTTGGACCAGCAGGTGCTCCCGGTGCAGCGCTGGTTTTTCTACCTGCCCTTCGAACACGCCGAGGATCTGGCCGCCCAGGACCAGTCCGTGCGCCTCTTCGAGGCCCTGCCCGAACACCCGGGCCGCGAGGGCGTGATCGACTACGCCCATCGCCACCGGGACGTGATCCGCCGCTTCGGCCGCTTCCCCCACCGCAACGCCATCCTCGCCCGCCCCTCCACCCCCGCGGAGATCGAGTTTCTCAAACAGCCCGGTTCGTCGTTCTGAGCAGCGGTGCGGCGGCGTTCACGTCGCCTTGGAAAGCTCGGCCCCCGTCAGGGCGTGCTTCTTCATCAGATAGGGCATGTTGCGCGGGTCCACGCCGAGCATGGCGGCGGCGCGCTTCTTGATGCCTTGGGCGTGCTGGAGCGTTTCCAGGATGATCTGCCGTTCCACCCGGTTCAGGCGCTCCCGCAACCGCAAGCCGCCGGAGTGGCGGGTGCTTTCCGGCTCCGCCGGGGCTTGGGCGAGATTCCTGGGCAGACTGGCGGGCGCGATCAGGCGGCCCGGTTCCACGATGACCGCGTGCTCCACCGCGTTTTCCAGTTCGCGCACATTGCCGGGCCAGTCGTGGGCGTGCATCAGGGCCATGGTTTCCGGTGTGAAGTCGCGAATTCCCTTGCGCATGGAATAGGCGCACCGGTTCAGGAAGTGCTGGGCCAGCAGCGGGATGTCTTCCTTGCGCTCCCGCAACTGGGGGAGCGAGATTTCGAACACGTTCAGCCGGTAGTAAAGGTCTTCACGGAAGCTCCCGTCGCTCACGGCTTTTTTCAGATCCACGTTGGTCGAGGCGAGCACACGCACGTTGGTCTTCATGGTCACGGAACTCCCCACCGGTTCGAACTCGTGCTCCTGCAGCACCCGCAGCAGCTTGGCTTGCCCGGCCAGTGGCATGCAGCCGATCTCATCGAGCAGGAGGGTGCCGCCATCGGCCTGCATGAAGCGTCCCCGGCGGTCGCGCAAGGCTCCGGTGAAAGCGCCCTTCACGTGGCCGAACAGTTCGCTTTCCAGCAGGGCTTCGGTCAGCGCGGCGCAATTGACCTTGACGAAGGACCCGCGGCAACGATGGCTGTGGGCGTGGATCGCGTTCGCCACCACTTCCTTCCCGGTGCCGCTCGCCCCTTGGATCAGGACGGTGGCTTCTGTCTTGGCGACCGCGCCGATCAGCCGGCAGACCTGGGCAATGTGCTCGCTCTGCCCCACCAGGGCGGGGAAATCGTCCCGGTCCGCCTCCGGCCCACAGGTCGTGCCGGCCGGAACTGGCGCTGGATGAATGGTGAGGCAAAGATGACGGTTCAGGTCACCCCCCGCCCAGCGCAGGTTTACGCTGAAGCAGTGGCAGTTGCCGGTGGGGCCGTGCAGCCACAGCAACAGTTCGGACACTGCTGGCTTGGGGCGGCTGCCCGACGGCAGTGCCTGGGATAAGCCGACGCCTTGCTGGGTGCGGAACAGGCGATCAGCGGGGAGTCCCCGCAGCGCCTCCAGCGTGTAACCGGAATCCTCCACAGCCCTGGGCGTTGCGTCGACGACGGTCCACGCGCGGGCATCGACGATGAATACTGCCGCGTCGATCGCGTCAAACGCGCTCTGATACAAATTGGTGACGCTTCGCATGGTCTCGGGCCCTCCGTTCGGGTTGAGTCATTTTTCTTGTTCTGAGTTTTTGTGCTCGGCCTCATGCGATCCCGCCGACATGCTCTGCAACAGATTGGAAAACACGTACTCCTTGATGACTACGCAATAGCGCCTGTTTTTTCTCACCTGCGAAAGCGCCGCCCCATCAACCAGAACGATCACCCGCAGCCGCGGCCACCGGAGCGCGATCGCCTGCGCCATCCACTCCCCGCGTTTGATCGGATCAACCAGTTCGATCAGGACATAACCATAATCCCTGGACCGCAGCTCCGCCAGCACCGCCTCCGCCGTCGCCACCCCTACCACCCTGGGATAACCCCCACTGAGCAGGTAGTTTCGGAGGCTTGCGCTCAGGTGGGGGGTGCGCAGATGGAGGAGGATCGAAGGCGGGTCGTGCTGCATGGCAACTCGTCGCTGCGCAGTTGAAAGTTGCCCGGCGTCAGGGGGTGCTGACGAAGCTGATCGCACACCGCAGGTCAGGAGACCCGTCGCCTTGGGGGGCTGCTGTGGCGCGGTGACCTAACGGGCCCCTCGCACCTGCCCGTTGGCGGGCCCGCCGGGAAATGCGGAGAAGTAGTCGGCGCCCCGTTGCTTGAACCCTGGGGGCCGCACGAACGGCTCACCGCGCATTCATCCAACTCGTTCCCGCTCGGGATCACGTTGGCCCGACTGTATGCAGGTCAATGCAGCGCTGTAACGCCGCGGTCGCTGCTTCGTGCTCC
>JRYG01006323.1_pt1 | contig 12822 bp, 12 predicted proteins | sample 235341 | NCBI WGS metagenome assembly JRYG01 (sample SAMN03074218, study PRJNA261478) | activated sludge metagenome | biome: Wastewater Treatment Plant; feature: Wastewater; material: Activated sludge; isolation source: activated biomass of a wastewater treatment plant treating hydrocarbon... ... | reverse complement strand
TCCCAAATGGCGGCCGGCGATGGCCATGCCCCGGATCATCAGGCCGTTCCAGGCGGTGAGAATTTTCTCATCGCGGCCCGGCCAGACCCGTTGCGAGCGGGCCTCGAGCAGCTTGCGGCGACCGGAGGCGAGCCGGTCCCGCATCCGGGCCGGGTCGGCATCCTGCCGGCGCGCCGCCAGTTCCGGCAGCTCGGCGGCGACCCGCAAATGCCAGGCGTAATTCTCGAAATTGGGCGGTCGATCCAGACCGTAATGCGCGGCGATGACCGCGTACTCGTCGGCATCCAGCAGCGCCTCGACCTGTCGGGGAGTCCACAGATAGAACTTGCCCTCCTCGCCCTCGGAATCGGCGTCGAGGGTGGCGAAATAGCCGCCGTCCGGCGCTTGCATGTCTCGCATCACCCACTCGCCGGTTTCCTCGGCGACCGTCCGAAACAAGGGGTCCCGGGTCGCCTGCCAGGCTTGGCCGTACAGCGCCAGCAGCGGGCCGTTGTCGTACAGCATCTTCTCGAAATGCGGGATTTGCCATTCGGCATCCACCGAGTAGCGGTAGAACCCGCCGCCGAGCTGGTCGTAAATCCCGCCCAGCGCCATCTGGCGCAGGGTGAACAGCGCCACGGTTTCGGCCTGCCGGTCCGGTTCGCCGCACCGAACGCTGGCGGCCCACTGCCGCAGCAGCCGTTCCAGGCTGGTCGGGTGAGGAAACTTGGGTGCGCCCCCGAAGCCGCCGTGAACCGGATCGAAGTTACGGACCCCCTGATCGCGCGCCGCCCGCAGGGGAGCGGCGGTCAGGCTGGCTGTGCCGATGGCGAGCGGAGCGGCGATTTCGGCGCGCAGCGCCTCCAGCAACGTTTGATTCTGTTCGCGGATTTCCCGCGAGTGCTGACGGTAGTGGTCGCTGACCCGGCGCAGGACATCGATGAAGGCCGGCATTCCGTAGCGGGGCGACTTGGGAAAATAGGTTCCCCCGACGAACGGCGTCTGGTCGTCGTGAGTCAGAAACATCGTGAGCGGCCAGCCGCCGGCCCGTCGGTGCAACAACTGGAAGGCGGTCTGGTAAATCTTGTCGAGATCGGGCCGTTCCTCGCGATCCACCTTGACGTTGACGAACAGTTCGTTCATCACCCGGGCGGTGGCTTCGTCTTCGAAGGATTCGTGGGCCATGACGTGGCACCAGTGACAAGCCGAATAACCGATGGACAGCAGGATCGGTTTACCCTCGCGGCGGGCCTGCTCCAGGGCTTCCTCGCCCCAGGGCCGCCAAGCCACCGGATTGTGGGCGTGCTGGCGCAGATAGGGACTGGTTTCGTGAATCAGCCGGTTGGTATGGCGATGTTCCGACATGGGCGGGCTTCCCGGTTGTTCCCCGGCGGCGGACGGCGCGGGCGACGATGTTCGGACAGGGGGGGTTCCCGGTTGTTCCCCGGCGGCGGACGGCGCGGGCCGACTGTCGAGCGCATTCAATCGAGCCGGGCGTGCAATCCGGCGACCGTGGCGGCGGCGACGGTCCGGGCGTGTCGCAACAGCTCCGCGGCGTCGTCCAGCGTGTTCCGCCGCCCCGCCAGCTCCAGGCGCTGGATCAACTCCATCAACCGCGCCGCGCCCAGGCAGCCACAACTGGATTTGAATTTGTGCGCGATATGGTAGAGTCCGTCGCCATCGCCCTGGGCGATGGCGGTTTGCAGCCGGTTCAGCTGGAGCGGCAGGTCGCTCAGAAAGCCCTGGAGCAGATCGGCGAATTCGTCTTCCATGACTTCGCGCAGTTCGGCGATGATCTCCTCGTCGAGCAGCGGCAATTGATCGGGATCGGCGTCGCTCACGCGGCTTTCCTCCAGTGGCATGAATCGATCAAGCATACACAAAGCGCCACGTCTGTCCTACCATGCGGGCTGGAAAATTCAACGCGACGGGTTTGCGCCATGGGCATTGAAATCGAACACAAGTTCTTGGTCCGCGACGACCGCTGGCGACAGCAGGTCGAGCGTTCGGCGCGGCTGCGGCAGGGCTACCTGACCAGTGACGCCCGCTGTTCGGTGCGAGTGCGAGTCGCGGGCGACCAAGGCTTTCTCAACATCAAGAGCGGAACGCTGGGCATTCAGCGCAGCGAGTACGAATACGCCATCCCGCTGGCCGAGGCCGAGGAAATTCTCGATACCCTGTGCGAAAAGCCGCTGCTGGAGAAAACCCGCCATTTCGTGCGCCACGACAAGCATGTCTGGGAGATCGACGAATTCGCCGGCGACAACGCCGGCCTGATCGTGGCGGAGGTGGAATTGAGCCGCCCCGACGAACCGTTCGCCCGACCGGACTGGCTGGGCGAGGACGTCTCGCACGACATCCGCTACTACAACTCGCGACTGGCCCGGCATCCCTACAACACCTGGTCATGACCGAGCGCCTGATCCACATCAGCATTCCCGACCAGCGGCTGACGCTGCTGGCGGGCGAAACGCCCCTGGCGGTCTATCCGGTGTCCACCGCCCGCAACGGTCCCGGCGAACGGCGCGGCAGCGGCTGCACCCCGCGCGGCTGGCACCGGATCCGCATCAAGATCGGCGCCGGGCTGCCGCTCGATACGGTATTCGTCGGTCGGCGGCCCACCGGCGAGCTTTACGGCCCGGAACTGGCGGCCCGCCAGCCGGAGCGGGACTGGATTCTGACCCGGCTTCTCTGGTTGACCGGGCTGGAGCCGGGCCGCAATCGCGGCGGCGACTGCGATACCCTGCGCCGGTTCATCTACATTCACGGCTGCCCGGACTCCGCGCCCATGGGGGTGCCGTTGTCGCACGGCTGTATCCGCATGCGCAACCGGGACCTGCTGGCGCTGTTCGAGCAGGTGGCGGCGGGCGACCGGGTGTTCATCGCCGACTGAGACGGAGCCCGCCAGCCCCCAACAGGGCGCCCGGTCGCCGGCCCGCCGTGGTTTCCGTCCGCCGCCGAGGCGGCCCGATGCGCGCCAGGATCGGTCGGAACGCTCAATGCCCGCTCAACTTGGGCCGCAGGCTTTCGATGACGTTCCTGAACGTTTCCTGGTTGCGGGGATTGAGTTCGCTGAGCGTGCGATGGGCCTCGAACACGATCCGGGTCAGTTCATCCTTGCACGGATCCGCAGCGGACAATCGCTGCAAGGTCGCCGAGATGGTCGCCCCGGTGTCGCGGACATCGAAGATGTCGTAGAACCCCAGGGTGTCCAGGACTTGGTTGACATCGGGATTGGTGGACAGCAGCGTGGTTTTGTGGGCGAAGCGGTTGCGGCTGAAATTGGCGATCCTGGCCAACAGGCCCAGGCTGGTGCTGTCGATGGAGTGCGTCTGGGTCATGTCCACGACGATGTCGTCGTAATCGACGCGCGCGAACAGGCCGTCCAGAAAATCCCCCAGCGCGCAACCCATGGTATAGCGGATATCGCCGACCAGCTTGAGGATGTAGGTGTTGCCCTGCCTGACGTAAAAAGCGGCCCCGTCCTCCATGTCACTCCGTCCTCTCGACCAGCAGCAGGGTCACATCGTCCGGCAAGGGACCGGAGCGATCCAGGTCCAGCGCCTGGATCAGATTACCGACGGTCAGCTCGATGCCGCAAACCGTTTTCAGCAAGAACGCCTGTTTATCGCGCAGGCTGGTTTGCGGCAGGGTTTCGAGGATGCCGTCCGAGATCAGCACCAGGGCGAACCGGGGCGGCAGCTGCAGGAATTCAGCCTGATAGTTGGCGAAGTCGAACAGCCCGATAGGCAGGCTTTTCTTGCCGACAAAACTCGATTGCTCGCCGTCGAACAGGATCGGAAAGGGAAACTGGCCGCCGCTGCTGTAGCGCAGTTGGTTGGCCGGCCGGTCGATGACGCCGTAAAACATGGTCAGATATTTATCCATGTGGCAGCCGAAGATTTCCCGATTCAGCCGGCTCAGGGTCTCGGCGGGATTGAGGATGCCCCGGTCGCGGTTCTGCCGGTGCAGTTCCCGATAGCGGCCGATATAGCTTTTGAGCATCACCGTGACGAAAGCCGACGACACGCCGTGGCCGGACACGTCGGCGATGTAGAACCCGAGATGGTCGCCGTCGATAGGGAAATAATCCACGAAATCGCCGCTCAGATACTGCGAGGTCAGCAGATGACGGCTGAACCGGTAGTTACGGTAGACTTTATCGTTTTCCGGCAGCAACTGGAACTGGATGCGGCGCGCCGCCGCCTCGTCTTCCCGCAATTGGCGCACGGTTTGCCGCAGCTGGTCGTTGACCGCTTCCAGATGTTCGCGATGCTCGCGGTTTTCCCGCCGCAGCCGGGCGCGCTCCAGAGCGTGGGCGATGGCGTGCTCCAGCACCGCCATATCCTCGATGGGCTTGGTGACGTAGTCCCAGGCGCCCAGCTTGAGCGCCTGAATCGCGTCGCTCATGCCGCCCAGGCCGGACACCACCAGGATCGGCAACTCGGGAAACTCGCGGGTCACCGTGGCCAGTACCTGCAAGCCGTCGATGCCCGGCATCCGCAGATCGCACAACACCAGTTCGGGCTGCTCGCGCCGGATCAGTTCGATGCCGGTCGCGCCGTCGCCGGCCTGGATCACCTCGAACCCGCTGTCTTCCAAATAGAAGGTGAGGATTTCGCGGACCAGCTGCTCGTCGTCGATCATCAGGATGCGCGCGGGTTTGCCGTTCATGGCTGGATCTCTCGCGATATCGCCAGCGCGCGCACCGCCGCCGCCAACGGCGCCATGTCGCCCAGGGGCTTGTGATAAATCCGGTCGTTGTCAAGGCCCATGGCGCGCAGATCCTCGGGCAGGCTGTAGCTGGAGGAGCCCGTATGGATCAGGAACTCCATCTCGGGATACAGTTGGTGGAAAATCCGGATGGCGGTATTGCCGTCCATGTCGGGCAGGCGCATATCCATGATGCACACCCGACAGGTGGCGCTGTCGTCTCGCAGCCAGCCCAGCGCATGGGTGGCGGACTCGAACGCCGCCACCCCCAGGCCTTCGTCTTCGAGATACGCCTTCAAGTTTTCCCGAATCATTTCCTCGTCGTCAACGATCAAAACCCAACTGGTCATGATAGCGCTTTCCGCAGCGAAGGCAGGCGAATGCTGAAGCGGGTGCCCTGTCCTGGCCTGGACGTGACCGACAGCCGGCCGTTATGTTGCTCGGTGACGATAAAGTAGGACACCGACAACCCCAGGCCCGTCCCGACGCCCACCTCCTTGGTGGTGAAAAAGGGCTCGAAAACCCGCTTGAGGGTTTTGTCGTCCATGCCGGGACCGTTGTCAATCACTTCGATCAGAACATAGTCCGGTTCGCGCAGGGTACGCAGGGTGATGGCGGGCGCTGGCGTGCCCTCTTCGGCCATGGCCTGGGCCGCGTTCTTGAGCAGATTCAGGATCACCTGCTCGATTTCCGTCTTGTCGCAATACACCAGGCGCAGCGTGGGATCGTAATCGCGCCGGATGGCGATTCGCTTGAAATCGTACTTCTTTTTCAGATCGTAGTCGCTGGCCGCCAACCGCAATACGGTTTCCAGCAAATCTTGCAGATCCACGGGGACGAACCGCGCTTCGCTGCGCCGGCTGAACGACAGCATGTCGGCGACGATCTTGGCCGCCCGGGCGCCGGCTTCGCGAATGCCTTCCAGGAACCGCAGGATACCGCGCTCCTGCAGATAGCGGTTGAGCTGGTTCAGATCCAGGCCCAAGGCGTCGGCCACCGCGCGATTCTGGGACAGGTCCGGCGCGATGCGCCGCAGAATGTTCTGGCTGCCCTGCAGGATCGCGCCGAGCGGATTGTTGATCTCGTGCGCCATGCCGGCCGCCAGCCCGCCGACCGACAGCATTTTCTCGGTCTGCACCATCATGGATTCAATCCGAACCCGGGCGGTCACGTCGTCTATCCGGATCACGGCCCCGCTCGCGCTGTCCGCCCTGAGAGGATAGACCATGACATCGGCGTAGTGCAGTTCGCCCTGCACGTCCAGCGTCATCCGCGAAGTCTTGATCGGTTGGCCGTGGCGGATCGCCTGCCGCACCTGCTTGAACTGGCCTTTCAACTGCGGGAAGACATCGCCGAAGAACCGGCCCTGCGCCGTCTCCCACGAGACGCCGCCGGCCTGTTCGGCGGGCTGGTTCAACACCGTGATGTAGCCCCAGGGATCGACGCCGATCAGAACCGACGGCATCGAGTCGATGATGTTCTTGAGATAGAGCCGCATCCGCGCCACTTCTTCCTTGGCGCGTTTCTGTTCGGTGATATCGATGGCCACGCCCAGCACCGCGGTTTCGTTCAGGCCCGGCTCGACGAAGGGAATCTTCATCGTTTGCAGGGTGCGGACATGGCCGGCGTGGTCGGTGAAGGTTTCCTCGGCGATCAGCTTGGAGGTTCGGCTTTCGATGACGTCCAGGTCGTCGGCCAGCATCCGCTCCACTTCCTCGTCCACCCCATGAATGATGTGATGGGAACGGTTGACCAGTTCCTCGACGGTCGTGCCGTAGGCGTCGGCGGTGGCGCGGTTGGCCAACAGGAAATGCCCGTGCCGGTCCTTGGCGAAAATCATGTGCGGCACCAGGTCGATGATGCGCCGCAAGCGCAATTCGCTCTGGTAAAGCGCCGCCTCCGCCTTGATCTGTTCGGTGATGTCGGTGCCGGTGCCGCGATAACCCATGAATCGGCCCTGACTGTCGTGAATGGGCTTGCCGCTGACCTTCAGGTAGCGACCCTCGCCATGACTGCCGCTCAGCCGGGTCTGATAGACGAAATCGCGAAAAGGCAGATGCTTTTCCAGGGTCTCCCGATGCCGGCGCCACTTTTGCGGGTCGGCGTCCGAATCGGTCGCCGCCAGCTCCCAGCGGGCGCGACCCAGCACGTAGTGGGGAGCGATGCCGGTCAGCGCGAAAAATCGTTCCGATAAATAGGTAAAGCGCAGGTTTTCATCCATCTCCCAGATCCAGTCGCTGGCCGCTTCCGTCACGTCGCGCAGGCGCGCCTCGCTTTCACGCAGCGCCATCTCCACCCGCCGGCGCTCGTTCAACTCCCGCTGCAACTGCCGGGTGCGGCGCGCCGCCTGCCGCCGCTGCGACCAGGACCACAGCAGGGTGGCGACCGCGAGCAGGGTGATGGGAATCAGCATCCAGGCGGGGTTGACCAGCGACGCGACGATGTCGTGGAATTCGGCGGGCGTCGGAAGCCAGCCGGCATCGGCGTTGGCCCCGGTCGGCAACGCCAACAGAAACGGCCCCCACCGCGGGCCGGACAACGACCCGCGACCGGCGGCCTGCCGCGACAGCGGGCGGTTCGGGCTCGAACGGCGGCGCGAGAAAGTCGACGTAAGCATGGCAACTGGCGATTGACGGATAAAGCGTTATCATAGAACCATTTTATTCGACAGGGGCGACAGGAGCGCGGACGATGGCGCTGGGACCGGTGATGCTGGGGCTGGACGGCTTGGAATTGACCGCCGAGGAACGGGAGCTGCTGCGCCATCCGTTGGTGGGCGGCGTCATCCTGTTCAGCCGCAACTATCAGTCCCCGGAACAGGTGGCGGCGCTGACGGCCGCCGTCCACGCTCTGCGCCAACCGCGGTTGCTGGTGGCGGTCGACCACGAGGGTGGCCGGGTCCAGCGATTCCGCGACGGTTTCACCCGGCTACCGGCGGTGCGGCGGCTGGGCGAGATTTACGACCAGGACCGGCTGCGCGCCAAGCAGCTCGCGCGGGGCACCGGTTGGCTGATGGCCGCCGAACTGCGGGCGGTCGGGGTGGATTTCAGCTTCGCGCCCGTACTGGACTTGGACCACGGCGTCAGCGGAATTATCGGCGACCGGGCCTTCCACCGCGATCCCGAGGCCGTGGCCGATCTGGCCCACGCCTACGCGACCGGAATGCAGAAAGCCGGCATGGAAGCGGTGGGCAAGCATTTTCCGGGACATGGCGGCATCGCCGCCGATTCCCATCTGGAACTGCCGGTAGATCCGCGCGCTTACCACGACTTGGCCGCCGCCGATCTGCTGGCGTTCGAGCGAATGATCCATTACGGGCTGGCGGCGCTGATGCCGGCCCACGTCCTGTACCCGCAAGTGGACGACCGGCCAGCCGGTTTTTCGGCGCGCTGGCTGCGGGACATCCTGCGCCGGCGGCTGGAGTTCCAGGGCGTCATCTTCAGCGACGATCTCGACATGGCGGGCGCGGGGGAGGCCGGAGCGCCGCCGGAACGGGCCCGCGCCGCGCTGGCGGCCGGTTGCGACATGGTGCTGGCCTGCAACGACCGCCGCGCCGCCATCGCCATTCTCGATCATCTGCGCCATCCGCCAGACCCGGTCAGCCAGTTGCGGCTCATCCGGCTGCACGGGCGGGGCCACCTCACCGTGGAGCGGCTGCGTCGCGACCCGGTCTGGCAACGGGCCAGTCGCCTGGTGCGTGATTACGATACATTCCCGCTGTTGGAGATGGACATCTGAGCACGGACCCCCCGGATTCCCATTCCACTCCCTACTCGTTGGAGCGGTCATGTCCAGCATCACCGCCGAACAGGCGCTCGCCGTGTTGCGCGAGGCCGAATTGTTGTGCCCGCCGGAACAGATCGAAACCGCTCTGGATCGCCTGGCCGCCGCCATCGCCGCTCGACTGGAAGGCAGCGATCCGCTGGTGCTGATGGTGATGAACGGTGCGTTCGTGACCACCGCGCGCCTGCTGACGCGCCTGCGGTTTCCACTGCGGGTCGGCTATCTGCACGCCACCCGCTATCGCAGCGGCACGCGCGGCGGCGAAATCGACTGGATCGCCCGCCCGCGGCCGGCGGTGGCCGGCCAAGCCGTACTGGTGGTGGACGACATTTTTGACGAGGGCGACACCCTCAAGGCGATCCTGGACGAAGTGCGCCGGCAGGGCGCGGCGGCGGTGTACAGCGCGGTGCTGGTGAACAAGCGGCACGAGCGCAAGGTTCCGGGCCTGACCGTGGATTTCGCCGGCCTGGACGTGCCGGACCGCTATGTGTTCGGCTGCGGCATGGACTACAAGGAGTACTGGCGCCAGCTGCCGGCCATTTACGCCGTTCGCGCCTGATCGCCCGGTGAACATCGCTTTCGATCCCCCGTCGCAACCCCGCTCGTGAGCAGCCATGACATGACCCCAGCCGTCGCCATCATCGGAGGCACCGGCCTCACCGCTCTGGACACCCTGCGAATCACCCGCCGGGAAACCCTGTCCACGCCCTACGGAGAACCGTCCAGCCCCCTGATCCACGGCGAGTTGGGTGGCCGCGCCGTGGCGTTCCTGGCCCGGCACGGCCAGCACCACACCCTCCCGCCGCACAAGATCAACTACCGGGCCAATCTCTGGGCGCTGCACCGGATCGGAGTAAAACGGATCATCGCCGTGGCGGCGGTGGGGGGGATTCGGGACGACATGGCGCCGGGCGTTCTGGCTTTCCCGGATCAGCTCGTGGATTACACCTGGGGCCGGCACTGCACCTTTTTCGAGGACAACCTGAGCCACGTCACCCACATCGACTTCACCGAGCCCTATTGCCCCGAACTGCGGGCGCGACTGATCGAGGCCGCCCGCGCGTTGAATCTGGAAGCGCGCGAATCCTGCGCTTACGCGGCGATGCAGGGGCCGCGACTGGAAACGGCGGCGGAAATCCGCAAGCTGGAACGGGACGGCTGCGACATCGTCGGCATGACCGGGATGCCGGAAGCGGCGCTGGCGCGCGAACTCGGACTGCGGTATGCCGCGTGCGCCGTGGTCGCCAACCGGGCGGCGGGCAAGGCGGCGGGCGAGATTAGCATGGCCGAGATCGAGCGGAACCTGCAAAGCGGCATGGCGCGGGTCAAGGCGCTGCTGACGCACGTCATTGCGATGCTGGACGAGCGGGAATCGAGAAATTGAGTGCGTTAGACCCCGTGCTCGGCGATCCTTGGGAGAGCGAGGTTGCGCGAGGGGCGGTACCACGGTACAGCCAAATGAAACAGGACTTACGCAAATCGTATGATTAAATACTACCCGTAGGTGTAGGGTGGGCACTGCCCACCCTACATATGGCTGTGCCGCGTAAGTCCTGTGAAAACCAAAATGAAAAACCAAGCCAAATGAATAGCCAAGTTATCTTTTTGCAGGAATTCCTGAAGCATCCCCGTCAGGTGGTATCCGTCATTCCCAGCTCGCGCTTTCTCGAACGGCGCATCGTGGAACTGGCGGAAACGCGGTCGGCCCAGACCGTAGTGGAATTGGGGGCCGGCGTTGGCGGCACGACCCGGGCGATCCTGCGTGCCATGTCGCCCGAGGCCAGACTCTTGAGCATCGAGATCAATCGGCAGTTCTGCGCCCTGCTCCGGCGCATCGAGGATTCCCGACTGACCGTGCATTGCGGCAGCGCCCAGGAACTGCGGGAGATTCTCTCGTTGTACGGGCTGCCCGCCCCCGATGTGGTCGTTTCGGGAATACCGTTTTCCATGATTGGGCGCGGCATGGGATCGAGGATTATCGAGACGATTTCTTCGGTACTCGCCGCTGAAGGGCGCTTCGTGGCGTACCAGGTAAGCAACCTCGTCGAGAACCTCGCGCGCCCGCTGCTGGGGCCAGCGCGGGTTGAAGTGGAGCTTCTCAACATTCCGCCGCTGCGGCTCTATCGGTGGGAAAAGCAAACCGCGTGATCCCGCGCTGCAGCGACCGGGCGCAAGCGGCGCATCGCCGACGGGCAACTGGTCGGTCCCTTGTGAGGCGCGGGGGTTCCGTGGCGTTTCCGGCGTCGATGGATTCTCCGGGCGCGAGCGGCCGCTCAACCGCCGCGCACCCGTCGCCCGGTTCTTAGATCCCGGATTTCCGTAGGCTTGGCCGCGCCCCCGGTCGGACCGGGCAGCACGTAGTCGAGATGGCGTCCCAGTTGTCGACGGACCGCCAGCGCGCCGCGGGCCGATGGTCGGCCGCTCAGGTTGGCGCTGGTGGAGACCAGGGGATGTCCGCAAACCCGGCACAGCGCCGCCGCCAGCGGATGAGCGGTCACGCGCACCGCCAGGGTGTCGTGCCGACCCCGCAGCCAGCGCGGCGTCGCGGTCCGGGCAGGGATCAACCACGTGTAAGGGCCGGGCCAGGTAGCGGCGATCCGAGCCTGGTCGGACGGGGTCAAGGGCTGGAGAAAAGGAGTGAGTTGCTCAAAGTTGGCCGCGATCAAAATCAGGCCCTTGCTCGCGGGGCGGCGCTTGAGCGCCAGCAGTCGCCGCACCGCCTGTTCGTTGCGGGGATCGCAGCCCAGGCCGAAAACCGCCTCGGTGGGATAGGCGACGATGCCGCCGGCCCGAATCACGCGGGCGGCGGCGCGCAGTCGCAGCCCGTTCACATCAGCTCCGATTCGACGACGCCTTGGCGGTCGAAGCCTTGGCGGTCGATGTTTTAGCCGCGGCGGTCTTGCCGGTCGATGTCTTGGCCGCGGCGGTTTTGCCGGTCGATGTCTTGGCCGTGGAGACCTTGGTCGTTGAGGTTTTGGTTGTACGGCGCTGGGCAGCCGGTTTCTTGTCGGGCGCTTCGCGCACCAGCGCTTCGCATTCGGCCAGAGTCAGACTGGCCGGCTCGCGACCCTTGGGCAGCCGGACGTTTTTCTTGCCGTCGGTGATGTAGGGTCCGAACCGGCCGTTCAGAATCTGGAGGGGCGAGTTTGGAAATGCCTGCAGAACCTTGTTGGCCGCCGCCTGCCGGTGGGCGGCGATCAGTTCCAGGGCCTGCTCGCGGCTGACGGTGTAGGGATCCTCGTTCTTCAACGAGACGTAATTCTTGCCGTAGCGCACGTAGGGTCCGAACCGACCGACATTGGCCTGGATCGGCTCGCCGTCCGGGGTGACGCCAAGTTCGCGCGGCAACTGGAACAGGGCCAGGGCTTCGTCCAGCGTAACCGTGTCCATCCGCTGGTCCGGCCGCAGGCTGGCGAACCGCGGCTTGTCGGGGTCGTCCTTGACGCCGATCTGAGCGAACGGTCCGAACCGGCCCATCCGCACCGAGACTGGCTTGCCGGTCTTGGGATCGCGCCCCAGTTCACGACCCTGCACCACGTCCTGCCGCGAGACGTTTTCCGCTTTCTCCTCGACCCGTTGCCTGAACGGATCCCAGAAGGCCCGCATCAGCGGCAACCAATCCTCCTCGCCGCGCGAGACCGCGTCCAGTTCGTCTTCCAGCCGGGCGGTGAACTCGTAATCCACGTATTGCGTGAAATGCCGGGTCAGAAAGCGGTTGACGATGCGGCCCATATCGGTCGGTTTGAAGCGGCGGCTGTCCAGCACCGCATACTCGCGGGCCAACAGGGTCGAGATGATGGCGGCATAGGTGGAAGGTCGACCGATGCCGTATTCCTCCAGCGCCTTGACCAGGCTGGCCTCGGAATAGCGCGGTGGCGGTTCGGTGAAGTGCTGTTCTGGCCGCAGGGCCAGCAGGTCCACCCATTCGCCCTCCCGCAACGGCGGCAGGGCCCGACCGTCCTCCTCGTCGTTCCGATCATCCACATCTTCCTGGTACACCGCCATGAAGCCGGGATCGGCGACGGTCGAGCCGGTGGCGCGGAACCCGTTGCCCGGCCCGCAGGCCAGGTCCACCGCGACCGTGTCCAGCGTGGCGGGAATCATCTGGCAGGCGACGGTGCGCTTCCAGATCAGCTCGTACAGCGCGTGCTGATCGGCGTTGAGATGGGCGCGGATCGATTCCGGCGTCACCGCCGCCATGGTCGGGCGAATCGCCTCGTGCGCCTCCTGGGCGTTCTTGGCCTTGGTCTTGAACAGCCGGGGACTGGCCGGCAGATTGTGCGCGCCGTAACGCTGGGCGATCAGCGCCCGGATCTCGTCGAGGGCCTCCTGGGCCAGATTGACCGA
>JRYG01005943.1_pt1 | contig 12838 bp, 5 predicted proteins | sample 235341 | NCBI WGS metagenome assembly JRYG01 (sample SAMN03074218, study PRJNA261478) | activated sludge metagenome | biome: Wastewater Treatment Plant; feature: Wastewater; material: Activated sludge; isolation source: activated biomass of a wastewater treatment plant treating hydrocarbon... ... | reverse complement strand
AGTTTAACTTCATTGCTTCCGCGTTAATTGATACCTGCTAAATAGTAACCTTTTAAGAACATAACAAAACGAAAACGTGCCCTTTTTGTGTATTTACAATTTTTATATTGAAAAAATAAAAAGAGAGTGTTACTTTTAAGCCTGTTTGTCATTATCACCTTATTTAATTGAAAAAAACGCATCAACATGAAGGTATTCGCAACACTTCTACTGTTATTGCTCTCTACTGTAGTTACGTTCGCCCAGGACCACCGCAATTGCGGGGCTATGCACCACCTGGAGCAGCAGTTGCTGCAGGATCCTGATCTTTCCAATCGCATGGAAGCCATTGAAAGGCACACCGAAAACTTCGTGCGCAGTTACAACGAAGGCGACCGGGTTGTTTACACCATCCCTGTTGTATTCCACATCGTTCACAACGGCGATGCGGTGGGTTCCGGCGAAAACATCTCTGACGCGCTGATCCAGGCGCAGTTGGCACAGCTCAACCAGGACTTTTCGCTGACCAACTCCGATGCCAACCTGATCCCCGCCCTGTTCCAGCCGGTGGCTGCCAATGCTGAAATCCAGTTTTGTCTGGCACAGCGGACGCCTTCCGGAGCCGCTACTACGGGTATCAACCGCATCAACGGCGGACAGGCCTCCTGGACCTATTCGCAAATCGAAAGCAACTTGAAGCCTTCGACCATCTGGGACCGCAACCAGTACCTCAACGTATGGACGGTGATTTTCGGCGGCGCCGATGCCGGTACGCTTGGCTACGCCCAATTCCCGGGCGGCACGGCCAGCACTGACGGCGTGGTATTGTTGTGGTCGTCAGTAGGCTCGGTGGCTAGTCCCAACCCCTCCGGCGGAAACTATGCCAGAGGTCGTACGGCCACCCATGAAATCGGCCACTGGCTCAACCTGCGCCACATTTGGGGCGATGCTACCTGTGGTAATGACTTCGTATCTGACACGCCGGTGCACAACACCTCCAACGGCGGCTGTCCCACTTACCCGCACTACAGCACCTGTTCGGGTTCGCCGGTAGAAATGACCATGAATTACATGGACTATACCTATGATGCTTGTATGTATATGTTTACCGCCGGCCAGAAGGCCCGTATGCAAGCGGTGTTGGCTTCGGGCGGCTCGAGGGCCAGCCTTGCTTCTTCGCAAGGATGTCAGCCTCCATCAGGCGGCGGTAGCTGTGGAACCCCGGGCGGTTTGAACGCTACGGCTATCACCAGTTCAACGGCTACCCTGAACTGGAGCGCGGTGAGCGGCGCTACCTCTTACAATGTTCAGCTGCGCCCGGTAGGATCGAGCACCTGGAGCAGCGGTTCAACCAGCGGAACCTCTATCAATGCGACCAGCCTGACTGCTAACACGCAATATGAGTTCCAGGTACAGGCGGTTTGCGGCAGTACAACCGGCAGCTACTCATCGTCGGCTACGTTTACAACCACTTCCGGTCAGGCTTGCAGCGACAACTACGAGCCCAACAACAGCCGCAGTACTTCGCTGCCATTGACCCCGGTAGCAACCGATCGCGTAGCTCAAATTGCCTTTAACGGGGATAATGACTGGTATCGCTTCGCCAACACGTCGAGTCAGCGCAACATCCGCGTGGATTTGACGAACCTGCCTGCAGATTATGACCTGCAGCTTTGGCAGAACAATACGCGCCGCAGGACTTCCGAAAATGGCGGTACGACTTCGGAAGTTGTCATTTACAACACATCTACTACGACTTCCAACTGGTATGCCTATGTATACGGATATGCAGGCGCTTTCAGCAATACGCAGTGCTACACGCTGCGTATTACTTTGAGTAGCTCGGCTTTCCGCGAAGACGGCACTACGGACGGTGAAACCACCGAGTTTGAAATTCCGGCTATTGTACTGGAGTCGAACTTCCTGATGTTCCCCAACCCGGCTCAGGATGAGTTGACGCTGGACATCATGATGCAGGACGAGCGCCCGGTACAGGTAAGTATTATGGATTTGACGGGCAAGTTGTTGCAGCGCAATTCGTATGAGCTTGGCAAGGATAATAGCCGCATCACGATGGATGTGAGCAAGCTTGCTGCCGGCATGTATGTAGTTCGCGTTGAAAACGGCGAGTCGGTCGGCGTTCAGAAGCTGACCATTGCTCGACAGTAATTAAACGGGAGAGATGGAGAGCGGGAGAGTGGGAGAGATACCCTTTCTCCCGCTCTTTCTTTTATATATCTAGAGTTCTGAATCCATTAAACATCCAGCACTCAGCATTATAAAATCACCTCTTCACCCTCCAGGCGCTTACAGGCACATTCGGTATGTGCAGTTTTTCGGTTTCCTGATTATTGATCATCGCGGCGAGGGCGGCGGCTACGTGGGCTTCCTGGCGGTGTAATTGCCGCAGCAAGTCGGGCGTATAGTGTTTATTGACGAAATGCGTATCAAATTTGCCGGAGATAAAGGCGTCGTGTTCAAACACAAAGCGACCGAAGGGCAGGGTAGTGACCACGCCTTCTATTTCATAGGAGGCGATAGCTTCCAGCATGCGTTTGATAGCGGCGGTGCGATTGATACCCCAGGTTGCCAGTTTGGCGATCATCGGATCGTAGTAGATCGGGATTGCCATGCCCTCCTCGTAGCCGTCGTCGACCCGGATATTTTCGCCCACGGGGCGCCGGTAGGTATTAAGTGAGCCGACGTTGGGCAAAAAGTTGTCGTAAGGGTTTTCGGCATACACTCGCAATTCGATAGCGTGGCCGTTGATCTGGAGTTCCTCTTGTTTGATTGACATCACCTCTCCGCGGGCGATACGTATTTGCTGCTCTACCAGGTCGATACCCGTAATCATTTCCGTCACGGGGTGTTCCACCTGCAGGCGGGTATTCATTTCGAGGAAATAGTAGTTCAGGTTTTCGTCTACCAGGAATTCCACTGTACCTGCGCCGAGGTATTGGCAGGCTTTGGCCACCATCACGGCGTCGCGGCCCATATTGGCGCGGATTTCGGGGGTGAGCACCGAAGAGGGCGCTTCTTCGATCACCTTTTGGTGGCGTCGTTGGATGCTGCACTCGCGTTCGAACAGGTAGACGACATTGCCGTATTGATCGGCCAGTACTTGCATCTCGATATGGCGGGGCGAGCCGATGTATTTTTCAATAAAAACAGAACCATCGCCGAAAGCGGAAGTGGCTTCGCTGATAGCGCGGGTCATCTGTTCTTCGAGTTCGCTTTCCGACTCCACCACGCGCATACCCTTGCCCCCGCCGCCGGCGGAAGCTTTGATGAGAATGGGATAACCTACGCGTTCGGCCACTTTTTTAGCTTCTTCCGGGTCGGAGATAGAGTGGTCGACACCGGGCACCATGGGAATATTGTATTGCTTGACGGCGTCTTTGGCGGCCAGCTTGCTGCCCATAACTTCAATGGCGTGCGGCGTAGGGCCTATAAAAATGATACCTGCATCTGTAACGGCCTGGGCAAAAGCGGCGTTTTCGCTCAAAAAGCCATAGCCGGGGTGGATGGCGTCGGCGCCGGTAGCTTTGGCGGCCTCGATAATCTTATCCATGCGCAGATAAGACTCAGAAGATGCCGGTGGGCCGATATGCACGGCTTCGTCGGCAAATTGTACGTGGCGGGCATTGCTATCCACATCCGAATAGACGGCAACGGTGGCAATTCCCATTTTGCGCGCGGTGCGCATTACTCTGAGCGCGATTTCGCCGCGATTGGCGACTAATATTTTTTTCATCAGAATTTCAAATTTGAGAAGCTAAAGTAGATAATTCCGATCAGAGTAAAGTGTGTTTTTTTGATAAAGAAAATTTTGGTTGTGGTAATATTGCTCATTTCATAACAGGAAATTTGTACCTTTACGTCCCGTAACGATCTGAACCGATTCTCCAAAGCGCTTCAGTCTACCAATCGTAAACAGACGAACTACATTATGACCAAATACATTTTCGTTACGGGAGGCGTCACTTCTTCGCTGGGTAAAGGCATTATTTCTGCGTCGCTGGCTAAACTACTGCAAGCCAGGGGGTTTTCCGTCACCATTCAAAAGTTCGACCCATATATCAATGTCGACCCGGGCACGCTCAACCCTTATGAACACGGTGAATGCTACGTAACCGACGACGGCGCAGAAACCGACCTCGACCTGGGCCACTACGAGCGATTCCTCAATACGCCTACTTCGCAGGCCAACAATGTCACTACCGGTCGCATTTATCAGACGGTGATCAATAAAGAACGCTCGGGCGACTATCTTGGCAAAACGGTGCAGGTGGTGCCTCATATCACCGACGAGATCAAACGCCGGGTGCAACTACTGGGAAGTACCAACCAATACGATATTATTATTACAGAGTTGGGGGGAACGGTCGGCGATATCGAGTCGTTGCCTTACCTGGAATCTCTGCGCCAGTTGCGTTGGGAATTGGGCCGCGACAATTGTATGGTGATCCACCTTACGCTTATCCCGTATTTGCGGGCTGCCAAGGAGCTCAAAACCAAGCCCACTCAGCACTCCGTCAAGGAACTGCTCACCACCGGTATTCAGCCCGATATACTGGTGTGTCGCACCGAACATCCGTTGAGTATGGACATCCGCCGCAAGCTCGCCCTGTTTTGCAACGTAGAAGTGGGGTCGGTAATCGAAGCTATCGATGCCGACAGCATTTACGATGTGCCCATGCTCATGCTAAAAGAAAATCTCGACGCTACGGTGATGAGCAAGTTGCGCCTGCCCGACCGCCGCGAACCCGATATGCGCGTCTGGAAGTCGTTCCTTGCCAAGCTCAAACATCCCAAACACGAAGTGCGCATTGGACTGATCGGCAAATACAACGAACTACAGGACGCCTACAAGTCCATTTACGAATCTTTTGTGCATGCCGGGGCAGTCAATGAATGCAAAGTGAACGTCGAGCCCATCCATTCCGAAAAGCTGGAAAACGATCACGAGGCGATGGTGCGCCGCATCAAAGACCTCGACGGGGTGCTTGTAGCGCCAGGTTTCGGCGAACGCGGCATCACCGGCAAAATCAACGCCATCAGGTATGTGCGGGAAAATAATATCCCGTTTTTCGGCATTTGCCTGGGTATGCAATGTGCTGTAGTGGAGTATGCCCAGCACGTATTAGGCCTCTCAGACGCCGCTTCAACAGAGGTGAATACAAAAACGCCTCACCCTGTGATCGATCTGATGCCCGATCAGAAAAAAATTACCAAAAAAGGCGGCACCATGCGTTTGGGGGCTTACCCGTGCGAATTGCGCAAAAAATCAAAAGCTCAACAAGTGTATGGAAATCAGCGTATTACAGAGCGCCATCGCCACCGCTATGAATTCAATAACGACTACCGCGATCAACTGGAGCAGGCCGGCATGATGTGTACAGGCATCAACCCCGATTCCGATTTGGTTGAAATCGTCGAACTCAAAGACCATCCCTGGTTTATCGGCGTACAATTTCACCCTGAATTGAAAAGTACGGTTGAAAACCCGCATCCGCTTTTCGTCGGATTCGTCAAGGCAAGCATGGAATACAAAAGCAAGCGGGAGTAAGGGATTTGCTTGTTTCCAAAATTTGTATAGCCGGTTTTTTTTCCTGTTTGGAAGGGATTAGTTGGAGCTATTTTTGATGTTGAATCATAATTAGTCTCCTGGACTGTAGATTGCCAGGCAGCGAATCTATTTCAAAAAGGATTTTGTATTACAGTAACCATTTAGATATCTTTTATTGCATACTATTGAATGCAAGAATCTATTTTTGGGCTTGCAATTGATTTCCAAATAATCGCCTGGCACAATTTTTATTGTGATTTGCATGACAAACAAGGCGTAGTTCATTAAAAATGAGGTACTATTTCTTGATGTTTTCGCAAACCATATTATTTTGGGAATATATTTGATCAGATTTGTTCACCCGTTTCATGTATTATCTATGAGACTGCTGCCTTTAACCCTCAGGATGCTATTATTTTTTATCGGAAGTTGCGCTTTTCAGCGATTAGTTGCTCAGCCGCTGGAAGTTACCAATGCTCCGCCTATCACGCCTCAAAACCTCATCACCAACGTATTTTTGGGGGAAGGGGTAGAGGTAATTAGCGTTGAATATTTTGGCGCCAATAAATCGGTAGGATTTTTTAAAAATGGCATTGATGAAGTCGGTATCGAGCGAGGCCTGGTGATGACTACCGGTGCAGCGGTTACTACGGGCGCCTTTGAGACGGGGGTCAATTCAACGGGCAATGCTTTCGCCAGCGTGGATAATATGAGCGGATTCAGCGACCCTGATTTGCAGACCATCGCGGGCGGGCTCAACATTTTTAATGTCACTAAATATGTGATCAGGTTCAAGCCAATTGCAGATACCCTCCGGTTTCGTTATGTTTTTGGCTCGGAGGAATATCCGGAATTTGCTTGTAGCGCATATAACGACATCTTTGGATTTTTTATATCCGGCCCCGGTATTAACGGCCCATATGCCGATAATGCAATGAATATTGCGCTGATTCCCGGCACCAACCTGCCGGTGCGCATCAACAATGTCAATTCCGGCATGGTGGGCGCAGCCGGCAATATTGCCAACTGTACGCCGCCCAACGGCAGCCTCAACTACTCGCAGTACTACAACGACAACAACGGATCAAACATGCTTCCTTCATACGACGGGTTTACCGACGTATTTACGGCAGAGGCTATCGTTGTGCCTTGTCAGGAGTATACCATCAAGCTCGTCGTTTGCGATGTGTCTGACTCGGCTTTTGATTCGGGCGTTTTTCTGGAAGCTAAAAGCTTCGGCACCGGCTCGCTGAATGTAGAGGCGGCTACGGTTAGCCTTGACGGTTCTATAGCCGAAGGTTGTTCTCCCGGAACTTTGACTTTTTCGCTACCTACGCCTACTGAATCGGATTTGTTCATCGATTATCAAATTATCGGAACAGCCATCAACGGCGTCGACTATGAATTTATTCCGGAAGATTTGTTTATTCCCGCCGGCGACTCCATCCTCGTAGTGCCCATCGTGGCTATCGAAGACGGCATTGCCGAAGCTCCGGAAACATTAGTGATTGATGTTCAGCGTGATGTGTGCAATCGCGATACGATTACTATTTTTATAAAAGACAACCAACTGGTGGCGCCCAACCTGGGTATGGATCAAACGGTATGCGCAGGAACTGAAATCCAACTTGACGGTACGCTGAATGTCCCCGTGCCCGAGCCGCCATGTTTTACCAACGATAACGACCTGCTCATTGCGCCCACTAATGTGCCCCGCTTTTCGGATATCACCGTCGGCGGCGTATTGCCTCCTATTCTGGGGCCGGGCGTCATCCGGTCGGTATGCATTGACAGTTTGTCGCATCGCTGGATAGACGACCTGGACATCTACCTGATCAGCCCCGACGGCCAATTCATCGAATTGACTACCGACAACGGCGGCAACGGCGGCAATGGGTTGGGACTGGATTACTATCTCCACACCTGTTTTACGCTTGATGCCGCGCAACCCATTAATTTCCCGGGGCCTTTCGCTCCGCCCTCAGCGGTACCTTTTACCGGCAATTTCTTGCCCGAAGGCGTTTGGTCGGACCTCTGGGACGGCAACAATAAAAGTACCAATGGCGACTGGCGATTGCAATTAATAGACGATACCAATAGCCTTGACGGCACTTTGCACAGTTGGACGATCTGTTTTAACCCGGCTTACGAAATTAACTACGAGTGGACGCCAAGTGCGGGACTAAGTTGTACAGACTGCCCTAATCCGCTTGTTACGCCGCAATTGACTGCCACCGATTACGTAATGCGCGCTTACGACTCCTATGGTTGCGAGGTTTTTGATACGATCGCCATTGGTGCTTTGCCTATTCTGACAGCGCCCAATGCGAGCTGTGGAACAGCTACTGAGAGCAGCGTAGCTGTATTTTGGGATGATATTCCCGGAGCGCTGGGTTACGAGATCAACGTAGACAATAGCGGTTGGGTGAGCCCCAATAGCGGGCTTTCACATGATGTCAACGGTTTGTTGACATCGCAATCCGTAACTTTCCAGGTCAGGGCGCTGGGCGATTGTCCCGGCGGTATCACTACCATCACGTGTGATGCATTGCCCTGTACGCCTGCTAGTCTGAGCGCGACTACTACCGACGCCGGGTGCAACGGCGGCGCTGACGGTACAGTTGCGATTACGCCCACGGGAGGATTGGCGCCGTTTACTTACACCCTTAATGGGCAATCAAACAGTACAGGCCAATTTGATAATCTCAGCGCAGGCAACTACGTAGCCACGGTAGGCGATGCCTCCGGGTGTAATGCCCCCATACAGTTTACTATCGGCGAGCCTGCCGCCCTGGATTTACAAGCCGTCACTACGCCTGCTTTGTGCAACGGCGGCGCCGACGGTAGCGCCACTTTCGTTATTAATGGCGGCGCCGGTCCATACGACTTTAGCTGGAGTAATATGTCAAACGACTCGCTGGCTACCGGCCTGGTTGCCGGCGATTACGATGTGACGATCACCGACGCCAACGGCTGTCCTGCAACGGCATCTGTTACCATTGCAGAGCCGGCGGTATTGCAGTTATCGACAATGCCGGTAGACGTATCATGTTTTGGGTTGGCTGATGGCGAAGCTACCGTTGTAGCCGCGGGCGGTACCGAACCCTACAACTTCCTGTGGGATACTGCTGCCGGTTCGCAACCTACGGCTACTGCCACCGGCTTGTCTGCCGGTACTTTTGCGGTAACTGTTACCGACGACAATGGTTGTCAGGCAAGTGCAACGGCAGCCATTGCCCAAAATCCTGCTGTTCAGCTTTCGGCATCCACTGTGGATGCTTCCTGCAACGGCGCACCTGACGGACAAGCTTCGGCATCTGCCTCAGGCGGCGATGGAACTTATGCCTATACCTGGACCCGCGCCAGTGACGGCACAATAGTAGGCAGCGCAGCCAATGTATTACAGCTCACCGCCGGTGACTATATGGTAATGGTCAGCGACGGCAATGGCTGTTCGCAGTCGACATCGGTGACTATCGACCAGCCGCAGGCTATCAACGTGGCTATTGCTGTAACCGCCCCCTTATGCAACGGCGGCGCTAATGGTACCGCCACATTGACGGCAAGTGGCGGTTCTTCGCCGTATACCTATCAATGGAGCGACAGCGGCGCTGCAACTCCCACCCGCAACGATCTCAGTGCCGGCAATTACCTGGCAACCGTAACGGATGCCAATCTTTGTACGGCAGTAATCAATATCGTCCTAAGCCAACCCAATGCCTTGCAGGTAGCGATAAGTACCCTGCCTGCAAGCTGTAACGGCGGCAATAATGGTCAGGCTTCGCTGCAAGTGGGGGGAGGTACGGGCGTTTATACTTATTTATGGAGCAATGGACAGCAAACGCCCTCGGCAAACGGTTTGAGTGCCGGCCCTGTTACGGCAACGGTAACAGATGCCAATGGTTGTCAGACAACTGCCCAGGGAACCGTAAGCCAGCCTACTGCCATTGCGCTTTCAACTACAACGCAAGATCCGACCTGTTATGGTTATAGCGACGGCCAGGCTACTGTTGCGGCCAGTGGCGGTACCGGCGCCTATCAGTACGTATGGAGTTCAGGGCAAATGACGGCTACCGCTACTAATTTGGTTGCGGGCGCCGTAACCGTCACAGTCACCGATGCCAACAACTGCCAGACCACTGCCGGAGCAACGCTTGGGCAACCTACATTACTTACTGCTACGGCAACCGACGGCCTCGTTAGTTGCAATGGCGCGGCAGACGGCAGCGTGACCGTCACCGCGGCAGGCGGCACAATGCCTTATTCGTATCTTTGGAACGACGCCAATGCGCAAAATACAGCTACTGCCACAGGCCTGCCGCTGGGTACATACGGCGTGATCGTTACCGACGCCAACGGTTGTCAGGCAACTGCCGGCGCAATGGTTGACGGCACCCCCGCCATTGCGTTGTCGCTTACTACAACCGACGTAAGCTGCAATGGCGGCAATGACGGGGCCATTGTGGTGACTGCCACCGGCGGCGCCGGCAGTTATACTTATACCTGGAGTGCCCCCGGCATTGGAAGTACGGCCTCTCCGGTCAACCTCAGCTCCGGCAATTATGCTGTTACCGTAAGCGACATCAACGGCTGTGTTGCCGATGCAGCTGCTTTCATCAACCAGCCTGCTGCATTGATCTTATCTGCGGGAATCACGCCTGCATTGTGCGCCGGTGAGCCCAGCGGCGCCATCAACTTGTCTGTTCAGGGCGGTACGCCGCCTTATGACTACAATTGGAGCAATAACACGGTTACCGAAGACCTGACAGGACTGCTGAGCGGTACCTACCGCGTTACGGTCACAGATGCCAACAACTGTGTATCCACGCTTTCCGATTTTATCGCCGAACCGCCGGCTATGCAATTGTCATTTGACATCACCAATATCAATTGTTTTGGTGACAATACCGGCGCGGTGGAGGCACTTGTATTGGGAGGCGTACCGCCGTATCAACTCAACTGGTCAAACAATCAGTCGGGGCTCGAACTCAATCCTGTACCGGCGGGCGACTACACCCTGCAAGTCACTGATGCCAATGGGTGCAAACTGGAGCAGACCGCTACCGTAGCTCAACCTGCCGAACCCGTGTCGGCTATCGTCAAACCCGAAGACGTTATCTGCTTTGGGCAAAACAATGGTCGCATTCAAATTACTGCGGGAGGTGGAACGCCATTTTACACATACAGTCTAAATGGCAATCAGTTCAGCGGTTCAAATGTATTTATAGGATTGGAACCTGGCGCCTATAACGTCTATGTCCGTGATGCCAGGGGTTGCCAGTTTTTGTCGGAGGCTGTTGTCATCAATGAACCCGAGCGGCTTACGGTCAGCCTGGGCGACAACTTCAACATCAGTTACGGAGAAACCTTCAATTTCAATCCCCAGATAATTGGCGCTGTCGGCAACATCGACTTTGCATGGACTCCGGCAGACACATCCATACTGAGCTGCCTGGATTGTCCGTCGCCGCTGGTCTCTATCACCGATCAAACCAGCTTTGAGGTCAGCATCACCGATGAAAAAGGCTGTGAGGCCGATGATCTTATCACGGTATTTGTGGTAAAAGACAATACGGCTTACGTACCGACTGGTTTCACCCCCAATGGCGACGGCTTGAACGATCGCCTGTTGGTGCATGGCAAACAGGAAATTCAAGTAGTTCGGTTCAGGATCTTTGACCGCTGGGGTGAATTGATATACGAAGCCAAAGACTTCCCCGTGAACGATGAACCATCGGGCTGGGACGGTACTTTCCGCGATAAACCGCTCAATGGCGGCGTATTCCTCTGGCACCTTGAAGTACAATACGTGGATGGATCCAGAGAGGTGTTCCGGGGGGAGACTACATTGATTCGCTAGCGGTCGGACCGCTAACCGCGGTTAAGCCGTAGCTAGCGGTTTGGCTGCTAACGGAGAAAAACGGAGTAATGAATACTACAAAATTCGCCATCATCGCGGCGCTTTTTGCTTGCGCCTGCTCGCGCCCGGGCGTTGAGCAACAAACGGGAGGGGCTATGACTAGTTCCAAAACCTATGATTACGCTATCGTCATACATGGCGGCGCAGGTACCATCCTCAGAGAGCAGATGACGCCTGAGCGCGAGGCGGCATACAAGCAGGCTCTCAATATTGCGCTTGACATTGGCGAAAAAATACTAAAAGACGGCGGCAGCGCCATGGACGCTGTAGAGCAAACCATTCGTTCGCTTGAAGACAACCCGCTTTTTAATGCGGGAAAAGGCGCTGTTTTTAACCACGCCGGCAAAAACGAGCTCGACGCTTCATTCATGGACGGCGCTACGCGCAACGCCGGCGCCGTTGGTGGCGTCACTATTGTCAAAAACCCCATTACCCTTGCCCGGGCCGTCATGGAGCGATCGCCGCACGTCATGCTCACCGGGCGAGGCGCCGAAGCCTTCGCCATCGAAAACGGCATCGACACCGTAGCGCCTTCCTATTTCTTCACTCAGGAGCGCTGGGATGCGTTGCAGCGGGCACTGGCTGCTGAAAAACGAGAACAAGGCGGCGCCCCTGCAAAAAACAGCCAAAAAATGGGCACTGTGGGTTGTGTCGCCCGCGACAAGCGGGGCAACCTGGCAGCAGGTACTTCCACTGGCGGTATGACCAACAAACGCTGGAATCGCCTGGGCGACTCGCCCGTCGTCGGCGCCGGTACCTTTGCCGACAATAACACCTGTGCCGTCTCCTGTACCGGCCACGGCGAATATTTTATCCGTTATGTTGTAGCCTACGATATAGCTGCGCTCATGGAGTATAAAGGCCTTTCCCTGATGGATGCCGCCAACACGGTCGTCATGGATAAACTCGTAAAAGCCGGCGGCGAAGGCGGCCTCATCGCCGTGGACAAATACGGTAACGTGGCTTTGCCTTTTAATAGCGAGGGAATGTATCGCGGTTATTCCCGACCGGGGGAGAGGTTGGTCGAGATATATAGGTAAGTTAATGGGTAATAATTTCGAGGTGTCATGTTGGCGCAATGACATATGCCCGACTAAAAAATCCCCAGTCCTTCTGCTATTTGAATTACCTCCTTTTCCGTTAAACCAAGAAAACCGGCTATCTGAGGGGCATTTATTCCTGCGAGCAGCATCTTTCTGGCTGCCTCGCGTTTTTCAGCCAGGGCATGAAGGCGTTCTATCTCAATTCCAACCTTAACACCCTTTTCAATGCCCTTTTCGATACCTTTCTCAATGCCTTTCTCAATACCTTTCTCGATACCTTTCTCAATGCCTTTCTCCATACCTTGTTGGTACAAGTAATCCGTTTCG
>JRYG01012217.1_pt1 | contig 12855 bp, 18 predicted proteins | sample 235341 | NCBI WGS metagenome assembly JRYG01 (sample SAMN03074218, study PRJNA261478) | activated sludge metagenome | biome: Wastewater Treatment Plant; feature: Wastewater; material: Activated sludge; isolation source: activated biomass of a wastewater treatment plant treating hydrocarbon... ... | reverse complement strand
AATCTGCGCGAAGGCGAGCGCCACGGCATCCCGTTCACGGGAAGCTGCGAAGAAGGAAGCCTTACGGAAAACCACTCCAAAGAGTGCTCCCCGCTGTAGACCGATCTCGAAACGGAAAAGCGTCTTTGACGGGCCATTGGCACCGAGCTGCTGCGCCGCGTCCGCCGCCAAGCCTATAAAGATCGGTAGCGCAAATTCAGGACTGCACCAGACGGCAGAGCACGTGTTACCGAAAGGCGGCCTCGTGGTCGCCAGCGCAGACGCCTTCTGCACTTCCGGTTCGCATTTATCGAGAACTCCTTGCATCATCCGCTTGAACATCTCTTCTTGCAGATGCACCGGTTCATCCTCCGGCCGTGACGGGGGCTGACGCGCGGCAAGGATACTCCCTATGGTTTCTTCAACCACGAGCCTCGACAAATTCGAGCAAGCGAACTCTTCACGAGACAAGGCCTGCATCAGACGCGGTATCTCCCCCGAAATCCGAGCCTGATAATCAACCGCATCAGCGTATCTCGCGGTGTGAACCCGGTAATTTTCGCATATATCGCGAGCAGAATGTAAATCACCCAAAAGGCGATAAAGAACATCCATAAATTGATTTTGGTGAACTGCCAGATCATCCCGAACAGTATGAATGTCGGCCCGATCAACATCACCGTACCATGCAAACCGAGAATCCCATTCAGCGGCTCACCAGTGAACCGCCAATTGTCACTCGTGTAACTAACGATCTCATCAGCCATTGTGCGCCACCATGTTGTTGCAGCCGCGCGGCCAGCAGCGCAGCTCTCCTACGTCGAGATGGGTGAAAGTCGAATAGAACCCCACTCCACCACCTTTGAAAGCAAGTCCAGCTATCCCGATGGAGCGCGCGGGATAGCCCGGCACCTTGAAGTCACCGGCTCGGCCGTAGAGATGTTGCGAATTTCGCGCCGCTCCCTCTATGCTGGAATTGTGCACTGGCGTCCGATACCCACTGGTCAGGATAAAGGGCAGCATGGAGCCGTGGATCGTCGCCATCGTCGACTGCACCGATGACACAAAATCAAGCAGCGCAGGATCAATCCATACCGCTTGATCTGCATCGGCCACGTCTCGCCAGAACCATGACAGCTCGGCAAGGGCATCTCGATAATAGCCTTCCTCCGTCCGATATTTCACCGCCATGCTCTCGCCGGTCGCCTGCCGGTAGAGCTGGAGGGTGCCGAAACCGTGAGTTCTCGGGTCGGAGGCTTCCCGTGCAGCCTTCTTTGCTTCCTCGTGTAGCCGCTTGTCATCGGCCGATAACTCTGATGACTCTTCGGTTTCGGGGATCTGGTCTGTCCCACTTTCGGGCGACAGTCGGTTTACTTTTTCAGCAGCGAGTTTCTGCTCTTCACTCGTCTGCGGGAGCGGATTGGCTGCTATCATAGATGGCATGCTACCCACCGTGACAGTGCCGATCCCGCCGACCACAAATGCTCGCCGCGTGAGGCTGATCATGAGAGCACCCTGTCAGTGCGCGGTACGCCATAGCGCCGCAACACCTTCTGCGCCACGTCTTCATCAATCTCACCGGCTTTGAAACGTTCGCGCACGCTGTCGCGCATCGACTTTCCGCTTTTGCGGGATCGCATCAGTTCCGACAGATATCCAGATGATCCGAGGAAGCCTACCTTGATCAGCTCTTGACGAATTTCGTCGTCCAAGATCACCCACTCGCGCATGCAGACGCGCCCGCCTGACCGGTTGCGGACGAGCACCTGAGAGACAACCATGTGCGTCGTCGCCACTGCCATCTCGAAAGCCTGACTCTGCTGTTCGCGCGGAAACTTTCCGACGATACGCTGAATCGACAACGCGGCAGTGTTTGAGTGGACGGTCGTATAGACGGCATGGCCAGTATTGGCCGCCTCCTGTGCTGCTGCCATCGTGTGGTAATCTCGCTGCTCGCCAATCACGATTAGCCGAGGCACGCGGCGCATAGCCTCTTGAATGCCTTTTTCGAAGCTTTCAAAATGCGTTGGAATTTCAGATTGGGCAATCACGCATCGATGTGACGAAATCGAGTCGAAAAGGAACTCAATCGGCTCTTCCAGCGTCACAACGTTGCCTTCAATCGCGGTGTCTTCCTCCATTACCCGGCGCAGGAGAGCCGCGAATGTCGTCGTCTTTCCTGATCCAGTTGGGCCGGACAGAATCACCGCCCCCATCTCAGGCGTCGATTCCGCAATAATATCTTCTTCGAGCTGGATATCGGATACGGTAGGAGGGTTAGCCGGAATGTATCGGCAGACCATCTGACCGCCTTGTCCGGCACCATAAGAGCAAGCCGAGACGTTCACGCGAAAGCGATAGACCTTCGGCTCACCATATTCGTCTCGATCACTGCGGTCGCGGACATCAATGCGCCTGTTGAACGCGCGGCCTCCTGCAAGGCGAATTTCGATATCACCGCCGCCGCCCGTGATCTGCTTTGCGGCTCGAATGAAATCGGAGTTGTCGTAAGTCCACTCTGTCAGCGCGATGTAAGAACCGCGCAGGTTCATCATGATGGGCAAACCAGTCTGGAAGATCACATCCTGACAGCCCTTTTTGGCCGCATAGGCGAGGACCCGCATGATGTCCTCTGACGATTCCGTCATCCGGTAGGCCTGCGACAAGTCACGTGCACCAGTCCACAGGCCCAGAGGAGAAACGTCAGGATTATACTGGTCCATGTCCGGTCCCCTATTTGGTCGATGATTTGGTTGCTCGGGGTGCTTGTGCCAGTCCCCGAACTGTCACATCAGCCGAACCCACCGGGAAGGCATCTGCGCCAGCTCCAGCTTTGAAACGGGGTGACACGGTGAGCTGAATGCGCTTCAAGCCGCGCAAAGCGACCTGACCGTCCCGGCTCACAACGAGCGCCTTACCGTTCATAACAGTCTGTGGAAGGGATATTGCGCCTTTCCGAGCTAGATCGTGAAAGCGCACCATTCCTTCAAAATCGCGGCGCATGCGGCGCTCGGCTTCCTCGAAATAAGCCCGCGCCTCCTTGATCCCAACAGCCTGACCGCTCTTGTAAGAGCCGTCCCACACCTTCTGATCCTTTTCAGTGCGGGGCCGCAGGGCGATGCCGTTGTAGGGATCGGACTGCATATGCAGATAGGTGCGCCATGATGGGGGTTGTGCAGTAAGCCGGGCCTGCGAATAGATCTCGAACCTACCGAGCGTAAGGTCGAGAACATTCGGCCCGTTTCTCTCGACGCGATCTCCGGTAAGTACCACCACAGGCGGCACAACATACTTGTTGATCATAAGCTGTGCGAATGGATACGTGCTATCGAGCCATGCACTCTGTTTTAGGAGCGCCGCATTGATCCGCTCGGCTTCCTGCGCATAGCCATCCCTTATTCCGGCCGTGCGTGCCGTCCTTTCCACCAGTTCGTCACGCGCTGGACCTTGGCCCGCCAGACCGGAACCGGGAGGCACCTGCGGCCCTCGCCATGTCGGCGTTTGACCGCGAAGATTGACCGCCGGATCAACCTCGATCCGTTTGTCTGCCCCCTGCCCTGCGGTGATCATTTCTCCGGTAGAAGGATCGCGAACAACACTTTGACCCGGCATGCCGGGACCAAGTGCAGTTGGCCCCTGATCCATCTGCGGATAGCCCGGTGGGTAGCCCATCGGAGGATAACCGGGATAGACGGGCGGATAGCCCATCGGCGGGTATCCGGGGTAGACGGGCGGATAGGTAGGATAAGCGGGATATGCGGGATAAGCCGCAGCTCCGGCATTCGGCACGTTGGAGTAGACGTTCTGCCGAACCGGCGACTGTTCTTCTTGTGCTCTGGCTGCTGACAAGGCCGTCGCCGAAATGCTCGCCGCCAGCGCCATCACAATGCCTAACCGACCCATTTAATCTTCCTTCCGACCATCTCGATAACCGCCGAACCGGCGACGAAGCTCGGCTTCTTACGGCGCTGTGCGTTTGCATGCTCTCGCTTGTACCCGGCGAATGCCAGCCGCGCGATCTCTGTGCCTCTCAGCAGAGGCGGAAGCCCCATGACATAATCGTGGAGTGTTTCACCGAGATAACCCGGAGAGATCGTCACCACGATTGGTTCGCTGTCCTGCTCGGCCGCCATCAGTCCACTACTCTGCCCCAACGATTCCCGCTTTTGAGAAGTCCTCGCACTATACTCATTTCACATTGTTTCGCAACGCGCGTATCAATGTGTTTCTTAGAAATCATTCCTGTCGAAAGCGCCGTCGCATGTCCGCCTCCGGCATAGATACGTTTGCATTCCTCGCCGAGCGCTTTTTGTACGAATGAAGCCCCGAACTCTCGCCATGCCTTATGGCGGGCGGCATCAATGAGACCAGTCACGTCACGCTCGATTCCACTGACTAAGGTGGTACGTGATCCCATCGTCTCCGAAACGCCCACTACCGGTTCTTCAAACTGTTCCTCAATGGCACTGATGGCTGCGCGCTCGACATAAAAATCTGCTGCGACGGAAGCCTCTGGCAGAGGATATCCTTTTGATAAGTTCAGACGCGCATATCGCCATTCACGCGCCCCACAATCGACACACGCCAGAAAACCGTCGGGGGGCACCGATTTGTCGTCAGGCTCCCCACGCATATCCAAAAGGACATCCGCTGCAAGCGCTGTTGCAGACCCCATTACCCCAATACGGCCAGCGCTTATCACGTTGCTAGCACGAGGTCGGGCTGTCTCAAGAGCATACCGCACGCTGTCGGCAAATGGGGTAAGCGTTGGCTCTGAAACATTCACCATCAGAACGTCGCATTGAGGCTCGCCTAGTTTGGAAAAGGCGGCGGATAGAAGTGCGCCTAACTTCTCCTGCGGTGACAATGCCCCGGCAAGCTCGCCCGTCACAAAACCGCGATATTCTGATCGATCTCCGACGCGGGCGATATCGTCACCGATAACCACATAACAGGGCAATTCGCTGCCGCTGCTATGTGCTCTCTCACCCAGCGATATTCGGGTTGGAAACGTGACACGCCGCGCGTGACCTTTTCCACTTACCATCGCCTTTGTGCTGAGTGAACCGATATCGACCGCGACCGTTACCAGACGGTCAGCCATGTAGCTGCCCCATCAGGAATTGGCGGTGTCTGCCGGTGCAGGCGGGTATTCTTCGGAGGGAGGGGCGACCTTGGGAACCGAAAGTGTCGTGCGGTTCTCTTCCAGTGTCTTCTTCACGAACGAATCTGTGCTGGTTTGCCCGGTGGTCTGGCATCCGGCAAGTGCCAGCGCCAGTAAAGCGATAGCTGCTGAAAATCGCATTTCTCAAACCTCTCCATGAGCTGCATTACACATTGTTATGCACACAATTTTTCAAAATGAAAAGCGCGAAAAAGCCACATGCAATAATGATATTGCACGCGCAATGAACGAACAGCGCTTGCATTAACCGCCTTGTGGATGATATGTGCATTATTGCATCGATACGTAAACGTAGGGGATAGAATGGAACTCGCAGTTAGGACAGAACGCGCATACCGTCGTGCTGGCCTGCGTTTTGACCGGGTTCTAGCGGAGGAAAATGTTTCTCCGAGTGCGACGGAATACGTCCGCGTCTTGACAGCCAGTGGTCGTCAATTATCAGCGTCGAGTTGGCGTTTCCTACGCGCGGCAATCAAGTGGTGGATTGGCGTGCATCATGGCTCCGAGGAAGCAGAGCTATTCACTCGATTATTCGCCGCTACCAAGCCCACACCTCTGAAAACAAAACGACCTCCAAAGAAGCTGCCGCAACCGCTGGCCAAGCGTCTAGTTGATGCGTTAAGAAACACGCCAAAAGGGCGCAATAAACGCATCGCTGCGGACATGCTGATTGCGGGTCCAATAGTAGGATTAAGGCCGTGCGAATGGGCGCGCGCAGAACTTCACGGGGATGTTCTGCGCGTTCAAAACGCTAAGTATCGACCGGGAATTTCGGGCAACGGTCCTTACCGCGAATTGATTATAAATTGGGAGATTTTGACGCAGGAGCAGATTCAGTCAATTCGCCGCCTCTTGAACGATCTAATGGGCGCGGATTGGGAGCGGATCGGGGGGAATATCAGGCGCGCTTTCAATAACGCAAAGAAACAATTGAAGGCCGCTGGATCGATCACCAAGGGTCAGTCTCGAACTCGTATTTATGAGGCGAGACATCAGTTTTCTGCCGACGCAAAGAAAACGCTTGATTATGCCCGTGGCGAGGTTGCCGGAGCGATGGGCCATAGGGCTGCGACCACTGCGCATGTCGCATACGGCAATAGGAGTAAAGCCAGAGGCTCATTGCCTGTTAAGCCCAGTAGTGAAAGCGTTGCTGCTGTCTCTCCAAAATCGGTTATGAAGCTCGCATCAGCGCTCGCAAAAGCTGCCGCATTTAAGCTTGAGCTTGGTGCATCAAAGGCTGAGAGCAGTCACGGAAAAATGGTAGCCCCAGCGCCGTCTAAGTCGGGGAATATTGATAGTCCAAGGCCGCTGAATGGAATCAAGAATGGGCGATATAATGGGGGGCCAAATACCTCCTAATCGCCGCATATAGGAGCATTTCTCATTGCCATTCTATGCAGCGATTTGTATGCTCGCCATCATGTGTTTTTAACATTGGTATGGCAGGAAAGAATGGCAGCAAAATCGGTAAAGCACACCGGCGAAGCGCATGAGCTTGAAAAGGCGAAAGCAATTTTTGAGCGTGTTAAAGGTGATTATCGTGACGGGAAGAATCCCAATTCCCAACGCAGGCGTGATGCGGATATGATTGTGCATCTCTTGTCGGACGGCGGGGCAGCAAGATCGGCTGTTTTTGCTGAGACATTTGCGGAGCTTTTCGGCATTGACCGCAAGCGGGCAGGGCAACGGGTTCGAGACGCTATGGCCGATCTTATTGAGGCCGGAAAGATTGATAAGACTGACGAGTCCAGACCATCTTACAGCCTTCGAAAGTGAGGGTTATGATGAAAGGCAATTTGATCGTTGAGCAGGATAACCGAATGGTAGTCCACAAGAACATGGGAGCGGAGAACGTCGAGGGTCGGCGTATCGTTAAGCTCAACACAATGCCAATCCGGTTCACATGCCCGGCCGATGTCCTCGATGGTATCGAAATCGTCAGGGCGGACAGGCCCCAGCCTGACGTAGAAATCGCAATTGCGATTGACGGTGAAGGGGAAGTATTCGCTACCGCCAAACTGAAAGGTTCAACCGTCCGCAAAATCCTGCTCTTGATCCGTGACGATCTCGCCCAGCATGGTCGAGCCGGTCTTATCCAGTTCGCCGGTCGGATGCGGTCGAATAACGTGATTGAGGATGCGGGTCTGATCTATATGCCGTCACAGTCCATGCTGCCGAAGCTGGATGCGCCCAAGAGCGTTAGGCGTGCAGCTTTTGAGGCTCGCATGGTGCGCACAGCCTAACCGTTGCGTAGGCGGCGCACTTCCGCGTCAGTGCCTCTTTGAATGATCGTCATCGTCTCGAAATCGATCCAGAGACGGCCTTCTCCAGCAGGGCCTATGTCGATTTCGTTCATCAGATACACGAGAAGATACGGCATCGACAGATTGTGTAGAGTGCGGAACGTTCGTATCCGATTTGCTTCGGTGAGCGTGAAGCGCCCTGAATGAGCGATTACACCCCCCTCCCCGTTCGATAACTCGTTATTCAACCGCGCGTAGTCGATCATACGCCGATCTGATCCGTCAGGCTTCACATTCGCCACGTTCAGTCCGAACGTGAAGAGTTCACCCACGGATAGTCGATGACGGGTTGTAAATCGCGTCATCCTCTCTGATTGCCCAACAGGCAATCTCAGGGTGAAATTCTCAAACCCCTCTCGAACGTTTGTCTCGTCCGCCGTTGCTTTCGGCCGTCGAGCCATCATCCCTCCAATGCTACGACTTACGCCGTATTCAACCCCAACGTGCTCTTAAATCGCATTTCGTGTCGCTATCTTTTCTATGTCGTTCGTTCAATTTGCAAGCTATTTATATCACCCAAAAGCATTACACGTACAGCGATTGATTGTATAGCCTTGCACACGCTGTTGTGATCATGCGCATGATATAGATAGCATGCGCATGCAATAGCAATATTGCATGCCTTGTGAACGCTTTAGAAAAGTATTATGCTATAAGGGGTTTAGATGACTTTTGCGACACGAAGGGATAGCGCGATGGCGGCCGTTAGCCCGCTTCTTGAATGGGAACCACTGCCACCACGGTTGATATCCTTGGTGAATGATTCCTTTGCACCTCAGCCGGTTAAGACCCTATTCTCTCTTTGGGGCAGGCAGGCCGGGGCTATAAGCACCGAAGGGCTGACATTCGATGTACAGCCTGACGATCCCTCAGTTTCGACGGAGTTCGTCAATGCGCTCGGGGACCGGAATACGCTCTCTCTCAGCGCGAATGGCTTGAATCTCACGATCTCCAATGCGGGTGAGACGGCTAATTGGACCATTCCTCCCGAGGAAATTTTAGATGGTTCCCGCCTCGACACTTGGAGTGAATTGATTGTTCTGCAATAGTGCGCTTTCACATTCATAAGCTGGCGAGATGACAATGTGGAATCCTCTCCGGCGCAAACGCGCGGAAAAAGCCGACGAGGCCGATGAAATCTATGTAACTAAGGACGGCTGGATTCGTCGCGCCGGTCGCAGGACTTATCGTTTTGCCCGCTTTCTCGCACCAAATAATCCGGTAAAGCGCCAGCACGTTGATTCGCTCAAGCTGGCGCTCGAAGCTTTCAAAACGGATCGCCCCGCCTGCCCCGATTGCCAGCTCCATGGCAGGGACGGCGTTCTGTTACCCGTAGCTGACGATCCTATGAGCCGCCGTTGTTCGCATCCTGAATGCGGGACGGTGATTACTCTGAACACATTGGCGCAGGCGAACGCGCCTACCCTGCACTACTCGCCCGAGAAAAGGCGTGATTATTTCCTCCGGCAGGCAACCATGATGTTTGTGATCGCCTGCGTTCTGGTATCCGCCGCAGCGCTTTACAGCGCCTTTCGTGGGTCGGTCATGATGTTCATCGGCGGCCTTCTCCTTTCGGCCCCCTTGTTCATGACCGTTTTCGCCATGCGCTATCGGGCGTGGCAGGCTGTTACTGGCCGCTTCTATGAGACCGTGGCTCCATTGGGAGATTTCGTGAGAGATGAGCTGCGGAGCTTATTTTCAAGCAATGAACAACGATAACAAACAACCCCAAGGGGATGGAGAGCCGCATCATGCAACAAAATTACACCTGTACCTGTTTGGGTGCGAGAGAAGGACCCGCACTCGATGAAATTAACCGAGCCGATGACTGCAACACCAATGACGCTTACCGGCCAGATGGGGCATAACTTGTCCGCTGACTCAAATGATACGAGCCGTGCTCGTGTGGCTTCCTTCGGCATGAAGGTTAAAGAGCGCAAGGAGCGTGCCCGCGTTAAGCGTTCGCAGAAAGCGGAAGCTAAGCGTGCCGAGAAGATGGCTGCCGGGGAGACCGTCAGCTCTAAGCGAAAAACTCGTCCGAAGCCCGGAAGCGATAGGAGAGCTGAGCAGCGCACTCGCCAGAGGATGGCGGATGCTCTGCTCGCTCTGAGGGAAGATCTGTCTGTGTTCGCAAATCTCATTCAAGCCGATCAGGCGCTCGTCGCCAAGTTGGAACAGCATGAGAGCCGTATTGCTGCGCGAGAATCTAACGAACTCCCCTCCCCTCCCGACACTCCATTGGTCTTACCGGAATATCAGGCGCTTCTATCTCACATGGGCTATATGCTCATGGAGTTTGAAGGCCTGTTGAAGCAGATGGATGGCATGGAGACTAAGCCGCGCATGAAGCCGCTTGTTTCCGTCGAGAATGCGAGCACCGAGGATTATGTTGTCTCGATGCTGGACGGTGGTCGCTTTCAGGTCATGACCCGCAGCTTGCGTCACTATGGGATCACGGCCGCCGATTACCGTCGCCTTTTCGGCCTTCCGGAGGATTACATGCTCTGGACTGAAAAGGTGAAGCAGGCTCGATCTGAGATCATTTCTGAAAGCCGGGTTTGGGAGAAGCACCGGAACAGAAAGAAACGGTAAAATGCTAAAACGGCCATAGGAGGCCGTAGAGAGCCGATTTACGCCTCGGATGATCAATTCCTCATCCGAGGCTTTTCTTTGCTGTCAGCGGGCATCTATGGCGGTCGATTCGATGCGCCTTCAGCGTGCTAGCAAACGCTAGCAAATGACATCCAGAGATACACAGCGCATGCATACGATAGCTAACAACTGCATGTGATAGCTAGCGAATGCTATTGAAAGCATGGGAAGGCATACAAATGCAGTTACAGGCATGTGATGGATAGTGCAGGCAGGCGCTTGCATGTGCGAGCTTGCGATGGTATAAGGCGACATATTTGCACTTTTAGAGGGGATGGCCATGCCAATCATCGCAGCTTTCAATTCAAAAGGTGGTTCCGCGAAGAGCACTGCGCTAATCACGCTCGGCGATGCGCTCGCACGCCGGAATGCAACTGTCTCAATTATTGATACCGACCCTCAGCGCACGATTGCGAATTGGCGAGAGAAGGCCGTCAATTCGGCTATCCGTGTCGTGGAAGAAACCAACAGCGCCAATATTCATCGTCTCATTCGCGAGGAAACGGCACGCTCGACATGGGTATTCATCGACATGGCCGGTTTTACTTCGGACATGCGCACCCCCATCATCAGCAAGGCTGATCTGGTTATCATCCCGATGCAGCCAAGCCCGGAAGATGCACGTCTTGCGGCAGCAGCATTTGCCTACATTGCGACCGACGAAGAAACCCTTGGTCGTCCAATCGAACGCCGCGTTCTTTGGGCGCGCACGACCCCGAATTTTGTCACCCGCGTGGAGCGAAAGATTCGTGATGAGGTCGAGGAAAATGACATTCCGGCCTTCAAGACACATCTCCACGAGCGCTCGGCTTACAAAGCAATGATGGTGGGAACGACACTCTCAGAATTGGACCCCGAAGAATACAACGGCATCGATAAGGCAATTATCAACGCCGATCTGCTCGCCGCTGAAATGATCGAGGCCGTTATGGAGATTCAGGCGCGTAAGAAGGAGCAGGCAGCATGACCGGCAATACATTTGGGTTCGGAGCCGCGAAAAAATCCGCTCGTGTTCCGCAGGATATGGACGACATCAACAAGAAGCTGGAAGCCGCCGCCCAGCTTGCGCCACAGCCAGTGGACGACGACCCGGCCGCTGAACGAGCACTGCGGAAGGCGGCCGAGGAAAGGAATGATACGATACGGCAAACGCCGCTGGAGGTCGCCAAGAAGTTTCAGGCTAAAGGCCCCTCCAAGCAGCTCAGTGCCCGTCTATCGATCCGCGACTATAACAGGATGGTTCGGCTGTCCCAGCACTTGCGACTTCCATATGACCGCACCATTGAGGTCCTGCTGGACGCCGCAGGCGTAGGTGATGACGGTGTTCCGATGAAGCCCTTACATGTGGACTGACGAGGGGAGGGGGCGCTTGCGTCCCCTCTGGTTTAACCGGCTCCGGCCATCCCGAAGGCTTTGCAGAGGTTGTCGAGGCCTACTTGCAGCCCGATTGTGTTTGCGGCCATCGACGTGATATCGTTGACGAAATAGCACATAATCCCGCCGAGCAGGTAGAGGATCGGCTGGCCCCATGTGATCATTTCACCGTTCGATTTCCTATAGGCAGTACGGGCTGCATTGAACAAGGCAACGGTCCCGATCAACATCCAGATAATGGTCACGGAATAATGAAACTGCTGGCAATAGGTGCCGGAGATCGAGCCATTCTGCGCATAGTCGAGAACGTTTCTCGTCGTCTCATTCTGCCCCAGCGAGAAAGTTCCACCGATCTGATAGAAAATCACCGCACCAACAGCAGCAGCACTTCCGATGGCCAGCTTCATCAACGCGCCGGAAAAGCTCGCCTGACGGGTGGAGAACCGTGAATTGCCGGTGGTGTATGCATAACCTTCGATCAACCCCATACCCCCGACAATCACCCCAAAGAGCGTGATCGAAAGGATCATGATCGAGAAGACGATGGAGTTGAACGAGAATATGTTGATGATGATTTGGGTAAGGTCAGTCATCGACTATCTCACTGGTTCGCACTGGCGGCTTTCTGCAAAGCCTGATTGCGTGCTTTGAGGTTGGCTATCTCGGCCTGCAACTGCATGGTTTGCGACTGTAAATCCCGCACCTGATCCCGCAAAAGCGCGTTCTCGGCTGAGCACGCATCCTCAGCCGATCCGGGGGCGGCATACTGCCATGTTGGCTGTTGCTCTGGCGCATATTCATACTGAGAGACGTTCCCGTCGCCTCCCGGTTTCAGGACCACGGGGGGCGGTGGAGCCACCAGATCAGATCCCGATCTGGTTTCCTGCGCATGTACGGCTCCATGAATCGTCAGAAGGAACAGCATGGCTCCGGTCCACTTTCGAAAGGCTTTCATGCGTTTTTCGATCCTTCCATCGCTTCCGTATGATCTGCTGCAATGCGCTAGCAATTTCGAGAAACAGTTTCGAGAAACAGTTTCGAGAGACATATCAAACTCCATGATGGTTTCACAGTATTTTTGCGTGACAAATTATTGTCTTTCTCTCGTGCATCTGGCACAAAGATCGGAATATCCAAGCCGTGTGACGGGGAGGCCGATTCATGCCCGCATTGCGCAAGTTCATAGCCCTTGCCGCCGCTGTCGCGGTCGGCAGCTCCGTATTTACCGGTGCAGCTTGGGCCAAGTCGTTGACCTTGACTGAAACCTATGAGCCGGACGAGTGGCGCGATCCCAAGAACGCAATCGGGAATATCCTCGTGGACGAGTGGGCCGAGGAGGCAAAACAGGAGTTCGGCTCCTAT
>JRYG01002235.1_pt1 | contig 12858 bp, 11 predicted proteins | sample 235341 | NCBI WGS metagenome assembly JRYG01 (sample SAMN03074218, study PRJNA261478) | activated sludge metagenome | biome: Wastewater Treatment Plant; feature: Wastewater; material: Activated sludge; isolation source: activated biomass of a wastewater treatment plant treating hydrocarbon... ... | reverse complement strand
AAACAACCGATAGTTGAGCTCGAACAACTCGCGGCGAGTGAGCAGGACCCCGGGGTTGGCTGGGATCCGTACTTCATTGGCTTGTACAACGAATGGATCTCAGAAGGACGAGTTCCCCACATTGAATCGATGGGCTTGATCTCAGCACGTCAGATCCTGACCCGAGGCACCATTCGAGGCGTCATCGAGACGTCGCGAAATACAGCCCTGGAGTTCGCGCTAGACCTTCACGAAAGCGCTCCGAGCGCTGGCGAGGCAGGTGGCCCCACGATTCAGGATCCACCAGTCGCGAGCACCGTTTACAACGTCACCAACAACATTTTCGGGGACGGAGCCTCGGTGGCGCACGGATCTGGGACCAGTCAGAACAGCGCCGTGGCAAAGGGAGATCTAGAGGGACTACTGCGACTCGTGCGGGAAGCAGGACTGGTAGATCCTGAGGCTCAGGCTGAACTGGCTGCGGCCGTGACTGCGGATGTGAATCGAGAGGATCGCATTGAACGGTTCCTAGGACGAGTGCGCCAGGGCTCGTTTATGGTGGGAGCCGGTGTGGCATCGGATTTGCTGGCGACCCAAATCGGTGCGTTAATCACGGAATACCTCGGCTAGGCAGGGACCCTGTCGCATATCGGTTTGGTGAAAATCGACGCGGATGAGGTCGCTCGACTCAGAGTTCCGCTTGAGAACAGGTTGCTTGACCCAGAGTCTCAGCGAACTCGCTGGATTTCACCCCACTAAGAAGCGAGAGGGGATAGGGGTAGGTCTGCTGAGACCAACTTTTCCCAAGTCCAGAAACCGATCATCGTCGTCATCATCATCATCTTCTTCTCCTTCTTCGTCCATCTGCCAGCCTGCAACTGCTCCCACCCAAGGGTTCACGCACTTCTTCATCATGCCGACGACAGCGAATATTCACTCCCTCGCTTTGCCGATCCGGGATCGCCCTAAGGGGGACCACTTGTAGAGCCACTGGGATTCCTTCCCCCTACCATCCGTAGACCATCGCTGCTGGACGGCAGCCTCTTGGTCTCCGCTCAGGTCTAAAGAAGTATAAAAGGTATAAAGAGGTATAAAGGGCCTGCTAGACTCCTATTTGTGAAGCCCAAGAACCCCTTCAAGCCTACGTTCGGCGCTGTTCCACCCATCCTCGCCGGGCGCGACCCACTGATTGACGAGTTCGTCGATGCAATCTACGACGGCCCTGGCGCTCCGGGTCGGGCCACACTTTACACCGGAGCCCGAGGGTCAGGCAAGACCACGCTCCTCAACGAGGTCGAGGACAGGGCCCGTCAGGAAGGGTGGCTTGTAGTGAGCGAGACCGCTGATCCAGGATTGCTGGACCGGCTTACCCAGACCCGCCTTCCAGCGTTGCTCTCGCAGTTTGATCCCGATGCGGTCAAACGGGTAGTCAGCGGGCTCGGGATACCGGTTGTGGGCGGAAACATAACCTGGGAGACATTGCGCTCGTACACAGTAAAAATGGACCTGAGGAGTCAGATCAGCTCGTTGACCGAGCTCCTATCCGAAAACGAGACAGGCCTACTCCTCACTCTCGACGAAGTTCACAAACACCAGATCGACGACCTTCGAGCAATCGCAGTGGCCATTCAGCATGCATTCCGAGAAGACCGTGAGGTGGCATTCGTGGCGGCTGGTCTTGAAAGCTCTGTTAGTGAGCTCCTAAAGGGACAGGTGCTCACCTTTTTGCGACGAGCCGACAANNTGGTTATCCCTTCATGATCCAGCTAGTCTGCTACCACTGCTGGCAGAAATCCGGGCGCAACCAAGATCCGATCACAGTGCAACACGTAAGCGAAGGTCTAGTGAGGGCAAATCGAAAGCTCGGCTCGCTGGTACACGAACCTTCCTTGAATGAGGCATCCTCGACCGACAAGTCATTCCTGCTTGCCATGTCAAGAGACGATGGACCTTCAAGGATGTCCGACATCTCGTCACGGCTTGGTGTAACGAAGGAGTACGCGGGCATGTATCGGAACCGGCTCATCAGCGCCGAACTTATCGAATCCACCGGGCACGGATACGTCGATTTCACGCTTCCATACCTGCGTGAGTACCTCCGCGACCACGCAGCCTCTTTGGTTTCCGCTTAGCCGCCACGATGCGAGTGCAACCGGACTGGCCCATTTCAGACCAATCCATCTGATCAGGCCCCTCATGGCCGCCCGTACAGTTTAGGGTGGTGCAGCCGTACAAACCGGCATAATCGACCCCGTAGCCATCGCATGAAGAGCGGGCTACCGACTTCTTAGAACAGTCCCACTACTTCAGCTGCCGGGAGTCAGCCGAGGCCGGGGAAACCCTCGTCCGGGGTGCTCGCTTCGGCGTAGAGGCGCTTCGGGATTCGACCCGCTTCCCGGGCCGCCCTCCCCGCCTCCACAGCGTGCTTCATCGCGGTCGCCATCAGGTCCGGATCACCCGCCCGGGATACCGCGGAGGCGAGCAGGACGGCGTCGCAGCCGAGTTCCATCGCGAGAGTCGCATCGGATGCGGTGCCGATCCCGGCATCGAGGATCACCGGGACCGAAGCATTCTCGACGATGATCGAGATGTTGTACGGATTGCGGATCCCGGCGCCTGACCCGATCGGCCCGCCGAGCGGCATCACCGCCGCACAGCCTGCAGCCTCAAGCCGGCTGGCCAGGATCGGGTCATCATTCGTGTACGGAAGGACCGTGAACCCGTCCCCGACCAACTCCTCGGCAGCCCGCAGGAGCTCCGGTGCGTCCGGCAGCAGGGAGCGGTCGTCACCGATCACTTCGAGCTTCACCCAGTCGGTTCCGAACGCCTCCCGGGCCAGTTTCGCCGTCCGGACAGCGTCCCTCGCCGTGTAACAGCCGGCTGTGTTGGGCAGGATGAACAGCCCGAGCTTCTCGATCACGTCCATCACCGACCCCTGGGCATCCGGATCGAGCCGACGCAGGGCGACGGTGATGATCTCCGTCCCGGAAAGGGCGAGAGCGCTCTCCATCGCCTCCAGCGATCTGAAACCGCCACTGCCGGCGATCAGGCGCGACCGCCAGGTGCGGCCCCCGAGCTCCCACTCGCCGGAACCGCCCTGGATCGCGGCGACCACCTCGATCTCGGCGTCGGGACCTGGGACCGTGCTCGACCAGGCAGACCTCGGCACCACCTCACCGTTGAGCGCGACCGCAACCCCGCGACGGTCCGGCGGGATCCGGTCCCCGGCGACCAGGCCGATCACATCCTCGACCGTCGTCCCTTCCGCCACTTCCCTCGCTTCGCCGTTCAGTTCGATTTTCATTTGCGGGCCCCCTGGTGAGTGAACCTTGCCGGTGAGGCGGGAGCGATCACCTCTGCTTGCTCTCCCTGAACGAGACTGGCGACCGATCGGGCGGTGACCGGGGCGAGGAGGATTCCGTTGCGGTAGTGGCCGGTCGCGAGGATCAGGCCGTTGATCGATGTCCGGCCGATCACCGGCAGGTTGTCGGGGGTTCCGGGGCGCAGGCCGGCGACAGCCCCGAGGAACTCCATTTCGGCCACGTCGGGAAGCAGCCGGTAGGCCTCACGGAGCAGCTCGTGGACGCCGCCACCGGTGACCCGCCGGTCGAAGCCCATTTCCTCTACGGTCGCACCGAGAATCAGCCTTCCGTCGGGGCGGGGGGCGATGTATACGCGCTCCGATCCGAGAATCCGCTCGCAGGCCGGTGGATTCGTTTCGCCCTTGAGCTCGACCACCTGGCCCTTGACCGGCCGGACCGGCGGGCGAACCTCCTCCGGAAGCCACTGCGCAACCCCGGCCTCCGCCCCGGGCGCGGCGATCACGAGTGGTGAAGTGAAGCCTTCCGAACCCGTTCGCACGCCACTGACCGAACCCGCCGGCCCCAGCTCCAGAGAAGTGACGTCGCTAGTCAGGATCCGTACGCCACGCTCGGCCAGACCGCGCTTCAGGGCGGCAACCATTGCCCGCGGGTCGACCACCGCGTCTTCCTCGACCAGGATTGCCCCGGCGAGGGAAGGGCTGACACCGGGCTCGAGGTCGCGGGCCGCCATCGGGCCCAGCCACTTCGACTCCAGACCGTGGCTCTGCTGGAGCTCCATGATCCGCCTGAGCTCGCCGGCCTCGTCACGGTCCAGCGCGACATGCAGGGCGCCGGTGTGCCGGTACCCCGTGTCCATGCCGGTCTCGCTCTCGACCGAAGCGATGAAGTCCGGATAAAGCTCGCGGGAACGGAGGTTCATCGCGAGCAGCTCAGGCTCCCCGAAATCCAGCTCCCCGATCGGGGCGAGCATGCCGGCCGCGACGGCGGTCGCCCCGCAGCCCGGCCTTTCCCGTTCGATCACGGTCACACCGAGACCGAGGCCGGACAGCTCCCAGGCGGTGGCCAGCCCGATCAGGCCTGCTCCGACCACGATCGCATCTGGGTTCTTGTCAGTTCTGGCTGCGTTCATCCGGACCCTGGGGAGCCGGCTGCCCATCCCTAACGCCGGAATTACCCGGATCAGGTTCAGGCGGTCGGCGGCTTCGGCGCCGCCCTCTCAGCCCGGCCAACGGGCTCCCGCAGGTATTCCTGATCTTACCTGCCTCTATCCTCACGCCATGAGCTTTGAACCGAGCGAGGGTGCAGGCGGTCTGCGGCGTGAGCGTCTGCGGACCGCGCGGCTCTACTTCGTCTGCGAAGCGCGGCCGAACGGCGAAGACCCGGAAGGACTGCTCCGCGCGGCCCTCGACGGGGGCGTGGACATCGTGCAGCTGCGGGACAAGGAGGCCGACAACCGCGTGATCGAGCGATCGGCCGACACCTTCCGCCGGATCTGCGACACCTACGGCGTGCCGTTCATCCTCAACGACGACCCCGAACTGGCGATGTCGGTGAGGGCCGACGGCGTTCACATCGGCCAGGACGACATTTCTGTCGCCGAGGCCCGCGAGATCATCGGACCCAACCATCTGCTCGGCCTGTCAACACATTCCGGGGATCAGATCAGGGCGGCCCACGGAACCGTGCGCGAGGGCGTTCCGATCGATCACATCAGCGTCGGGCCGATCCACGAGACGCCGACCAAGGCCGGCCGCCCCGCGGTCGGGCTCGAGCTGATCCGCCATGCGGCAGCGACATCAACCATTCCCTTCTTCGCGATCGGCGGCATTGACCCCGACAACGTGCTCGAAGTGCTGCAGGCAGGGGCCCGTCGCCTCTGCGTGGTCCGGGCGATCCGTGACGCTGCCAATCCCACCGCAGTGGCAGAGAGCCTGAGACGCGCCTTCGCCGCGGTCGGCAGCGAGGTGGCACCCGGTGGCTGACCAGGATCCCGGACCGCCCGCCCGCCGCAAGCAACGCGGAAAGCGCCCCGCGGCCCCGGAGGAAAGCCGGAACGGGTCGGCCCCGAAGTCAGGGGCCGACGCGATGAAGGCGGGCTACGCCAAGGCCGAAATCAAGAATCAGGCAGCCCGCGAGGCCCTGGTGCCTCTCGCCGAGGGAGAGCGGCCGAAGGCCGTCACGGTGGGGGCGATCTGTTCGGGCGTAGTGGCTGCCGTCCTCTGGGGTTCGACCCTCTACGCACTCGCCACCGGCGCGGAAGCGGGTGGCCGCGAGGTGAACGTGTTCCAGTGGGGCCTTTTTGCCCTGGTCATCTCGGTCATGGCCTGGGGAATGTGGAAGGCCCGCTACTGGGCAGTACTCGGATTCCAGATGCTTCTGGTGATCCTGATCATGGCCGGAGTCCTGGGAATGGTCACGGCACCAACCCTGCTGCAGATCCTCGGCACCCTGATCCTGGTCGTCGCGCTCTCGGTCCTTTTCTGGTTCATGGTCAAGGCGATGGCCCGCATCCAGATGCCGGAGCGGCCCGGTCGCGACTGATCGCGGTTACTCGCTTCAGAGCACGGGATCATCCTCCGGGCCGCTCGCTCCCGGTCCGATAACCTCGCCTCACCATGGCTGATGAATCCTTCGACGTAATCGTTATCGGTGCCGGGCCCGGCGGGTATGTGGCCGCGATCCGCGCCGCCCAGCTCGGCAAGTCCACCGCGGTGGTGGAATCGGACAAGGCGGGCGGACGCTGCCTGAACTACGCCTGCATTCCGGCCAAGACGATGCTCCACACCGCCGAGGTCTTCGACGAGGCGAAGAACTCCGCCGAGATCGGCGTGAAGGTGCAGGGCGCCGAGCTCGACTGGGAGGCCCTGGGGCAGCGTCGGACAGACGTTTCCGCCAGCCTCTCGGGTGGTGTCAAGGGACTGTTTGACAAGAACAAGATCACCTTCATCGAGGGCGAAGGCTCACTCACCGCCGAGGGCGACGTAAAGGTTGGCGAGACCACCTACGGCGCCGGCAAGGTGATCCTCGCGACCGGTTCAGTCGCCCAGGCGATCCCCGGGGTGGAGTTCTCCGACCGGGTGCTCGACACCTGGGGAGCCTGGTCGCTCGCCGGACAGCCGAAGAAGATCGCCGTGGTAGGAGCAGGGGCTTCCGGCTCCGAGATCGCCTCGGCCTACATCCGCTTCGGAACCGAAGTGATCCTGGTCGAGATGCTGGACCAGATCCTTCCCGCCGAGGACAAGGACGTGGTCCGGGTGGTCGAGCGGACCTTCAAGAAGCAGGGCATCGAGATCTCGACCGGCACGCCGGTCGAGAACGTCGAGGACACCGGTTCTTCGGTCAGGTTCACCTACGGTGAGAACTCGGCCGAGGTCGACTACCTGGTCATCGCCGGGGGCCGCCGACCCGACGTCGACGCCCTGGGCCTCGAGGCCGCAGGCGTGAAGCTGGACGAGAACGGACGCGTCGCGGTCGACGGGTACCAGAAGACCTCAAACGAGAAGATCTATGCGATCGGGGATCTCTGCCGGGGCGCCGCTCTCGCCCACAAGGCGATGGAGGAAGGCGTCGTCGCCGCCGAGGCCGCGGCTGGCCAGGACACCCACCCGGTCGATCTCGACCTGGTCCCGGGAGCCACTTTCTGCCACCCGCAGGTCGCGAGCGTCGGCCTGACCGAAGCGCAGGCCAAGGAGAAGGGCCTCGACGTGAAGACCGGCAAGCTGAAGCTGGGCGGTGTCGGGGCCGGCACCGTTTACGACGACCGGGACGGCATGGTCAAGCTCGTGGTCGACAAGGAGTACGGCGAGATCGTCGGTGCCCACATCGTCGGCAATCGGGCCTGCGACATGATCGCCGAACTGGTCGCCGTCATGGCACTCGAGGGCGGCATCCAGGAACTCCAGCGGATCATTCATCCCCACCCGACAATCTCCGAGGCAGTGCTCGACGCGGCCCGGGCGGTCGACAAGTGGGCCACCCACGCCTGAGCGGCCGGACCCGCGACCCGGGTAGCCGAGCCTGAGGTAACCCGGACCGGGACGACCGGCCAGCGGCCTGGTCATCCCGGTCCCGGCTGGTCCGACTAGGCGCGCACCTTGTAGATGCTGCCGGTGAGGTCACCCACGTACAGGTAGCCCTTGTGGGCGGTCACCGAAAGCACCGGTGCGACGAAGCCGGTCAGGAAGGGCTTGCGGGCGCTTCCGTCGGTCTTCATCGTCATCACCTGCGGCCCGGCCTTTGCGGTGCCGCTGAACAGCGCCACGAACATCTTCGAGCCACTGGCCGTGATCCCCATCGGGGACTGCTGGTTCAGTGAGTTCTTCGGTCCGGGCTGGGCCGCGAGCTGGACCAGCGGTTCATCGAAACCGTCACAGGCCGACTCGAGCAGCCAGTTGCATTCCGGGAAGCCGAAGTCGGTACCGGCGGCCGCCTTGACGATCAGGTCCGGCGCACCGTTGTTGAGCGGCAGGTCCTGGCCGAGGACGGAAACGAACGGGTCCGGGTCCCCGGGAGCGAAGGCGAGCATCCAGGGCTGGCGCAGCCCGGTGGAGACGACCTTCACGTTGCGGCCGGCGAGGCCCATCGAGACAACCGAGTTTCCGTAGGGCGAGGGGTCGGCGGTGTTGTCGTACTTCTGGTTCAGGGAAACGCCCGCGTAAAGCCTTCCGTTGGGGCCGATCGCCAGTCCGCTGAATCCCGTGAACTTGCGGGAGCCCTCGAAGATCACCTTGCTGGCCCTGAAGCGGCGGCCGTCAAAACGTGCGTAGGCGATTACCTTGCGGCCGGAACTGACGTAGAGCCGGCCTTCCCTCGAGGCGACTCCAAAGGCCGACTTGGGCGTACCGGGCACCTTGACCGCCTTGCGCGATCCAGGACGGACCACGAAGACCCCGCCCTTGAACGGACCCTCCGCGGCACCGGAGATGAAGGCGTTGCGACCTGAGAAAGCGATCTGCGTGGGGATGCCCACCCCGGTCGCAAAGCGCTTGACCTTGGCGCCACTGGTCGCCTTTGGAAGCGGCGGCGGACCGGCCGCCTGGGCGAGGGAGGGTGTGGCGAAGCCGAGCATGAGGAGACCGGCGATAACTGCGTTTCGGATCTGTTTCTTCATTTGTTCCTTTGTTGGTTGGGGAGAAAGTGGCGCCGCCAACCCCAGGGAGAAGGGCGGGCGGCGCCGGGAGGGAGCGGGAGGGATCAGGCCGGGGCGTTCAGGCTCCGACCTTGAACCTGAGCCTGGCCCTGCCGACGTTTCCGGCGGCATCTTTGAGGCTCGCGGTCGCGGTCAACCTGATTGGCCGGGGACGGAGGCTCCGCTGACTCATGCTGTCCAGTCGCTTGCGGACCCGCGCGGTCGGCTTCAGCTTCAGCCTGGCGACACCTGCCTCGGCCAGGTAAACCCGGCCGGCGAACCTGACACCGCGCTTGCCCCTGACAAGAACCTTGCCGGAGCAGGCCTCATCGCAGCGAACCCTGAGGCGAAGTGCCTTGCCGGCACGTCGCAGGTTCTGCTTCGGGGCGATCAGCTTGATCACCGGCGCCGTTCTGTCGGCGGTCCCGGGGTCGGGGTCAGGGTCCGGCGTGGGGTTCGGGTCCGGATCGACCGGCTTTCTGACCGTGACCGCCCGGGTGAGGGTCGTCGCGTTGCCGGCCTGGTCGGTGATCACGACCTTGAAGCTGTGGAAGCCGGCTCCGAGGGTGCTGGAGGCGCTGCCATCGCATTCGGTGGTCTCACCCTCATCCCAGGAGCAGGCCATGGTCGTGGGCAGGCCATCGGTCGCTGACCAGCTGTAATCGACCTGGCCGGGATCGATCTCGGCGCCATCGGCCGGGCCGGACGTGAAGGCGGCCTCGGGGGCAGTGCGATCGACGACGAACGGGTGAACGGCCCGGGTCACATTCCCGACCATGTCCCGCGCTTCGTAGACGAGTTCCCAGTCACCCTCGGTCGGTACCTCCTCCGAGTAGGGCTCCCAGTCGCCACAGCTCTCCAGCTCGTCGTTCTCGCCGACCCGCTGGATCGCGCATTCGACTCCCCACACGTCGTCACCCAGTTCGTCAAAGGTGAACACCGCCGTGTTGTCGTTGGTGGCAGTCAGCGGTGATTCCAGGCTGACTTCAGGGGCGGTGTGGTCAACCGGAATCGCGTGGCTGTTGCTCTCACCCATGTTCCGGTTGGCGTCGTAGGCGCGAACCTTCAGGACGGCTTCGCCTTCCGGGATCTGGGTGGTGTCAAGCTCCGCGCTGCCGAAGTTTCCTGTTTGGGTCAGCAGCACCTCGTCGTTGATCAGAAACTCGACCTTGGTGACGGCCTCGTTGTCTGAAGTCTGTACGTCGACGTGGAGACTGTCCCCGGCTGCGGTCGAGTACCCGGAGATGAAAACGGACGGAGCGGCCACGTCGAAGAAGTAGGCGAAGACTGTCCTCGTGCCCGACGACGGGAATGCGACCCGGCAGTCGTTCATCGAAGGCAACGAATCACAGCCACTCCAGCTCGTGATTCCCCAGCCGGACTTCGTGGCGTGCGGGAAGAGCGAGAGTGTCGGGGCCGGGCCGCTGTCATCCCAGGTCTTTGTCTCGGTGCAGTCGGTATGACCGCTGCCGCAATCGATCCCGGGGGCGATCAGCATCCCCTGGCCGTATGCGATGACCTTGATTTCACCCTGGACGGTTGCTGCCTGGGCGGCTTCTGCCGCGAACATGAAGGCCATCAGGGCCGCTGCGGTTATCAGGAACTTCTTCATTGCTTGCTCCTACCTGGTGAGGTTCGTTGGAAAGGGGTGACTCGAATGCGGCAGCAGCTTCCCCGGAGCGGGTTTCAGCGGCCTTGCGGAAACTTTGCGGGGACCGCAAGGTTCGGACTCTGTGTCCGCGATTTTCAGGTAGAAAGCCGAAAATGGCCGAGGCAGGCGCCCCGCTATGGTCTTTGTATGGCCTCTGTTCCTGACCGTCAGACTTGTCTCGAACTGCTCGGCCGGATGAGCCTGATCCGGCGCTTCGAGGAGGAAGCGGGACGCCAGTACCAGCGGGCCAAGGCAGGTGGCTTCCTCCACCTGGCGATCGGGGAAGAAGCGACGATCGTCGGCACCACCTCGGTGATGCGCGAGGACGACTACCTGATCGGCACTTACCGCACCCACGGCCACGCCCTGGCCAGGGGAACCTCGGCCGACGCGGTGATGGCCGAGCTCTTCGGTCGCGAGACTGGAACCAGCGGGGGCCGCGGAGGATCGATGCACATCTTCGATGCCGACCGCCGGTTCATGGGCGGTTACGGGATCGTGGGAGGCAACCTGCCCCTCGCGGCCGGCCTGGCCCTCGCCTCCCGGTACCGGGAGGAGGACTGCGTGACCGTCTGCATGTTCGGGGACGGCGCCTCGAACACGGGGAACTTCGGGGAGACGATGAACCTTGCGGCGCTCTGGGAGTTACCGGTTGTCTTCCTGGTCGAGAACAACCTGTACGGGATGGGAACCTCGATCGAACGACACTCGGCCGTCACCGATCTTTCCCGCAAAGCCGAGGGCTACGGGATCGAGGGAGAGCGGATCGACGGCATGGACGTGCTCGAGGTCCGCGACCGGGTCTCCTTCCACCTGGAGCAGGTCCGCGAGAAGGGGCGGCCCAGCCTGGTCGAAGCCTTCACCTACCGTTATCGCGGGCACTCAGCGGCCGATCCCGAGGTTTACCGCGAGAAATCCGAGGTCGAGGAGTGGCGGCTCAAGGATCCGATTGAGAGCTTCATCCGGCTCTGCCTGGAGAAGGGCGTGCTGAACGAGGAGGACGTGGAGGGTGTCCGCCGCGAAGCCGACCAGACCGTCGAAGCGGCGGTCAGGTTCGCGGACGAGTCACCGGAACCTCCGCTCGACTCGCTCTACGAGGAGCTCTACATCGTCTCGGAGACGATGGGCTGGTACTCGGTCGACGAGCGCTCACCCGAGCCCCATCGGGGCGAGCTCGGCGAGGACGCCCCGGAGGTAGCCAGGAATCTGGCCGAATCCGGGGCCGCCTACGCGGAGGAGGCCAGGGAACGGCAGTCCCGGGAGGGAGTGCGCGAATGACCGAAATGCGCATGCGCGAGGCTCTCCGGGATGCGATGGCGGAGGAGATGCGCCGTGATTCCGATGTGTTCGTGATGGGCGAGGACGTCGGGGTCTTTCAGGGGGCCTTCAAGGTGACCGAAGGCCTGCTCGACGAGTTCGGCGAGAAGCGGGTCCGGGACACCCCGATCTCGGAGAACACGATCGTCGGGGTGGGCGTGGGCGCGGCAATGGCCGGCCTGCGGCCGGTGGTCGAGTTGATGACCGTGAACTTCTCGCTGCTCGCCCTCGACCAGATCGTCAACCACGCCGCCGCTATCCCCTACATGTTCAATGGCAACACGCGGGTGCCGATGGTGATCCGGATGCCTGGAGGGGGCGGCCACCAACTGGGCCCCACCCATTCCCACTCATTCGAAGCGCTCTACCTTCAGATTCCCGGCCTGCTGGTCGCCTGCCCTTCGACCCCGGCCGACGCGAAGGCCCTGCTCAAGGCGGCGATCCGGGACGAAAATCCGGTCATCTTCATCGAGCACGAAAGCCTCTACGGGATCAAGGGAGAGGTCCCCGACGGGGATGACGTGATCCAGCGCTTCGGCGAGGCAGCGATCCGTCGCGAAGGTTCGGACGTGACGATCGTCGGCATCCTCAAGATGGCGCATGTGGCCGAGAAGGCCGCCGACGAACTCGAGCAGAAGCACGGTGTCTCGGCCGAGGTGATCGACCCCCGCACCCTGAGGCCGCTCGATCTCGACACGATCCTCGATTCGGTCAGGAAGACGAACCGGGCGGTGATCGTGGAGGAGGGCTGGCCCCACGGAGGGGTCGGGGCGAACCTCTCTGCTCTGATCACCGAGCAGGCATTCGACTACCTGGACGCACCGGTCCAGAGGGTCACCGGAGCGGACGTTCCGATGCCTTACTCACGCCGGATGGAGCAGGCGGCGATTCCCCACGAGGAACACGTGATCGAAGCGGCACTGGCCACCACCGAGGGAGCGATCCCGCGCCGGGAGGAAAGCTGATGGGCGACATTGTCATGCCCCGGCTGACCGACTCGATGGAGGAGGGAGTGGTCCTCGCCTGGCTGAAAGCGGATGGCGACGAGATCGCGGTCGGCGACGAACTGGTCGAGATCGAAACCGACAAGGCCTCGATGGTCTACGAGTCCGATCTCGCCGGCACCCTGCAGATCCTGGTGGCCGAAGGGGAAACACGACCGATCGGAGAGCCGATCGCAACGGTCGGCGCGGCCGGCGAGAGCAGCGAGAGCGGTTCGACTGCTTCCGGGACACCATCCGCGGAAGACCGGCCATCGGAGGCTCCACTGCCCCGGAGTCCACGACCGGCTGACGGGAAACAGGGTGACCGTCACCGGATCAAGGCTTCGCCCCTGGCCCGGAGGGTCGCAGAGGAGAAGGGGGTGGACCTTACGTCGCTTTCGGGCTCGGGACCCGGCGGGCGGATCATCAAGGCAGACGTGGAGGCGGGCGCGGGGGTATCCCCCAAAACTTCTGACG
>JRYG01002090.1_pt1 | contig 12899 bp, 13 predicted proteins | sample 235341 | NCBI WGS metagenome assembly JRYG01 (sample SAMN03074218, study PRJNA261478) | activated sludge metagenome | biome: Wastewater Treatment Plant; feature: Wastewater; material: Activated sludge; isolation source: activated biomass of a wastewater treatment plant treating hydrocarbon... ... | reverse complement strand
CGACGCAGAGGATGGGCTCGAGTCCGGCTCCGATTGCCTTGGGAACCTTGCGGGCGAGGGCCTCGTCGGTCTCACCGAAGAACTGGCGTCGTTCCGAATGTCCGAGGATCGTGCCGTCGACACCCGCGTCGAGCAGCATCGGGGCGGACACCTCTCCGGTGAATGCGCCCGAGTCCTCATAGAACATGTTCTGGGCAGCCACCTTCACCGGGGTGCCGGCGCAGCGCTCGGCCACGCGCTGGAGGGCCAGCCAGGGTGGGCAGAGGACGACTTCCGCCCCGTCGGCCGACTGGATCGGCAGGAAGGTGTCGAGGAACTCGTCCGCTTCGGTGGCGGTCTTGTTCATCTTCCAGTTCGCGGCTACGTAGGGTCGGCGGCTCATCTTCCTGCTCTTTCAGGTGGTCAGTGGTTTGCTTCCAAAACTAGCGGGGGAACGGATCATCGATCGTTCAGTGCCGCGACGCCGGGCAGTGTCTTCCCTTCGAGCAGCTCGAGGGAGGCGCCGCCCCCGGTCGAGACCCAGTCCACGTCGCCGGTCAGTTCGAACTTGACCAGGGCGGCGACCGAATCACCACCACCCACGACCGTAAAACCGGGGGCCGCGGCGACGGCTTCGGCGACGGTCCGGGTGCCTCCCGCGAAGGGGTCAAGCTCGAACGCGCCCATCGGCCCGTTCCAGAGAACGGTTCCGGCAGTGGAGATGCGGCTTGCGTAGTCCGATGCGGACTGCGGCCCGATGTCGAGTCCCATCCAGCCATCCGGGACGTCCGTGCCCGCCAGCGCTTCGGTTTCAGTGTCGGCGGAGAACTCGCGGCCGAGGGTGAGGTCGGTCGGCAGAACCAGCTCGCAGCGGCCTGCCGCCGCCTTGCGAAGCGCATCCTCGGCGAGGGGGATGTCTTCGTCCTGGCAGAGCGAGTTCCCGATCGTGTGACCCTGGGCCTTGAAGAACGGGAAGCACATCGCGCCCCCGATCAGAATCTGGTCGGCAATCTCGAGGAACCGGTCGATCACGCCGACCTTGTCGGAAACCTTCGATCCGCCGAGCACCACGACGAGCGGCCGCTCCGGATCAGCCGCCACTGAAGTCAGGTTCTCGACTTCCTTCTCGAGCAGCAAACCGGCGTAGGCCGGAAGGTGACCGGCCACGCCGGCAGTGCTGGCGTGGGCGCGGTGGGCGGCCCCGAAGGCGTCGTCCACGTAAATGTCCGCGAGTCCGGCGAGACGGGAGGCAAGCTCCGGATCGTTGTCGGTCTCACCCGCTTCGTATCGGGTGTTCTCGAGCAGGAGGATCCCGCCTGGCTCAAGCCGGTCGGCCTTCGCCCGGGAGTCCTCTCCCCCGACGTCCGAGGCCATGACCACGGCCTTTCCGGTCAGCTCGGAGAGCCGCCGCGCGGCCGGGGCCAGCGAAAGCTCCGGAACGACCTGGCCCTTGGGGCGACCGAGGTGCGAGCAGAGAATGACCTTCGCACCGGCTCCTGTCAGGTACTCGATGGTCGGCAGCGCAGCCCTGATCCGGGTGTCATCGGTGACCTCCTGCCCGTCGAGGGGCACGTTGAAGTCAACCCGGACCAGAACCCGCTTGCCGTCGACTTCGGCGTCGCGGACCGACGCCTTGTCGAAAGCCATTTCCGCTTCCTCTTGTTCCGGGTCCTAAAGGACCTTGCCCAGCAGCTCGACGCAGCGGTTCGAATATCCCCACTCGTTGTCGTACCAGGAGACCGCCTTGACCAGGGTGCCGTCACCTATCACCTGGGTGCAGTCGGCGTCGAAGATCGACGAGTGCGGGTCAGTGACGATGTCGGTCGAGACGATCGGGTCCTCGGTGTAGGCGAGGATGCCCTTCAGCGGCCCTTCGGCGGCCGCCTTGACCGCGGCGTTGATCTCCTCGACCGAGGTGGCGCGTGAAGGTGTGAAGGTGAGGTCGACCACCGAGCCGGTGATCACCGGAGCGCGAACGGCGAAACCGTTGAGCTTGCCGGCAAGCTCCGGCAGGACCAGGCCGACAGCCTTGGCAGCGCCGGTGGTGGTCGGGATCAGGTTGACCGCGGCAGCACGGGCGCGACGGAGGTCCTTGTGGGGCATGTCCTGGAGGCGCTGATCCGAGGTGTAGGCGTGGATCGTGGTCATCAGGCCCTGCTCGATGCCGACCGCGTCGTTGATCGCCTTGGCGAAGGGAGCCAGACAGTTGGTGGTGCAGGACGCGTTCGAGATGATGTTGTGGTTCGCCGGGTCGTAATCATCGAAGTTGACGCCGAGGGCGACCGTCACGTCCGGATCAGTTGCGGGGGCGGAGATAATGACCTTCTTCGCGCCGGCCGCGAGGTGCTTGGCGGCGTCGTCGCGCTTGGTGAAGAAACCGGTCGACTCGAGCACAACGTCGACTCCAAGGTCACTCCAGGGGAGGTCGGCCGGGTCACGCTCGGCGAGGACCTTGATCTCCTTGCCATCGACGGTGATCGAGCCTTCGCCGGCTTCGACTTCGACGTCGAAACGACCGAGGATCGAGTCGTACTTGAGCAGGTGCGCGAGAGTCTCGGTGTCGACCAGGTCGTTGATCGCGACGATGTCCAGGTCGGCGCCCGCATCGTGGGCTGCCCTGAACACGTTTCGACCGATCCGGCCAAATCCGTTGATTGCCACCTTCACGCTCATTCGCTACCGCCTCCTGGGAAAACTGGGTTTGGAAAAACTGCGATTACAAGTCAATTCTACGGCCCTCCCCCCGCCTGTGCCGCCACCCTTCAATGGAGTCTCTCCATGGGCGCTGCGAGGTCCGGGTGGGCCTCACCGGGAAGCGGCAACACCTCGGACGGCATTCAGCCGCCCTCCTCCTGAGTATCCCGGCAGTCCCTGCCCGACTACAGGGCCAATCCGCCCTCCTCCTGCCACGACAAAGGCGCCAAATTCGATACCTGCCTCGTGGCAGCTCCCCTTGTAGCCCGATCATCCATACGTGGATGTCTTGATCGGGCGGGTGGTGGTCCCTGGCGCCGCCCGGGGCTAGTCCTGGGAGACCGTTATCTCGATGTCGTGGCCGTCCGGGTCCCTGAGGAAGGCGGAGTAGGAGCCGGATCCGTGGGCGCTGGTCTCGCCCGGCTGGGCAACGTTGGACCCGCCGGAGCTGGTGCCACCCTCCCAGGCTGCCTTGACTGCCGCGATGCCGGGGGCACCGAGGCTGACCATGGTGCCTTCAGCACGCACGCCAGTACGATCCGTGAGGAAAAGAATCGGCCTCGAGATTCCGTAGCCGATCGCGTCGGTCCCGTTGACATGCCGGCGCCAGCCAAGGGGCGAGAGCAGCGCATCGTAGAACGATGCCGAGCGCGGCAGGTCGGAAACTTCAATGACTACGTGGTGAATCACTCACGGGAGGCTAATGGAGATGCAACAGGTCAGGGTTCTGCTCGTTCTGCTATCCGGCAAATCCGGGAGCTGAACCTCTCCTCAGGAGCGCGGCGTCCAGCGGAAGAACCGGAGGGCGATCAGGAAGCCGGCCAGCCCCCAGATTGCCACCACACCCAGTTCGCCCCATTCGAAGCCGGCGCCTGTCGTGTTGGGGCTGTAGGCGGTGAAGAAGGCCTGGAAGAAGTCGCGGACCGGGAAGTGATTCGCGAACGAAAGCACGCCATCCGGGATCTCGTTCTCGGGGATGAAGATCCCGGAAAGGAAGTACAGCGGCAGGGTGATCGCGTTGGTGATTGCCGAGGCGGCCTCGCGCGACGGGATGATCACCGTTATCGCCAGCCCGAGGCAGCAGAACGATGCGGCGCCGACCACCAGCGTTACTGCGACCGCCGGGAGCCGCTCCCAGGGAATAGGGGCGTCGTAGAGCAACTTGCCGATCAGGGTTACGACCACCAGCATGATCGCCGAGATCACGACTGCGTTGCCGACCCTTCCGGCGATGAAGACCCAGGGTGGAAGCGGCGTGCCGCGACCGCGCTTGAGCAGGCCCTCCTCCCGCGCGATGGTCACGTTCATGGCGAGGTTGACCATGGTTGCCGAGATCACCGCGAGCGTCACGATCGCCGGGATGTAATAGGTCGTGACCTTGACGCCGCCGAGCTCGTCGATCGTGTCGTTGCCGAAGATCGTCGCGAAGATGAGCAGGAAGAGAACCGGTAGCAGCGCAGTAAAGAAGACGGAAGCGGGATTCCTCCAGAAGACCTTCTGGGCGAAGCGGAACTCGTGGAGGGCCAGGGCCACGGGCTTCATGCGTCGGTCAGCTCCAGGTAGACGTCCTCAAGGCTCGGCCGCCTCACTTCGAGCTGTCCGAGCTCCACGTCTGCGCCCAGGGCCCAGCCTGTGAGCCTGTTCAGGTCGCGGGCCGCCTCGTGGGTGCTGACCTTGATCTCGATGCGCCCTCCCTCCCCTTCAGTCTGCGAAAGGGTCTGCCCGATTTCGCCGAGCGCCGCCAGATCGGTTCCGGCCGGCAGGTTGAAAGAGATCGTGGTCGGAAGCCGGCGGCGGTCGCCGAGGTTCTCGGGCGTGTCGAGCGCGACGATGCGGCCGTCGCTGATGACGGCCACACGATCGGCGAGGACCTGGGCCTCCTCCATGTAGTGGGTCGTCAGGAGGACGGTCTTGCCGAGATCCCGCAGACCGGCGACCATCTCCCATGCCTGGCGGCGGGCCGACGGATCGAATCCCGTGGTTGGCTCGTCGAGAAAGAGCAGGTCGGGATCACCGACCAGGGCGATGCCCACGTCAAGCCTTCGCTTCTGTCCGCCGGAGAGCTTGCGTGCCCTGGTGTCCGCCTGGCCTTCGAGACCGACCAGACCGATGACCTCGTCGACGCTGCGCGGCTCCCGGTAGTAGCCGGCGTACTGCTGCAGGGACTCCCTGACGGTCAGGGCCGGTTCAAGCGTGGTGTCCTGAAGGACGATCCCGATCCGTTCGCGCCACGCCGCGGTCGGCTTGGCGGGATCGACCCCGAGCACGCTGACTTCGCCACTGTCGCGGTCCCTGTACCCCTCGAGAATCTCGACGGTAGTGGTCTTGCCGGCGCCGTTTGGGCCGAGCACGGCAAAGATCTCCCGGGGAAGGACCTCGAGGTCGATGCCTCTGACCGCCTCGAGCTCGTCATATGACTTGCGCAGGCCGCGGATGGATATGACCGGCTCTGCCACGGCCAACGATCCTAGATGATCAGGTTCTAGGGGATGTCGCGGTGGGTCACGCGCACAGCCACGTCGTCGCGGGTCGCGAACTCCCGCCAGATCCGCTCAGCCACCGTGACCGACCGGTGCCGGCCGCCCGTGCAGCCGATCGCGATCGTCAGGTGGCTCTTGCCTTCGGCCACATAGGCGGGGATCAGGAACTCGAGCAGGGGCAGCAGCCGGCCATAGAACTCGCCAGCCACTGTTCCGGCCTCGACGTAGTCCCTGACTTCCTCATCGAGGCCGGTAAGTGGCTTCAACTCCTCCACGTAATGCGGGTTGGGCAGGAACCGGACGTCGAGGGTGATGTCGGCATCCCGGGGTGGCCCGTTCTTGAAGCCGAAGGTGAGCAGGTTGACCGCCATCAGGCCGCTGGAACCGGTGTCGATCAGCTCCTCGGTGATCCGCCGTCGCAGGGTCGCCGCGGTCTCGCCCGAAGTATCCATCACGAAATCGGCCCGGGCCCGGAGCGGCGCGAGGATCTCCCGTTCGTAGTCGATTCCCTCGGTGATCCTGCCGGCCGGGGCCGAAGGGTGGCGCCTGCGGGTTTCCTTGTAGCGGTCCGTGATGATCTCGTCGTGGGCCTCGAGAAAGACCAGCTTGGGCTTGATCCCTTCCCCTTCGAGGTCATCCAGGACCTGGTTCAGCTGTTCGAAGTAGCCGCCGCCACGAGCGTCGGAGACGACCGCGGCCCTGGTGACTCCGCTGCCCGGCAGGCGGAAGAGTTCGCCAAGTGACCTGATCATCTGGGGCGGAAGGTTGTCGACGCAGAAGTAGCCCGCGTCCTCGAAGGCGGCGATCGCCTCCGACTTGCCGGCCCCGGAGAGACCGGTGATGACGACCATCTCCACCGGCTCCGCGGCCTTGCGTTTCGCTGCTTCTGGATCTGGCGCCGAGATGCGACTAACCCGTCCTGTTCAGTTGCTCGTGGATCTCACGGGCCACCTTACCGGGCAGCCCGGGCACCGCTTCGATCTCTTCGCGACTCGCCTGGAGCAGCCGGTCGGGCGAGCCGAAGTGCTTGAGCAGGAGACGCTTGCGGGTCGGGCCGACCCCCCGGATGCTGTCGAGCACGGATCCGGTCATCGCCTTGTCACGCCTGCCCCGATGATGGGTTATCGCGAAGCGGTGAGCCTCATCCCGGACCCGCTGCAGTAGCAGGTTGGCCTCGGAGTCGGACTTGAGGTCGAGCGGAGCCGAACTGCCCGGGGTGAAGACCTCTTCTTCGCGCTTGGCGAGGCTGACCACCGTAACCCCGAGCTCGATGAAATCCTCAAGGGCACGTACTCCGGCTGCGAGCTGCCCCTTGCCGCCGTCGATCATGACCACCGACGGGAGCGAGGCGAAGCTCTCGTCGCGGTCCCGGTCATGCGGAGACAGGTCGGCCTGCTGCCGGTATTGCGCGATCCTCCGACCGAGCACCTCCTCCATCGACGCGAAGTCGTCCGGCCCGGAGTGACCTTCTTCTCCGGCCACCCGGAACCTGCGGTAGTCGGATTTCTTGGGTTTTCCTCCCTCGAAGACGACCATCGAAGCCACCGTGTGTTCACCACCCAGGTTGGAGATGTCGAAACCTTCGATCCGGACTGGCAGCTCTTCCATCCCGAGCGCTTCCCCCAGCTGGCTGAGTGCCTCCACCCGCCTCTGCTGACGATGCTCGCTCTGGAGGCGGTCCTGGTCGAGCGCCAGTCTGGCATTCCGTTCGGCGAGCTCTCTCAGGCGTCGGGAATCGCCACGTTCGGCGATGCGCACCTCGGCACCGGCACCGCCCCGGCGGTCGGAGAGGAAAGTCTCGATCTCCGCGGTCTTGCCGCTCATGTATGGACCGAGAACCACACGTTTGGGCACTGCCGGTGAGGCGCCGTAGTACTGCTCGAGGAACTCCGCCGTGACCTCCTCGATCTCGCGTTCGGCCGGGTTCTCGAGGTAGAAGGACTGCCGTTCGGCGAGGATCCCGTCGCGCACCTGGAAGACCTGGGCGTTGGCGTCGGTGCCTTCGACGGCGACGCCGATCAAATCAGCGGTACCGACCTTGGTCCCGGATATCCGCTGGCGTTCGAAGAGCGACTGGATGGACGCAAGGCGGTCTCGAAAGACGGCCGCCGTCTCGAAGTCCTGGTTCTCGGCGGCCTCCTTCATCCGCGTCTCAAGGTCGCGTTCGACCTGATCGTAACGGCCGGAAAGGAAGTCGATCACCCGGTCGATGTTCGCCCGGTAGTCCTCGCGGCTTATGTAGTCGACGCAGGGCGCGCCGCAGCGCTTGATGAAGTAATCGAGACAGGGGCTGCCGGAGCGGCGGCCCGGCTCCGTCCCTTCGCAGGTCCGGTACTGGAAGAGCTTGCCGAGCAGGTCGAGGGTGTCCCGCACCCGGCGCGCAGAGGAGAACGGTCCGAAGTAGGCGCGGCCCGGCCGGTGTCGTTCACGGGTGAAGTACACCCGCGGGTAATCCTCGTCGAGACTGACCGCAACGTACGGATAGGACTTGTCATCCCGCAGCTTGATGTTGAACCTCGGCCGGTACCGCTTGATGAAGCTCTGTTCGGCGATCAGCGCTTCCGACTCGGACCCAGTGACCAGGAACTCGATCCGTTCGATCAGGCGGGTCATCTCGGCGTTGCCCCCGCTGAAGTGGGAGGCGACCCGCTTGCGGATCGAGATCGCCTTGCCCACGTAGATGACTTCGTCGTCGCGGTCCCGGAACAGGTAGACGCCGGGATCATCCGGCAGAGAGCGCCGCTCGGCGACGATCCTTTCTTCCCTCGCATCGGTGCTGTTCGCGGACCTGGCCACTACCGAAGGGTAGAACCCGGCAGGTGTTGGGATACGCTCCCGCCACTTATGGCGGCTGAACAGATCAATCCACCGGAACTGAAAACCATCCAGATCGAGATCGACGGGGAGATCGGCACCCTGACCCTGAACCGTCCCGAGACCTTCAACGCGATGAGTCCGGACCTGATCGCCGACATGGTGGAGGCCTTCGCCTGGCTGGCTGACCAGGCCCCCCTCCGCGGGCTGATCGTCACCGGGGCCGGCAATGCGTTCTGCGCCGGCGGCGACCTCAACTGGTTCCGGGCCGGCATGGAGGACGAGTCGATCGACATCAAGGCTTCGGTCCGCCGTGGCGCCGAGATGCTCCATCAGGCGATCGTCGACATGCAGCGGATTCCCTACCCGGTGATCGCCGCCCTGAACGGCCCCACCGCTGGCGCCGGATTTTCGCTCGCCCTCGCCTGCGACATTCGCATCTGTTCCGAGAAGGCTTTCCTCGCCTGCGCCTACGGCCGGATCGGCGTTTCACCGGACGGCGGCATGACCTACTTCCTGCCCCGGGTCGTCGGACCCTCGAAGGCGATCGAGATCCTGCTCAACGACCCGAACCTCACTCCGGCCGACGCGCTCGATGCCGGCCTCGTCTCCGAGGTCGTGGCCCCGGAGGCTCTGCTTGACCGGGCCCGGGAGAAGGCCGCGAAGCTGGCCACCAAGTCGCCTTACTACCAGAAGATGGCCAAGCATCTGGTCCACCAGAGCCTCGACAACAGCCTCACCGAGCAGCTTCAGCTGGAGCGCCACGGGATCGCCGAGGGCATGGGTACCGCCGACGCGATGAACGCGGTCACCGCATTCCTCTCGGGGGGAAAGGCAGAGTTCAGGGGCGAGTAGGGCAAGCCCCGGGCGGACAGGGCCGGACCCGGAGGCGGGCAAGTACTGGTCCGGGACAGGCAGGGCCGCTCCCGGCGGGGCCAGCGGCGCTCGGTTCAAATAGCCGGGATATAGCACCGGTAACCTGAACCGAGCCCCCTTCCCGGGCCGGGCTGGCGGTCTACGTTCCCGCTTTGAGCTCGCGGTTGATGCTCAGGCCTTGAGCAGGCGGGTGACGCTTTCGCCAACGCAGCAGGGCTTCTCGCCCACGGTGCCGTCGGGACCCTGGACTTCGACGGTGATCGTGGTGATCATCTCGATCCAACCGTTGCCGAGGTCGTTGGCGGCACTCATGCGAGCGGAGGCGCGAACCCTCGAACCGGACGGAACCGGCGCGGGGAAGCGGACCTTGTTCCAGCCGTAGTTCACACCCAGAGAGAAGCCGGACCGGACTTCGACCAGGTCAAGCCGGAAGCCGTCGATCATCGAAAGGGTCAGGTTGCCGTGGGCGATCGTGGTGCCGAAGGGACTCTCGTTCTTCGAGCGCTCCACGTCGACGTGGATCCACTGATGGTCACCGGACAGGTCAGCGAAGGTGTTGATCATTTCCTGGGTGACTTCACGCCACTCGGTCGGACCGACTTCCTTTCCAATCAGTTCCTGCAGCTGCTCCGGACCTTCAATCGCGAGAGTTTCCATGCGGAAAGGCTACCGCTGCTACTTTGTCGATGTGAGCAAACGACTACTGATCGCGGTCGGCGAAGCGGCGGTGAGCCCGGATCAGATTCCCTCCGGAATCCGGCTCCTCATCGGTGAGGCCGACGAGATCCTGGTGATATCGCCCCGCCTGCCCAGCCGCCTCGAGTGGCTGGCTTCGGACACTGACAAGGCGAAGGAAGAGGCCGACGAGCGGTTGCGCGAGGTACTCGGGCAGCTGGACGAAATGGACGCGAGCGTTGAGGCTGCGGCGCTCGGCGCGGACGATCCCCTGCTGGCCTTCCAGGACGCAATCGCCCGTTTCTCGCCAGATCACATTCTGGTCGGGCTTCGCCAGGAGGACCGCGCCGGGTGGCAGGAGAAAAAGCTGCTCCAGTCACTCTGGGACGAGGTCGACATACCCCTGACCGTCTTCGTGCTTTCGGAAGCCTGAACCGGGCTGATCTACCTGACCAGTTCGATCTGCATCCCGAGCGGGCTTATCGCTCCCATCCCGCCGAGCATGGCGAGGATCTTGGCCACATAGGCCTGGGTTTCCGGGTAGTCCGGGATGCATCCGCAGGATCCGACCGCCCCGGGACCGGCGTTGTAAGCAGCAAGGGCGAGGGCCGGGGAGCCGAACCTCTCGAGCAGGTCGCTCATCAGGTGGGCCTGGGCCATGATCGCGGCGGCCGGGTCAAAAGGATCGTCGAGACCGTACTCGGCAGCCGCGGCCGGGGTGAACGCGGCGATTCCGAACGCGATGCCGTTTCCCGCGTTCGGGTCGAATCCGGACTCGGCGAAGAGCTGGGCTGCGAGGAGGGCAGCCGAAACGTTCCACTTCATCGCCGCCCGCAGGACCAGCGGCCTGACCCAGGCGGGAGTAAACGAAGGGACCGCCTGAGAGAGCGCGGCCGAACGGTCTCCCCCGCCGGTGCCGACAAGGTTTCCCGCATCCGAGCAGGGGGCGGGGCCGGCAACGAACCCGTAATGCCAGGCCTCCCATGAGTAGCGCTGCGTGAAGCCGAACCGGCCGGCGTTCGCGGCCAGCCAGCCGTAGGCACCCGAGGGTCCGAGGTCCAGCTCGGTCGCACAGCGGTGTAGCGACTGGCCCGGCGGCGCAACCCAGGTCGGGTCCGGGTTGGCGGCAAAGAGCGCAGCCTGTTCGGCGTCTGACCGGAAGGCCGATGTGATGGTGAGGGTGATTCCGTCCGCGGAGGCGGCAGCCGCCATCGCATCAAAGGCCGCAGCGACATCGGGCCTCATGCCCTTACCCTGACGCTCCGCCAGCGGTCCCGAGTAACCGCCTCCGCTGGCGAACGAAGGGACGGATCCCATCGAGACCGGCATGCTGATCATTGCTTCGGCCCAGTTGGGGGGTGCCCGGTGCGCACCACCTGCCGTACCGGCCCTGACCGAGGTGGCGATCGAAACCCGGGCCCGCACGGGTGCATAGGAGGCCGCGTCGGGAAACCGAACCGATACCGCCAAAGGTGACGCCCGGTTCACGACAGCGGTCCGGATGGCGGCCGTCCTCGCTCGTGCGAGGAAAACCGGCTTTGGCATGTGAGCAGGGTTCGGAAGGCCGTTCGGCAGTCGCGGCGGGGCGAGCAGCCGCGGCAGGTCATCCTTCATCGAGCGGACGGCCGACAGGGCGGAAAGATCGGCGGCGCGCTGGGCATCCGCCTTGCCGGTGACCGCGCCGGAGATGGCCACCATCGCGACCGCCCCCAGCACGAGCACAAAAACCCCGCCCAGAACCAGCGGCGTCGCCTGGCCCCCTTCCGACCGGAGCCGCGACAGCAGGTGGCCCCTGCGCCGTGCCGCCCGGGAGAAGCTCACCTCGCCGGCAAAATCCCCGGCCTCCTCGGCCAGTATTTCGACCAGCGCCGAGGGTTCGCCGGCTGTCCGGATAATCACCTCGTCCCAGGATCCGAGTTCCAGCAGGTCCCGGTAGCTGGCGGGCGTAGCCACGACAGCCATCGGCACGCCTTCGAGATGGGCGCCCAGGGCTTCGACCTCTGCGGCCGGACGCTCCGGCTCTCCTCCGGCATGGACCAGATCTCCCCGGGCCCTGAACTCGAATCCGGTCACGGCCCCCTCCAGCTTCCTTTCGAGCGCCTTCGCCTCCTCGCGTGCGATCAGGCTTGCCGGTCGCGGTTGGTCCCGACCGAGGTCGACGAGGAGGCCGACGCTCCCCCGGTCCGCTTCCCCGGATGCCTTTGCGCGCAGCCATTCGACCGCGACCCGGTCGGCACCGGTCGCCTCCCCGATCGCCACGATGAGCGTCCTCGGGTTCACTTTCCCCCTGCCTCGGAGGAGACTTCAAGGGCATCAGAGAGTGAGGGGAGCAGCGCCGGAGGGCGCAGACGCACCCGCACTACCGGCCCGATCCTGCTGACCGACACCCTGCTCTTGGCCCAACCGGGGAGTGCCGCGCGCACTGCGGGTTCGACCGGCCGGCCGCGAATCAGGGCGATCGCCCCTGCCTCTGCCGCGCCCCCGGCGACGGTGGTCGAGTAGCCGGTGGCAAGCAGCTGGAAACAGAGCAGCCCGGTCAGCATCAAGGCGCCGATGCCGGCGATCGCCTCGATCGTCGCCTGACCCGAGGCCGAAACCGGGCTGATCACTGGTTGCCGCCCGCCGCCCATGCCGAACCGCCTCACCGCCCGCCCAGCGAGCTGGAGCCGTAGACATGGGCCTCCGGGAAACCAGGCAGCAGGCCGGGGATCCTGACTCCTACCCGGACACCATCCGGCTGCGAAACCCTGATTCCATCGCGAAGCACTTCCGGCAGGGCCCGCTCGGCGGCTCCTTGCGGATCACGACCCGTCAGTACCGCCCTCGCCCCGGCCCGGGCAGCAACGCCGGCCGACCAGAGTGTCACCCCCGCGAGGATGAACTGCGCAGCGACGAGGACCGAGAGGAGGATGATCGGCAGGGCACCGATCAGCTCAAGCGATACCGAGCCCTCACCGGATCGAAGCCTCGCCCTGGGTGCCGTCTGTCGCCCTCCGTCCATGACCTGACGGTGACGGCAACCGCCTCAAGTGTGGCTCAACGCGTGCAACGATTCCGCACGCAGGTCACACAACTACCCGGCAGACCACGGGACTGTGGTCGGAGAGCCTGACCAGAAGCGAAGTGGCCGGATCCGGCACGTCACGCCGGGCCGGAGGCCACGCATCAGGCCCCTCGATCGGCTCGACCCCGCGAACCAGGACGTGGTCGATCGAACCGGGCGAGGTAACGCCGGAAAGGCCGAACTCGGCCTCCAACCGGTCAAAGACGTCGCTGTTTCGCGGTCTCGCGTTGAAGTCGCCTCCCAGGACGAGGGGCCCTCCGCCGGAGCGGGTGTCGGCCAGCCGCGCCGTACGCATCACGTCTGCGGCGGCTTCCTGG
>JRYG01004070.1_pt1 | contig 12944 bp, 13 predicted proteins | sample 235341 | NCBI WGS metagenome assembly JRYG01 (sample SAMN03074218, study PRJNA261478) | activated sludge metagenome | biome: Wastewater Treatment Plant; feature: Wastewater; material: Activated sludge; isolation source: activated biomass of a wastewater treatment plant treating hydrocarbon... ... | reverse complement strand
CGACGAGGCCCAGAACACCACCCCCGAGCAGATGAAGATGTTCCTCACCCGGCTTGGCTTCAACTCGAAAATGGTCGTAACGGGTGACGTGACCCAGATCGATCTGCCGCGCGACCGTGACTCCGGTCTCGTGGTGGTGCGCGAGATCCTGACCGGGATCGAGGATGTCAAGTTCATCCGCTTCGGCGGCAAGGACGTGGTCCGTCACCGACTGGTTCAGAAAATCGTCGCCGCCTACGGCGAGTATTCGGAGCGGGGCGGGGACAAGGGCGAGGGCCGCCCCTCCCGGCCAGGCACGATCGAGGAATCTTGAGCCTGGATCTCGAGGATGTGCCGGCCCGATTCCAGCCGGCAGTCACCGCGACGCTTGAAGCGGTTGGCGTACGCGAAGGTCATCTCGCGGTGGAGGTAGTCGAAGAGGCCCGCATTCGCGAGCTGAACCGCGAGCACCGTGGCAAGGACAAGCCGACCGACGTGCTCTCGTTCCCGGTAGATGAGGAGGCGGGCCCTGGCCCGGTCGAACTCGGCGACGTCGTGCTCTGCCCGGACTACTGCGCCAGTGAGGTCGAGGCGGTCGTTCACGGCGTGCTCCACCTTTGCGGCTATGACCACGAGACCGATCAGGGCGAGATGCTCGACCTGCAGGACCGGATCGTGAGCGGGCTCGGGATCGAACCCCGCATGACCGTGGAGACCGCCCGCACCCGCTCCGGCTTCATCGGGCTGGCCGGCCGCCCCAACGTCGGCAAGTCGACCCTCGTCAACTCGATCGTCGGCGCCAAGGTCGCGATCTCCTCCGTGCGGCCCCAGACCACCCGCCGCGCGATCAGAGGGGTTGCCACCGACCTCGAAGCCGGAACCCAGCTGGTGCTGGTCGACCTGCCGGGCGTCCAGCGGCCCCGGGACGAGCTGACCAGCCGAATGCAGAAGAAGGTCGAGGGTGAACTCGCCGGGGCCGACGTCGCGCTGCTGGTGATCAACGGCGAGGAAGGGGTCGGGCCGGGTGACCGCTTTATCGCGAGCAGCCTGCTGAAGGCACGGGAGGGAGAAGATTCCCTGCCGATCATCTGCGCGGTCAACAAGGCCGACCGGCTTGGAAGGAACATCGTGCCGGTTCTGGTCGAGGCGGCCGGCCTCGAGGGCGTCGACGAGGTCTTTCCGGTCAGCGCGCTGACCGGCGAAGGCGTGCCGGAACTTGCCGCTCACCTCGCGTCGATCGTGCCGCCGGGCCCCTACCTTTACCCGCCCGAGGATCGTTCGGACCAGCCTCGCGAACTGCTTCTTGCCGAGCTGATCCGCGGCCAGGCCCTGATCCGTACCCGGGACGAGATTCCGCACTCGGTCGAAGTCCGGGTCACCCGGATCGACCAGCGGGAGGACGGGTTGTGGTTCGTCGACGCCGAGATCTGGGTCGAATCGGAATCGCAGAAGCGGATCCTGATCGGCAAGAAGGGCTTCAAGGTCGGCGAGATCGGAACCGGTGCCCGCAAGGATCTCGAGCAGGAACTCGGTGGCAAGGTCCACCTCGACCTGCAGGTCAAGGTCAAGCGCAAATGGCGCCGGGACGAAGACATGCTCGACCGCCTCGGCATTGACTAGGCATGGGCGGCGCCAGGAATCACCACCCGCCCGCTGGCGGCGTCGACGGCCGGAAACGGCAGCTCACGTACCGACGTACTATCGCGGTCATTTCCGGCCTTTACTCCTTGCCATCGAACGGCTGGAGGCCCCTGGCATCCACCGCCGAAGCCGGTTGGCTACACGGGGAGCTGCCACGAGGCAGGTATCGATTTTGGCGCCTTTGTCGTGGCAGGAGCAGGTTGGAGTGACCTTGGCGTCGGGATCGCGCTGGTCTGCTCAGATTTCGCTGCTGAAGGTGTCGCAGGTGGAGGGGTCTCCGGAGTCGAAGCCTGTCTTGAACCATTCGCGGCGCTGGGCTGAGGTTCCGTGGGTGAAGGAGTCGGGGTTGACGCTTCCGCCGCCTCGTGACTGGAGCCGGTCGTCGCCGACCGCTTCGGATGCCGCGATCGCCTCTTCGAGATCCCCGGCTTCTAGCTGGTCGAAGACGGTCGAGGCCCAGACCCCGGCCAGGCAGTCCGCCTGCAGTTCGTTTCGAACCGAGATCTCGTTTCGTGACTCGGACTGCTCGCGCTTCTCGCGCGCCACCTGATCGGAGATACCTCCCATGTTCTGGACGTGGTGTCCCATCTCGTGGGCGATCACGTAGGCCCAGGCGAAGTCCCCGTCGGCCCCGAGCTGGCTCTTCATCTGACGGTAGAAGCTCAGATCGAGGTAAACCCGGTTGTCGGCAGGACAGTAGAAGGGGCCGACCGCCGAGCTGGCGTTGCCGCAACCGCCCGTGCTCACCGCATCCGAATAGAGGACGAGCTGGGCGTTCCGCCAGGGCCGGTCATCGTTCCTGAAGGCCCGGCTCCAGACCTGCTGGGCATCAGTGAAGACATAGGCCGAGAAGTCCTTCAGGTCGGCGTCAGGATCCTGGCCTGCAGGGAGAGGTGCCGGATTCTCCGCACCAGGCACGGAACCAATCCCCGGGAACATCGATCCCATGTCGAAGCCCGTGCCCGATCCGGAGCTGCCGCCGAAAACCTGGGTTCCGACCACGCCCAGCACGATGACCACTGCAACCAGCCCGCCGATCTTTCCCTTGCCCGTGGGGATTGGCAGGTTTCCGCCCCCGCCCATGCCACCCATTCCCCCGAAGCCGCCTCCGGACCTGCCACCTGACTTGCGGGCTCCCCTGATGTCGATCACGTTGCGGTTTCTTGAGCGACCTCGCTTCCACTTCATGGGCTAGAGCCTATTTGTCAACCCGGCTTCTTTAGGATTGGCGCATGCTGCGAAAAGCCGCAATCTGCGCCCTGATCGGAACCTCCCTGCTGGTTGCCGGCTGTGGCAGCTCCGACAACTCGACCTCGGAAGCCGACGAAGGGGAGATCCGTGAACTGGTCGCCGACGTGAACCAGGCGACCGCCGACAGGGACGCATCGGCTTTCTGCCTGTTGATCCAGCCGAGCGCGATCGAGGAAACCTTCTACGACATCGACCGCTGCGTCAGCGAGACGAGCAAGATCCTCAAGCAGGTGGGTGAGCAGCCGAAGCTCACCGTGGAGTCGATCGAAGTGGATGGCGACGTCGCGACCGTCCAGTTTTCCGGCAGCGCCGGTGGCGCGGCGAACTTCGTCCGCGAGGAGGGGCGCTGGTACGTGCCGCTCCTCAACGGCGCCGAGGCCGGGGATCCCTCCGGCAGCGAGCTCCCGGCTCCGTCGGAGGACGGTCAGTAGTGGCCGCCGTCGAAATCAGGTTCGACCGGGACGGACTCGTTCCCTGCATAACCCAGGATGCCGATACCGGTGAGGTCCTCACCTTGGCCTACATGAACGAGGAGTCGCTCCGGATCACCGGGGAGACGGGCCTGGTCACCTATTTCAGCCGTTCACGCCAGAAGATCTGGCAGAAGGGCGAGGAATCGGGAAATCTCCAGCGGGTCAGGCAGCTTCGGGTCGACTGCGACGGTGATGCGATCGTGGCCCTGGTGGAGCCCGCTGGCCCTGCCTGCCACACCGGCGAGAGAACCTGCTTCTACCGTGATCTGGAAACAGGGGAGACCACGGAACCGGTCAACGCCGAGGCGCTGGCAGCTCTCTCCCGGACTCTTGACCAGCGCCTTGCCGAGAAGCCCGAAGGCAGCTACGTAGTGAAACTTCTCGATGATCCCGGCTTCGCCGGCGAGAAGGTGATGGAAGAAGCGGAAGAGGTCAGTCGGGCGGTGCGCGAGGAAAGCGAAGAGCGGGTGGCCGAGGAAGCGGCCGACGTGCTCTTTCACCTTGCCGCGCTGATCCGCAGCCGGGGGGTCACTCTCGCCGACGTGGGGGAGGTCCTGAATGGCCGTCGCGCCTGACCTGGCCAGCCGACTCGCCCCGGACCGCGAATCGGCATCGCGCCTTGTCCCCGAATCGAACGTCGTTCCGGTCGCTCTCCGCTACACCGACGACACCGAGACACCGGTTTCCGCTCTGCTCAAGCTGCGCGGCGCCGGACCCTGCTTTCTGCTCGAATCGGCCGAACGCGGCCAGGTCGGGCGGTACTCGTTCGTCGGGGTCAGTCCCCACCGGGTGATCCGCTGGACGGCCGGCGAGCTCAGCGAGTACCCCGGCGACGCGATGTCGGGCGAGGGCGAGCCCCTCGAGAGGTCCGGGGCCCCCGACCCCTACGACGGCGTCAAGCAGTACCTGGAGCGCTACCGGGTGGCCGAGGTCGAAGGGCTGCCGCCGTTCGCCGGCGGCGCTGTCGGCCTCTTCGGCTACGACCTCGTGCGGGCGATCGAACCGCTCGGCGACCCGAACCCGGACCCGCTCGGGCTGCCGGACCTTGCCTTGATGATCACCGACGTCCTGCTCGCCTTCGACCACCTGCACAACGAACTGACCATCATCAGCTGCGCCTGGGCTGACGAGCATGACAGCTTCGATGAGGCCTGGGAGGCTGCCGCCGAGCGGATCGAGTCCGTGCGGGAGAGCCTGCGGGGTCCGGTCCCCGAGCCGGGCCCGACCGGGTCGGTCGAGGCTCCCGGGTTTGAATCGAACGTCACCCGCGAGGAGTTCGAGGCAATGGTCGCCAGGATCGTCGAGTACATCCATGCCGGCGATGCCTTCCAGGTGGTGCCGTCACAGCGGTTCAGTGCCGACCAGAAGGCCGAGGCGCTTTCCATCTACCGCGGCCTCCGTTCGATCAATCCCTCGCCGTACATGTACTTCTTCGAGTTCGGCGACTTCCAGATCGCCGGCGCCTCACCGGAGCCGCTACTCAAGGTGAATGGTGACCGGGTCGAGATCCGGCCGATCGCCGGAACTTCGCCGCGCGGCGCCAACGAGGAAGAGGACCGACGTCTCGCCGAAAAGATGATCTCGGACCCGAAGGAGCGATCGGAACACGTGATGCTGGTCGACCTGGCCCGCAACGACATCGGCAGGGAAGCCGAGTACGGGACGGTTGAGGTCGAGGAACTGATGGTGGTCGAGACCTATTCCCACGTCATGCACATCGTCAGTCGCGTTTCGGGCCGGCTGCCAGAGGGCCGGGGGGCGCTGGACGTCCTGCGTTCCGCCCTGCCGGCCGGCACGCTTTCAGGCGCACCGAAGGTGAGGGCGATGCAGATCATCGACGAGATGGAGAAGGTGAAGCGATGCTCCTACGGTGGCGCGGTCGGTTACCTCTCCTGGAACGGTGACCTGGACACGGCCATTCACATCCGCACCGCGCTGATCAAGGACGGGCGGGTCCACATCCAGGCTGGCGGCGGAACCGTGGCGGACGCGAAGCCCGCGTACGAGTACGAGGAGTCGATCAACAAGGCCAAGGCGATGTTCCGCGCAGTCGAGATCGCCTGCGAGAACCCGGACTGGGCCTGATGCGAGTTCTGGTAATCGACAACTACGACTCCTTCACCTACAACCTGGTCCAGTACCTGGGCGAGCTGGGGGCGGAGGTCACCACGGTTCGGAACGACACTCGAACGGTCGGTGACCTGCTGGCCGAGGGTCACGACCGGCTGGTCGTGTCGCCCGGGCCCTGCACCCCGGACCAGGCCGGCATCTCCCTCGAGATCATTCCCGCGTTCGCCGGGGCCGGGATTCCGGTCCTCGGGGTCTGCCTCGGCCATCAGGCGATGGTCCAGACCTTCGGCGGCACCGTGGTTCAGGGGGAACCGATCCACGGCAAGAGCGCGGAGATCGAGCATGACGGTAAGTCGATCTACGACGGTCTGCCGAACCCGCTGACCGTCGGTCGGTACCACTCGCTGATCGCGGGCGACGTACCCGATGAGCTGGAAGTGACATCAAGGTTCGGGGAGATCGTGATGGGTGTGAGGCACCGGGACCTGCCGGCCGAAGGTGTCCAGTTCCACCCCGAATCCGTCCTCACCCCATACGGCAAGCGCATGATCGCAACATTCATCGGAGTCGAACTCTCGCTCGAGGAAGCCCGCGCGGGCATCCCTGACGAGACCGAAGGGAGCAGCAGTGCCGAATGAGATTCTGACCAGGGCGATCGACGCGGCCGCGTCGGGCCAGCACCTGACCTCCGACCACGCTTCGGCCGTGCTGACCGAAATCATGGAAGGCCGCTCGGACGAGGTTCAGACCGGCGCCTTCCTGATCGCCCTGCGGACCAAGGGCGAAACCGTGCCCGAACTGATCGGCCTGGCCCGCACGATGCGCTCACTCGCCGAGCCGGTCGAGGTTCCGGGCGAACTGGTCGATACTGCCGGCACGGGTGGCGGCCCCTCCACCTTCAACGTTTCGACCACTGCTGCGCTCGTGGCCGCCGGGGCTGGCTGCGCGGTCGCCAAGCACGGCAACCGGTCCAGTACCAGCCTGAGCGGCTCGGCGGACCTGCTCGAAGCGCTCGGGGTCAACATCGAACTCGATCCCGCCATGGTCGCGGCATCAATCGAGGAGACCGGTTTCGGCTTCATGTTCGCGCCGCGCCACCACAAGGCGATGGCCCATGTGGTGCCCGTGCGGAAGGCACTCGCCGTGCGGACGATCTTCAACTTCCTCGGTCCCCTGACCAATCCGGCGGGTGCGAGGCGCCAACTTCTCGGGGTTTCGGACCGTCGTTATCAGGAGTCGATTGCGGAGGCCCTGGTCGGACTGGGCACGGAGCGCGCCCTCGTGGTCTCCGGGGACGACGGCATCGACGAGATTTCGATCACCGGGCCGACCAGGATCATCGAAGTCAGGGACGGCGGCACCAGCGAGGCTTTCGTAGCGCCGGGTGATTTCGGGATCGAGCGGGCCGAACTGGGTGACGTGGTCGGCGGGACCCCCGAGGAGAACGCCGCCGCCACCCGGGCGGTCCTCGAAGGCGAGAAGGGTCCCAGGCGGGATCTCGTCGTCCTCAACGCTGCCGCCGCGATCATGGTCGGTGGCAAGGCCGGGGACCTCGCCGGAGGGGTCGCTGCTGCCGAGCAGGCCATCGACTCCGGTTCGGCCGCTGCAGTACTGGCCCGCCTTGTGAGTTTCACCGGTCAGGCTTAGTAAGGTCCGGGCAGACCGTGGGCATTCTCGAGCAACTGATTTCGGCCGCGAGCCAGGGTGTGCAGGCCCGCCGCAGGCAGGTGCCCCTTGCAGATCTGGAGGCGAAACTGGGCCAGCGGGACCAGGACCGGCCCTTTCGGGAGGCCCTGACCCGGCCCGGCATGTCACTGATCTGCGAGTACAAGCGGAAGTCTCCGAGTGCCGGAGCGATCGCTCCAGGGGTCGAACTGGCCGACCAGGTGAAGGCTTATGAGGCGGGCGGTGCAGCGGCGCTTTCGGTCCTGACCGACGAAACTCATTTCGACGGGCGGCTTGAAGACCTGGCCGATGCCAGGGCCGCCTGCAGCCTGCCGATCATCCGCAAGGACTTCGTGGTCGACGATTACCAGCTGTACGAGGCTGCAGTCGGGGGTGCCGACGCCGTGCTGCTGATCGTCGCCGTGCTCCACGACCAGCGCCTGCGGGACTTTCAGTTGAAGGCAGCGGAACTCGACCTGGACTGCCTGGTGGAAGTTCACGACGAGCGCGAACTGGATCTCGCCGTTGAGTCAGGAGCCGAGGTGATCGGCATCAACAACCGGAATCTCGACACCGGCGTGGTCGACATCCAGACCACCTACGACCTGATCACGGACGTGCCGACCGGCACGACGGTCGTATCGGAGTCGGGCATCTCGAACCGCGAAGAGCTGGTCGAGCTCGAGAGGGTTGGGGTCGATGCGGCCCTGATCGGCGAATCCCTGATGCGCTCCGATGACCCCGAAGAGATGGTCAGGAACCTGGCCGGTCTGTCCGACAGCACCACCGAGCACTTCCTTCCTTAACCCAAGGGCGCGAATCTGGTCGTTTCGGCGCGGGGGCGGGCGGGCATAACCGGGAAGCGGCAACACCTCGGTCGGCATTCAGCCTCCCTCCGCCTGAGTATCCCGGAGACGCCCACCCGCCCCCACAGCTGCCCCGATCCTCTCCTGCCACGAGAAAGACGCCAAACCCGGTACTTGCCTCGTGGCAGCTCCCCGTTGAGCCGGCCCATCCATTCATGGATGCTCTGGGCCGGCGGGTTGAACGTGGAGGCGGGGCGAAGCTCGCCGACTACTAATTTAGAAAACCTTGTTTTCTGGCTTAGGAACGGTCAATGGCGGTGGATTTTCATTCCCGCCATGAACGACACTTCCAACTTCCACAAGCGCTCGCTGCGCTCCGTTTTCGTGGCCGCCCTGATGGGTGGTCTCGTCGTCGCCATAGCTGGCTACGCCGCAATCGCGGCCGGCTGGATAGGCAAGGACGAGACCACCGTCCAGTCCATCACCGCCACCACGGCGCCAGCCTCGAGCACGAATGACCAGAACCTCGTCAACCAGATCTACGAGCGGGACGGTGACGGCGTCGGCTTCATCACTGCCTCCGGCATCTCTTCCGGGTCGAGCAACCCCTTCGACCCGTACGGGCAGTCCCAGCAAGGCACGGCGACCGGCTCCGGCTTCCTGATCGATACCGACGGGCACATGGTCACCAACAACCACGTGATCGAGGGAGCGGACGAGATCACGGTCACCCTCGGCGACTCGGATGAGGTCTACGAAGCCGAAGTCGTGGGCACAGATCCGTCCACTGACCTGGCCCTGATCAAGGTGGACGCCCCGGATAGCGCGATGAAGCCGCTCAGGCTCGCCGACTCGACCGACGTCAAGGTCGGTGACCCGGTCGTTGCAATCGGCAACCCCTTCGGCCTGGATCGCACAGTGACCACCGGCATCGTCTCCGCCCTGCAGCGCGAGATCTCGAGCCTCAACCAGTACGCAATCTCGAACGTCATCCAGACCGACGCCGCGATCAACCCGGGCAATTCCGGCGGCCCGCTGATCAACACCGACGGCCAGGTGATCGGAGTCAACTCCCAGATCGCGACCGGCGGCACCAGCAACGGAAACGTCGGCATCGGTTTCGCCGTGCCGTCGAACACGGTCAAGGACGTCGTCGATCAGCTGCTTGAAACCGGAGAGGTCGAACATGCCTACCTCGGGATCAGCGGCGCGACGATCAGCGGGCAGCTATCCGACGCGCTGAACCTCGGCACCGACACCGGCGTGATCGTCCAGGAAGCTCCCAAGGACGGACCGGCAGCCAAGGCCGGGATCGAGGCCGGCGATACCCCGGTGACCGTTGGTGGCCAGCAGGTGCTCACCGGCGGCGACATCATTCTCAAGGCCAACGGCGAGGAGCTGGGCTCGATGGAGGATCTGATCCGCATCATCAACGATTCGGATGTCGGCGATGAGGTCCAGCTTGAAGTCATGCGCGACGGCAAGACGCGCGACGTGACGGTGACGCTCGGCGCCCGTCCCGACCCGTCGAGCCAGCAGGCCGACCAGTCCGGATCCGGGCAGTAGCCACAGCCTGATACCCAATCAACGGCCCGTCCGGCTGCCGGGCGGGCCGTTGTCATACCCTTGACTGGTGAAGGTAAAGGTCTGTGGAATCACCAATCGTGAAGATGCCGAGGCTGCCGTGGAGCACGGTGCCTGGGCGATCGGGCTGATCCATCACAAGGAAAGCCCAAGGTTCGTCAAGGCTTCCGTGGCGGCCGGTATCGGTGAGGAATTCCGGCGCCGCTGTGAGGTGGTCGGGGTGTTCGTGAACCCGACCATCGAGCGGGTGGTCCAGGCGGCCGAGAACGCCCAGCTGACGATGATCCAGCTGAGTGGAAACGAAGGTTCCAACTTCTGCACCGAGGTCAGCCGCCGTACCGGCCTCAAGGTGATCAAGGCCTTCCACATCGGAAACCAGGCCGACGTGAAGAAAAGTGCCGCCTACCGGTTCGCCGACTTCCACCTTTACGACACGGCCCGCAAGGGCAGCTACGGAGGGACGGGCGAGACCTTCGACTGGGATCTGCTGGCCAGTCACCACTCGGCGATCCCGTTCATCCTCGCCGGTGGCCTGACTCCGGAGAACGTGACCGAGGCGATCCGGGTGGTGCGTCCGGACGCAGTCGACGTCGCGTCCGGCGTGGAAAGGGAGCCGGGCATCAAGGATCACGGCAAGCTTGCGAGCTTCTTCCAGGCGGCCCGCTACACACCGGTGGCCGGAGCATGAGCCAGGACATCGCGCAGTCCACGGCAGGCGAGATACCGGGCCGTTTCGGACCGTACGGCGGGCGGTACGTGCCGGAGACACTGATCCCGGCGCTGGACGAACTGACCCTCGCCTGGGACGAGGCTCGCAAGGAACCGGCGTTCATGGAAGAGCTCGGGATCCTGCTCCGCGACTACGTCGGCCGTCCGAGCCCGCTCTATCTGGCATCGAGACTGAGCGCCGAAGCCGGGCGCAAGATCTACCTGAAGCGCGAAGATCTGAACCACACCGGCGCCCACAAGATCAACAACGCGATCGGTCAGGCGCTTCTCGCGAAGCGGATGGGCAAGCCCCGCATAATCGCGGAGACCGGTGCCGGCCAGCACGGTGTGGCCAGCGCCACCGCCTGCGCGCTGCTCGACCTCGAATGTGTCGTCTACATGGGCAGCGAAGACATCCGGCGCCAGAAGCCGAACGTCGAACGCATGAAACTCCTCGGGGCCGAAGTAGTGCCGGTCGAAGCCGGAGCCAGGACCCTCAAAGAGGCGGTCAGTGCGGCGATACGCGACTGGGTCACCAACGTCTCCAACACGCATTACATAATCGGTTCGGCGGTCGGTCCGGCACCCTTCCCGGAACTGGTCCGGGACCTTCAACGGGTGATCGGCGACGAGGCACGGACCCAGTCCCTCGAGGCCGAAGGAACGCTCCCGAGCCGCGTGATCGCCTGCGTGGGTGGCGGGTCAAACGCGATCGGCACCTTCACCGCGTTCGTCCCTGACGAGAGCGTGGAACTGATCGGCGTCGAAGCGGCCGGGCACGGACTCGACACCGACAAGCACGGCGCCTCGCTCACCGCCGGGACGACCTCGGTCCTTCACGGGTCGCTTTCGGCCGTGCTGACCGACCGTGAGGGCCAGATCCTCGAAGCCCACTCGATCTCGGCCGGCCTCGACTATCCCGGCACGGGACCCGAACATGCCCACTTGCGCGACATCGGTCGAGCGAAGTACGTAGCAGTGAGCGACAGCGATGCCCTGACTGCATTCAGGAAGCTGAGCGAGCTCGAAGGCATCATTCCGGCGCTCGAGTCCTCGCATGCGATCGCCTGGCTGCTCGGCGAAGGCAGGAAGGGCGACGACGGCACCTATGACGTTCTCTGCCTTTCCGGACGCGGAGACAAGGATCTTGCCGAGGTCCTGGGCATGGAAGAGATCCAGTGACCAGGGGACCGGGCCGCAACGCGGGAGAGAGCCGCATCCTTGCCGCCTTCGAAAGAGCGGATGCCGGGAACCGGGCGGCGCTGATGCCCTACATGATGGGTGGTTTCCCGAACCGGGAAGAATCTCTGGCGATCGCCCGGGCCTATGCCGAAAACGGTGCCGACCTGATCGAGCTCGGGATTCCTTTCTCCGATCCTCTCGCGGATGGGCCCGTGATCCACGATGCGGCGGTCAAGGCGCTCGAAGCCGGCACGCGCCTCGATGACGTCCTTGCGATCTGCGCCGAGGTATCCGGTCAGGTTCCAGTTGTGTTGATGGTCTACACCAACTCGATCCTCGGTGGCCCGGGTGCCCGGTCATTCGCCGAGAAGGCGGTCAGGGCCGGAGCCTCCGGTGTGATCATTCCCGACCTTCCGCTGGGTGAGGACGAAACGATCAGGAGCGTCCTGACCGACGCCGGACTCGCCGTGGTGCCGCTGGTCGCACCGACCACACTTGGAGAACGAAGGGCGGAGATATGCAGGATCGCCTACGGGTTCGTCTATGTGGTGTCCAGCGTCGGCACTACCGGCGAGCGATCGGAGGTGCCGGCCCACCTGAAGGAACTCGTCGACGATGTCGAGGAGAAGTCGGAGGTGCCAGTCGCAGTGGGGTTCGGCATCGGCTCTCCGGAGCATGCGGCGACCGTTGCTCAGGTCGCGGACGGGGTGATCATCGGCTCGAAGCTGGTCCGAATTGCCGCCGAGGCCGCGCCGGGAGAGGCAGGTTCCGCGACAGGCGCGTTCATTTCCGAAGCGGCCGCCGCCGTGGCATCGGCCCGCTCCGGCGTTCTGTAGGATTCCCGCCAATGTTGATCCCGGTCTCTTTCTTCGTTGCAGTCGCCCTTGCGGTCTTCTCGTACTCGCAGGGACAGGGCGGTCCCGTAGCCGGCCTGGTCTTCTTTGGCGTGCTCTTCCTCGGTGCTTTCATTCACGTCACGCACCCGACCATCCTGAAGGTCAAGGAAGCCCTGCCGAGCCGCTCCTCCAAGGAGTAGCGCCATGCGGATCGGGCTGTTGACCGGCGGGGGCGACTGTCCCGGCCTCAATGCCGTGATCCGCGCCGTGGTACTCCGAGGTACCCGCGAGTGGGGCCATCAGTTCACCGGTTACCTCGACGGCTGGAAAGGCCCGCTGGAGAACCTCACGACCGATCTCGATGTCGGGCAGGTCCGGGGCATACTCGACCAGGGCGGGACGATTCTCGGATCGTCGCGGACCAACCCGGTGGGGGTGGACGGAGGCATCGAAAAGGTGATCGGGAACGTGAGGGACGCGGACATCGATGGCCTGATCGCAATCGGCGGCGACGACACACTCGGCGTGGCCCGCGTTCTCACCGAAAACGGCCTCGGCGTCGTCGGTGTGCCGAAGACGATCGACAACGACATCGTCCCGATCCGCCAGTCGCTCGGCGCCGTCACCGCAGCCGAGCAGGCGAGCCGGTTCGCGCAGAACATCATCAGCGAGAACGGCTCCAACCCGCGGATGCTGATCGTGCACGAGGTGATGGGCCGGGCCTGCGGCTGGCTGACCGCGGCGGCCGC
>JRYG01003947.1_pt1 | contig 12964 bp, 16 predicted proteins | sample 235341 | NCBI WGS metagenome assembly JRYG01 (sample SAMN03074218, study PRJNA261478) | activated sludge metagenome | biome: Wastewater Treatment Plant; feature: Wastewater; material: Activated sludge; isolation source: activated biomass of a wastewater treatment plant treating hydrocarbon... ... | reverse complement strand
CTCAAGAAGCTGGGTTGAAGGGCGGCGGGGCAGAATCGAACCGCCGTCGCGCCGGGCAAACCCCCTTCCGCCTCGGAAGGGGGTTTTTTTGACCTAAGACCTGAAACAGGTTCGTGCCAGTTGTAGGGGCATTGCCCACCACCTACTGGCAGTATCCAGTCATAAAATTTACGTAAGTCCTGATCCAAGACCTGAAACAGGTTCGTGCTAGCGCAGGCGGACGGTGGTGACCGTGTCGGCCAGAGCGAGCGCCTGGTCGGCGGCGCCGCGCTGCGCGAGACGGGCGACCGTTCCGGCGGGTAGCCATACCAGGGTGCCGGCAGGCAGCGGAATCCGGCCTTGCCGGGCCGCGCCGTTCCAGGCCATGTTCAGGCCGTTCAGCTCCCACGGGGTGACCTGGTAGTAGCTGGCCAGGGTCGTGACATCCACCGTTTGCCGGAGCCGCACCCGATCCAGGTTCAAGGGCGGCTCGTAGCCGATGCCTTCCGGGAAGAACCGCCGCGGATCGCGGGCGATGTCGCGGGCCGCCAGGAATTCCGCATAGAAGTTCCGCGAGGCGAAGCCAAAGCCCGTTCCCGAGTAATTCCGCACGATAGCGGTGAAATTGTTGCCGAACGCCTCTCGGGCGCGCTTCATGCCGCCAACGCCGTGATTGTAGGAAGTCAGCGCCAGCGGCCAGGTTTCCAGGCTGTCGTAGGCATTGCGCAGGTAGCGGGCCGCGCCCTGCGCCGCGGCCACCGGATCGCGTCGTTCGTCCACCGCCGCGTTCAGCATGCCGAACTGCCGCGCCGTGCCGGGCATGAATTGCCACATGCCCACCGCTCCAGCCGAGGAAGCCGCATGGTTCTGGAAGGAGGACTCGACATGGGGAAGATACGCCAGATCCTCGGGCAAGCCTGCTTCGCGGAACACGCCGCGGAACGCTGAATCGTAGCGGCCGCTGATTTCCAGGCCGCGCTTGAACCGCTCGCGCATGCCGCGCTGGCTGCGCAGCCGGTCGCTGGCGCCGATCAGCGCCGCGGGACCGCCGCTGCTGGCCTTGATGTGGTTCGCCAGCGCTTGTTCGGGAGGCGTCAGCGGGATGTTGGCGGCGGTCTTGTATTCCGCCTGGCGCAGGAGGTCTTTCAGGTTTTCGTAGTGGCCCTTGACGAAGTCCTTTTGGTCGTCGGTTTGAGTTTCGCCCACCGGGCCGGGCAGGGTGAGGACGCCGTAGACGATGTCCAGATACCGGTCGTCGTGCAGCGCGACCTGCCGGCGGCTCCAGGCCGCGTAGACGTTCCGCCAGAACGCGATCTGCGGTTGCAGATCCGGCGGCGCCGGGAACACGGCGTCGGAGGGCGTTCTGAAAGCGGGCAACATAACTTTTGGCGGCGCGGGTTCGGTGGCGCAGGCGGCCAGCGCGAGCAGCGTCAGCAGGGTCAGGAATCCGCGCGGTCGTAATCGCATCGACAGATACTCCCTGGTGGTGTTATCGGAATCATGGTCGATCAAGCGTTGCTTGCGATTGAAATTCTATATGGCCAAAACGCCCGAAAAATTCAATGTCCAACGGCCATCGCCACCGGGTGGTCCCAACAGATTCAGCGCTTGGCGCAGGGCTTGGTTGCCGGCATCGCGGATTCCGGCCTGCCCATTGAAATGGTAGCGGCCATCCGGCGACAGGCTCAGCGTTCCCGCCAGCGCCAGCGGTCCCTTGTCGTCCTTGATCGTGCCCTGGATGCCTTCCGCGCCCGCCGAATCGAGCTGGACCACGAAATCGCCGACGTTCAAGGGCTGGCCCAGCGTGGTGCGCAGGTTCAGCAACTGAACGACTCCGGATGCCGCCAGCGGCCGGCCCGCGGCGTTCACGTCCAGTTCCCGGAGGGTGAATTCCGCGATGCCCTGCAACGGCGGGCTCGCCGCTCCGGTCAGAGAGCCGAGCCTGGCCAGCGGCAGGCGTCCGGTCAGGTCCCGGAAGCGCAGCTGCCGGTTCAGCCCCAGCGCGGCGTTGCCTGTCAGTTTGATCTCGGGATCGTCCGCCTTCAGCGAGAACTCCAGCCGTCCCGTCAACAGCGCCAGCGGGCGCCAGCGCCAGTGCAGGCGTTCGATCCGGGCGCCGCGCCAGCGCACGTCCCGCAGGGTTCCCGCGGTCGCCGTGCCCTCGACCGCTTGCGCGCTGAAGCCGGACAGCCGCGCGCCGATCCAGTCGCTCACCAGGGTGGCCGGGGCCAGCAGCAGGAGAAACAGCAGGAACGCCGCCAGTCCCAGCAGGCTGTAGCTCAGGATGCGCTTCATGGTCGGGTGCCCAGAATGAGGCGGGCGTTCACCAGTCCGGCGGCGTCGGTGCGGTCCACGCTCAGGTTGACGATGGCGATGCGATGGTCGCGTTCCAGCGCGCCCAGCCAGGGGATGAGCTTGTCGAACTCGACCGCGTCCAGTTGGGCGCTGAGTTTGTCGTCGCCCTGCGGCGCGACCCGTTTCAGGGCGGTTCCCAGCCCGGCTGCACGGGCGGTTTGATCGACCAGGGTGAGCAGGGAGCGACCGTCGCTCGGAGCCTGGGTGGCTCCGGCGCTGTTCAGGCGTTTGACCTCCTGGGCCGCCTGCCGCATCCAGGCCAGGTCGGCGCGCTGCCCGGCGACGGTTTGTTGAAGCTGGCGGCGGCTGGCCCGGAACGGTTCCCACACCAGCGCGTACACCAGCAGCGCCAGGGTCAGGACGATCCCGCCGACCACCAGGCCGCGTTCGCGGGCGCTCAGGTTTTCCCACCAGGCTTTCACGATGCCGCCTTCTTCAGAGTGACTTTGCTTTCCACCTGACCTTCCCGCTGGGTGGTGCGCATCTCGATTTGCAATCCCGACTGCTGGTTGAGCTGTTGCCGGAGTTGATCCAGCACCGCCGGGTCGCCTCCTTCCAGGGCCAGATCCAGTTGCCCGTCGCGGTAGCTGAGGCCGCGCAGGGTGACGGCTGGAAAGTTGACCAGTGGTTGCCCGCCGCGATACAGCAATTCAAACAAGAGGCCGCCGCCGGCGCCGCTCGGACGCAGCTCGCGCAGGCGGGTTTCCAGCTGCACCTTGGGGTTGACGATTCGGGTCGCGCCGGGCACGGCGTCCTTGTACACCTGTTCCATCTCGGCTCCCAGCGCCGCCTGTTCCTGTCGCAGCCGCCAGTGGTCATAAACCTGAGCGATGCCCAACGCCAGCAGCCAGGACCCAGCCAGGGCCGCTGTCGTCCGCCAGGGCCGCAGCCAGCGTCCCCAATGCGTCTGCCGGCTATAAGGACCTTGCAGCAGGTTGAGAGCGGCCGGCGGGTAGGTTGTCGCGAACAACTGGAGCGGTTCGGACGGGCCGGTTTCGATGCTGCGTTCGAGTCCGGCGACGGCGGGGTCGGCAGGTTCCGGGAGAGGACTTCCCCAGATGCGCAGCCGTCGCGGCTTGGCGTCGCCGGCCTCGGCCAGCGCCTGACTCAGCAGCATGCCCAGGGTTTCGCGTTCCGTGGCGAAACCCTCCCAGCGGCCGGTGCGCACCACCGCCCGCCGGTTTTCCAGCAGCAGGCTCCAGTCGCCTTCCTGCCAGGGCAACAGCAGTGAATCGGGAATGACGGCGGTCGGGGTCAATCCTGCCTGGCCGCAAGCCGCCAGCCAGGCGCGCAAGGTGGCGTGATCGACCACCGCCACCGGCAGTCGGTCGCCCTCCGGCGCATGGCCCAGCGCGAAGTGCGCGGCTTCGATGTCCTCGACCAGTTGGTCCTCCAGGGCGTAAGGCACGGCTCGCACCCACGTGGACCGTCGGCGGCTGGGCACGGCGACCTGGTGCAGGATGACCGCCTCGCCCGGCGCGACCAGAATCTGCCGCGCGCCGCCGGTCTGCCCGGCCAACTCGGTCAAGGGGCCGCGCCGGACCTTGCCGTCGGGACGCAGCCATTCGGCCTGATCGGGGGAGAGTAATCGGAAAAACAGAATCGGGGCGGGCAAGGTCGTCTCAGTCCGGGTTACCAAAGCTGCGCCGCAGGACGCGGACGCCGTTTTCGTCGCGATATAAAATACTGTATAACATCGCGCGCCCGTCGCCCACCCGCGCTTCGGCCCGCAGGGAAAAATGCTGGCTGTTCGCGCCGAGCTGCGCCTTCAGTTGGGCGTCCACGGTCAGTTTCGCCGCGTTCAGGAAATCGTCCACGTTCGGATAGCCGTCGCTGGGCGGGCTTTCGAGCAGCCGCTCCATCTCCTTTGGGTCCTGTCCTTCGCCCAGCGCCGCCAGCACCAGGGCCGGCGCCGTATTGACGTTCAGCGGGGTGCCGGGCGGCAGGGCGCAGACCAGGGGGGCCAGCTTGTCGTAAGTCTCCCGGTCCACGCCCTTGACCAGCCGCAGTTCCGACACGCTGCTCAAGGGCCGGTTGGCGGCCAGATAGGGCGGGTTCAACACAGTGTAATCGCTGTCTTCGGCGCCGTCGGGGAAGAGCGGGTCCTGATCGGGATCCAGCCAGTCGGCGATGGCCTGCGCCAGTTCCGGTTTCAGTTCGAGGCTGGCCAGCAGCCGTTGCAGCACCTGGAGTTGCGCCTGATTCAGTTGCGCCTTGCCGGACTCGGATGCGGTGGAATCCCCGGGCTCGGTGGAATCGCCCGGCTGGGGCGCGTCCGGGGGCCGGTCTTGCCCGGCGGTTTCGCCTTCCGCCTGTCCCGGTTCCGCCGGTTCTCCACCCTCTTCCGGCGAGGGTTGCGAATTCGCGTCGTCGGAGGTGGGCGCGGTGGCGGTGGCGGCCGGTTGCCACAGGTTGTTGAGGTTGAAACAGCCTTGCAGATCGCGAATGCGACCCGAGAGTACGCCGTCCTTGACTGGCAGCGCTGGCGGCAGGTTGGCCCATTGCTCGCCGGGGTGGTCGGTTTCGTTCCGCTTGCGGTCGCGTGCCAGGATCAGCATCGCCCACTGTTCGACGCCGAGCGTGTACAGCCGGGCCTGTTGCTGATGCTGGAGCACCGTGCCGCGGCGGATCGCCAGCTGCTGCAAGGCCGCCAGACTGGCGGCGGTGACGCTGGCCAGAAAGACGATCAGCAGTACGGTGATCAGGGCGACGCCGGCGTGACGGCGACCGGCGCGGCGGAACGCGCGCCACGGCGCGGTCGGGCGCGGAACGGCGTCAGCCGGGCAGGGGCAGCAGTCGGGTGATTTCACCCCAGTCTTCCAGCGTCAGGCCGATCTCCACCGCGCGCGGCAGCGCATCGGGATCTTTTTTCGCGCCAGCCTCGTCGCTGGCGGGCGGCGGCCAGTCGTCGCGCCAGTCGTCCCGGTCCAGAAAGCGCACCCGGAATTCCCGGACCCGCTCCAACAACAGCGTTTCGCGCGGCTCGAGCAGACCGCCCCGGTCGAGCACACCCCAGTGCAGCCGCCACAGGCGACCGTCCCGCAGCCGGTAGGCGACCCGTTGCAGGGTGGCGCGCGGCTGGCCGAGCGGATTGTCCCAGCCGGCGCGGGTCAGGGTCAGCCGGTCGTCGGCGAGTTCGCCGCCGAGCAGGGCGGCCTGGGGTTCGCCGTACTCGTCGCGGATGCCGCGCGGCACCGCCTGTTCGACGTCCTGCTCCAGTCGGAAAACCGCCAGTTGCACCGCCGCCAGCCGTCGGCTTTGCTCTTCCACGGCGGCACGGGTGAACAGCACGTTGCGCAGACCGCTGTAGGCGGCGGTGGCCATGATGGCGAACACCGCCAGGGCCACCAGCAGTTCCAGCAGGGTGAAGCCACGCGACGGGATGTTCATTGAGGGTGTGGCCGGGTTCCGCGCGGCCGAACCGGGGGAGCCTGGTCGGTGGCCGGCTGATCCTGGGGGGGCTGGTCCACGGGCGACTCGTCCGCCGTCGGTTGATCCGCGGTCGGTTCGTCCGGGGGCGGACGGCTCTTGAAGGCGGTCAGCGTGCTCAGCGCGGAGCCGTCCTCCGAGAGGCGCACCGTGACCTCCAGGCGCGTCAGATCGGGGTCGTCGGTCTTCTGGAACCTGGCCTCCCAGCGCCAGCGGCGGTTGGCCAGTTCGACGGCGCCCTTGCGCGAGCCTTCCATGGGCCAGGGGTCGCGGTGCAGCAGCAGTTCGTTGACCTTGTTCAGAGCGGCCCAACCGGCGAAGGTCTGGTCGCGCAGAGTGCCGAAGTTGTTGACGCTCTGAGTGGCGACGCCGATGATCGCGCCCATGGCGATGGCCAGCACCGCCAGCGCCACCAGCACCTCGAGCAGGGTGAAGCCGATCTGGCGTCTCATCGCGTCACCGCGCCCGTGGTCAGCCGGCCCAGGGCATCGCCGGCGACCCGGTACAAGGGCGCGTCTGGTCCCCGCTCGTCGGCGAGACCGAGCACGGCGACGAACTCGGTCGTCTCGCCGCTGGCCAGCAGCAGGACCTGCGGTGTCTGGCCGGATGCCTGGAGTTCCGCCGGTCGGCCCTCGATCCAGAGCCCCAACGCGATCTCCTCGGGCAGTTGATGCTGGATCAGGGTGTCGGCGGCGACGGGTGGTTGCCATGCGCCTTTCTCGTCCTGACGCAGCATCGCGTAGCCGGTGCGGCTGAACCGGATGCCGCGCGGTTCGCCGCTCAGGATGGCCTCCTGCTGGTGCAACTCCACCAGCGCCGCCAGCCGCCGGGCTTCCTCCGCCAGCCGTTCCCGCGGGCCGCCGCCGACCGAGAGCAGGGCGAAGCTGGTGATGATGCCGATCAGCACCAGCACGACCATGATTTCCAGCAGGGTGAAGCCGCGCGCCAGTACGCTCATCTCGGTGCCCGAGCGCCTCGTCGCCTAATCGTCCAGATTCCAGTTGCCGAGATCGGCATCCACGCCCTCGCCGCCCGGCTGGCTGTCGGCCCCCAGCGAATAGATGTCGATCTCGCCGTGCTGGCCGGGACTGAGGTACTGGTAGGGCTTGCCCCAGGGGTCCTTGGGCAGCTTGTCCAGATAGCCGCCCTCCTGCCAGTGCGGCGCGTCGGCGGGTTTTTGCACCAGCGCTTCCAGACCCTGCTCGGTGGTCGGGTAGCGGAAGTTGTGCAGCCGGTACAAATCCAACTGATTCTTGAGCACCCGGATGTCCTGCTTGGCCTTGACCACCCGGGCCTTGTCGGGATTGTCCATGATGCGGGGCACCACCACGGCGGCCAGAATGCTGAGGATGACCACCACGACCATGACCTCGATCAGGGTGAAGCCACGCGGGCGGAGCGGCCAACCGATGCGACGGCGGCGGGTGGGAAGCGGGATAGTCAGCATCGCGAATCTCCGAAATCCAGACTTGAGACGAGGGTGGGGCGGCGGAGCGGACCGCTCAGGCGCGGCCCAGCCGGTACAGGGCGATTTCACCCAGCAGATTGGGCCACAGCCGTGGCCCGAGCCGGGGCTGATGGGCGTGGTCCAGCACCATGCGTTGCAGAATGTCGATCCGTTTGCGCTGACACAGTTCCTCGAAATCGCGGATGGTGAAAAGATGCACGTTCGGCGTGTCGTACCACTGGTAAGGCAGGGTTTTGACCACCGGCATCAAGCCCTGGAGGGCGATTTGCACCCGGCAGCGCCAGAAGCCGAAATTGGGGAAGGTCACGATACCCTGCCGGCCTACCCGCAACATTTCGTCCAGCAGCGCCTCGGTGTGCCGCACCGCCTGCAAGGTCTGGGTCATGATCACGTAGTCGAAACTGCTGTCGCCGAAATCCGCCAGCCCCGCCTCCAGATCGGCATGGATGACGTTGACCCCGGCCTGGAGGCATTTGACCAGGTTGGCGGTGTCGATTTCCAGGCCGTAGCCGCCGACCTGCCGGTGCTGGCGCAGGTAGGCCAGCAGGGCGCCGTCGCCGCAGCCCAGATCCAGCACCCGCGAGCCGGGGCGGATCCAGTCGCTGATGAGTTCCAGTTCAGGCCGCATGGCCGTTCACCTCCCGGGCGACTCGGCTCAGATAGCAGCGCAGGGTTTCGTGGTAGAGCGGGATCGGCATCAGGAAGGCATCGTGGCCGTACTCGGAGGGAATTTCGGCGTAGCCGACCTCGCGCCCGGCCCGCACCAGCGCCCGCACGATCTCGCGCGAGCGGGCCGGGGCGAACCGCCAGTCGCTGGTAAAGGAGAGCACCAGGAACCGCGCTTGCGACCGGTGGAAGGCCATGGACAGGTCGTTGTCGAAGTCCGCCGCCGGGTCGAAATAGTCCAGCGTTTTGGTGATCAGCAGATAGGTGTTGGCGTCGAAACGGTCCACGAAGGCGCGCCCCTGGTGGCGCAGATAGCTCTCGACCTGAAATTCGGTGTCGAAATTGAAATTGAAGTTGGGCGTGCCCTCGCGCAATTCGCGGCCAAACTTGGCGCGCATCCCCTCGTCGGACAGATAGGTGATATGGCCCAGCATCCGGGCGATCATCAGCCCGCGGCGCGGCACTACCCCGAATTCGTAATAGTGCCCGTGGTGAAAATCGGGGTCGGACAGGATCGCCTGCCGGGCGACCTCGTTGAAAGCGATGTTCTGCGCCGACAGCCGCGGCGCGGCGGCGATCACCAGCGAATGGCGCACCCGCTCGGGAAAGGTGATGGCCCATTGCATGGCCTGCATCCCGCCGAGACTGCCGCCGATGATCACCGCCCATTGCTGGATGTCCAGCCGGTCGGCCAGCCGCGCCTGGCTGCGCACCCAGTCCTTGACGGTCACGATGGGAAAATCCGGGCCGTAGGGTTTGCGGGTGTCCGGGTTGATGGCGGTCGGACCGGTGGAGCCCTTGCAGCCGCCCAGATTGTTGCAGCACACCACGAAGAATTCGCCGGTGTCGAGCGGTTTGCCGGGACCGATGCAGTTGTCCCACCAGCCCGGTTTGCCCGGGTCGGCATCCTCGTGATAGCCGGCGACGTGATGATCGCCGGACAGGGCGTGACAGACCAGCACGGCATTGCTGCGGTCGGCGTTCGGCGTGCCGTAGGTTTCGTAAACCATTTCATATTCCGCCAGCGACCGGCCGCAGTCCAGCGCCAGCGGTTCGGCGAAATGCGCGGTCTGGGGCGTGACCAGACCGACGGAATCCGGGGGAAAGGTGTGCGGCATGTGCTCCTGACCGTCGTGGTGATGTCCATGGGGGATGGGTCGAAAGAGGGCGTCAAGTCTAATCGGCGCGGGGTTTGACGGCAACCGGGCGTCGTTCGGAATAAATCAACAGATTTTTCAATTTGTTGAACGAGCAAAGCCGCTCAGGACCGCTCGGGCGCGCCCGGCGGCCCGATGCCGGGCGGCAACCGCTGCGGCGCGGCGATGCGCAGGCGCTTGTCGCGGCCCGTCTCGCCGGCCAGCAGGGTCACCTGGCTCTTCGCCACGCCGAACAGCGTCGCCAGAAATTCCCGCAAACGCGCGTTCGCCTCACCGTCCACCGGCGGCGCGGCGATGCGGACCTGGAACCAGCCTTCCACCGGTCCTGCCCACTGGTCCCGGCCAGCGCGCGGCCGCACCCGCACCTGAAGGATCAGGTTGGCGCCCTCCCAACGGTAGCCGGCGGCCACGGCCTCAGCGCAGCCCCGTCAACAGGCCAAGAAAATCCTGCAGCAGCAGGCTGATGAAGATCAGCGCCACCACCACCAGCAACGGCGACAGGTCCACGCCGGAGATCGGCGGCAGCAACCGCCGGGCTGGCCGCAGCACCGGCGCGGTCAACTGGGCCAGCACCCGCGCCGCCGGATGGCGCGGGTCGGGGTTGAACCAGCTCAGCACCGCCTGGATCACCACGCCCCACAGATAGATGTTGATCAGCAGTTTGAGCAGTTCCGCCACGGTCAGCAACAATAAACCACCGACGCTGGCGCTCTGACCGAGCAGCAGCGCGATCAGCACGACTTCGATTGCCTGCAACGCGAACGCCAGTACCACCGAGGCCAAATCCAGTCCCCGATAGCCCGGCACGATCCGGCGCAGTGGCAATAGCGGCGGGTTGGTGATGCGGACCAGGAACTGCACCAGGGGGTTGTAAAAATCGGCGCGCACGCACTGCAACAGGAAACGCAGCATCACCGCCAGGATGTAGAAGCCAAAGACGGTCTGGATCAGGAACAGGGTCGCGGTCACGGTTGTTCCCCCAGCAGATCGCCCAATTCGCGGGCGCGCTGACGAGCCGCCGCCAGCGCCCTGGCGAGCAGCGTTTCCACTCCGCCCTCGCGCAGGATCGCCAGGGCCCGCTCGGTGGTGCCGCCCGGCGACGTGACTCGGACGCGCAAGGTCGCGGGGCTTTCGACGCTCTCCAGCGCCATCTTGGCCGCGCCGAAGGCGGTTTGCAGGGTCAGCAGCCGGGCGGTGTCGGCATCCAGGCCGAGTTCGAGCGCCGCCCGCTCCAAGGCTTCCATCACCAGGAAGAAATAGGCCGGGCCGCTGCCCGACAGGGCGGTGACCGCGTCCAGCAGGGTTTCGTCGTCCACCCAGACCGTCACCCCGACCGCCCGCAACAGCGATTCCGCCAGTTGCCGGCGTTCCTCGGACACGAATTCGTTGGCGAACAGGGCGCTGGCGGCGCTGCCGACCAGGGCCGGGGTATTGGGCATGGTCCGCACCAGGGCCGGCGAGCCGCCCCCCAGCCAGCGCCGCAAATCCGGCTCGCGCACGCCGGCGGCGATGGAAATCACCAGCGGTTGGCGCGCCTGGATCGCCGGGGCCAACTGCCGGGCGACGCCTTGCAGAATCTGCGGCTTGACCGCCAGCACGATCACCTCGCCCCTGGCGACGATTTCGGGGTTGTCGGCGCTGGTATGCACTCCGAAGCGGCTGCGCAGCAAGTCCCGCTGGCCGGCATCGGGTTCGGCGACCCAGATGAAACCGGGATCCTGACCGCCGGCGACCAGGCCGCCGATCAGGCTGCGGGCCATGTTGCCACCGCCGATGAAGGCAATGGGAATGTTTTTCATCTCCACCTCATGGTGTTCATGTCAATGGCGTTCGAACGGAACCGGACACCGCCGCGCGCCATGCTGGAAAACGCACTCTAGGGTTGACCGCCCAGCAGTCGAGCGATTCGCTCGCCGATACTGACAAGTCGACCGTCGTTCCGGTACGTCTCGTAAACCTGTTGCTGACCGGTGGAATCGAGCCGCTGATAAGACGCATGCAGTCCCGGTTGCCCTTCGCGCAGCGCCCGCTCGAATGCCGCCCGGTCCAGTCCCGGCGCCAGCCGTCCGGCAGCCGTCGCGGGCGCCGTCAGCGCGGGCGCGGGTTGGGGCTGACTGGTCGTCAGGGTCGTGGCCTGCCGCTTGGCTTCTTCCTCGATTTCGCGCAGATAGTTGTCGTCCGCCCCGGCCAGCAGCGGAGCGGCCAGCAGCAGGATACCGGCCAACCGGGCGGGCGCGAACGGAGCGGACCATGGCGGGGGTGGCGGCATCGGCGGTTTTCCAGAACGGCGAAGCGGTTCCAGGCGGTTGACCCAGGGGGGCTTGGCCCATGACTCCGTTAGCATACTGCAAACCCGCCGTTCAGGCGCGCGGCCCGAAGATGGCGGTTCCCACCCGCACCAGCGTGGCGCCCTCGGCGATAGCGGCTTCCAGGTCGTCGGACATACCCATGGACAGGGTGTCCAGTTCCAGGCCCTCGGCGAGCAACCGCTCCCACAACTCGCGCAGCCGGGCGCAGGGCAGGCGCTGGGCGGCGAAATCCGCCGCCGGCGCGGGAATGGCCATCAAACCCCGCAGCCGCAGCCGTGGCAGCGCGGCCACCGCCCGGGCAACCGCCGGAACGTCGCTCTCGTCCAGACCATGCTTGCTGGGCTCGCGGCTGATGTTGACTTCCAGGCAGACGTTCAGCGGCGGCAGGCCGGCGGGCCGCTGCGCGCTCAGCCGCTCGGCGATTTTCAGCCGGTCCACGCTGTGCACCCAGGCGAAGCGTTCGGCGATGGGCCGGGTCTTGTTGGCCTGCACGGGGCCGATGAAGTGCCATTCCAGATTCAGCGCGGCCAGTTCGGCCATTTTGGCCAATGCCTCCTGCAAGTAGTTTTCGCCAAAGCGCGCCTGACCGGCGGCGGCCACCGCGGCGATGGCCGCCGCCGGCTGGGTCTTGCCGACCGCCAGCAGGGCGACCGATCCCGGTGGGCGCTGAAACCGTTGCTCGGCGGCGCGGATGCGGGTCAGCACGGCGTGAAGACGGGCGGCGAAATCGCTGTTCATCAGGCATTCCCCCGGCGGGTTACCGCGCGGTCACAACGGCTTTACGATATATACTATGCGAAATCCGGCCAGTCGGAACCGCCCGCCAGCGGGCCGCCTCACAATGCCTTTGCGGGAGCAACCGCCATGACCCTCGACGAACTGTTGACCTTTTCCGTGACGAACAATGCCTCGGACCTGCACCTGTCGGCCGGCATGCCGCCGATGATCCGGGTGGATGGCGACGTGCGCCGCATCAACGTGCCGCCGCTCGAGCACAAGGCGGTGCACGGTCTGATCTACGACATCATGAACGACAAGCAGCGCAAGGATTACGACGAATTCCTGGAATGCGACTTTTCGTTTGAAATCCCCAAGCTGGCCCGCTTCCGCGTCAACGCCTTCAACCAGGACCGGGGCGCGGCGGGCGTGTTCCGCACCATTCCGACCCAGATCAAGAGCCTGGAAGATCTCGGCTGCTCGCCGGTGTTCCGGGATTTGATCGCCGCCCCGCGCGGGCTGATCCTGGTCACCGGGCCGACCGGTTCGGGCAAGTCCACCACGCTGGCGGCGATGATCGACCACATCAACAAGAACGAGTACGGCCACATCCTGACCATCGAAGATCCCATCGAGTTCGTGCACCAGAGCCAGCGGTGCCTGATCAACCAGCGCGAGGTGCATCGCGATACGCTCGGTTTCAACGAAGCCTTGCGCTCGGCGCTGCGCGAGGACCCCGACATCATTCTGGTCGGCGAGTTGCGCGATCAGGAGACCATCCGGTTGGCGCTGACCGCCGCCGAGACCGGCCACCTGGTGTTCGGCACCCTGCACACCAGCTCCGCGCCCAAGACCATCGTGCGGCTGCTCGACCTGGGCATGGA
>JRYG01004040.1_pt1 | contig 12971 bp, 12 predicted proteins | sample 235341 | NCBI WGS metagenome assembly JRYG01 (sample SAMN03074218, study PRJNA261478) | activated sludge metagenome | biome: Wastewater Treatment Plant; feature: Wastewater; material: Activated sludge; isolation source: activated biomass of a wastewater treatment plant treating hydrocarbon... ... | reverse complement strand
GTCGAAGCGCCAGGCATTGGCCTGGACTTGCCGCTGGATGTGCGCGGCACCGCGTTTCAGCAACGCGTCTGGCAAGCCCTGCGCGAGATTCCAGCAGGCAAAACCGTCAGCTATGCCGCTATCGCCAACCGTATCGGCGCTCCGCAATCCGTGAGGGCCGTGGCTCGGGCGTGCGCGGCGAACACCCTGGCGGTTGCCATTCCGTGCCATCGCGTCGTCCGCAACGACGGCGGACTGTCGGGCTATCGCTGGGGCGTGGAACGCAAGCGCGCGCTGCTGGAGAAGGAAGCACGCGCCTGAAGGCGCTGGTTGAAGAGGCGCTGGCATCACCCCGGCCAGGGACATCGCCAGCCGGGTCAAGGCGCTGGCGCATCTTCCAACGCCAGCACGAACGCCCACTGCGCCGCGGTTACCGGCAACACCGACAGGCGATTGCCCCGACGCAGCAGGGTGAAATCCGCCAAGGTTTCCTGATGCCGCTTCAATTCAGCCAGGTTAACCGAACGGCGCAGGCGTCGGACCAGCCGCACGTCCACCCGATACCAGCGGGGATGGTCCGGCGTGCTGATGGGATCGTAATAAGGGCTGGCCGGATCAAAAGCGGTCTCATCCGGATAGCCTTCCCGCACCACTTCGACAATGCCGACGATGGCGGGATTCGCCGCGCCGGAATGATAGAAAAATGCCTGATCGCCCCGGCGCAAGCCATCCCGCAGAAAGTTACGGGCCTGATAGTTGCGCACGCCCTCCCAGGATGTGGTCCGCCTGGGCGCGGCTTCCAGATCGGCGAGACTGAACGCCGCGGGTTCCGATTTCAGCAGCCAGTATTCCACCGGATCATTGCTCTTGGACATCGTTTGGCTTGGCGAACAGATGTAGCGCCTCTTCCGTCGCCGCGGCGGCCAGAGGCACATCCCAAGGCTGACGGACCAGCTCGGTGGTTTGCTGGAATGCATAGCCCAACCCCAGCAGACAGGGCCGCTGACCGCGATAAGCCGGGTCGCGCAGGAAAGCGAAGCTACGGTCGTAGAATCCCCCACCCATACCCAGGCGAGTGCCGGTCGGATCAAAAGCCACCAGAGGCGTCAATACCAAATCCAATTGTGAGGGCTGTAGCCATTCCGCCGCCGGCGCTTCGGGTTCGGGAATCCTGAACCGATTGCGGCGCAAGGGCAGCCCGGGTCGGTAAGAGGCAAACCGAAGGGATGGATGGGGCGCGTCCACCAAAACCGGCAGATAAACCTGCTTGCCCGCGGCCCAAGCGTGTTCCAGCAACGGCAGCGGGTCCAATTCGCCATCGCACGCCCAGTAACCGGCGACGCGGGCCGCTTCGACGAACACCCGCCAGTCCGCCAAACGCCGGGCGACGGCCAGCGCCGCTTCCCGCCGTTCCAGGCTGGACAAGCTCCGTCTGCGGGCGCGCAACCGCCGGCGTAATTGGTCGGGATCGATAGTCACGGCTGGCGCGGGAACAAAAATAAAGGCGACGTCACGGCGTCGCCGAGGGTGCGAAGCAAAACAAGGGGGCGCTCTCCGCCTGTGCCGTCTCGGACCTTTGCCCTTGAACCGCGCGGCTCAAGTGGGGGAACAGAGCGGCGTATCAGGCTTTCCGCAACGAGGCGGACATGCACACCTACGCCGGCGACCGTGCTCCCTGGGTAAAATTAACTAGGATCAAGGGGTTACCCGGCCCACTACTCGAACACCGCAGAGAGCGCCCGAACTATTGAATCAACTTCCATAAATATTATAGCTCAGCCGGCTCGGCTTTGCTAAGAATAGCGTCAATTTTTTGGATCAAGTCTTGCACATGACTGTTGACAACCGCGTCCGTTTCAACCGATTGACGCTGTTGCCGCAGCAACTCGTAGCTGATATTCATCGCGGCCATCACCGCAATCGCTTCCAGACTCAGCAACTTGCTGCTGCGATCACGAACCTCCCGCATCTTGTCATCCAGATAGCGGCCCGCTTCCAGCAATTCATCGCGCTCGGCTGGCCGGCAGGCGAAACGATATTCACCACCGATCAGTGGTACGGTAACGCCAACGGTTTCCATGCTCATGAAGCTTGCTCCAAACTTTTCAGCCGCACGATCATCGCTTCGATACGGGAGCGTGACTGCTCGTTCTTCTCGCGCAGTTCGTCGCACTCGGCCTGCAACGCCCGCTTCTGCTCCCGCAAGATTTGATTTTCCTGCAATAACTGCTCGCAGAATCGCATCAATTGCTCCACTCGTTCAGCGAGAATGGCCAGGCCGCTGGCGGCCGTTTCGGTTACGCTGTCGAATTCACCAGCCTCGGCTGGCACGGCATTTTCGTAGAGATTGTCGATGTTCATGCAAATACTATAAAGCGGCTATTCCGACCGGGTCAATTTAGACCTTGCTTTCGAGGTCTGATCGCGGAATGTTAGGATTGTTCATCCGCACCCTCATTGTTCGACCCTGGAACCCGCCATGCCCCCTACTCATCAGCCGTTATTCGAACGTTTGACCCGGCTGCTCGACCCGTGCAACCCCGCCGAACTGCATGGATTGCTGTGCGGCTTGCTGTGCGCCGACCGCGATCTCGACCGTGAGCGGTGGCTGCGCCACGCCGCCGAACAGCTGGCTGACGATGTGGAACCGACCGAGCCCATCCGCAATCTCCTCCTGAAATTATTCGATTACGGCGCCGCGCAACTGGACGCGCCCGATGGGTCCGTGGCTCCGCTGCTGCCCGACGACGACGCGCCCCTGCGCCAGCGCGCCGACGCCCTGGGGGTCTGGTGTCAGGGTTTGTTGTACGGTCTTGGCCTGGGCGAAATGGAACGACGCGGCGAACTCTCTCCCGAAAGCCGGGAATTCCTGCGCGACGCGGCGGAAATCGCCAGGGTCGGCTTCGATACCGACGAGGCCGGCGAGGCCGATGAAACCGCCTATGCCGAAGTGGTCGAATACCTGCGGGTCGGACTGTTGACGATCCATCAGGATCTGCGCCATTCCGCCCCCTTGGACTTTTCTCGCCCCCACTGATCGAATTTGGAATCGTTATCGATGCTCGCCCGCGCCATACCGTCCGCCGTCTTTGCCCGCCGCCGCCGCACGCTGATGGAGCGGATGGGACCGGGCTCGATTGCCCTGCTGCCCGCCGCACCGTCCATGCCCCGCAATCGCGATGTCCACTATCCCTACCGCCAGGACAGCGATTTCTATTATCTGACGGGTTTTCCGGAACCGGAGGCCGTCGCGGTGCTGGCGCCCGGCGGCGAGCGGGAATTCCTGCTGTTCTGCCGCGAGCGCGACCCGCAAATGGAAATCTGGCATGGCCGCCGGGCCGGACCGCGGGGGGCGATGGATCGCTACGGGGTGGACAACGCCCACCCTATCACCGAAATCGACCGGCGCTTGCCGCCGCTGCTGGAGAATCGCGAGCGGGTGTTCTACGCCATCGGTTACAACCCGGATTTCGACCGGCAGGTGATGGACTGGATCAACCAGGTGCGCGGCAAGGCCCGCTCCGGGGTACGGGCGCCGGTGGCGTTCATCGCGCTGGAACATCTGCTGCACGCCATGCGGCTGCGCAAGGAGCCGGAGGAAATCGCGGTCATGCGCGAATCCGCCCGCATCGCCGTCGAAGCGCACTGCCGGGCGATGCGAACCTGCCGACCGGGAATGCTGGAATACGAACTCGAAGCGGAGATCCTCCATACCTTCCTGCGCAACGGGGCCGGCTGGTCCTATCCGTCCATCGTCGGCGGCGGCGACAACAGTTGCATCCTGCACTACACCGAGAACAACGCCCCGCTGCGCGACGGCGACATCGTCCTGATCGACGCCGGCGCGGAAGTGGACGGTTACGCCTCCGACATCACCCGCAGCTTCCCGGTCAACGGTCGCTTCTCCGGCGAACAGCGCGCCATCTACGAGCTCGTGCTGGCCGCGCAGAAGGCGGCGATAGCCAAGGTCCGGCCCGGCTGCCATTTCAACGAACCACACGACGCGGCGGTGCGCACCCTCACCGAGGGACTGGTAGCGCTGGGGCTGTTGCGCGGCGAGGCGGAGGCGCTGATCGAGCAAGAGCAGCACAAACAGTTCTACATGCATCGCACCGGTCACTGGCTGGGCATGGACGTACACGACGTGGGCGATTACAAGACCGGTGACGACTGGCGGGTCTTCGAGCCGGGCATGGTCACCACCATCGAACCCGGTCTCTACATCCCCGCCGGTGGTAAGGTCATGGATGCTCATTGGGCGCGGCTCGGAGTTTACCTGGAATCCGAATTGGACGAGCGCTGGTGGCGGATCGGCGTCCGTATCGAGGACGACGTGCTGGTTACGACCGACGGGAACGAGGTGTTGACCGCCGGCGCGCCCAAGGAGATCGACGCCATCGAGGCGCTGATGCGGGAGGACGGATGACGCAAACGGATTACGATCTGCTCATCATCGGCGGCGGGCTGATCGGCGCCAGCCTGGTCTGCGCGCTGGCCGGTCAGGATCTACGCATCGCCCTGATCGAGGCCGCGCCATTCGCCGCCAGCGCCCATCCCAGTTACGACGACCGCGCCATCGCCCTGGCGCAAGGTACCAAGCGCATTTTCCAGACTCTCGGTCTGTGGAAAACCCTGGGGTCGACCGCCGCTCCGATCCGGAAAATCCACATCTCCGAACGCGGTGGCGCCGGCTTCGCTCATCTCGACAGCCGCGACGAGGGCGTGGACGCGCTCGGCTACGTGGCCGAGGCGCGGTTGATCGGCGCGGCGCTGTTGACGAAACTGCCGACCCTGAGCGGAGTCGAACTGCTGTGTCCGGCCCGGCTGGAGCGGGTCGCCGTCGAACCGGAAGCCGCCCGCGCCGCTATCCGTCTCGGCGATGAACGGACCGTCGAACTCCGCGCCAGCCTGCTGATCGCCGCGGACGGCGCCAATTCGCCGGTGCGCGAGCAACTCGGCATTGCCGTCCTGCGTTGGGAATACGGCCAGCAGGCGATCATCGCCAACGTCACCCCTACCCTGCCCCACAACCACGTCGCCTATGAACGCTTCACCCCAGACGGGCCGGTGGCGCTGCTGCCGATGAGCGACAACCGTTGTGCGGTGGTCTGCACGGTAAACGACCCCGACGCACCGACAGTCATGGGTCTTGACGATGCCGGCTTTATCGCCCTGTTGCACCAGCGATTCGGCGACCGGCTGGGGCCTTTTTCGCGGGTGGGCCGCCGACAGGCGTATCCGCTGTTTCTGCTGAAATCCCGCGAACACGCCCGCCCCCGCGTGGCCATCATCGGCAACGCCGCCCATACTCTGCACCCCATCGCCGGCCAGGGCTTCAATCTCGGCATCCGCGACGTGGCGGCGCTGGCGGAAGTCATCGCGAACGCCCGGCGCAACGGCCAGGACATCGGCGATCTCGCCGTACTGAACCGTTACGCCGACTGGCGGCGCTGGGACCAGCGCCGGACAATCGCGTTCACCGACGCCCTGAACCGGTTGTTCGCCAATCCGCTGCCGCCGGTCCGCGCCGCCCGCGATCTGGGTCTGCTGGCCTTCGACCTCTGCCCTTCGGTCAAGCACTGGTTCGCCCGACAGACGATGGGCTTGGACGGGCGCTTGCCCAAACTGACGCGGGGATTGACGCTGTGAGTCCATCGACATGAGCCTCGTCAAAACGGACTACGACCTCGTCATCGCCGGCGGCGGCATGGTCGGCTCGGCGCTGGCCTGCGCGCTGGGCACCACCGATCTGAAAATCGCCCTGCTGGAAGGCGCGCCGCCGGAGCGCATCCGCCCCGGCGCGGACCTCGATTCGCGGGTTTCCGCCATCAGCCGCGCCTCGCAACGCATCTTCGCCGCCGTGGGCGCCTGGGACGGCATGACCGCCTGGCGGGTCAGCCCGTTCCGCGACATGCGGGTGTGGGACGCGACCGGCTTCGGGAGCATTCATTTCGACAGCGCCGATCTCGGCGAGCCCTTGCTGGGCTGGATCATCGAGAATCGGGTGATCCAGTTCGCCCTGCTGGAACGGGCGCGGCAACTGCCGGCGGTGGATCCGTTCTGCCCGGCGGCGCTGGAAACCGCCCAAGCGCTGGACGACCACCGTTGGCGGGTACGATTGAACGATGGACACGCCTTCACCACCCGGTTACTGGTCGGCGCGGACGGCGCGCAATCCAAGGTGCGACAGATGGCCGGCATCGATACCGGCGGCTGGGGGTATGGTCAGAAAGCGGTGGTCGCCAACGTGCGCACCGCCGAACCGCACCAGGAAACCGCCTGGCAACGCTTTCTGCCGACCGGACCGCTGGCGTTTCTGCCACTGCACGACGGGCGTTGTTCCATCGTCTGGTCCACCACGCCCGAGCAGGCCGATGCGCTGCTGATGCTGGACGAGCATGATTTTTGCTACGCCCTGGCCGACGCCTTCGAACGGCGACTGGGTTCGATCAGCCAGGTCGGGCCGCGCGGCGCCTTCCCGCTGCGTCTGCAACATGCCCACGCCTATGTCAAACCCGGCCTTGCCCTGATCGGCGACGCCGCGCACGTCGTGCATCCGCTGGCCGGACAAGGCGTCAATCTGGGCCTGCTGGACGCGGCGACGCTGGCCGAGGTGATTCTGGATGCCGTCGCCGCCGATCAGGAGATCGGCTCGCTCAAGACGCTGCGCCGCTACGAACGCTGGCGCAAGGGCGACAACCTGCTGATGCTGGGCATCATGGACGGCTTCAAACGCTTGTTCGGCGCTTCGCCGCCGCCGGTGCGACTGCTGCGCAACATCGGCCTCGACCTGACCGACGCCGCCGGACCGCTCAAGAACCTGATCGCTCGCCGGGCGATGGGATTGACGGGTGATTTGCCGCGGCTGGCGCGGGATGCCGGTTGAATCCGCCCATGACCGAAGAACATCCACTCTGCCGTCTGGACGAATTGTCCGAAGGTCAAAGCAAGGGTTTTACTACCCGTCCCGAGGCCCGCTACGCCGACATCGTGGTGGTACGCACCCGCGCCGGGATTTACGCCTATCGCAACCGCTGTCCGCACACCGGCGCACCGATGGAATGGGAACCCGACCAGTTCCTGGATTATACCGGCACGCTGATTCAATGCGGCATTCACGGCGCGTTGTTCCGCATCGAGGACGGGTATTGCGTATCCGGCCCCTGCGCCCGGCAATCGTTGCAACGCATTCCCGTAACTGAACGAGAGGGCTGGCTGGTCGCGCTCGCTCCGCTGGCAAACCGCCGTGACTGAACCCGCCGTCATCCAGGTCGAAGACCTGCGCAAGCATTACGGCCCGGTGCAGGCCGTCGATGGAATCAGCTTCAGCGTCGCCCGGAGCGCCACCTGCGCGCTGCTGGGCGGCAACGGCGCCGGCAAGACCACCACCATCGCCATGCTGCTGGGGTTGCTGTTGCCGACCGGCGGTCAGATTCGGATTCTGGGCGAGGAGGTACCGCGCCATCGGTACCGGGTGCTGCCGCGCCTGAATTTCTCCTCGCCCTACCTGGACTTGCCGCAGCGGCTGACGGTGGCGGAAAACCTGACCGTCTACGCCCGATTGTATGGGGTGCGCCGCATTCGCGAACGGCTGGCGGTATTGGGCCGGGATTTGGACATCGACGCCTTCTTCAAACGCCCTTACGGCAGTCTGTCCGCCGGTCAGAAAACCCGGGTCGCGCTCGCCAAGGCGTTGCTGAACGAGCCGGAAATCCTGCTGCTGGACGAACCGACCGCCTCGCTCGACCCCGACACCGCCGACCGGATGCGCGGCATCCTGACCGACTACCAGCGCCGGAGCGGAGCCACGCTGTTGCTGGCTTCCCACAACATGAGCGAGGTGGAACGGCTCTGCGATCAAGTCATCATGCTGCGGGCGGGCCGCATCGTCGCCACCGGCGCGCCGCGCGAACTGATCCACCGTTACGGTCGCAAGGACATGGAAGAAGTGTTTCTCGACATCGCCCGCGGCATCCAGAGCGGCGAGGTGGTGGAATGAACGCCATCTCTCCGCAACGCATCGGCGCGTTGGCGTTGCGGTATCTCTACCTGCTGCGCGGCTCCTGGATTCGGATCGTGGAACTGGCTTACTGGCCGACGGTGCAGATGATCCTGTGGGGCTTCATCACCCAATATCTGGCCGGCCACAGCGATGTGCTGCATCAGGCGACCGGGCTGCTGCTGTCGGGCGTGCTGTTGTGGGACATCCTGTTTCGCAGCCAGTTGGGCCTGTCGGTGGTGTTCTTCGAGGAATTGCACTCCCGCAACCTGGGACAACTGTTCATCAGCCCGCTGCAACCGCTCGAACTGATCCTGGCCCTGATGCTCGTCAGCCTGGCGCGTACCCTGATCGGCGTCGGCATCGCGGTGCTGCTGGCGATTCCGTTTTACGGCTTCAACCTGTTCGCGCTCGGGCCGCCGCTGATCGGTTTTTTCCTCAATCTGCTGCTGATGGGCTGGGCGATTGGTCTGCTGGTGTCGGCGCTGGTGTTGCGCTACGGCATGGGCGCGGAAAGCATCGCCTGGGCGGCGATTTTCGCGCTGGCCCCGCTGTGCGGGATTTACTACCCCGTCGCCACCCTGCCCGGCTGGCTGCAACCGCTGTCCTGGGCGCTACCGGCCAGCCACGTATTCGAGGGGATGCGGGCGGTATTGCTGGACCATGCGTTTCGGCTGGATTATCTGCTGTACGCCCTGCTGTTGAACGTCGGCTACCTCGGTCTTGGCATCGGCGTGTTTCTGGCCGCCGTCCGCCAGGCGCGGCAACGGGGTTCGCTGTTGCAGTCGGGGGAGTGACGGAAGGTTTCGCGGTCACCCTATCCCGCTGACTGGCCCGATCCGATCCGCGGGATTCAGCACCAGGAGATCACGCTAGCCACGTCAGGGTTGCCAGGGCTATAGTGCCCGGCCATCGCCCCCACCCGGTCGGAGCCAGTCGCCATGAAAAAACTGCCCATCGGCCTGCAAAACCTGCGCGAGATGCGCACCCAAGGCTACGTCTACGTGGACAAAACCGCCCACATCGCCCGGCTGGCCGAGGAAGGCAAGTACTATTTCCTGGCCCGGCCCCGCCGCTTTGGCAAGAGCCTGCTGGTGGACACCCTGGCCGAGGCGTTCGCCGGCAGCCGGGAACTGTTCGAGGGGCTGTATCTGGAGCACCACTGGGATTGGACCCGGAAATATCCCGTGCTGCGCTTCGATTTCAGCGAAGGCGTGCTCCCTGACCGCGTCCTGCTGGATGCTACCCTGCTCGATCAATTGCGGTTCAACCACGACCGCTATGGCCTGGCGTGGGAGGAGGCGCCGGTTCATATCGCACTGGCTCGGCTGGTGCGAAACCTGCGCGAGGCCGCCGGCCAACCGGTCGTGTTACTGATCGACGAATACGACAAGCCGATTCTGGACCACCTGAGCGAGCCGGCTTTGGCCCGGGCGATGCGCGAGGGCCTGCGCAACTTCTACTCGGTGATCAAGAGCCTGGACCCGCACCTCAAGTTCGTGCTGCTGACCGGGGTCAGCAAGTTTTCCAAGGTCTCCCTGTTTTCCGGGTTGAACAACCTCAAGGATGTCACCCTCGATCCCCGTACCGCGACCCTGTGCGGCTACACGCACGCCGAACTGGTCAGTGCCTTCGCCGCGCATCTGGATGGGGTGGATTTGGCGGAAGTGAAACGCTGGTACAACGGCTACAATTTCCTGGGCGAGCCGGTCTACAATCCGTTCGATATTCTGCTCTATCTCGATAGCCGTGCATTCAGACCCTATTGGTTCGAGACCGGCACGCCGACGTTTCTGATCAACCTTCTGGCCGAGCGCGGCTTCTTTACCCCGAACCTGGCCCGCCTGCGCACCGGCCTGGAATTGCTCTCCACCTTCGATGTGGACCATATCGCCACCGAGGCGCTGCTGTTTCAGACCGGCTATCTGACCATCCGCCGGGCCGAGGAGCCGATCCGGGGCTATTGGGTCTACACCCTGGGCTATCCCAATCACGAAGTCGAAACCAGTCTCAACGCCAGTCTGTTATCGGTTTACACCGACGACCCGAGCAAGAGCTTCTCGCACCGGTTGCGGTTGCTGGAACTGTTGCTGGCCGATGATCTGGCCGGCTTGAAAGACCTGTTTCAGGCCCTGTTCGCCAGCATCCCGCATCAGTGGTACGACAACAATCCGATCAGCCGCTACGAAGGCTATTACGCCAGCGTGTTCTACAGCCACTTCGCCGCTCTGGGGCTGGACATCGTTCTGGAAGACGCCACGAATCATGGCCGCATCGACATGACAGTGAAAATCCAGGACAGGATTTATCTGTTCGAGTTCAAGGTGGTGGAGATCACTCCAGAAGGTGACGCCCTGCGACAACTGAGAGATCGGGGCTACGCCGAGAAATACCGCGCCGGGGGCGGGCCGATTTATCTGATCGGCGTGGAATTCAGCCGCGACCGGCGTAACTTGGTTGGTTTCGCCTGGGAGCATGGCTGAACGCCGGCTTGGTCATTTTTCTGTCAGGGCTTCTCGCCTGAAGTTCCAGGCCATTGATTGTTTTGGTATAGCAACCCTGTTCGAGTTGTGGAAACGCTGGCCGGTCGAGCTAAACCGCTTGACCGAGAAGTATTGAGCGAAAGCCCCTGAATTCATAATAATTATTATAAATCAGCAGCTTGTAGTTTTCAGTAGTGAACACCAAGTTGTCAAACGACCCACTAGACGCCTCCCGGTTTGCTGATTCTTTCCTTCGAAAAGCCCGATTGGGCACCCAACTGGACGGGGGGCTCGAACAGCTGCGCTTCCCGCGTCTCCGCCGGCACGTTGCGCAGATGTATATCCCGTTGCGGGAAGGGAATCTCGATCCGGTTCGCGCGCAGCGCTTCAAAAATCTGATTATGTAATTCGTGGGTCAACGGCAGGCGATTGGCCAGCTCCCGCACGAACACCCGCACCTCGAATTCCAGCGCGCTCTCGCCGAACTTCAGGAACAACACCGCCGGCGCCGGTTCCTTGAGCACCAGCGGATGGGCGGTCGCCACATCCAGCAAAATCTTGTGCACCAGCAGAGGATCGCTGTCGTAGGCCACCCCGACCGGAATCACGACCCGGGTAATGGGATCGTTCCGGGTCCAGTTGATCAGCGAGCTGGTGATGAAGGTCTTGTTGGGAACGATGATTTCCTTGCGGTCCCAGTCGGTGAGGGTGGTGGCGCGGATGTGAATGCGCGACACCGTGCCGCTCAGATTGCCCAGCGTTACGGTGTCCCCAACGCGGATCGGACGCTCCAGCAGCAGGATCAGCCCGGAGACGAAATTGGCGAAAATCTCCTGCAGGCCGAAACCCAGTCCGACGCCGAGCGCGGCGACCAGCCACTGCACCTGACCCCAGCCGACGCCGATGATGTCCAGCGCCACCACCAGGCCCACGCCGGCAATCAGATAGCGGGTGATGGTAATGATGGCGTTGCGATTGCCCGGGTCCACCGCCAGCCGTTGCAGGATGATCAACTCCAGTACGCCGGGGAGATTGCGGGCCAGAAAACCGATCAACAGCAGCAGCGCCCCGGCGATCACGATGTTGCCCAAGGTAATATCCGCCAGCTGCGTGCCGGTGGTGGTCTGCACGGTTTGCCGCCAAAGGGCGATGTCGTTCAGGACGGCGAACGCCGGGATCAGACTGCTCCAGATCTGCCACAATCCAAATCCCAGGCCGAGCAGCACCAACATGCTCATCAGGCCGCGGGTCTGTTCGTTGATGGTGGTCAAATCCAGATCCGGCAGGCGTTGAATGTCCGGTACGCCTTCTCCGGAGGCGGGTGCGGCGTCCTTGGCGGCGGCGCGGGCGGCCAGCTGCGCTTCGCGCTTGGCGATGGCCCGTTGCCAGGCCAGGCGCCGCTGGTTGATGTTCAGCCAGCGCAGAAACAGATTGATCAGCAGCACCGCGCTCAGCAACAACCAGACGGTCAGCATCGTACGGTCACGCACCTGTAACGCGGTGTAGTAATACCCGGACAACGCCAGGAGCGTAAGCAACAAATAAGCGCCCACGATCAGCGGATACCAAAGGTAACGCAGTCGCCAGGTTGCGCCCGAGCGACCCGCCGCCAGTCCCGCGAACAGCGGCTGGTTGGGATTCAGCACCCGCCACAGCAACACCGCCAGCGCCAGCGAACCGACACAGAACGCCATTCGCCCCAAGGTATCGCCGTACAGGGCTTCGGGTTGCGCATCGCAAAGCCCGACGATCACCGTGGTCAACGGCCCTACCCACAGAAACCAGTTGAGGTGACGGCGCAGCAGCCGGCAACCGGCCTCACTCCAGTGAAAATGCGCCATCGCCACCCCTTGGCGACGGCAGAGCTGGCGCGGGAAAGTCACGATCACCGTCACGAAAGCGCCGTTGATCAAACCCTGACCGAGTCCGCGGGAAAATGCGGTGTCATCGCCGGCGGCGCCCAACAGCCAGGCCAGCCACGCCAGCAGCCACGGCCAGGGCAACGCCAGCAGCAGGGTGATTCCCAACGCACGCACGGTCAGCCAAAAGCCGTCGTGGCGGACATCGCCGATGGCGTCCACGTCGTCTCCCAGGCGTTTGCTCAACGCACGGCGGTAGTACAGCAGCCCCAGCAGAACCAGAACACCGAGAGCCGCCGTCATGGGCCGGTTTTGCGCGCCGTTTACCAGGTTTTGCCCGACTCCCCGCCAGTGCGCCGGTTTGGTCAGCCACTCCAGCGACGCCTTCAACGCCTTGAGCCATTCGGCATCGAGCCGCGGACTGCTCCGAATCCACAACAGATACTTGTCGAGCAACACCCCGTACTGTTCGGCCTGTTCGCTCAGCTTGCGCTGACTGTCGTCCAGCGCCACCAGGCCGGTGATCAGACTGGCGTAGCCGCTGGCGAGTTTTTCCAACAGTTGTTGGCGGTCGGTCAACAACTGCCGCAACTCCGCGATGACCGCCTGCCGTTTCGCCTCCGACCATTGCGGATCGAAACCGGCGACGAG
>JRYG01018546.1_pt1 | contig 12975 bp, 11 predicted proteins | sample 235341 | NCBI WGS metagenome assembly JRYG01 (sample SAMN03074218, study PRJNA261478) | activated sludge metagenome | biome: Wastewater Treatment Plant; feature: Wastewater; material: Activated sludge; isolation source: activated biomass of a wastewater treatment plant treating hydrocarbon... ... | reverse complement strand
CCTCAACCATCTCAACCTGTTTGGCGGCGGCTATCGCGCCCAGGCCGAACGGATGATCGCCCAACTGCTGGCGGAATTGCGCTAGCTTCGAACGAGCATGATCGATCTGCACTGCCATTTGCTGCCTGGAGTCGACGATGGAGCCCCCGATCTGGCAACCTCGCTGGCCATGGCCCGGATCGCTGTGGGGGACGGTATCACGGTTGCCGCCTGCACTCCGCATATCTATCCGGGAATGTACGAAAACAGCGGCCCCGCCATCCGGCAGGCGGTGGTGGAACTCCAGAATCGCCTGGATGAAGCGGGTATTCCGTTGCACCTGACCCCGGGCGCTGATGTTCACATCGCTCCGGATCTGGTGGCTGGCCTGCGTTCGGGTCGGGTGCCATCGCTGCACGACAGTCGCTATTTCCTGCTGGAGCCACCCCACCACGTTGCCCCGCCCCGATTCGTGGAAACCGTGCGCGATCTGTTGGCTGCCGGTTACGTGCCGGTGATCACTCACCCCGAGCGCTTGACCTGGATCGAGGATCGCTATGAAATCTTTGCAGAACTGGCGCGCCAGGGTGCCTGGCTGCAAGTGACTGCCGGCAGCCTGACGGGTCGGTTCGGGGAGGTGGCTCGCTACTGGGCCGAACGCCTGCTCGACGAGGGCTGGGTCCATATCCTGGCCACCGACTCGCATGGCGCGGACCGGCGACCGCCGCTTCTGGCGGAAGGGCAACGGGCGGCGGAGCGGTGGCTGGGAGTCGAGGAAGCCGTGCGTCTGGTGGAAACGCGGCCACAAGATATACTGAATAACAGGGAGCCCGAACAATTGCCACGGCCGCCGGCGCTGGCTGCGGAAACCAGCTGGTCGAGACTGATCTGGACGAGGTCGAAGTCGGCTTCGTCATCGGAGGCCTTCCACTGCTCGGGAAAGATCCGGTCGAGTCCGGACGAAATCTCCTCGTGGAGTTGTTCGACCTCCGCTTCCGGCACCACTTTCGTGCGCTCGTTGGCGTCGCCCACGATCTGCCCGAGGCGCTCGATGTCGGCATCGAGCCGCTCGACCGCGGCGGGGTCGATCTCGAGCAGGGCGGCCTCGAGGTCGGTGAAGGCCTGGGTGACTCCCTCGTGGAATGCGCTCGCTTCCTGAAGCTCGAACGGAATGGTCACCCGTCCGTCCTCGGTGCCGTCCCGATACTCGATCGGGATCAGGTCGAGGAAACGGGTCAGCTGGGCCGCCCGGCGGGCCAGCTCCTCCTCGGTGAACGGCGATGCCACGAAGCCGTCGAGATCGTCCGCGGTGACCAGGGATGCCAACCGGAAGCCCGGCAGGTCCGAGCGGGCCGCGGTGTAGGCGAGCCGGGCGAAGTCGCGGTTCGAACGGACTGTTTCCGCGACACCGCGCTGCTCGCGGTAGACGGGCCTGAGGATCTGCCAGTAGCCGTTGACGGTCGCGGCGGTTTCCGCGAGGCGCTCCGGAAACCCGCGGTCCGCCGCCTGATCAGCCTCGGCCTTGTTTGTGGCAAGTCGCGACTGGTAGGTGTCGAGCAGGTCCTTGCGCACCTGGAGTACCGCTTCCTCTGGCTGCACCTCTCCCTCGACGAGGGCGATCAGGGCGTCGGTGGCACCGGTTCCGACACGGGTGAATCGGGTGCTCTGGCGAAAGTCGCGGATCTGGAGCCACTGCCTCGCCGCCACCGGCCGGTCCGCAGCGGTCAGCTGGACGGTACGCCCGAACGCTCCCCGGCGCAGGGCCGAGGTGATGGTTCCACGCGCGGACGCCAGAGCTACGCCGTCGCCTGCCGCGATCGCCCGGGCGGCCCGGCCGAGTTGCCGCTCGATCTCGCGCAATTCGTCGGTTGCGCTCCTGGCCAGTCCCGCACGCAGCCGCCCTGAAAGTGCGGCCCTCGCCTGGTCGATCGAGCCTGCAGACGGGTCGCGCAGGATCAGGTCGATCTGGGCGTCGAAGAGGCTGTTGGTCATCTGGTCGGCCGCCTGCCACGGCGGCGTCTGCGCTGTCGCGGGAGCGGCCGCAAGAAAGAATGCTGCCGCAGCGACGAGCATCGCCGCCGCGGCCCTCGCACGACTTCTGGCAGAACCTGACTTGGTCGAAGCCGACGCCAAGCCTTTTTCAGCCTTCCTGGATCTCGATGTCGAGATCCTTGGCCGCCTGCGCCACCTGTCCGGCGATGCGCTCGGCCCGGGCCTGCATCTCGGCACCGAGCTGGTCTGCCTGACGGGCGGTGAACCGCTCACCCGCCGCTTCCCGGTCCCGCAGGTCTTCGGCGGTGCCGAGCAGGTTGGAGAGCTCGACTGCGGTCTGCTCAGCCTGGTCGGCGTTCTTCTCGGCGATCAGCGGCTCGATTTCCTCGTAGGTGAAATCGATGCCGGTCAGGATGTCGGCGATGTCGGAAAGCCTTGAGGTGGCGACGAAGCCCTCCTCTCCCGCCTTGCCCTCGCCGGCCACGAACGAGGAAAGTTTCCACTGCTCGAAGTACTCGCTCATGGTCGGGGTCATGACCGTGATCGCGGTGAAGGCATCAGAGGGGGTGATCACGATTTCCTGGGCATCCTGGTCGAGGTCCCGTGCCTGCCTGCTGATCTCGTTCGCGGACGCCTTGAAGATGTCGGCGTCGGGCAGCCCTTCGCCGAAGCTCACCTTGCCGTCGCAATTCACGTCCGGCTTCACGCCATTTACGACGAGGTCCTCGTTGGTCCCGTAGAGGGAGGTCTCGATCAGGAAGAAGAGGTTGCCCGGCTGCTTCATGACCTCGCCGTTCGGAAGGGTCAGGTTGAAAGAGACGGCGCTGGCCGGATCGGAGGCATCCGAGCCTGCATCGATGTCGGTGTCGTACTGGGCGGTGCGGGGGATGCCCGCGACGATCCCCTCCATCTCTTCGTAGGCCGGGTTGGCCTTGACGAAAGCGTTCTTGGCGTCAGTCAGAGCCGAGTTGACCGCTTCACACTCTTTTCTGAGCATCGCGGCGTAGTTGAAGTCGTTTGCCCTGGCGAGGTCGTAATAGGAGTCAGCCGCCGTCTTTAGCGCGTCCGTTTGCGTGACCAGTTCCGCCGTGTGCTCCGTCAGGTACGACTTGACCGAGGTCAATCCGGTGTCGGGCTGGTCGTCTTCAGCCGCGGAGTCATTGCTGCCGCAGCCGGCGATCAGGGCCGCGGCCACCATGGGGAGGGCGAGTACGGAGCGTGCGGCCCCCGGGAACTTCCTGGTCAACTTTCTACCTCGCTGCTAGGGCTTTGCGGTCAGTTCAATGCCGCCGGGACGAAATACTTTGGGTACCCTAACTCAATTCTGAGGAAATCGCTCGGAGATAGATCGGGGCCGGGGCCGCAGGGCCGGCCCGCCGGAGGGAGCGCTCAGATGAAGGCAGGGCCGCGTTCGACGAGGCCGCGGTAAACGGCCTCCTGGATCTGTTCTCTCACCTGTTCCGAGAGGTCGAAGACCAGTGATCGGTCCTCGCTCGATCCGGGCCCGTAGGCGGAGAGGTCGATCGGCTCGAGAAACTCGATCCGCCAGCGGGAGGGTAGTGGCAACAGTCCAAGCGGACCGAGCCACGGAAAGGTCGGCGTGATCGGCACATAGGGCGACCCGATCAGCCTGGCCAGAGGTTTCGACTCGCCCAGCTTGGGATAGATCTCCTCGGCGCCAACCACCGCGACGGGAACTATCGGGGAGGCGGTTTCGAGCGCCACCTCGACGAACCCTCCGCGGCCGAATCGCTGGAGCCTGTAGCGATCCGCGAATGACTTCCCGAACCCCTTCTGGCCTTCCGGGAAGACCATCACCGGTTGGTCGTTCTCCAGCAGGCGATTCAGGTTCGCCGGGTTCGCCGCCACCCCGCCCAGGCGGCGCAGGATGAAGCTGACGAAAGGCACGTCGAAGGCCCAGTTGAGGACCATCGCCCGCAGCCAGCGGGGAAGCGGATGCTCCTTCTGGATCGCGGTGGCGATCATCGCCCCGTCGAAGGGGAAGATCCCGCCGGAGTGGTTGGCGACCAGAAGAGTCCGGCCGTGCCCCGGAACGTTGGCGGCGCCCTCCACCTGCACCCGCCACCAGGTGGAGTAGAGGAACTCGAAGATCGGGAAAACCGTCTCCGTGAATTCTTCGTCGAACCCCCACTCGTCCTCGTGGTACTCGCCGGCCAGCCGACGGAGAATCTTGTCGGAGGTGGACTGGACGGTAGTCGCCCACTCCAGCACTCTCTCCGGGTCCGGTGCTGAAGGGACGCTCATCGGGACACCCTCACCGGTGACCCCGGATGCGGCGAGGGAAAGAGGGTCGAGAGCCCTCCGGAGTTGCGGGCGAAATCCCTCGCCGCGCCCTCGGAATCGAATGCGAGTTCGTATCCGACCTCCTCCCTCAGCCGGCGGTTGTCACAGCCCCTTCCATACTTGAGGAGGAGCTCGCCGTCCCGGTAGAGGTCCGCCGAACCGAGGTACCCACCGACCCGCCGGTTGATCAGGCCTTCGACCACGGGCGGCAGGCTGACCGCTGCCTTGCCGCAGAGGCGGAGCAGGCGACTCAGCGATATCGCCCCGTCCGGAGCGACGTTCACCGGACCCCTGACCGGGTTGAGAGTCGCGGCCGCGAGCGCCCCTGTCGCGTCCTTCACGTGGAGCAGCTGGAGCCGGGGGTCAAAGCCCAACCGCGTCGGCACGACCGGCAGGTTGAGGTACCGGTTGAACGGTGTGTCCAGTTCAGGGCCGATCTCGACCTGGAAACGCAACATGCAGCAGGTGACCTCGGGGCGTCTCCTTGCGAAGTTGTCGAAGTAACCCTCGAGCTCGCCGATGTCTCTCTGGAACCGGGTCACCAGTGGGTACCTCCGGGCCATGTCCTCGGTGAAGAAGGAGGGCGCGCCGGGGGCCGAACCGTAGATCGCGGCCGAACCCCGGCCGATCAGGGCCCTGAGTCCCGGGGTCTTCTCGCAGGCGGCGAGAAGCTGGAGCGTGCCGATCACGTTGATGTCATGGAGCGCCCGGGAAGGCCGGCCCTTTTCGGGATACCAGACGATCCCGCAGTGGACGAGGATGTCGGGCTCGAGCTCGGGAACGATCCTGGAAATGGCCGGATCCCTGATGTCGGCCTCCACGAACTCGACCGAGCCGAGATCATCGGAGGGCGGACTGGAGTCAATCCCGACGATTTCGCCCACCCCGGGCTTTCCGTCCAGCGCCCGGGCCAGCTCGGAGCCCCATCTGGTCCCCACCCCCGCGATCAGGATGCGCTGCCCGGCCGTCACCGGGGTCGCCTCGAATCTGGCTTCGTGAAGCCGTTCAAGGCCACAACCCTAACCCTCAGGTTCAGACTTGGACTTGCGCTCCAGCTCCCTGACGCGGCTCGCCAGTGCCTCGATCCTGTCCTCGAGCTGCTTCAACTCGTCCCGGCTGACCAGTCTCAGGCCCTCGAGCGTGCCCCGGGCATCCGATCCGCGCTTCGCGACCTCGTCAACCAGGCCCTGGGCCCGGCTTCGGGTTTTCTCCGAGAGGTCCTGGGCCTGCGCCCGGGTCCGCTCGGTAGCCGCGAAGGCTCCCTCGATCGCTTCCTTCAGACCGTCAGGCATGCCTCGACCGCTTGACTTGTCAGATCCGCTTTCAGCCATGCGGCTAGTTTACTTCCAGCCAACCCGCCCCGGAGACGACCATGCCCGTCAAAATGAACCCGATCGAGCCTGCGGCCACAGACGCGATCCTGGTCGGAGACCCGCGACGGGCCTTCGCCCTGGCCCAGGAACTCACGGTCCAACCGAGAATGAGCCACCAGGCGAGGGGCCTCTGGGGCTACACGGGTGAGACCGCCGGCGGCACTTCACTCACGGTGCAGTCCACCGGTTCCGGAGGGCCGGCTGCCGTGCCGGTGATCGGAGACCTGGCCGATCAGGGAGTGACCCGCATGGTCCGGCTTGGTACCTGCCTGGCCAACGATCCGGACATCGAAGCCGGCACGGTCCTGCTGGTTCAGCGCGCGCTGATCAGGGATGGTGCTGCGGCGAAGCTTTCTTCGGGGGCCGCAGAGTGTCTCCCGGATCCCGATCTGCTTTCCGCCCTCGCCACGGTCGGCCGGCCGGTCACGGTAAGCAGCCACGATCTGGTCGGTCGGTTCGAGCCGACAGATGGCCAGGGAGAGACTGCCGGAGTCGCACGAGACCTTCAGACTGCAACCTTGCTGGCCATGGCGCGGCGCCTGGAACTTCAGGCCGCCGCCGTGCTGGTCGTTGCCGAAGACCAATCCGGCACCCGACTGGACGAAGAGACGCTGACCGGGATTTTCCGGCCGGTCGGTCGCAAAGTGGCAGAGCGGCTCGCGCCTCCGGGCAACGACCCGCCCGACAGCCGCGAGTCTAAGCCTGAGGTTGAGGGTTAGGTTACTTCGCCTTCGTGCTGCGGGAGGCCGACTGGACATCCTTCAGTTCGGCCCGGAGCTCCCGGATCTGGTCAAGAGCAGCGTCGAGCCGGTCCTCGGTTTCCTCGAGCCGGTCGGAAAGCACCCTGACACGGCGCTGCAGCCGCTCCGCCTCGTCCAGGGAAGAGACTCCCATGGCTCCCATCGCTGCTCTCTGGGCATCGGCCGCGCGATCCCTGGCAGCCACAGCCGCCGAGACGGCCTGGCCGAATGCCGGGCTCCCGATCAGCGCCTGGGCAAGGTCGGCCGCAGCCTTTTCACCCTTGGACTGGACCCGGTCCCTGATTCCGTCGTTGCCATCGTTTTCAGCTGACATGACACGATCTTAAAGGGCGTTCCGGAGGACTGCGCAGCGGGCCCGGCAGGAAGTGTCGGGGTGCTGGCGAAAGCCGTTGCGATACGGTTCCCCTGCCGCGTCACGGGAGGGCGTCGGCCGCGTCTGTTTTAGTTGGGAAGCCAAAGGTGGACCAGGGTTCAATGACCACACGCCGCATCGCGCCGACCGCCAAATTAGCGGTCCTGTTTTTCGCGCTGTTTTTTGGCTCTCTGACTTGGTTTGCGGCCGGCACTTCCGCGGCACCCTCGACTCCCGTACCCTGCTCCCCCGGCTCCGTCTCCTGCTACGCGGCGACCGGCAACGAGACGACTCCGGCAGCGACCGACCTGCCAACGGCGGGCCCGACCACGACCCCGACTCCTTCGGGACAGGGCCAGACGGGCAGCACCGGGAACACCGGAAGCGGTACCGGGGGGACTGGCGGCGTGGCCCCCGCGCCCACCGGCAGCACCGGCACCAACGGCGTGACCAATCCGGACCAAAGTGCCGGCGAGATCACCCCCGACGGAAGCGAGCCCGACTTCGTCGAGGAAGACCCGAACCTGAACGGCGGAGTCGGCCCGGGCAGCAACGTCAGCACCGACCCGATGGAATCGGACGCGTTCACCGTGCCCAACTTCGTGATCGACCAGTTCGAGATCCCGCCCTTCCTCCTCCCGATCTACCAGGCCTGCGGCAGCCAGTACGGAATCCCCTGGTACGTCCTCGCCTCGATCAACCGCAACGAGACCAGCTTCGGCACGAACGTCGCAACCTCCTACGCCGGAGCCAACGGCTGGATGGCCTTCATGCCGGCCTCGTGGGCCGAGTGGGGCGTCGACGCCAACGGCGACAAGGTCCGGGATCCGTACAACCCGGTGGACGCGATCTGCTCGGCTGCCAACTACCTCGACTACTTCGGCTACGAAGAGAGCCCCTACGACGCAATCTTCGCCTACAACCACGCCGACTGGTACGTCCAGAAGATCCTCAAGTACGCGAAGATCTACTCGCAGATCCCGCAGGAGATGATCAGCGCCCTGACCGGCCTGACCGAAGGCGCGCGCTTCCCGGTCGCCTCGGCGGACGCGAGTTATGAAGGCCAGGTCTCGACCGAAGCGGCCCGGAAGAACGGCACCGCTTCCCAGGACATCGAATCCTCCGCCGACCGCCGTACCATCGCCATCTCCGCTTCCGGGGGCTCCCCCGTCATCGCCGTCAACGACGGTCGGATCGTCGAAATCAACCAGGAGACCGGCACCGTGGTGCTCGAGGATGCCTACGGGAACCGCTACTCCTACGCAGGACTCGGTTCAGTCTCCACCGTCTACCCCGTGCCGCAGCCCAAGCAGACCTCGTCGATGGTCGCCGAGGAATCCGACCTCGGACACTCGGACGACGGCTCCGCACCGGAGCCCGACGCCGACGCCGAGATGGGGGAAGAGAAAGCTGCCGCCCAGCCGGTCGAGCCCGCTGGTCAGGATGCAGCCTCTAACCCTCAGGTAGAGGATGAGACTTCCCGGCCCCCCACCGAGAAGGAAAAGGAGAACATCAGCGAGGTGCTCGTCGACCCGAACGCTGCTGCCGCGGCTGCCACCGACGCGGCAACCGCCGACGAGCCCGAGGATCCGATGATCGCCGCCGCCGACGAACGACGCAGCGAGCAGGAGCAGATCGCCCAGGTCCCGGACACTTCCCGGAACAACGCCGAGGATCTGCGCGGCCGCGTCTACGCAAGCCCGCTGCGCCCCAGCAACCAGAAGCGGGCGAGCACCGACGGGCAGTCGCTCCAGAACTCGGTCCGCCAGTCACAGGGCATCGGAATCGAAGGGAAGCCCGGCGACTACCTGATCTACGACGGCAGCAAGTCGGGCATCTACAGGTTTGACCCGGAGACCACCGACCTCTACGAGCTCAAGAAGGGCGCCCACGTCATCGCCGGTACCGTGCTCGGCCGCCTGGCCGAGACTTCATTCGCCTCGGTGAACTTCTCGATCACGCCTGGCGGTGAAGACACCCCGCAGATCGACCCCAAGCCCTTCCTCGACGGCTGGAAATTGCTGGCCGAGACCAATATCTACAGCGCCACCGGCAAGGACCGGTTCTCCAGCCGCCTCGGCGTCGGCGGCATCCTCCTGCTTTCGAAGTCAGCCCTCCAGAAGCGCGTACTGAACAACCAGAAGGTCGAGTTCACCCAGCAGTGCGATCGCGACTACATCGCCAGCGGGTCGATCGACCGCCGGGTCCTCGCGACGATCGAGTTCATAACGGCCAACGGCTACTCGATGCTGATCACCTCGATGCTCTGCGGCCGTGAGGCGTCGATCACGACCTCCGGCAACGTCTCGAACCACACCCGCGGTTCGGCGATCGACATCGCGGCAATCAACGGCGAGGTCGTGACCCCGGCCACGCAGGGTCCCGGCTCGCTTACAGACCAGGTTGCGCGTCTCGTGTTGACTCTCCAGGGAACAATGGCTCCGGACGAGGTCATCTCGCTGATGGAGTACCCGCAGCCGGCCGGATTCGCAATGGGCGATCACGGCGACCACCTCCACGTCGGCTTCAGCCCGATGGCAGGCTCCGACCAGCCCGGCGGCACGATCGCCGCCACACTCGGCGCCGAACAGTGGGAGCAGCTGACCGAGCGCCTCGGCCAGATCACGAACCCCGACGTCCCGACCGTCCCCTCCGACGACTCACTCCCGGTCAAGTCGGACGAGGACGAAGGCAACTAGCCGCCATCAGCCCGGTTTTCGGTTTCGTCCAGTTCGAGTTGGCGGGCACCCTGCCGATCGACGACGGTCGCTACCTGGTCCGCTCCGGCCCCGCGGAGAGGGTTGTCGTGACTGAAACCGAGGGGGCGCTGCCTCCGGCACGTCGGCGCCGGCGTCGGCCCCGGAAGTCGACGGTGCGGGACGAGCCGGTCACGGTGACGATCTCGGTCGTGACCGTGGTCAGGGCCGACCAGCCCTTCGAAGACGAGAACGACGCTGCTGCCTGGCTCGGGAAACTCGACCAGTCGGTGTTCACCGGGGACGTCCTTGAGGACGCGGTCTCGACCCTCGATCGGGTGCGCGCCGCTGACGCAAGCTCTTCGGGGATTCCTTTCGGCACCCCCACGGGTATCGGATCGATTCTCGCCGCGCGGGTCGGATACGGCGATGGCGATCAGGTGGTCTCTGGTCGATTCCTCGAGGCCGTCGATGTCGATGCCCGCGGTGGTACCGGCGAAAAGCGGCGGGAAAAACTAGCCCGGAACGGCCCGCTGGCGCGAACCGCGGCGGTCCTGGGCGGCAGGGAACCCCTGACCGCCTGCGAAGTCGCCATCCCCAGGATCCGGTTCGACCTGTCAACCGGCAACGAGGCAGCGGCCCGTCTGGCCATTGCCGGAGCCATCGGGGCCACGATCAGCGAGCTTGAGTTCGCAGTCGAGGACGAGGACCATGAGAAGGACCTCGACCGGCTGGAGGAGCTGGTCCCGGGACTCGAGGGGGTTTCCGCGAGAGCTTCGGAAGGCGCGGGCGCGGAGGGCGACCTCGAACTTCTCGAGGAGGCTCTGGGGGTCGCCGAACGGGTGATCCGGCGGCGCCGGATCCTCAGTCTCTGACCAGCGAACCGGTCCCCCCGGGACCAGGTTCAGGCTTCAGCGCGTCTCGACCCCGAGGGCGTGGAGCACTGCCTCGTCTTCCAGCGAGGTGGCGACGAGGTCAGCATGTTCGAGCTCGATGCCCGGCACCGACGGGATCCCGATCACAAAGAGGCCGGCCGAGACCGCTGCGGTAACTCCAGACGGCGAGTCCTCGAGCGCGATGACCCGCTTGCCCGGTTCGACTCCGAGCTGGCGGCAACCCTCCAGGTAGGCATCAGGCGCGGGCTTCGCCTCGGGGACCTCGTGGCCGCTGATCACGGCGTCGAAGGGCGAACCGGTGCCAGCCACCTCATGCGAGCGCTCGATGAACCGGCGCGGCGAGTTGGAGACGAGGGCGATCGGCACCCCGGCCAGGCGCAGCAACTCGACCAGCTCGCGGGCGCCAACCATCGCATCCACCCCGCCCTCCAGCTCCGCCAGGACGAGTTCGTGCAGCTCTTCCATCAGCTCCTCCTCACGTCCCGGCTCGTCAAGGAACCGGGCCAGCTTCTGGCCGGCGATCCGGGCCGATGACCCGACCAGACTCCGCTTGTGCTCGATCGTGAACTCCCGGTCACGAAGCTCGAAGAGCCGTTGCTCGGCCCGGCTCCAGACCGCCTCCGTGTCCAGCAGGAGGCCGTCGTTGTCGAACAGGACTGCTTCGGGATATGCCATGCAGGGAGCCTAGAGGGCCGGGGGCGGCAGGGATGTCAGGGGCAGGTCTGGAATATTTCGGTGGTCATCCGATACCACGAGCGGGTTTGCGGGTTACAGACAGGCATGCATCTTTTCGAGAATAGGACTGGGGAGAGCCGGCCCGGGAGGGTGGCTGACGGGAGCGGCAACCGGCCGGTGCACCTGCTGCTGCTCGTGGCACTCCTGCTCCTGCCGCTCGGCCTTTCAACGGTCCCGGCCGCAGGCGCGGAAACCCCGGCCCAGCCGCCGATGATTCTTCCCTCGGACTCGGATGCGAGTTCTTCCGCCACCGGTTCCCGCAGTACCGGCTGGATCGTCGGAGGCGTGCCCGGAGCGAAGACCGACCGCATCGCCGCCGCCGTCGGCGCGACGGAGATCGGGGCACGGCTCGGCAGCTACCGGGTATCACGCAGCAATGCCGGCACGCTTGCGAACCGGCTCAGGAGCAGGGGCCTGCTGGTCTATGCCGAACCTGACGTCCCCCTCGTTCGGGCCGGTTACCCGCTCGACAGCCTGATCGAACAGCAGTGGTGGCTCGACGCGATCGTGAATCCGGGCGACGTGACGCCTCCGGCGGTGACAGCCGGAAGCCCGCTGATCGCGGTGATCGAGGAGTCCCTCGATCCGCTTCACCCCGACCTGCTGGGAGCAAACCTGACCGGTTCCCGTTCGCTGGGTCCGGAAGCAGACTGGCACGGCACCGCGGTAGCGGGGATCATCGGCTCTCCCGGCGAGATGCAGGGCATCCGTGGAGTCTGGCCTGGAGCGCGAATGCAGCTCTTTGCCTCGGGTCTCACCTGCTCCACCGCATCCAAGGCCGTGACCAGGGCGGTCAACAAGGGTGCCGCCGTGATCAACATGAGCTACACGCTGCCCGCGAGCTCCTGCTTCACCCACTTCGTGGCGACCCAGTACGCGATTCGCAAGGGCGCGATCCCCGTTGCCGCCGCCGGCAACTCCGGGGACAGCGGCAATGCTCCGATGAGACCGGCGGTTGATCCGCATGTGATCTCGGTGGGGGCAGTCGATCAGAGCTCCGTCGTCGCACCATTTTCCACCCGGAACGCAGGAGTGGACCTGGCGGCACCGGGGGCCGGCGTACTGGCGCCGTACGTATCGGCTTCGGCCGGAGCCGTGGAGCGCACATGGAAGTCCCTCAGCGGCACCAGCTTCGCCGCTCCGATGGTCTCCGCGACCGCCGCATGGCTCAGGCAGGAAAGGCCGGAACTGGGCAACCTTCAGATCGCCAGCCTGATGACCTCGTCGGCCACCGACCTCGGCGAACCCGGCCGGGATCCGGTCTACGGGGAAGGGCTGCTCAGCATCGAATCAAGCCTGACGGCCCCCAACCCGCCGCTTGACCCCTACGAGCCCAACGACGACATCAAGTGGACCAACGGAACGCTGGTCAAGCCGAAATCGCCGTTCCTCTGGAAGGCGGGGGCCGGCAAGCGCCGCATCCTCGGCGCCACCCTGTCCCGGGCCAAGGATCCAGCCGACGTCTACCGCGTGATGATTCCGGCCAGGCGGAGGATCATCGTGAACGTGGGCCAGCTGGAGGGCGACGTGGTTCTGTTAGCCCTGAAGCCCAAGGCGAGGACGATCGCGAAGCCGGGCCGCAACCTGATCGTGCGCTCCAACCGGCCCTACCCGAAGACCGAGGGAATCGTGGTCCGAAACCTGAAGAAGCGGGCCCAGACGATCTGGCTGGCGATCACCCCCAGCGGCACCCAGTCCGGAAACGACTCCCGCTACCGGATCAAAGTAGTCCGCCGTTAGCGCCTAACAGCAGTCGGCGAGCCTCGCTCTGCTGACCCTTGGTGGTTAGGGCGCGGGGCGGCGGTATTCGAAAAAAGCTCTCGCTTCCAACCGCAAGACGCACCAGCTTTCAGACCCGCATCAGCGTCACCACCAGTCAGTCCGGGA
>JRYG01001554.1_pt1 | contig 12984 bp, 10 predicted proteins | sample 235341 | NCBI WGS metagenome assembly JRYG01 (sample SAMN03074218, study PRJNA261478) | activated sludge metagenome | biome: Wastewater Treatment Plant; feature: Wastewater; material: Activated sludge; isolation source: activated biomass of a wastewater treatment plant treating hydrocarbon... ... | reverse complement strand
GTAGAAAAATCCGCTCGGCGTTTTCCTTGAAAATTTTGTCATAGAGGTTGCCTTCCTTGGGCGTCTTTTCGTCCATGTTGTTTTCATTTGAATGTTATTTTGGGTATTTTTTTCTATACAAAAATATAACATTTTTACTTTCGTGTATATTTTACATCAAAAAAAAAGTTTTAAAAGTGTTTGTGTCGGCGCATAGGCATATCATGTCTCTGATAAAACTAAGGCTTAGTCAGTTTTCCAATAGCCATAACTAACCGGAAAATAATTCAGGAGGTCAAATAACCGAATAACCAAAGACGGGGTTACATCGTGACTTTGTCAAGTACTATTCTTCCGCTTTCCGTCCTTTGCACTGTAGCTGCCGCTACACTTGGGTCATGTTCAAAAAAGAGTAGAAAGTTATTGTCGACGGCTTCGTTGAGTAGTCGGCGTTTTTCTTTGAGGGTGATTAGCGGGCGGACGTCGTAGGCCATCACATAGGGCATGCCGATGTGGTGTGACGAGGGCAGCAGATCGGCGCAGTATACCAGGGTGCGCTCGCCGGTGTCGATGAAAAGGATCATCATAGCCTCTGTATGGCCGTAGACATAGCGGATGCGGATGCCGGGCAGCCACTCGTAATCTTCGGTTGTTACGGGCAGCATATGCACTACGCCGGCTTTTTGGAGGGGGACGAAGTTTTCCTGGAGGAAAGAAGCCTGCTCGCGATCGTTGGGCTGCAGGGCCCATTGCCAGTGTATTTCGTTGCTCCAATAGCGGGCGTTGGGGAAAGTGGGCACAAGGCGGCCATCCGTATCGCGGCTGACGGCCCCGCCTGCGTGGTCAAAATGGAGATGGGTGAGGAATACATCAGTGATATCTTCAACCCGGAGCCCTTTTTGTTGTAAAGAACCGATCAATGTCTCCTCCCCATGCGGCTCGAAGTGTGAGCGGAATTTGGCATCCTGCTTATCGCCCAGGCCCGTATCTATCAGGATTTTGCGGTCGCCGGTATCCAGCAGCAGGCAGCGCATTGACCAGGTGCAAAGGTTGTTGTCGTCGGCAGGGTTGAGTTTATTCCACAAGCGTTTGGGCACTATGCCGAACATGGCGCCTCCGTCGAGCTTGAAGTATCCGGTGGGTATTACGTGGATATCCATCTTTAACCATTCAAATTCTTGCTCAGTGCGGCCATTCGGATGGCGGTTACGGCGGCTTCAATGCCTTTATTGCCGTATTTGCCGCCGGCGCGGTCCAGGGCCTGTTGCTCGTCATTGGGAGTGAGAACGCCGAAGATAAAGGGTTTGCCGGTGGTTATGCCCAGGTAGGTAAGGGCGGAAGCCACGGCGTTGTTGATATATTCGTTGTGTTTGGTTTCGCCCTGAATGACGCAGCCAAGGCAGATCACAGCGTCGGGGTTATGGCGCGTTGCCAGCATTTTGGCGCCTACAGGTAATTCAAAAGAGCCGGGTACTTGCGCAGTGAAAATCTTGTCGGCTTTGGCGCCGTGGCGCAGCAGCGTATCGTAGCAACCTTCGTATAAGGCGTGAGTAATGGCCGCGTTCCAATCAGCTACGACGATGCCAAAGCTCATTTCACCTGCATCGGGAATGGAGGCGTCGTCGTAACTCGAGAGGTTTTTTAATGCGCTGGCCATTTTTTTGATTTGCTAATGTGCTGATTTGCTGATAATAATATTAATATGAACAAAAATATTAGCACAACTTGCCCCGAATGGAATTCGGGATTACGCCATCAGCACAACTTGTCCCGAACAAAGTTCGGGATCAGCACATCAGCTCATTAATTAACCTTTCGCTCCGGCCCTGATGATATACTTTTCGATATCCGTAGCGATGGGGGAATTGGGAAATTCGCGTTTAATGCGTTCGTAGTTGGACTTAGCGTCGCTGAAATTGCCTTGTTTTTCCTGAAGCATGCCCAGTTTTTTCAGGTAATAGGGCGTAATAGCTTCGTTATTGGTAGCGCCTACGGCTTTCGAATAAAAGCTGAGGGCATTGTCGAGGTCGTTTTTCTCGGAATAAGCGTCACCCAAGGCGCCGAATTTCATGGCGGGGGTAACGTCGCCTTTGGCTTTATATGATTTCAGGTAGTCGATAGCGGCGTCGAATTGACCGAGTTGGAGGTAGCAGATACCGGCGTAATAACTTGCGAGGTTGGCTGCTTTGGTTCCTTTGTAATTGTCGATAATATCGAGGAAACCCGAGTAGCCGCCGCCGGGGTTGGTCAGGGCCAACGCAAAAGAATCGCGCTCGAATTGCACCTCGGCCTGGAACATTTGCTCTTCGGCCTCCTTCTGACGGGGCTCGATGTAGAAGTTTTTGTATGCCCAGTATCCGCCTACGATCAGCAGGAAGGCGCCTGCGACGCCCAGGATGTATTTCTGGTTTCTGTCAAAAAAATTTTGCGCCTGGTCTTTTACTTCGACCAGGTTGATCAGCGTTTCGTCCGATTTCTGATTTTTTATTCTTCTCGCCATTTCGCAAGCAATTATGTGAATGTGCACGTATTAGTTGATCACTTTTGTGGAATGGATTCCAAAAAAGCGTCGCAAAAATAAATAAAGTTTTGGTAGGAAGGCAGGTTTTGGAAAAAAAACGACTGTTGGACTGTTGGACTTGTAAAGATACGAGAAGCGCATGAGTTCGCAAGGTCCCAAAGTCTGATAGTCCAACAGTCCGGCCCAATCAATCCCGTATAAACGGATAGTCGGCCTGTACGTAATTGTCGGTGTACAGCTCCGAGGGATCGGGGTAGGGCGATGCTTCTGCGAAAGCTTCAGCTTCGTCTATTTCAAGTTTAATTTTTTCTTTAATCGCTTCGATCTCTTCCTTGGTGGCGATATGGTGTTTGAGGATGCGGTTTTCCTCCATCTTAACCGGGTCGCGTTCTTTGTAGGATTCCACCTCTTCTTTCGGGCGGTACTTGGCGGGGTCGGATACAGAGTGGCCCTTATAGCGATAAGTATTGATTTCCAGGTAGTAGGGGCCGTTGCCGGCGCGTACGTGCTCGGCGGCTTTCGTTACTGCTTCGAATACCTTTTCGGGGCTCATGCCGTCTACCTGCATGCTGGGCATATCGTAGGCGAGGCCTAATTTATGCAGGTGCATTACGTTGCTGGTACGCGCTACCGAGGTGCCCATGGCGTAGCCGTTGTTTTCACACACATAAATGACCGGCAGTTTCCAGGTCATAGCCATATTAAACGACTCGTGCAGGGCGCCCTGGCGGGCTGCGCCGTCGCCAAACATCGTCACGCAGAGGTTGTCGGTGCCCTTATATTTTTCGGCGAAAGCGATACCTGTACCGATGGGAATTTGAGCGCCTACGATTCCGTTGCCGCCGAAGTATTTATGCTCGGCGGAGAAAAAGTGCATAGAGCCGCCTTTGCCCTTCACTACGCCGGTACTTTTGCCGTACAATTCGGCCATGCAAGCTTTGGTAGAGAGGCCGCGACCGATAGCGGTGCCATGCTGGCGATAGGCTGTCACGATGCAATCTTCGCGGCGAAGAGCGGCTTCAATACCGGCGGCGACAGCCTCTTGTCCGATGTAGACATGACAGAAACCGCGTACTTTCTGCTGACCGTAGGCCACCAGTGCGCGCTCCTCGAAGCGGCGAATGCGGAGCATAAGCTCGTACCAATACAGGTGAAGTTCTTTGCTGTAAACGGCTTTCTCCTTTTTCGAGCCGCCTTTATTTTTGTCTGCTACCATGGTCAATAGCTTTTCTATTTTTATGAAGTAACAACTTTTTTCGTTGGGTGTTTATTGCCGGCGCAAATATACTTCCGGAAAAAGCGCCATGCAAATTTCTGGTGGGGTTATTACCGATTCTATTCTTTAGCTTTGCGCAAAAGTAACAAAAGCCCGTGTTTTTCGAACGCGTCATATTGACCGAATTCAAGAATTACCACTACCAGCAAATCAGCTGCAATCAGCGCCTGAACTGCTTTGTGGGGCTCAACGGCATGGGCAAGACCAACTTGCTTGACGCAGTCTATTATTTGTGTATGGGCAAGAGTTATTTTGGTCTCAACGACCAATATCTTGCTTATCACAATTCTTCGTTTTTTCGCCTGGAGGGGCATGCTGTGGCGAATGGCCATGTCGAAAAGATTGTAGTGAAGGCGCCGGTGGGACAGCGGAAGATGATGGAGCGCAACGACGTTCCTTACGAGCGGCTTGGCGACCACGTAGGGCTTATTCCTGTGGTTTTTGCCGCCCCCGACGATATTCAGCTCATTTACGAAGGCAGCGAGGCTCGCCGCCGGTTGCTCGACAATACGCTGTCGCAACTTGATCAGCAATACCTTCAACAACTGTTGCGCTACAACCACTTGCTTAAGCAACGCAACGCCGCGCTTAAGCAATTTGCGGAGACGCATACGTTTAATGCTGCACTACTGGCTGTATACGATGAGCAAATGGCGGCGCCGGCTCAGTATATCTACGAGCGGCGTTGCGCATTTATGGAGCGCTTTTTGCCACTGCTACAAGCCAATCATCATACGATATCCGGCAAACGAGAGGCGGCTGATTGCCGCTATGAGTCGCCGCTGCAACAACACCCTATGGCCGGGTTGCTGCGCCTGAACATGGATAAAGATCGCATGTTGGGCCGCACCAGCAGCGGCATTCACCGCGACGATCTTCACTTTTTGCTCGATGGCCAGCCGGTGAAACGCTTCGCTTCCCAGGGGCAAACAAAGTCTTTCCTGCTCGCGCTTAAACTGGCGCAGTATGATTTGATGCGAGAGGAGAAAAACCAGTATCCTGTTTTGCTGTTGGACGATATCTTTGATAAATTGGACCAGGAAAGGGTAGAACATCTTATGCGACTGTTGTTGGAGGGGCCCTACGGGCAATTGTTCGTATCGGATACGCACCCCGATCGCATTGCAGGGATCGCCGCCAAAATGGGGGTTTCTTTTCACAATTTTGTGATTGAAAATGGCGTTGCCACTTTATACAACCAAACCGAATCATGACCATTAAAGAGGCTTTGCAAGAATTAATAGCAGCTTATAAACTTAAACCGAAGCTGCATCAAACCAATATTCGCAGCGCCTGGGCGGAATTGATGGGGCCTGCAATTGCAAAATATACGAGGGAGGTCAAATTGTCGGGCAAAATCCTGTATATAACCATCGATTCGGCCCCGTTGCGCCAGGAATTGTCCTACGGCCGCGAAAAAATTAAAAACCTGCTTAACGAAACCCTCGGCGAAGCCTACATCGAAGAGGTCATCGTGAGATAACTAATCTCCTAAACATCCAATTCCATGTCTTCATCCACAAAAAAAATCCTCATAACCGGAGGCGCCGGATTCATAGGTTCGCACCTGGTACGACGGCTTGTCAATAATTATCCGGAATTCCTGATTGTCAATTTTGATAAACTGACGTATGCCGGCAATCTGGAGAATCTGCGCGACGTAGAGCAGTCTGCCAACTACCATTTCGTAAAAGGCGATATCGTGGATTACGAGCAGGTGTCGGCGGTTTTCAAGCAGTATGAATTTGACGGTGTTATACACCTGGCGGCGGAGTCGCATGTAGATCGCTCGATTGAAAACCCTATGAGTTTTATCGAGACCAACATCATCGGGACTGTCAACCTGTTGAATGCCGCCAGGTACTACTGGGGAAATCAACCCGGTAAGTTGTTTTACCACATTTCTACCGATGAAGTATACGGCTCATTGGGCGATACCGGTTTTTTTACCGAAAAAACGGCCTACGACCCTCGCTCTCCGTATTCGGCTTCCAAAGCGAGTTCTGATCACCTGGCAAGGGCTTACCACCACACCTACGGCTTGCCTGTTATTATTTCTAATTGTTCGAATAATTATGGGCCGTATCAATTTCCAGAGAAGTTGATACCGTTAATGATCAACAACATTATCCACCAGAAACCGCTGCCGGTTTATGGCGATGGTTTGTTCACCCGCGATTGGCTATGGGTGGGCGATCATGCAGAAGCCATTGATCTCATTTTTCAAAAAGGAAGGGTAGGGGAAACCTACAACATTGGCGGTAACAATGAGTGGAAAAATATCGATCTGGTACACAAGCTTTGCGATATCATGGACGATCTGCTGCAGCGCCCCGCCGGCGCTTCGCGTCAGTTAATAACGTTTGTCAAAGATCGACCCGGCCACGACCGCCGCTACGCCATAGACGCATCCAAACTCAAAAACGAATTGGGCTGGCAGCCCGGCATTCAAGCGGAAGAAGGATTGCGCCTTACCGCCAAATGGTATTTAGACAACACCGAATGGTTGGAACACGTGACTTCGGGGACTTATCGCGAGTATTACGAAAAACAATACGGGAGATAGCCCTTATTATGACTGTAAAGGATACCATACCGGCGCCAGCAACAAAATAGCGATGACCAAAATAATGGTGACGCCCAATCCAACTACAATAAAATCTTTGACCTTGTAACGCCCCGGGCCGAATACAAGTATACAACTCGGTTCGAAAGGGGTAATCAGCGATACCGAAGCGCTGAGCATAACTACCAGCGCAAATGTGAGGGGATTGACCTGCATTTCAGCAGCCGTGCGCAGTGCAACAGGCAAAACTACGAGTGCTGCCGCGGCATTTGACATGGGCTGGGTGAGAATAATGGTCAATACGGCAAAAGCGGCCAATACGGCTATCGGCCCCATATGCCCGAAGGTGGCAATCACCTGGTCGGCCAGATAGTCGGCGGCGCCGGTTTTTTTCATGGCAATGCCAAAAGACGACATACCGCCGATGAGCACCAATAACTTCCATTCAATTTTCTCATATGCCTCTTCAGGTTTGATACACCTGAAAAGCACACACAAAAATGCAGCCAGCATGAAAGCTACTGAAAGCGGAATTAGTTCCAGCGAGCCCAGCGCAATGGCCCCAACGAAAAACGACCCCGACAAAATGGCGTTGCGCTTGCTTTTTCCCGGTTCGTAGGTGTATTCCTGAATAATAGCGAGGTCTCCTTGTTCTTTCCAGTAGCGGATGTTTTCAACAGGGCCTTGCACCAGCAACCTGTCGCCGATTTTTACCTCAATATCGCCGATTTTGTCCGACAGGGTCTGTCCCGCCCGGCTAATGGCAATAACCATCAACCCGAACCGGTTTTTAAACTGGGCATCCCGAATCGTCGAATCGATAAAATCGTTGGCAGGCATGGCGATGATCTCGGCAATCTGAATATCATCGCTCACCAGGTCTTTTTCAATGAGCGTGTCGGCCAGGATGTCTATGCCGCTGGTTTCTTTTACGCGCAGCAGATCATCAAGCCGGCCCTCTACCAGCAATATATCGCCGGCTTCAATTAATGTATTGGCATTGGCAATAGTGTTTTTTTTATCTCTGATGATATTGAGTACACGCAAACCGATTTGACTGATGTCGGTATCTTTTATTTTTTTGCCGATTAATGATGAGCGCTGTTTGACCAAAATCTCGGTGAAATAATGCTGGGTTTGCAGATCGCTGATCATATCCACTTCTTTGTGGTCGGGCAATAACCGCATGCCAATGGTGGCCATGTATACAATGCCGATAATACAAAGAATGATTCCCAATATGGAAAAATCAAACATGCTGAAAGCGGGATAGTCGTTTTCCGTTAAAAACGAATTGACGGCGATATTGGTCGATGTACCAATAACAGTGCAAGTGCCGCCGAGGATAGAGGCAAAAGCAACAGGCATGAGCAACTTGGAAGGGCTGATATCCAGGCGCCTTGACAAACCCACCATAGGCGCAACATATACGGCGGTGACGGTCGTATTGTTCATAAATGCTGATGTAAGACTTACCGCCGACATGACTATGGTGGGCAGCCACTTTCCGCGATTGTGGCTCCATTTGAATAACTGCTCTCCTATGATTTCCAATAAACCAGCTTTTTGCATGGCAGCTCCGGTTACGAATATAGAGGCCAGCATAATGATGAAATCGCTGCCGAAGCCGGAAAAAGCCTCCGCCGGTGTCAGAATTCCTGCAATTGTTAATATGATCAACAAACCAATAGTGATCAGATCAACGGGTAGTTTTTCTGTGGCGAATAAGATAATGGCAATGATGAGCAGCGATATGACGATAAGGATATCCATCCGGGGGTGATTTACGGAAGTAAGATAAGAAAAAGATTTTTTCCCGTTATTTTGTAGTAAAGTGTCTTTCTATGCTTGTCCATTTGAATGATAAAAAATCACCTGAATTGCGAGTAAGCCTGGGCGCCTGTTTGTGTTTGTTTTTGACATGGGCAGTTGCGGCGCAAACAGATACATTGCCCGCCAACAGGAATAAACCTTTCCTCCTGGGCCTCCAAGCCCACCGCGGCTTTATCCTCCCGCATTCCAAATCTATTGTTGATGTTGCTTATTCTAACCCCTATGGCGTCGAACTCCGCGGTATGTGGCTGCGCGCGGAGGAGGAACACACCAGAAATTCCGGAATCGTAACCCAGCGCGGCTTTTTGATCAATTACATTAATTTTGACAACCCGGAGGTACTCGGCTACTCCGTTTCGGCGGTGGCGCTGGTCGAACCGCTGATCAGACCGCGGGGACGGCTGTACGGTTCAATACAAATGGGGGCGGGGGTTACTTTTTTGAGTAAGGTTTATGATGAAAAATCTAACCCTGCCAATTTGTTTTTCAGCACTTTGCTGAGTTTTACAGGCATGGTTAACGCCAAGTTGTACTTCAAAATCAACCCGCAATGGGAAGTTTCTATCGGCTATAATTATAACCATATTTCAAATGGCGGAATGAAACTGCCGAATAAAGGCATGAATTTTCCTATGGCCAATGCGGGGCTACAATACCGCCTGCGCCCGACTGCTATACAACGCCCGCTCAAAACCGATGACTGGAAGCAACAACCCCGCAATTATGCCTACGCACTGGGCATAGGGAGCATCAAAACAGCACAGGCTACGCCCGATTTTCCCGTCAACGAATATACTTATTTACTAGGCGCCTGGGGCGTCGTGGGCCGGCAAATCGGCAGGCTCAGCGGCGTCTCAGCAGGCACGGAGTGGGTGCACGACGGATGGGCACGGGAAATTCTGAACAGGCAAGGCATCAATAAAAGCGCCTGGAAGGGCTCGATGTTGCTGGGATATGAGGTGTTGGCAGGCCGTACCCGCTTCGGCATCCATTTCGGGGCTTATGTGTTTAACCCTTCGGGCGATGTGGATCCGGTCTACCAACGTTACAGCCTCCTCTACCGCTTTGGCGATCACCTGATGGTCGGGACTTCAATGAAATGCCACCGTCATGTGGCGGATGTCATTGATGTGAGATTGGGGTGGCTGTGGTAGGAGGGTGAGAGAGTGGGAGGGTGAGAGGGGGGGATGTTTCTCTGCTTAAGGTTAAGGTTAATCCCCCCCTCCCACACTCCCACACTCCCACACTCCTCTCTCTGTCATTTCACAGAAAAGGCCCCGGCAGGCAGCGCCTGATTCACCTTGCGGTTAGAAAACCGGATAGTAGTGAGGTCGCCGGCTTCGTGCATATCAATACGGGCCATCAGCAGGTCTTTTTTATCGAAATAAAGATCGATGCCCGACAGGTATTTTTTGATCTCTTTGTCGGTAGGTGTGAGCTTTATTAGCGCTTGCTGGTCGTTTTCAAAAAGCTGGTACGAAAATTTGTCGTTGCCGTCGAGTACGTCGCCTTGTAAAGTACTTGTCAACATACCTTGTATTTTCTGGAAAGTATCGTTTTTGCCCGCGTCGATTTTGCTCACCTTGCCATTGTCAATGACGGTGAGTTGCTTGTCGTTGAGCAATATCGTGTATTGGTAAGGCGAGTTGTATTCCCAGCGCAGCCGGTTTTTTTTATCGAAATAAAACAACCCTTTTGCTACCATTTTTTCTTTCATGAAGCTGAGTTGTTTTTCTTGCACGAAACTGCACTGGATAGTTTCCGTGACTTTAGCGATGTTGTCGAGTTTTTGCTTGAAACCCGCTACGTCTTTCATTTTTTGAAAACCTTCCTGCGCAGAAACAGGAGTGGCCGCCAGTATGAACCCGGCTAAGGCAATAAGGATGTATAAGCGCATGTGCGGTTTGGATTTTTCACAAAACTACGACCCGGGCAGCTATGTTGCCCGCGATTAACACAACAATAACTTTTCCACTATTCTTTTACCACGCGCGCCGTTCGCCATTCGCCATTAATAAGAGCGCTTACAGCGTATTGCCCTGCGGGTAAACTGCCCAACGGCAAGGTTGCGGTATTGTCGGCGCCGATATACAGGTTGGCTTGTAGCGCCAGGCGGCCAAGCAGGTCGCTAACCCTGACAAACACCTCGCTGTCGCCACTAATTTCTTCCAATGCGATATGCAAGGTAGCTGTAGCAGGGTTGGGAAATACAGCCAGTGTTTTGTCGCTAACAGTTTCTTTAGTCGAAACCAGCACCCGCTCGCCATTGGCAAACCACACGCCCCATCGCGCGCCATTGTTGTCGGAAATAAAAATACCGGGGTTGCCTACGGGCGTAATTTTGTCGTTGGCCAGCTCAGTCTGCCCAATGACGCGGTCACCCAGGTTATTGTACGCGTCAAAGATCAGCCTGCTGTCGTCTACTGAGTAATTGGGATACCCCAGGTCGCTGTTTTCAAAAACCTCGGCCACGTCGCCTGTCTCAATATTGGCGGCCAACACGTAATACGTATCATCGTAGTCGTCAATAAAATCAAAAGCCATGATATAGGGCGAGTTTTTAGAGAAGCTGGGGTCGCCAACACTGGTATTTTCCGGCAAGCCGGCAAAAAGTTTTTCAATATAGCCGTCGCCGAAATCGGCGGCGCCGTTATTCCAAACCCGCAAAAAGCCAATATCCCAATACTCGATAACCCCGGTAGTGGTATTGATTTCGTTGAGTGCGTCGTACATCACATATTCCCCCGAGTGGTCCCACTCCAATACATCGGCAAATACTACGTCGCCGGTTTCTATGCCCTGGGTGTAGGTTGGATTGTAGAGTTCAAATTCGCCCCATTCCTCTTGGATGAAGTCGTATACGTATACAAAATTGTCGTTGTCTGTAGTTACTGCGGCTATTCTGTTGCCGTCTTTGGAGATGGCTACGTTGCGCCAGATTTGTTCGGAGCTGACGGTGATTTGCTGTATGTTGCCGCTTTGCCAGTTGATTACCACGGCTTGCAGGGTTTGGTCGGCGTCAACGTACACGATGGCCGTGCCGTCGTCGGTTACGCTGGGTCTGCTGGCGGGGCCGATGATAGAAAGGGGATTGGCCACCGTCTGCCCTTGGGGTGTGATCAGATAGAGTTGTTCCTGGAAGCCGTCGGTAAACAGCACAAATTCATCTCCTGGGTTGGTGTTGAGGTCGTCCTGGTAGTTGCCGCCCTGACCGGCGCCGATGCCTACTGTATTAAATGCCGAGATAGCCGCATTGACTACCGTCGAATTAGCGCCGTGCAGGTCGGTGGCGGCTTGTATGACGGCGATGCGCAGGTCGATAAACTGCGAGGAGCGCGTGAGGTAGTTGGTTAGCGCGCGATAGTACACTTGTTCGGCAGTATTTTTACCAACCTGTTCGGCAAACAGGTAGTATGCGCGGTTGGGGATACCGCTATTGATATGCACCCCGGCATTATCGGCCGTGCCGTTGTATTGCTGGTCGGTATGGGCAGGTTGCCAGCCGTTGTCGTTGAGGCTGCTGCCGCCGTTGTTGGGGTTGGCCATATTGCGCAAGGCGCCCGACGGGAATACGTTGGTGTTTACTACGTTTTCGCCGATTAGCCAGTCGTCGCGATCAATCATCGCGCCGAATACGTCGGCATAGGATTCGTTGATCGCCCCCGATTCTCCATAGTATTCGAGGTTGGCAGTATTTTGAATTACGCCGTGCGACATTTCGTGGCCGGCTACGTCAAGCGATTTGGCCAGCGGTGAAGAGAAAGCCGTGCTGCCGTTGCCGTAGAACATAGCCGCGCCGTTCCAGAAGGCGTTGTCCATGGGCTGGCCGTTGTCATCAGCTACGTTAATGAGAGAAATGATATTGCCGCCCTGGCCGTTGATGGAGTTGCGGTTGAAGGTTTGTTGGAAATATTCAAAAGCCTTGCCTGCATTGTAGTGAGCGGAGACGGACGTAGCGTTGCTCCAGGTATTATTGGAGGAGGTGATATGCGTTGCTGTAAAGTTGTTGTTTTGGGGCGATGTATTTTGCGCATTGATGGTCCAGATAACGCCCACCGGTTCGTCGGGAAATACCGATGCCGGCGCGTTGAACATACTGCGAGAGGCGTCTATGAGGTAAAAGAGGTTGCCCTTCTGGTAGGTGTTAATGGTTCGGCTGATGCCGAATAAATCATTGGCATTGGCGGTGGAGGGCCCGTCGGGCGGCGGAAGCGCATGCGCTTTGTGTTCGGCATGATGCGCGCCGTGAATACTGCAAATATTGTCAAATCGCTGGAGAATGGCGCTGTTCTGCGCGTCAATGATATAAGTCCAATGAGCAGCCAAATTGGGGCGCAGGGTGATAGCCCAGGCTAATACCGGCTTGCGATCGAGGTGATAAACGACGAGTTGCACTTCTGTTTGGGGGCCGCCGGCCAGCGCTTGTTCGGCTGATGTCAAGGTTTTTATTTTGGTTGATCTGGACACATCTTCCAGCGCAATCTCAAGGGCTGATTGTTGCGACAAGGCAGGCGTGTAGTTGTTGAGTTGCGGCGTAGAATAGTACCTGCCGTTCATCATGAAAACGCGGCCATTCTTGAGATGCAATGCTATTTCGCTGCCGTATACAGGGATTCCCCGCGCTACTTGTTGCAGCCGCACATGAGTGATGCCGAGTTCGTCGGTACTAACAGCGGTAACTGAAAATTCATCAACGGGCGCCGTCAGCTTGAGCTTGTCTTTGATGGCTTCGAGATAACCCAGGCTATGAGCCGGCGCTTCGGGTCGGCTATTGCCGGGTTGCGGTTGGTATTCGATGTCTCCAAGTAT
>JRYG01004844.1_pt1 | contig 12989 bp, 12 predicted proteins | sample 235341 | NCBI WGS metagenome assembly JRYG01 (sample SAMN03074218, study PRJNA261478) | activated sludge metagenome | biome: Wastewater Treatment Plant; feature: Wastewater; material: Activated sludge; isolation source: activated biomass of a wastewater treatment plant treating hydrocarbon... ... | reverse complement strand
CGTTCCCCGCCGATTTCCTGTGGGGCGCCGCCACCTCGGCCTATCAGATCGAGGGCTCGCCGCTGGCCGACGGCGCCGGGCCGAGCATCTGGCACGAATTCGCCCATACGCCGGGTCGGACCCGCGACGGCGATACCGGTGACATGGCCTGCGACCATTACCGCCGCTATCGCGACGATGTGGCGCTGATGCGGGAACTGGGCCTGAACGCCTATCGCTTCAGCGTGTCCTGGAGCCGGCTGTTGCCGGAGGGTCGTGGCTGCGTCAATCCGCGAGGACTGGGCTTTTACGAGCGGCTGGTGGATGCCTTGCTGGAACACGGCATCCAGCCGATGGCGACGCTCTATCACTGGGATCTGCCGGCGGCGCTGGATCGGCTGGGTGGCTGGCTGAATCCCGACAGCGCCCACTGGTTCGCCGAGTACGCCCAAGTGCTGTTCCGGGCGCTGGACGACCGGGTCGAGCTCTGGGTCACGCTGAACGAACCCTGGGTGGTGGTGGACGGCGGCTATCTGCACGGCGTCCTGGCCCCCGGTCAGCGCAATCCCTTCGCCGCGCCGGTCGCCGCCCATCACCTGCTGCGGGCGCACGCCACCGCCGTGCAGGCTTATCGCGCCGAAGGCCGGCAGCGAATCGGCCTGGTGGTCAACCTGGAGCCGAAGTATCCGGCCACGGAAACGGTCGCGGATCTGAACGCCACCATGCGGGCGGATGCCTACTGGAACCGCTATTACCTCGATCCCGTGTTCCTGGGCGGCTACCCGCCGGAACTGCCGGAAATCTTCGGCGCGGCCTGGCCGACGTTTCCCGAACCGGATTTCGAGCTGATCCGCCAACCACTGGATTTTCTCGGCATCAACTACTATAGCCGACAGGTGGTGCGGCACGATGTTGGCGACTGGCCGCTGAACGCGGGTCGGGTCCGGCAGGCGCGGCAGACGCACACCGGCCTGGATTGGGAAGTGTATCCGCAGGGGCTGACCGACATTCTGGAATGGGTGGCCAGCCGCTACGGGCCGCTGCCGCTGTACGTCACCGAAAACGGCGCGGCGTTTTACGATCCGCCCCAGGCGGACGGCGCGGTGGATGACCCGCTGCGACGGCGGTATCTGCGCGATCATTTACGCGCGGCGCGGGCGGCCCTGCGCAACGGCGTCGATCTGCGCGGCTATTTCGCCTGGTCGCTGCTGGACAATTTCGAGTGGGCGCACGGCTATTCGCAGCGCTTCGGGCTGGTCCACGTGGACTATGCGACGCAGCGGCGGACGCCCAAGGCCAGCGCGCGGTTCTATGCGGACGTGATTCGCGGCGGTGGCGGCGCCCTGGACGCCGAAGACGCCGGCGGCGATGGCTGAAGCGCTGGTCGTTGCCGCGCCGATGCGGGCCGTCGGCCCCGGTTGCAAGCTGAACGGCGCGTGCCAAAATGCTGAAAGACCCTACGTCGCGAGAACCGCCCATGGAGAACCCAACGGCTATCGAACTCTATGCGCAAGCCCATCGGCAATGGCGGGAAGTCGTCGAGCTCGACTTGCACGACTCCGAAGACATCGTGTACGGAATCATGCCGCTGCTGGTTCGGGGGTTGAGCCTGGCGCCCGATCACCTGCCGTCCCTGGATTTACTGAGCGATATGCTGATGGAAATCGGGGCCTGCGAGGAAGCGGTCGAATTCGTGGAGAAGATGCTCGAATTGGCGCCGGACGACGCCGATTATCGGAAAAAGCTGACCGCGCTCGCCAGCGACGAGGACAATCGGCGGCGCGTGGTGCGGGTGTATCTGCACCAAAAGCGCCTGCGGCTGGCCAAGGATGTCGCCGCTGAATCCGCGCCGCCGACCCCGCCCGCCGGCTAGCCGCCCGACTGATAGATTTGATCGAACGTGCCGCCGTCCTTGAAATGCGCGGCCTGCGCCTTGGCCCAACCGCCGAACAGCTCGTCGATGGTGAACAGTTCCAATTGGGGGAAACGATCCCGGTGGCGTTCGGCCACCGTCGGGTCCCGGGGTCGGTAATGGTGCCTGGCCGCCAGCTCCTGGCCCTCCGGGCTGTATAAGTATTCGAGATACGCCTGGGCCGCCGCGCGCGCGCCGTGCTTGTCGGCGAACTTGTCTACCAGCGCCACCGGCGGCTCGGCCAGAATGCTGAGCGAGGGCGTCACGATCTCGAAACGATCCTTGCCCAGTTCCTTGACCGCCAGGAACGCTTCGTTTTCCCAGGTCAGCAGCACGTCGCCGATGTCGCGCTCCACGAAGGTGGTGGTGGAGCCGCGCGCGCCGGAATCCAGCACCGGCACGTTGCGATACAGACGGGCGACGAAGTCGCGCGCCTTGGCCTCGTCGCCATCGGGCTGGCGCAACACGTAACCCCAGGCCGCCAGGTAGTTCCAGCGCGCCCCGCCCGAGGTTTTGGGATTGGGCGTGACCACGCTGATCCCCGGCTTCACCAGATCGCCCCAGTCCTTGATACCCTTGGGATTGCCCTTGCGCACCAGAAACACGATGGTCGAGGTGTAGGGCGAACTGTTATGCGGCAGCCGCTGTTGCCAGTCCGCCGGCAGCAAACCACCCCTGGCGCTGATTTCGTCGATGTCGTAAGCCAGGGCCAGCGTGACCACGTCCGCTTCGAGGCCGTCGATCACCGAGCGGGCCTGCTTGCCGGAACCGCCGTGCGACTGCCGGACCGCCACCGAATCGCCGGTTTTGGCCTGCCAGTGTTTGTTGAAGGCGGCGTTGAATTCGCTGTAGAACTCGCGGGTGGGGTCGTAGGACACGTTCAGCAAAGTCACGGTCTTGCCGGCGGCATTGACGTCGGTCCAGCAACCCGGTCCTGATGCCAGCAGTAGCGCGACCAGCCAGAACGAACGGAGGGTGGCCATGATGAGGGTTCCTCGGTTTGGGAAAACGGATGACGGGCTTCCGGCGCTACGCCGGACGGACCGGTGTCGAACGACTTCCAGTGTAGAGTAATTTTACATATCTAAAAATAATAATAATTTATTTTTATATTTCATTTGATGATGGATGTGCATCGTCCTGATCCAGCCGCAATTCATCCACATTCTGGAATCGGCTGACCACGTAATAGCATTCCACGTCCAATTGCAGGAGGGCGCAATCGGCGGCAGTGACGAAATCCCGCAGCCGCGGGTGTTTCCTCAGGTACAGGTTCAGCAACTCGGTGCGTCGATCCACACCGACCTCGTGGACCGTGCCCTGGGCGGATATCGCCACCGCGTTCCGATAGTCGGCGGAATCGTTGCACCGGTTGTCGATCAGCAGCGCAGCGCGGGGATTGGCCAGCAGATTGGCGTATTTCCGGGTCGCCCGATAGGTGGCGAACACGATTCGGCGCAGATCGGGGGTGACGGCGAAGGCCATCAGGCTGGTGTAGGGCTGCTGCCGATGCTGGGTAGCCAATACCGCCTGGATCTGGGTGTCCAGCAGGGTCCGAATGAGTTGGCGCAGTTGCTCGGGAGTGCTCATCGTCGTCGAGGCAGGTTGAAAGATCGAACCGGGGCGGGTCGTCGGGTCAGGATGCGGGCAGGGCCGCCGGGTCCAGCAGTCGCCAACTCGCGCGCAGAAACAGCAGAGAATACGCCAGCAGCACTAACCCCAAACCGCGCATGAGGAGAATATAGCCGCCGCTGCGCAGGACATGACGGGCACGGCCCAGCGCCATGGCCAGCAGCACCTTGGAGCCTACCAGCAGCGCGTAGAACGCGACGACGAACGCAACCGCCGCCGGCCAGCCGTGCCGCCAGGCATCCAGCACGGTCGGCGCGCCCACCGCCAGCCAGAACAGATAAGGGCTGGGGTTCAAAAAGTTGGCGATCACCCCGCGTCGCAACGCGCCGGTCGGATTGGCCGGTTCCAGTTCGGCGCCCTGGAAGCGCAGGCTCTGCACGCCCAGCCAAGCCAAATACACTCCACCGCCGCAATTGAGCAACGCCAGCGGCAAATCCTGGTCGGCCAGGGGCTGCAACAGCAGCACCGCCGCCAGCACGATAGGCAAGTCGGTCAGCAGCGGCGCCAGCGCCACCCCGATTCCCGCCCGGACCCCATGACGCAGCGTTTCGCTGGCGACCAGGGTCAGCAGCGGTCCCGGCGAGAGTCCGCCGCTCAGGCCCAGCAGGATGCCGGCCAGCAGAAAAGTGGTCATGAGGGTTGTCGCCCCGGCTTCATCGCCGTCGGCGCGGCGCGCGGTCGCCGCTGACTGTCCAGCCGGCAAGAGGCGATTTCACCGTGCGCTCCAGCCTTGCGCAGCGCGCAATCCGGCTCGATTTCGTGGTGGCGATTCGAAATCGCACGCTCTACCATGTCAAAGAATTATCCGGATTGCGTCAGGAGTCGTACATTTATTGTATAATTCAATTGGCGGCAAGGAGAGGGAAATTATGTATACCGCCTACTTCGGTTTTGACAGCAAACCCTTCAAATCCAAGGATCCGAAAGAATTCTATCGGAACACCAACCTCGATGCCGCTTGCGCCGACATCCTGGATGGTATTCGCGAGCGGCGTGGATTTATCCTACTGACCGGCGAAGCCGGGGTCGGCAAGACGTTGCTGTTGCATCGCTGTGTGGCGGAGGCGGACGACATCCGCTTTATCTTGTTGAATGGCGCCGACTTCGATGCAAGCGGCGCCGACTTCGATTTTCCCGATATCCTCGATCATCTCTGTACAAACCTCAAATTACCGGTCACCGGTCTAGACGTCGAGCGGCAGGGCCGGTTGTTGCTGGAGGCTGTGGCCGCGCAGGTGCGCCGGCATCAAGCCATCGCCTTGTGGATCGACGATGCCCATCGTCTGCCTGTTGAGGTGCTGCCACGCCTGCAGGCATTCGTGGAAACGCCGGCGATTCCCTTGTTGCGGCTGCAGGTCGTGCTGGCGGGGTTGCCGGAACTCGCCAGCGAACTGGATCGACCGAAATGGCGAGGGCTCGGGAACCGCATCCGGGTCCGCTGCCGCCTCGAACGGCTGAGCGAGCTGGAAACCGGGCTGTTTATCGACCACCAGCTCAAAGCCGCCGGTTACGCGGGCGGAAAGATGTTCTCGCCCGCCGCCATCGAGCGTATCCACACGTATTGCAAGGGAGAGCCCCGCGCCATCGCCATCCTGTGCGACACGATCTTCCTGTTTGCCAGCTTGCAGTTGGAACGCTTCATCACTCCGGAGTTGGTTGATGATGCCGCCAAAACCTGTTTTCTCGGCGAACTGTCCAGGTTGGCCACTCAGACCGGGGAGGACCGGCCTGGCGGCGCAGACATAGCCGAAACGCTCCCGGTTACTCCCGGCGAACGCGCGAACCTCGATCTGGACCTGTCCGAGTTCGATTTTTCGTTCGATTTCAACGAACAGGCGATGAGCACCAAACAGCCGGCGACGATGCCGTCGGTCGGGATGGCCACTCAGGGCGCGACGGTTGTCCCGCCGGTGGTGACCTCGGCCGAGGCCCATGCCGCGACCGCGGCCGAGCGGCTGATCGAGACGCGTTCCTTCGAGACGGCGTCGCTGGATAGTTCGCCCTTGACTGCCCCATGCATGGATGCCGAGGATATGGAGTCCCGACCCGCCGAATTGTCGTTCGGAGCTGGCATCGCCTGGATTCAGGCTACCGACAGCCACGTTGAAGAGAGGAACAAGCTCAATGCCCTGGGGGATTCGCGGTCGGCCCCGGAAAAATATCCATGGCTCACGCGCTTTCTAAGTCCAATAACTCAACAGGAGAGCCCTATGTCGCGGTTGGATAATCTCAATAAAATTCTCAAGAATCTTCAGAACGAATCTCCCGGCGTCGAAGCGAGTGCCTTGATTTCCGAGGACGGACTGATGCTCGCCAGTGCCTTGTCGCAGGATCTGGATGAGACTCGTGTCGCCGGGATGACCGCGACGCTACTGAATTTGGGTACCCGCGCCGCTACGGAATTACGCCGAGGCGATGTCCAGGAAATCATCGTCCGCGGCGAGCATGGCTATGCCGTCATGATCAGCGCCGGTCGTGGGGCTTTGCTGCTGGTGCTCACGAATGAGAATACCAAGTTGGGACTGATCTTTTTCGACATGCGCGAAGCGATCAAAGCCATTAAGAACATTCTCTAGGTCGCGAACGTTTTTCGGTGGTTTGGAGATAAAGAATGCCGAATACAGTGCTCTACGATGATGGTAATCACCGAAACGTACTGCTGGAAGATTTTGGTCTCGGTGGTCTGGCGGTCCAAGCCAACCAGCATATGATCGTTCACGGTGGCAGCGGGATGATTCTCGATCCGGGTGGCCACAAAGTCTACAGCAAGGTTCTCACGGAAACATTTTCGGTTCTCGGCAAGGCCAAACTGCGCTATATTTTTCTTTCTCATCAAGATCCGGACATCGTCGCGGCGGTGAATGGGTGGCTGATGACCACTGACGCGGACGCCTACATATCGAAGCTCTGGATGCGCTTTGTGCCTCATTTCGGATTTGACCACCTGGTCGCGGACCGGCTCAAGCCTATCCCCGATGAAGGGATGGTATTCGACCTTGAAGGAGCGCGCCTGCTGGTTCTTCCAGCCCATTTCCTGCACAGCGAGGGCAACTTTCAGATCTACGATCCGATTGCAAAAATCCTCTACAGCGGCGATTTGGGCGCTTCGCTAGGCATGAATTACATTTGTGTATCCGATTTCGATGCGCACATTCCCTATATGGAAGGTTTTCACCGGCGGTACATGGCCTCGAACAAGGTCATGAAAGCGTGGGCGAACATGGTTCGTGGGCTGGATATCGAAATCATCGCTCCCCAGCATGGCGCCTACTTCAAGGGCAAGAAGATGGTCCGACGGTTCATCGACTGGTGCGCCGACCTGGAATGTGGCGTCGATCTCATCGAACCCTTGTTCAAGATACCTGCCGCCTAGCCATCCCCAACCACCCATGAGTGACCTTGATCGGCGAGATACGCCGGAACAGTATCGTTTGGCCGGTGAAGACACGCCAGCGTGGCCAGCGATGGCTTTCGCCCTCATCGGAACGCTCCTGGCCGTCGCAGCCACCTGGCTGTGGATGACCGGGCAACCCCGCCTGCAAGAACCACTAGTCCGGAGCGACTCGATTCAGGAGCAAGCCGCCGTGACAACGACCCAGCCAGCCGCGAGCCCGCCGATGGAGCCGATTTCTTCTCCCGCGGAAACGCCGGAAGTCGCGGTCGTGGAAAAGGAGCAATGGGCATTATTGTCGGAGCCTTCTCCCGCCCCGCGAGGTGTGCCTGCAACCATGCTTGCCAGTCCGAGCGATGCGCGGGAAAAATCCGCGGACGAACAAACGGAGCCGGCCTCCACGCAATTGCTTCCCGAGCGCAAGGATTGTCCTCCAGCTATCACTATCCTGTTCAAGCGAAACCGCGTAAATCCGGTCATGACCGACTCTGTCCGGGGGCGTCTTGAAAAGCTGCGGGCGTGGCTGGACGGCCATCCAGAGGTAAAGTTGGCGGTCGAGGGTCACGCTGACTCCAGGGGGTCGGAACGTTACAATCTGCTTTTGAGCCATCGGCGAGCGAAGGCAATGGCCGCGTTACTCACCAAGGCCGGGGTGCCCGAGGCACGAATGACTCTCTTCGCCGTCGGTGAAAACGATCCGCTTGCGGGCAAGTCCGCCGATTCGGAGGACAATCGACGCGTCTTTCTGCATGTCAAGGGTATTGAAAGTTGTTGGGAAGCTTCTACTGATCGTGAGCGATAATGATGCTACTGTTCGTCATAATTGGGCTCGGTGCCACAGCCTTGTTGCTGACCGCCGGTTATCTGTTTGGGGTGAAACAAGGATACGATGCAAGAGAGCAGCTGCGAAGACAGAATCTAATGCAGGCCGCGGAAATGAAACTGTTGCCAGAGCGATTGCTACAACGACAAAGCGAACAGGAGGATAGTCTGCGAGCGACCATTCAACAGGTGCTGACGCCTCTGGTGCAGCGTGAGCGGCTTTCTCAGGAGCTTTCGCATTTGGAGGCCAGGTTGGGTCATGATAGTGACCTGACGATATTACTCGATCAGATGGCGGAAAAAGGCAATTTCGAGGCGGTATTGCTCAGTGATGAGCAAGGATGGCCTCTCGCCACAAGCAGTAACACAAGGAATCCTGAAAGATTGGGAGCCACCGCTTCACTACTGCTCCTGCTCGCCGACCGCATGGGCCGTGATGGCGCGCCCGCTCCGCTGGCCTTGATGTTACACGATGAAACCAACACAGCGATTTTATGCCGTATCTTTCGCGTCGGCGATCAGCGGCTTTCGATAACGGCTGCATCGACCGGTGCGCAGCTTACCCCCACAGCGCTCGATCCCGTCCTGATGAAGGTGGATGCGGTACTCTTGAAAAGAAATTACCAGCGATTAGGCGTTTAGGGTTTGCAGCGAGTGAATGGGTTCCCGCTTTCATGGGAATGCCGAAGCTACAGCCCGGAACGCGTCAAGGCCAATCTGGTGCGGTTCCCGCTTTCACGGGAATGCCGAAGTCCGCGAATTGTAAGTGACCATCGCGATCAGGAGGTCTGACGCCTTGGTTTGGCCGTCGCTTCCAGCGCGGCCCGCAGTTGCCGGTAGCTGTCCAGCCGGCGCGGTGCGATCTCGCCACCCGCCACGGCTTCCCGCAGCGCGCAATCCGGCTCGGTCTCGTGGCGGCAGTCGGCAAACCGGCAGCGGTTGAGATAGGGCGCCAAGTCCGGGAAGCCCCGCTCCAGACCATTCAGGCTGATCTCACCCAATTCAAAGCTGCGCACGCCGGGCGTGTCGATCAAATCGCCACCGTCCGGCAGATGGTAGAGCGTACTGGCGCTCGTGGTGTGAGTACCGTGGCCGGTAGCCTGGGACACCGCCTGGATGCGAACCTCGCGATCCGGCAGCAACGCCTTGATCAGCGACGACTTGCCGACACCCGATTGTCCAACCAGCAGGCTGGTGCGCCCGCGCAACCAGGCGCTCAGTGCATCCAACCCGTGCGCGGTGTGACTGCTGGCCTGCAACAGCGGATAGCCGATTCGGCGGTAGGGTTCGAAGCGTTCGATCAGCGCGGCCAGCGTGACGGGATCCAACAAGTCGATCTTGTTCAATACCAGCAATCCTTGCACGTCGAGGGCAGCGATAGCGACCAGATAGCGGTCGATCAGGTATTCGCTCGGTTCCGGCTCCGGGGCCAGCACCACCGCCACGGCGTCGAGATTGGCGGCGACGGGGCGCGGTTGGCCGTTGTAGTCGGAGCGGGTCAGCAGCGAGCGGCGTTCGCCAACCGCCACCACCACGCCATCCCCGCCGCTGGCGGCCTGCCAGACCACCCGGTCGCCGCAGGCCAGCCGGCCCAGATTCTGGCGCGGGGCGCAGCGATACAATCGCCCCGCGCCATCCTCGACGATCAAAGCTCGACCGTAGTTGGCGATCACCAAGCCGGTTTGCTCGGGGCCGAGCCCGGCCTCGTCCAGGCTCTCCGCGCCCTGGCCGACCCGTTCGCGGCGACGCTCCTGCGAGCGTCCGATGCGCTCTTGCTGGCGCCGGGTCAGACGGCGGCCGGTCATACCGCACCCGCCACGCGCAAGGCGGCGCGCGCAGCTGGTGGAATCAGGCTAAACTTGCGCGGGTCATGATCGCCTGCCGGTCGCCGGCAAGCGGATGTTCCCACCCAGACGCCACACTCAGAATACTCCATGTCTCCCGACAACCTGATCTGGATCGATTTGGAAATGACCGGTCTGAATTGTCAGACCGACCGCATCATCGAAATCGCTACCATTGTCACCGACAGCCAACTCAATCCGCTCGCCGAGGGGCCGGTGCTGGCCATCCACCAGAGCGACGCGGTGTTGGCGACGATGGACGACTGGAACCAAAGGCAGCACGGCGAATCCGGGCTGATCGCCCGGGTCCGCGCCAGCAAGGTGGACGAGCGCGAAGCCGAGTTGCGTACCCTGGAGTTCCTGAGCCTGCACGTCCCCAAGGGGAAATCGCCGATGTGCGGCAACAGCATCTGCCAGGATCGGCGGTTTCTGGCGCGCTGCATGCCGGAATTGGAGGCGTATTTCCACTATCGCAACCTGGATGTGAGCACGCTCAAGGAACTGGCTCGCCGCTGGTTCCCGGAGCGGAGCAAGGGGTTCAACAAAACCTCGACCCATCTGGCGTTGCAGGATATCCGCGATTCCATCGACGAGTTGCGCTTTTATCGCGAGCGGCTGTTCGTTCCGGTGGAAGCCGCGGGATGAGCGGCCCGCTTCAAACCTCGACCGGCAGGTCGGGATCATTGCCCCATTCCGACCAGGCGCCGGCATAGCCGCGCACCCGCGGATAACCCAGATAGCGCAACACCCAGTAGGTATGCGCCGAGCGGTGGTGGGTCTGGCAGTAAACGATGACCTCCTGATCGGGAGTGACGCCGCGCTGCTCCAGCAATTTCCGCAACACCGGATCGGGCTGCAGCCGCAGTTGCCGTCGCGGGTCCATGGTGTCGGTCCAGTTCAGGTTCACCGCGCCGGGAATATGGCCGCCGCGGGCGGCGCGCACATCCAGGCCGGCGTATTCAGCCGGGGTGCGGGTATCCAGCAACGCCAGGCCCGGCTGGCCGAGCCGCGCCAGGATGTAGTCCTTGTCGGCGACCGCCGTCGGGGTGGCGATGACGGCCTGATAGTTGTTGCGGGGCGGATGGCGGAATTGGGCCGCCAGCGGCCCGCCCGCCGCGTCCCAGGCATGAATGCCGCCGTTGAGCAGCGACACCCGCTCGTGCCCGAGCACCGCCAGCGTCCACAGCAGTCGGCTGGCGCGACCGTTGCCCTCCGCGTCGTAGGCGACGACGTGCAGCTCCGGGGTCAGACCCAGCCGCGACAGCACCTCGCTCAACCGCGCTTCGTCCGGCAGCAACCCCATGGCCGGCGGTTCGGCCCGGATCAGGTCCGAGTAGTCGAGATGGACCGCGCCGGGAATGTGACCGGCCGGATGACCGGCCGGATCGCCCAGATCCACGATCAACACCGCGGAGTCGGCCAGGTACGGTTGAAGCTGCTCCGGTTCGATCAGCAGCGGCAGATTCGGGGCGGAGGACATGCGGACTCCTGAAAAAGTTTGATGCTATGGTTTGGGCTGGCATAACCGATCTGTTTGAGACTTCAGGCAATGACCGATAAACATCATCACAAGTTGTCGCCGCACGCGCAACGGTATCTGGTGACCGGTGTGCTGACGATCATTCCGATTTGGATCACGTGGCTGGTATTCGAGGTCGTGCTGGGCCAGTTGACGCGGCCCGGAATGATGGGGGTACGCACGCTGTCCAGGACGATTCGCGATGATATGCCGATTCTGTCGGACTTGCTGTTGCAACCCTGGTTCCAGAACCTGCTGGCCGCGTTGATCACGTTGATCGGTCTGTATCTGTTGGGCTGGGCGGCGACCCGGGTGGTAGGGCGGCGACTGATCAGCGGTTTCGAGGGTCTCCTGGACCGGGTGCCGGTGGTGCAGACCATTTACGGTTCGACCCGGAAACTGATCCAGTCGTTGCAGCGGGAATCGCCTCAGACCCAGCAACGAGTGGCGCTCATCGAGTTTCCCGCGCCGGGGATGAAGGTGATCGGCTTTATCACGCGGGTGCTGCGCGATCAGGCGACGAACGAGGAACTGGCGGTGATCTATGTACCGACCGCCCCCAATCCGACCTCCGGTTATCTGGAAATCCTGCCGCTGGCCAAGGTAACGATGGTCGATTGGACGATGGACGAAGCGATGACCTTTGTCATCTCCGGCGGCTTCGTATCGCCCGAGCGCCTGCGCTATAGCGGAGAGGTCGGACGGTTGGACGACACAGGGAAGGCGGAGGAAGCGTAGGTCTGGCGGGAGCGCCGGCGGCGTTCCCGCCGGTCGATTACATATTCGGATAATTCGGCCCGCCGCCGCCTTGCGGGGTGACCCAGTGGATGTTCTGGGTCGGGTCCTTGATGTCGCAGGTCTTGCAATGCACGCAGTTCTGGGCGTTGATCTGCAAACGGGGATTACCACCGTCGGCGTCGCGCACGATTTCGTACACGCCCGCCGGGCAATAGCGCTGCTCCGGTGCATCGTACAGCGCCAGATTGATCCGAATCGGCACGGTCGGATCCTTCAGGGTCAGATGACAGGGTTGATCCTCCTCGTGGTTGGTGTTGGAGATGAACACCGAGGACAACTTGTCGAAGCTGATCACGCCATCCGGCTTGGGATACTCGATCCTCGGGCATTCACTGGCCTTCTTCAGCTTGGCGTGATCCGGCTTGTGGTGGAAGGTCCACGGCGCCTTGCCCCGGAACACGTAAGTATCCAGCGCCGAATAGGCAATCGCCGCCCACAGTCCCCAACTGAACGACGGCTTGATGTTGCGGACCCGGTAAAGCTCCTGCCATAGCCAGCTTTGCCGCAACTTTTCGGGATAGTCCGTCACCTCGTCCGCGCCACGCCCGGCGGCGACCGCCGCGAACACCGTTTCCGCCGCCACCATCCCCGACTTCATCGCCGTGTGGGTGCCCTTGATCTTGGGCATGTTGAGAAAGCCGGCGGTGTCGCCGATCAGCAGGCCGCCGGGGAAGGTCAGCTTGGGAATCGACTGGAAGCCGCCTGCCGAAATGGCCCGCGCGCCGTAGGCGATGCGCCGGCCACCCTCGAACGTCGGGCGGATGTCGGGATGGGTCTTGAAGCGCTGGAACTCGTCGAACGGCGACAGGTGCGGGTTGTCGTAGCCCAGGCCGACCACGAAGCCCACCGCCACCTGGTTGTTCTCCAGGTGATAGAGGAAGGAACCGCCATAGGTGCTCGGATCCAGCGGCCAGCCGACGGTGTGGACGATCTTGCCCGGCTGGTGCCTGGCCGGGTCGACCTCCCACAGTTCCTTGAGGCCGATGCCGTAGGTCTGCGGATCGACGCCTTCGCGCAGTTTGAACCGCTCGAACAGGAGCTTGGTCAGCGAACCGCGGCAGCCCTCGGCGAAAACGGTATAACGGGCGCGCA
>JRYG01029420.1_pt1 | contig 12991 bp, 4 predicted proteins | sample 235341 | NCBI WGS metagenome assembly JRYG01 (sample SAMN03074218, study PRJNA261478) | activated sludge metagenome | biome: Wastewater Treatment Plant; feature: Wastewater; material: Activated sludge; isolation source: activated biomass of a wastewater treatment plant treating hydrocarbon... ... | reverse complement strand
ATGGCCGGAGGGGATGCGGGTATGCGCCTGGGCAGACCGGCACAGGGGGCCTACGCCGGTTCGCAATATTTGAGTTGGCGCTTCCAGCCATTTAACAATGAGGGTATTGGGTTCCATTTGTCGCCATTCGAGGCCTGCTTTTTCGCCGTAAATGCGAATATTGAGGTTGTTTTCTTCGCCTGCCGATATTTGGCTGGCGTGCAGTATGCCTTTGGCGCCGTTTTCAAAATGGAGCAGCACATTGCCGTCGTCGTCGAGCCGGCGGCCGGACACGAAAGTGCTCAGGTCGGCGCAGAGTTGAGTTATTTTGAGGCCGGTGATGTATTCCGCCAGGTTTTCGGCGTGGGTGCCGATATCGCCCATAGCGCCGGCAATGCCCGAGCGCTGGGGGTCGGTGCGCCAGGCGGCTTGTTTTTGGTCGGCATCTTCGATTTTGGTAGATAACCAGCCCTGAGGATATTCCACCACAATTTTGCGCAAAGCGCCCAATTGCCCCTGTTGAATCATATGCCGGGCCTGTTTCACCATGGGGTACCCCGTATAGTTATGGGTAAGGGCGAATAGTAGTCCGGTTTGTTCTACGATGCGCTGCAATTCGTAGGCCTCTTCCATATTGAGACAGAGCGGTTTGTCGCAAACCACATGGAAGCCGTTTTCAAGCGCCAATTTCGCCGGAGCGAAGTGCATGTGGTTGGGGGTAACGATAGAAACGAATTGCATGCGTTTATTTTCCGGCAGTTGCTTTTCCTTTTCTATCATTTCCTGGAAAGAGCCGTATACGCGGTCGGAGGGCAGATAAAGCGCTTCGCCGGAGGCTTTTGACTTTGCAGGGTCGCTGCTAAAAGCGCCGCAAACCAATTCTATTTCGCCATCGAGGTTGGCGGCCATGCGGTGTACGCCGCCGATGAACGCGCCGATACCGCCGCCCACCATGCCCATACGCAATTTTTCAGGCATACTATCGAGTTAATACAGTGATGGTTCAATTATTCATGTCAACTTTTTCTACAGTGCGCAACTGCCGGCTTTTTTCGGCGGTAAAGCCGATGAGGTGGCTTTCCATAGCGGCGTCCAGTGTAGAAGTAAGTAGTGAAGGGTCTCTATGGGATACGGCCTGCACCCAATCGCGGGCGAGGCCCCAGTCGCCGCCGCCATGGCCTGATTTGATCTGGGTATTTTCGTTGACGTTCCACTTTGTCAATTCGCCGGTTTTGAAATTGGCCAGGTAGATATCCGTTTCATCGCCCACCAGGTCGCCCATGCTGCCCATTATGCGGGTGCGGCGGCCTGCGTAGTTGGTGAAGGCCTCCATGCTGAAATTAACGGTAGTGCCGCCTTCGAATTCCATGGCTACGACCTGGTGATCAAGCACATCGTTGTCGCATTGATATACGCAACGGCCGTATGGTCCTTCTTTAAGATTTTTCATAATGGCATCCGCCCATTGCGATTTGTCTTCGGGCAGGTCGAAGTGGTGGAGCCAGGTTTTATTGCGGTAGTAAATACGAAGCGCGGAATAGGGGCAGGAGGCTTCAACGGCGCAGCCGTCGGTACAACGCATGGTACTGCCGGCGGGGGCATTTTCCTTGCGGAACCATTTCAGCGACCCAAAAGAACTGACATACGTGCAGCTTTTTCCGAGCCACCAGCGTATGATATCAAGGTCGTGGCAGGATTTGGCCAGCAGAATAGGGTTGGTTTCAGCAGTCTTACGCCAGTTGCCACGCACATAGGAGTGCGACATATGCACGTACTGGATGGGTTCCAGATGTTGTACGCTGACGATATCGCCCAAAACGCCGGATTCTATGATTTCTTTGATTTTTCGATAGTAGGGAGAATAACGCAACACATGGCAAACGCCCACGATGCGATTGTATTTTTTTGCCTGGTTGAGAATATCTTTGCATTCTTGCCAGCTCTGTGCTATAGGTTTTTCAAGCAATAAATCGTAACCCATTTCCAGCGCTTTCATAGCGGGGCCGTAGTGCAGATGGTCAGGCGTAGTTATAATGACCGCGTCGGCAAATTTGGGCCTTTCAAAGACGTGTTCCCAGGTGACAAACCGGTTATTATCGGCGATCTGATGTTTTTTTGCAAATCGTTCGTTGCGCAGGGCGATGGGTTCTGCCACGCCAATGATATCGAGCTCGGCGGGAAATTCGACGGCATAATTACCATAAACATTACCCCGGTTGCCTGCGCCCAATACTATGGCCGTCAGCGGCTTAGCTAAAGGGGGGTAAGCTTGTAGCGGTAATTCGTAGGAGTATTCCGATATTTTGCTGAAGGCGTCGACGGGCAGCATGGCGCCGGCAGAAAAAAGGCCGAGGGTCTTCAGCCAATCGCGGCGGGTCCATTCGTTTTGCATGGTGTGTAGATTTTTGCCGCCGCTATATTAATAAAATATCCTGGCCTTTGCAAATATTATCGCATGGTAGTAACCGGATATTTAACGGGCAACAATAAACTTACCCTGCCGGCGCTCGCCCTGGCTGAATGTTACATTCAAATAATACACGCCCGCTGTTAGCCCGCTGATGTCGATGGTTTGGCCTATAATTGACGTCCATGTGCCAGCCAAAACGCCGGTAGCGTTTGAGATAGTTATTTCCCTGGCGTTATCCATTTTTGCCCCTTGAATGGTAAGTAAGCCGTATGACGGATTGGGATAAACGGATAATGCGAGTGCTGGCGAAGGAGGAGTGGGTGTACTGGTAATGAGGCTATTGCGCAGGATGACGCCATCGTCGCCCACTACAAACGCTGCGCGATGATCGACTCCGGCAATGGCATTTAACGGCGTATTGGCAAGGTGGTCAGGTTCCCAACTGGCGCCGCCATCGGAGCTAACGTACAAGGCGCCGTTTTCTCCAGCGGCATATCCTCTCATATCGTCTTCAAAAAAAGCGTCATTAATGAAAGCGGGCATATTGGCATTGACAACCGCTGCATTAAAACGCCAGCTGTTTACCCCGTCTGTATTGTCATAGTAATAACCCGAGGTTCTGACCAACTGGTTGACAGGGCCGGGTAAAAAGCTGAGATATTGATTCATAAAAAAATAACCGGTATCGGCATTGACGAAACAGGCGGCTGTATATGCGCCTGCATTGGGGAAATCGAAAGGGAAAAGCGGCTGCCAGCTCAATCCGCCATCATCGCTTCGGTAGCTGTAGTTAGAGTATGTGGCAAAACCGCTGATATTGGCAAAAACATAACCGGTTTGAGCCGTTGGGAAGTGCAATTGGTCGGGAATGGTTGTCCCTCCCAATACTATGTTGGTCGGTATCCAATTGTCGATGCCATTATCACTGTATGCCACAGATTGGCTGTTGAGAGAAAAAACGCGTTCGCCACCCACTGCCAACGCAGCGCCGGCGGTAACATCTTCCCAGTGTTCTCCGGCATCTACCGAGAGGTATACTTTTCCAAAATTGAAGTCGTCTTCCGCTACCAATAAGGTATCGATACCCAACACTAGAACTGCCCTCAAATCAGTTAGCGTGACATCTCCAATATTGGTCCAGGTATTGCCGTTGTCGGTAGTCAGCAGCACAACGCCATTTTGACCTACGGCGGCGCCATAGTTGGCGTTGAGCATATGAATGCCGTTTAGCTTTTGCGTAGTACCGGAGTTAAGCGGAACCCATTGCGCGACGGCGTTGGAAAATGCGAAGGCTGACAAACAACAGAGCAGGATGAATGGCGTAAGGTTTTTCATAGGTCGAGTGATTGTTATAACATAATAAGACGTACTGCCAGAAAAACCAGTTGGGGTAAATTGAAAGTATTTTTTGGTATTTTCACAATATCAGGCAGCAAAGTAATTGTGTTATTGAATCTAATCAGCATATTTTATTACTTTTCAGCTTGATGAATGATCGAGTGAAGTCGCGTCCAAAATTGCTGCTGTACGCGTAATCATTAATAGATTTGGTTGAATTTGATTATTTTCCCGAAAACACGTAAGCCCATGCGTATTTCTACTCTTTGTTTTTTTGTATGCGCCATGCTTTCCCAATTTCAGCTCAACGCCCAAAATCCGCCGCTGATGGTCATTAACGGGCCGACATCTGTTTGTACTGGCGAGTGTGCGACGTATTCCGTTGTACTCACCGGCGGAGGCAGTCCTGCCAACGCGCATGTTATCTGGTTTTTGAACAATGGCGTACAATATTCCTCACAGGGTTTTTCCCAGGAGATTTGTTTTGATACTCCCGGCACTTATGTCATAAATGCTATTATAGAAACATCCGATCTAACGTTCCCGGCAACGTTGAATGTGTTTGTTTCCGATGGCGCGCCCGTACCTGAACTTTTGTATTCCGATGCGCCGCAATGCCCTGATACGGATCCGGCTGACAGCCTGGACTGCGACAGGCTTTGCGCGCAGACTACCGTGACCTATACGCTTTCCTACCCACTATTGTCGCCGCCTTATCCCGGCGTCTTTTTTTTGTATGCCGATTTTTCCAATGTTTCAGACGTGCAATATGTGGGCGATCAGGTACGGGTTACCTGGGCTTCGCCAGGTATTGGCGAGTTAGTAGCCGCTTATGCCTTTGAAGGTATCGGCGGCACCTTTCCTCAATGTACCAGCTTTTTCTATCTCTGCGCAGAAGTGCTGGCGCCGCCGGTGGCTGGCTTTACAACGAGTCCGGCTGCATCCAATGATACTATTCGAATTTGCAAGGGAGAAAATTTACAGTTTACAAATACTACCTCGAATGCCAACACTTATTTGTGGGATTTCGGCGATTTTAGTACTTCAACCGAGGTAAGCCCCAACCATATTTACGCGCAAGCCGGTACATTTAATGTAACAATGATAGCCGGCAGCGACTGCAATTGTCTGGACACGGCTTATGCGGTGGTGGTAGTGGAAGATACCAGTCAACCACCTATCACCTGCGACGGGGCGGTTTGCCCGGGCGCTACCGTCACCTATACGACTGCGGAAGTTTGCGCCGCATACGATTGGAATGTTAGCCCCAATGGCGCCGTTATCGACGGTGGCGGACCTGCTGATCCCTATATTACTATTACCTGGAATAGCGGATATGTGGGGGAGATAGAACTATCCGTGACCAATTGCGTCGGCGCCGGTCCCTGTTTGCGCCCCACCAGAATTGAGGCGCCTATTTTATCAGATGATGTGCAAATAGAAGGCCCTGCTAAAGCATGCCGCAGTAATAGTGTTCTATATAGCGTTCCGGCATATGATGGCGCCGATATTGTATGGAGCGTATCGCAATATGGGACGATAGTTGCAGGACAAGGCGCCAACGAAGTGTCGGTCAATTGGGCGGACGATACACCGTTTGACGAAACGCAATGGGTGGCAGTCCAAATTGATCACTGTTATTTGGGGTGCGGCGGCAGCGATACGCTGGAGGTGAATGTAAAACCCATCTTCAGGGTTACTGGCGCTGTTGAAGCTTGTCCTGGCAGCTCTAGTAACTATACGGCCAGAAGCGCAATTAATAACGACCCGGTGGTGTCGTCGTGGGAGCTTCAGGGCGCCGGCGGCAATATTGCCTGGACATCGGCAGCGCCCGTCAGCACTGCAACCGTTCCCTGGAGTGTACCCCAGGGGCAATACCTGGTAGTGGCATTTCCGGATATGCCCAACGAATATTGCGTCGACTCTGCATTTGTTCGCGTAGCCGTACCCGATGTTACCCCCCCTGTAGATTCCATCATCGGCCCGACGCAGATTTGCGCCAACCAGCCTTATCTTTATGAAGTAGCAACTGCTTTCCCAACCAATAATTTCTCCTGGCAGGTTGTTAACAATGGCGTGCCCAGTACCCGCGCGGGCAGGCGAATAAGCGTGACCTGGGCTTCTCCCAATAACAACAGTCTTTCTGTGGTGCAAACCAGCGCCCAGGGTTGCGCTTCTACTCCTGTGATGTTGAATATTCAGCAAGTACAAGCTCCGACCATTTCAGGGGATAATGACGTCTGTATGGAAAGCACCGCCCAGTATAGCGCACAGGTTTTACCTCAGTTACAATATGAATGGAGTATTTCTCCCAGTGATGCCGGCACGATTATCAGCGATCCAACGGCGGCACAAATAGAAGTGTTGTGGCACAGGGCCGGCCCCGCCACTGTGGAATTGGATATTTGCAACCAAACCAGCACATATAATGTGAACGTGCTGGCACTGCCGACCCCAACGATTGTGCATCCGGGATCGCTCTGCGATAATGTGACTGCGCAGGTACAGACAAGTGTTGCATTTGCCGGCTATATCTGGCGCGATCAGGATGGCGATGTGATCAGTAATGCGGCTACGCCATCGGTGGGCCCCGGTTATTACCAGGTGATTGTCACTGACGCGTTTGGATGTGTAGGTGAAGAAACATTTCAGATAGACGTATTACCGGCCCCATCGGTTCGTTTGAGTACGCCGGGAGTGCGTTGTCTCAACGTAGAACAACCTACTTTATACACTATTGGCAACCAAACGGCCAGCAGTTACGAGTGGTATCGCGACGGCATGGCGCTCGGCGTTAATGCCGCGTCTCTGTTGGCATCAATAGCAGGCGTATACACAGTGGAGGTGACGGATGTCAACGGCTGTATATCTGCTTCCAATGCATTGGAGGTATTCGGCGATTGCGGCAGTGGCGGGGCCGGAGGCGGATTGCCTGGCGGCGGCAGCGCCTGTGATCCGGCCTTAATCACGCCGTTTGATATTATTCCTGGATTTGATTGCAATGACCGTACTTACCAAATAACCAGCCCGCTGTTTATTCCTGGTTCGGCATTCTGGAATTTTGACGATCCCGAAAGTGGCGCCAACAACAGCTCGACGCTGGATAATCCCAACCACCTCTATGCTACTGCCGGTTTTCATGAAGTAATTTTGCTGGCCAATTATAATATTGGAGGCAGTATTGTGAGTTGTGGTACTTTGCGCGTTGATACCGTGGCATTAGCGGCAGACTTTATCGTTTACCCGGCTTGTCCTGGCGCTGCCGCTCAATTCAACGATAGGTCTACGTACCTGCCTTTTGTTTCTATTGCATCCTGGCAATGGGATTTTGGCGACCCGGCCAGCGGCGCCGCGAATTTTTCAGGTTTGCAAAATCCAACGCATGTTTACAATACTCCCGGCACGTATAATGCGGTGTTGACTGTCACTAGTTCGACGGGATGCCAGGCCGTCATTTCAAAACCCGTGGAAGTATTCAGCCCGCCGGTAATCAGCTTTACGCCGCCGGTTGAGAACTGCGAGGGGACCCCGCTGCAATTTCAGGCCAACGTACCTCCGGATATTGCTTCTTTAAATTGGGATTTTGGCGATCCGTTCAGCGGCGATGCCAATACTTCTACACTGGCCAGTACTTATCACGCGTATGAGAGTTCTTTTGTTTATGTCGTTCAATTGAGCGCAGAGGATATTCAGGGCTGCACGGCTGTGGTAGACCAGCCGGTGACCGTCACGGCCAACAACTTATCGGGCAACATCAGTGTTGCCCCGGCCAGTATTTTTTGCGAGGGCGATTCTGTTACCCTCACAGCGCCGGCTGGCGGCGTTAGCTGGTCGTGGAGCAACGGTGCAGTAACTTCCAATTTGCTCGCCGGATCTCCAGGGGCTTATCGGGTTACTGTAACCAATGCCCAGGGTTGTACCTATAGCCCCAATCCCGTCAATTTACAGATGATTGCGGCTCCTTATTCTGATATCAGGGCTTACGAACTTGACGAATCCGGCCAACAGGTGGCTTTTTATTATGATACATTGCAGGTTTGTTATGGCGAACCGGTTTATCTGGAGGCTATCGGCGGCGGTTTGGGCTATTCTTATCAATGGTCAACGGGACAGAGCGGCCAGGTAGCTGAATTTTCAGAAGACAGGGGCAATTTGCTGTCGGAAGGGCAACACGATATATCTCTTACTGTTGTTAATCAGATTAATGGGTGTAGCGCCGTTGTAGGTCCTTTTGTGGTGAATGTAAATCCCAACCCCGTGGACTTACAGATTAGCACCCAACCTACCGGATTATTGTGCGAAAGCACGCCCATCACTTTTTCAGTAGACACGCCGGAAAGCGGGGTGAATTACTTTTGGAGTACAGGTCAAACGGGGCCAAGTATTATCAATACCCTGGCCGGCAATTATTACGCCGTGGCGGTCAATAGTTTTGGCTGCCAGGCGCAGAGTAATACGGTAAACGTCCAGAAAGGCCCCAATGTTAAGCAAGTTCCTTCAGGGTGCCATACCCGGTGTCTGCCCGATACCATTTGTGTGCCGCCAATTTTGGGCGCTGTGAGTTATCAGTGGTACCTCAACGGTAATGCTATTGCCGCCCCGGAAGGCACTATGCTCAACCTGGCGCCTATGCAAAGCGGCAATTATACCCTTGAAGTGACCGACGCGTTGGGCTGTCAATTGACTTCTGCCGACCTCAACCTCGATCTTTTTCCCGGTTACGGTACGATCAGCGGGTCGATTTATGTGGATGTCAATGACAACGGCATCATCGACCTCAGCGATACGTTGTTTAACGGCGGAGGGATCTTTATTTCCGATCCTGCCCTGCAAGTCGATACTTTGCTCCTGGCAGACAACGGCAGCTATATCTGGGTTAACGCCCCTGCCAACGATTATACGATGGTATTAGATACTTTGTCACTGCCTTCCAACTATCAGCCAATATACGTTCAGGTTGATTCAACGTTGTCAGGCTGTCCCGGAGGTATTGCCGTCGATTGGTTACTCAAGCTGTGCCCGCTGATCAGCAGCAATACTGTTTTGAGTTTCTGTGAGGGTGAATCTGTTGTATACCAGGGGCAAACCTACGCAATGGATACTACCTTCAGCATACAACACCAAGCGCTGTCGGGCTGCGATTCGCTCGAAAATGTGGCAATTACTATGCTTCCTTCGCAAACTATGGTCGTTGATTTGAGCGCTTGCCCCGGCGATCAGGTTACATACGAGGGCATCAGCCTTGCTGTAGGCGATCAGCAGGATTTTATTTACACCAATCAATACGGTTGTGATTCCATCATATCGGTAAGCGTATTGGCCTTGCCAACAGACGCATCCAGTTTAACCCTGCAGACCTGTCCTGGTACCACGATAGACTATAATGGCACTGCATTGACTGTGGGCGATCAAATACCTTTTACGTTTACCAACAGCCTGGGTTGCGATTCGGTGGTTACTGTATCTGTGACAGCCTTGCCTACTGATGCTACCAGTTTGGCCCTGCAAACTTGTCCAGGCACGACCATTGATTACAATGGTACAGCACTCGGGGTAGGCGACCAGGTTGCATTCACACTTGCCAACAGTCTGGGCTGCGATTCGATAGTCACTGTAACGGTGTCGGCGTTGCCCACCAGTACAGGCAGTGTTTCCTTACAGAGTTGTCCCGGTGAGCCTTTAGTATACAATGGAATTACTTTAAATGTTGGCGATCAGGTCGACTTCACTTTCGCCAATAGCGTCGGTTGCGACTCAGTGGTAACCGTCACGGTCTCCGCGTTGCCTACCAGTACCGGAATTGAGCAATTGGAAGCCTGTACGGGCACTACGGTAACTTACAATGGGCAAACCCTGTTACCAGGAAGCCAGACCAGCGTGACGCTTACCAACAGTGTCGGTTGCGATTCGATTGTGACGGTGACGGTGGTTGAGCTATTCCCCGACACCTCGGATTTGCAGCTCTTAACTTGTCCCGGAGAAACCATCACTTACCAGGGCACTACCTTGCAAGCCGGCGATACTGCTGAATTTGTGCTTGCCGGACAGGGACAGGCGGGATGCGATTCTATTGTCCGTGTTAGCGTGAGCGCTTTGGTAGTAGATACCACACAATTAGCTTTTCAGGCTTGCGAGGGCGCCTCGATTGATTTTAACGGAATAACCATCAATGCTGGAGAAACTCAAACCATTACACTGTCTGACCAGCAGGGGTGCGATTCTGTAATAATAGTGAGCGTATCGGCATTGCCTGCGCCGGACTTCAGTGCGAGCAGCACGGCAAGTTGTCCCAATAGCGGCACTGGCGCCATTAGGGTAGCCAATGTTAACGGCAATGGGCCGTTTGAATATTCCATAGATGGTAATACCTTTCAGCAGGAAGCTGATTTTTCAGCGGTCGAGGCAGGCGACTATCTCGTTGTCGTCAGAGATGCCAACGGTTGCGAAAGCGAAAATACTGTTGCCGTACCTACCCTTGAATCGCTGCGCCTGAGTACCGAGGAATTTATCTTGCCATGCAATGAGTTGCAGGTCGAAATAGGCGTCAACATACTATCGGGGCTGGTAGGTCAAATCAGTTATCTTTGGGATAATGGCGACACTACAGCAACACGGATAGTTACTGCCGCAGGGGTATACAACCTGCAAGTGAGCAATGACTGCGAGGCCGTCGGCCAGTCGGTATCAGTAGTGCCGGAAGTGAGGGGTAAACTCGGCATTTTTTATATTCCCAATGCCTTCTCTCCTAACAGCGACGGCATCAACGACCTTTTTCAGGTATTTACAGGCGAGGGCGTACAGGTAGAAGAATTCCAGCTCAATGTTTTCGACCGTTGGGGTAATATGTTGTATAGTTCAGATGACTATACTGCCGGTTGGGATGGCGATTACCGGGGCAAGGCCATGAATCCCGGCGTCTATGTATGGCACTTAAAGGCTATAGTCTTCCGCTGTGGTCAGTTGGTAAGCTTTGAAGATAAAGGAGATGTGGGAATTGTGAGATAAAGAAAAGACAAGGTTAGAGATAGCAACAGTCGCGGTGTTAACAATTGTTAAAATACAGCGAAAGCCGGGATTCATCCCGTACTTTAGCAGTTATGATTTTTGCAACAAAACCCTTATCAATGCGACTTTTGCTATCCCTAACCATCATTTTGTGTTTTCCATTTTTTTTGCTAGCCCAGCAGCAACAGCGATTTCAGAGCCTGACCGAAGCCTTGCAGCGCGGCGGTGTGTTGTCGGGGCGCAACGGCCCTGCCAGTGTAAACTGGATTGACGGCGGCGCCAGGTTTTCGTTTATTCCATCGGGCACGTCGGGCGTCATCAAGACCTATGACCCTGCCACCGGACAGGAAGAGACGGCTTTTTCCGCCGAGGGATTGAAGTTTCCCGGGTCAGACAAGGCCTTCAATTACAATCAGTTCAACTGGTCGGCAGATTTCAAATACCTGATGTTTCGCACCAATTTCCGGCCTGTTTGGCGCAACTCGGGAGAGGCTGATTATTATCTCTACAATCTGGCCGATAAGCAGCTGCAATTGGTCGCCAAAGATGCCCGTACGGCGCAACTTTCGCCCAACGGCCAACTGGCTGCATACGAGCGCGGCGGCAACCTCTATGTTTACGATCTCGCTAAAAAGAAAGAACAGCAGCTCACCAAAGACGCGCAAACCAACTTCTACAATGGCCGTTACGGCTGGGTATATGAAGAAGAATTCGGCCTGGTGCAGGCTTGGGATTGGTCGCCCGACAGCCGGTATATTGCGTTTTGGCAGACTGACGAGCGCCAGATTCCGATTTACCAGATGACCGATTTCACCGGCTCGCATGCCGAATATTCCAAGATACCGTATCCCCGTGTAGGCGACCCCGCGCCGCCTGTTCGCATCGGCATAATCGACATGAAAACGCGTAAGACGAAGTGGGTGAATGTAGATCTGGCAGGAGGCTATATTCCCCGTATCTATTGGACCTCTAAGCCAGGTCAGCTCGCGGTAATGCACCTCAACCGCAAGCAAAACCACATGAGTCTGTATATGGCTGACGCCGCTACCGGCGCCGCCCGCAAGATTATGGAAGAAAAAGACGAAGACGGCTGGATCGATGTATTTGATTTCTTTGCAGGCATTCTTCACTATTGTTATTTCCCAAAGGCAGGCGAAGAATTTTACTGGATTTCGGGCCGCGATGGCTACAACCACCTCTACCGTTACAACTATGACGGCAAATTAATCAATCAGGTCACTAAAGGTAATTGGGATGTAGTTCGTGTGGAAAACGTAGACACGCAAAATGGTATCATTTATTATACCTCAACGGAAGCTTCGCCGCTGGAGCGGCAATTGTACGCAATTGGCGTTGACGGCAGCGGCAAGCGACGCCTCACCGAGGCAGAAGGCCGCCACCGCATCAATATGTCGCCCAACGGCATATACTACATCGACAACCACTCAAGCGTTAATCGCCACAAACAGGTAGAACTGCGGGCCACCGACGGCAGATTGATAAAGGTATTGGAAGCCAATGAAAATACGGCTAAATTCCTTCAAACCAACGCCTATGTGCCCCGTGAATTGATGCAGATTGCCACCAGCGACGGCCAGGCCATTGGCCGCGTGGCCGTCCTCCAGGACGTCACCGAGCTAAAAGAGGTCGATCGCCTCAAGTCGGAGTTCCTGGACGGCATCTCCCACGACCTGCGCAGCCCGCTGACCTATATGCGCAACTACGTCGGGCTGCTGCCGCTGGCCGACGACCCGGCGCTGCAACAGCAGTACGTTGACAGGATCGCCTCCGGCATCGACCGCATGTCGGCCCTGGTAGAGGGGCTGCTGGAGATGGCCAACCTGCGCGCCGGCACGGGGCTGCACTTCGACCGGGTGGACGTGCGCGAGGCGCTGGCCGAGGTGGCCGCCGAGTACGCCTCGCCGGCCTGGATGCGCGGCATTCGCTTGCTGGTCGAGACCGGCGACGGCCTGCCGCCGGTGAAGGCCGACCCCAACCTGCTGCGGCGGGCGCTGACCAACTACGTGACCAACGCCATCAAGTACGCGCCGCAGAGCGGGCCGGTGCGGCTGCGGGCCGAGGCGGCGGGGGAGGAAGTGGTGCTCAGCGTGGTCGATCACGGGCCGGGCATCGCCCCGGCCGAGGCGCGCCACCTGTTCGAGAAGTTCTATCGCGGCGGCCAGGGCACAGCCGACCGGCCGCCCGGCTCCGGCCTGGGGTTGGCCATCGTCAAGTCGATCGCCGAGCTACACGGCGGCC
>JRYG01001273.1_pt1 | contig 12995 bp, 11 predicted proteins | sample 235341 | NCBI WGS metagenome assembly JRYG01 (sample SAMN03074218, study PRJNA261478) | activated sludge metagenome | biome: Wastewater Treatment Plant; feature: Wastewater; material: Activated sludge; isolation source: activated biomass of a wastewater treatment plant treating hydrocarbon... ... | reverse complement strand
TTGGCCAACAACTTTCTCTGCCACATGTCCGACCAACAGGCGGAGGACTGCCTCAAAAACATCGCCAAACTCCTTGCACCCAACGGCTATCTCTTCGTGTGGGGAATCGACCTCGAGGTCAGAACCCGCGTCGTTCGGGATTTGGGCCTCATCCCGGTGACCGCCAGGCTCGAAGCGATCTATGCGGCTGATCAGCGAGCAATCGAGGTTTGGCCGCTGAAGTACTGGGGTATCGAACCAATGGACAAAAGGCGACCCGATTGGCCGGTGCGCTATGCGGCCATTTTCAAAATGCCTGGTGCTGCGAACTTGGCGGCGTGAATAAATTTGGAGCACGCGATCTCATGAGCCTACAGACAAACCGCCGGGTCACGATCGTCATGTACCATTTCGTTCGTGATCTGAAGCACAGCCGGTACCCCGAGATCAAGGGGCTCTCCATCGAAGAATTCAGGGGCCAAATCGAGTATATCCATCGATATTACAACGTGATCGGCGTGCCAGAGCTGCTGGCCGCGCTTGAATCGCCCGATCAAGCGCTGCCGCCGCGAGCGTTGCTGTTGACCTTTGATGATGGCTATCGCGATCATTTCGACAATGTCCTGCCTCTTCTGGCCGGGCATGGTTTGACGGGATGTTTCTTCCCGCCGGCAAAAGCGGTGACCGAGCAGGAAGTGCTGGATGTCAACAAGATTCACTTCATCCTCGCCGCCGTGCCGGACAAGACGCGCATCCTCGACTCGCTCTTTACCCTGCTCGATGAGGCCAGAGAAGAGTTCCCGTTGTGGGATCGTGACGATTACTATCAACGGCTTGCGCATCCCAGTCGTTTCGACACAGCCGAGGTGATCCTCATCAAGCGGTTGTTGCAGCGGGAACTGCCGGAGGCTCTGCGCAAAAAGATTACGGGTGCGCTTTTCAGGCAATATGTCACCCAGGACGAACATGCATTTTCGCAAGAGTTGTACATGGGCATTACCGAGCTGCGCACCATGCGAGAAGCAGGGATGTATATCGGCAGTCACGGCTACGACCATTACTGGCTCGATACCCTGGATGCGCAAAGCCAGGAACGCGAGATCGAGCTTTCGCTGCGTTTTCTCCAGACGGTGGGAAGCGACATCGGGAATTGGGTGATCGGCTATCCCTATGGCGCTTACAACGATTCACTGCTCCGTATCCTCAGAGACCAAGGCTGCAAGGCCGGTTTCACGACCGAAGTCCGTATCGCGGACCTCGACCAGGACGATCCGTTGACGCTGCCGCGACTCGACACCAACGATCTGCCGAAACGTCGAGATGCAGCGCCAAATCAGTGGACGATGCAGGTATTGCAGGAGAATATTGCCGCATGAGTGTGATGATGAGGATTCTCGAGGACCTTATCGCGCTCAATCGGATCATGTGCTCCACCGATTATGACCGTGCCGTGGACTATATGCGCCAAGTACTGCCGTTTGCGGTCTTGGAGTATCCCGCGGCGTTTGGAGAGCACAACGGCTGGATCATTCCGCCCAGGTGGGATGTATTGGAAGCAACCATCACCAAGGACGGCACGCTGATCTACGACGGTACGTGGCATCCGCTTGGCGTCATCGCGCTTTCGGCCCCCTTCGAAGGCCGGGTATCTCGAGAGGTGCTCAAGGAGCACCTTCACTACGATCATCGCTACAGCGACTCGCTCACCTATCACTTCCGCCAGCAGTTCCGCAGTTGGGATCGAGACTGGGGGTTTTGCGTTCCCAAGGACCTCTACGATACCTTGGAACCGGGCGAATACGACGTCCGCATCGCGACTCGGGAAGAGCCCGGCGTGCTCAAGGTGCTCGAAGGCACCCATCCCGGCTCGCTGCCTTATACCATCGCGCTGTGTGCAAACCTCGATCATCCCGGTGTCGCCAATGACGGTCTGGCCGGGGTGGTGGTAGGTGTTGAGGTGCTTCGGCGCTTACAGGAGCGACGGACGAAGTACACCTACAAGCTGGTGCTGGCGCCGGGCATCATCGGCACGGAGTACTATCTCGGCAAGCTACCAGTGGTGGAGCGGCGGCAAATCCTCGAGTGCCTTTGCCTGTGGATGCTGGGTTCGCGCACCGGGCTCGCCTTGCAGGAGTCGCGGGGATCCCGCTCGAATATCGAGCAGGCCATGGCCCGGATCATGGATGAAAAAGGTGTACCGTATCGGCGCGGTGAGTTCGAGAGCATCATTATCAACGATGAGTATCTCTGGGAAGCTTACGATATACCCACCTGTTCGTTGTCTCGCATGCCGTACCCGGAGTACCACTCATCGCGCGATAACATTTCGATCATGAGCGAAGAGTGCCTTGAGGAGGCGGCTACCGCTGTCCTTGGGGCAATCGAGGAGTTGGAAGCAACCCCGCTGGTTGAAAAGCGATTCGAGGGCACGATTTGCCTATCCAATCCGCGCTACGATCTTTATGTTGATCCTGGACAAATCTCTTTCGGAGAGCGAATCAGCGATGAACAACGCCGATTGCGTATGCTGCAGGATTTCTTGCCTTCGTTGAAGGCACCCGTGACTGTTCGGAGCCTTGCGCTGCGTTTTCAGTTATCTGAGGAATCTGTTTTGGATTATTTGCGGAAGTGGCAAGAAAAAGCGCTTGTCGCTCTGCATTGACGACCGATATCGTCGAATTGATGAGTCGTCTTTTTTAAGTTTTTTTACCCAAAAGCCGCCTTTTAATCTATCGACATCAGAAGCTCCAATCTTAATAGTTAGCTGGAGCTTGCCATTTTGTAACCGATCTTTGAGCGGATTGGCAATGGTACTTGAATGGATACGCCATACTAGAGGTTGGAGTTTGTTATACGAGGGATCGCGATCATGAATATCAAGGGAATAATGAAACATATTTTCTATGCGTGTGCTTCATACTCGACACTACCGCGTGTTCTGCACCAGATCTCGATGCGCCACTCGCTGGGGGTACTCATGTACCATGGCATCGTGGAAGAGCCTCTCGCTGTTCCCGACTGGTGCTTCATCACGGCGCAGGAGTTTAAGCGGCAGATGGAGTACCTGCAAAAGTCTGTTCGCGTGGTGTCGCTGCGGCAAGCCGTGAAGGAACTGGTGGCAGGTAGCATCCACCGCCCGACAATCGCACTTACCTTCGATGACGGCTATCAGAATAATCACGATGTAGCTTTACCGATACTGCGTAATTTGGGCCTTCCAGCGACCGTATTTCTCGTTACGGGCCTGGTTGGAAGCGACGACACACTATGGTTTTGTCGGCTCAACCAAGCTTTGGCTGCTACACGCCGCCAATCGCTTTCATGGAATGGCAATGAACTTTGCCTGCGCACGCAGTATGACCGCGCCAGAATTTCAGCGCTCCTGCAGCGTCTTTTGAAAACATTACCGCATGATGACATGCTGATGAGTGTCGGGGAGATTCTGGTACAGCTCGGGGCCGATCCTAGGGAGCCCATCCAATCTGCTTCTCCATACCGTATGCTCGATACGCAAGCGATTCAGACAATGGCTGAGTCTGGCTTGATCGAATTTGGCGCCCACACCGCCTCCCATGTAATTCTCTCCCGAGAGCGGAATCGCGAGCGGATTCGCAGAGAGATCATCGACTCGATTCGAGAGACCGAGCGGCTCACGGGATTGCCTTGCAAGACCTTTGCGTATCCCAACGGCAGCCCACAGGACTATGGTCCGGATGATGTACAGCTGCTTGAGCAAATGGGCGTCGATGTCGCCGTGACGACGATCTCTGGACCAAACATGAGAGATACTTCTGTACTTGAACTGCGGCGCTATGGGGTTGGTGTGGATTGTACCGATTCCGAGTTTCAGTGCCTCGTTCATCACTTCGATGCCAAGCGTATTCTTCGGATTGGTCGCGGTTCGTAGAGTGCGTCCTGGGTCGCTGGGCTTGTAGCTGGTCGTACTGAGGTATTGAGCGCGGCTGGTTCTCTGATTGATTAAATCGGGAAAGCCAGTGATGATTGAAATAGACGACAGTTCCCCATGTTAGTCACTGATGTATCTTCGCAACACGAGGTGCTCGGCGTAGCGACCTCGCCATCGGAAATCGCGGCCTTCGCAATCGAGTGGGAGGGTATCGTCCAGCGTTCGGACGAGATGGATATCTTTGTTTCGCCGATTTGGATGATGCTCTGGTATGAGACGGTCATGAATGGCAAAGACCGGCCTGCCGTCGTCTGGGTCAATGCCCCGGATGGCCGACTGGTAGGCGTACTTCCCTTGGTGTGTCGTCGACGATATTTCGGCTTGGTGCCGTACACGTTGTATGAGTCGGCTGGAGACTCGGTGGTGTGTGGTGATCATCTGGGGTTGGTGGTGTCTTCAAGTGACTTCGCATACGTTTATGATGCGGTGCGGGAATGGCTCCTGGCCCAGGCGGCTGATGGAGCGTTGATGCGCTTGGTGGCCCTTGATGAGCAAGGGCGGTTCGCTACGTCGTTGCGGCGCGATGTCGAAGAATGTGCCGCACGATGGCGGTACGTTGTGCCGCAGGTTGCGCCTCGGCTTTCGCTTCCCGGTTCCTATGAGGCCTACGAACAGCTACTGAACTCCAAGCGACGCAAGTTAATCCGCCGTAACTGGCGACACCTCGAACGTGATCATGGTGCGACGGTGTGCTGCAACGATGCAACCGCTCCGCTGGGTTCCGTGCTCGATGAGTGGTTCGCGCTACACGACAGCTTGTGGGCGAGTCGGAAGCGGCGTACGTCTCTGGAAGACGACCGGCTACGTGAGTTTTTGCAGCGGTTCTGCCAGGAGGCCGCCCGGCGGGGCTGGCTCAGGTTGCATCAGATTCGGGTGAATGGGCGGCTCGCTGCTGGGACAATCGTCTTTCATTGGAAGGACCGGGCCTACTACTACCAGTCGGCGTGGAATCCCGAATTCGCCGATTACGGGATCGGTGAACTGGTGGTCACTCAAAGCATCCACGCCGCGATCGACGAGGGGCTGGCGATCTTCGATTTCCTGCGCGGGGCGGAACGGTACAAGTTCCGGCTACGGGCGCAGCCGCACGCCTTGGTAGGTTTAGAGTTCGCCCGAGGTGGTCCGGCCCGTTGGTTAGTATGGGCCGGCGACATGCGCGAGCGGACTGGGCGGATCGTGCGCCGGTTCAGGAGGGTCGGCGGCGCCGAAGCAAGCGATAACGGTTGTTAAATATTTGGCAAATTTAATGGGTTGTGTGGATACGACGGATGCGTCCTCGTGATGCGATAAGCAAGTACAAATCTTGAAAGTCGGATTTCTTTGAGAGGATAGGTATGTCAGACAAAGTATTTTTGACATGGAATGATCATCGCAGATCAAAAAATTTAGCGCCAGTATTGGAAGCCGATTATATTTGTTTGGAAAGTCGCTTGCCATATCTTATACGTCTGCTGATATTGGGTACCCGAACAGTGCTGTTATTGGCTGTTCGACGTCCAAAAATAGTTTTTTCCCAGAACCCATCGCTCGCTTTGGCCGCCCTGTGTTGTTTGCTGAAGCCCTTTGTTAGATATGTTTTGGTTGTAGATCGACACTCTAATTTCAAGTTAGAAACATTACAGTCTTCCGAGCTGAAGATGCGGCTTTTTCATATGCTCAGTCGCTGGACTACCAAGAAGGCAGATGTCACTATCGTGACCAACGAAAATCTAAAAATGTTAGTTGACGAATGGGGAGGTAAGGGAGTTGTGCTTCCCGACCGACTCCCATTTCTGGAAACCGATAAAATATGGGAAGATGATGTTAAAGAGCCATTCGTTGCTGTCTTCATCGCAAGTTACGATACCGACGAACCGCTTGATGAATTACTGAATGCCAGTCAGAGCGTCACTGGTTTATTTCATATCTATATAACGGGCGACTATAAGCGTGCTGGCTTGATTCCTCCAATCGATCAAAAGAACATAACTTTTACAGGATTCCTGTCAGATGAAAAATACATAGCTCTGCTTCGTCGAGTCGATCTTGTCATAGTGTTGACATCTGAAGAGAACCTCCTCAACTGTGGCTCTTATGAAGCAGTTACTTTGGGTAAGCCAATGATGCTCTCTGATTCTGTGGTTATTCGAGAATATTTCTGTGAAGGTGCAATCTATGTAGACAACACCACCGAGAGTATCGTTAATGGTTTAAAAAAATTCACTACTGAAAAAAACGATCTGATGAGTGGGGTAAACCAACTAAAAAAGAGACTCGAACAAGATTGGCAAAAGAGCTTCGATATCCTGCAAGGGGTAATTGCATCTATTATGACAAAGTAAAAGAGAAAATAAATTAGGTATCCGGTCCCGGAGATTGGCCGAAGATGCTCGCGAAAGTTCCTCAAGGCACAATAAATTCTGTCTTTCGGTCGTCGCATGTCTAAGGGGATTAGTAATGAATGAAACCATAGTTTCGGGTGGATTGAAGCGTGCAATCTGGCGCAGTATTGTATTACCCGGAATCTATGCCTTGCGGAAAGAGCCTGTAGTCCGCGAACTCGCCTTTTTGGAGCATACGCAATGGATTGCATCGGATCAACTAAAAGCACTGCAACGAGAAAAACTAATCAAGCTATTGAGGCACTGTCGCGAAAATGTCCCTTTCTATAAGAATCGTATCCCCGAAGATTTGCTCTCACGAGAAGTCGATACCGACCCGGTCGATATTCTTGCAAGGATTCCGATCTTGGAGAAGCCTGATGTCAGGTGCTTGGCAAGAGAAACGGCGGAACATCTAAAGGTACTCGATAAATATGTGGTCCGCCGGACGGCTGGTACCTCTGGGCAGCCTCTGTTGGTGTATGCCGATCCTCTTGCCAATGCCCGTTCCCTCGCGGCGCGAGCCAGATGTCTCGGCTGGTTCGGGGTCAGAATCGGTGACCGGGAGTGCCGTCTCTGGGGAAGATCCTTAAGCAGAACTGATAAAGTAAAAAACTCACTCAAGGATGTGGCACTGAATCGTATCCGCGTGTCTGTCGATGATCTCGAGCCGATGCAGATCGCAAGCACCGCTCAAAGGATTCTAAGGATGCAGCCAGATTATTTATACGGATATGCATCCATGGTTTTCCAGTTCGGAGAGAAACTCGCTGAACTAAGAGGCGATGCTGACTCGCGACTCAAAGTCGTGGTGTTGACATCCGATACAAGCAGCCAACATCAGAGAAATCGTCTGACGACGGCTTTAGGTTGCCCTGTCGTCGATGAATTTGGATGCAGCGAGGTAGACATCATCGCTCATCAGTGTCCAGCGGGGAATTACCATATTGTCGCAGAGAACGTGCTGTTGGAAGTCGTGCCTCAAGCGAACGGTGATCCAAACCGGGGTGAGGTGTTGCTGACCGACTTGAACAATATGCTCATGCCGCTGATTCGCTACCGGCTTGGCGATGAGGTTGTGCTCAAACAGGGAACCTGCCCGTGCGGGCGAACGCTGCCAATGATTTCTTCAGTTACGGGTCGCATGTTGTATCAGTACTTTCATTTGCCCAGTGGGCGCAGGGTGCATTCCTACCTTTTTGAATATTTCATTGATGATTTGCTTAGCGCTGGTGTGGGTATCAAGCAGTATCAGGTAGAGCAGATTGCTTTCGATCAAATCATCATTAATCTCGTGTTGGAGGAAGATACCGAATTGAACCGTAAGCTTGTGTACGAATCCCTCCATGCAAGGTTACTCAGGGAGATCGGTGAGGGCGTGGAGGTGGAGGCGAGATTTCACAGACAGCTCTTACCGAAATCCGGGATGAAGTTCGAGTGTTTTCAGCCGCTTCTCGACGTAACCGAAAGCTGAGTGATTTTTGGTTTGGTTATAAATGCGACGAAGGAAACACGAATGGTGGCGGAAGGTGGGTTCTGGGTTTGCCTGGGTTTGGTGATCTATATTTATATAGGGTATCCGATAGCCGTTTTTTTATTGACCAGGATTCTCGGTCGCGATATCGGCAAGGCCGATATCGAACCCAGGGTCACCGTTCTCATCGCTGCATTCAATGAGGAACGGGAGATCGAACGCACGGTGCTCAACAAACTATCCCAAGATTATCCGCCGGCGTGCCTGGACGTGATTGTGGTCTCGGACGGCTCGACGGATCGGACCGATGAGATCGTCGAGGACCTAGCGAGGCGCAACGAAGGTCGAGTTAGATTCCTGCGTCAGGAACCCCGTCAGGGTAAAACCCAGGCCCTGAACGTGGCAGCGACCCACGCCGCTGGGGATATTCTCGTATTTGCCGATGCCAACTCGATCTATGCGCCGGATGCGATGCGTCGGCTGGTCCGTAGCTTCGCCGATCCATCGATTGGCTATGTGACGGGTCAAATGATTTATACGAATCCAGATGGATCGGGAATAGGTGAGGGGTCCGGTGTATACATGCGATATGAGAATCTGTTACGGACTCTGGAGAATCGATTGGGCTCTGTGGTCGGTGTGGATGGCGGGATCGATGCGGTCCGCCGAGAACTTTACACAACGATGCGCTCCGACCAATTGCCAGACTTCGTGCTTCCGCTCAGTGTGGTTGAGCAAGGCAAGCGCGTGGTCTATGAGCCCACGGCGTTCTTATATGAACCGGCGCTGTCGGGCGCAGTCGATGAATTCCGGATGCGCGTTCGGGTCACGCTGCGCGCACTCTGGGCCCTGTACGACAAACGGAATCTACTCAACCCGTTGCGTTATCCCTTATTCTCGTGGCAGCTAATCTCCCACAAGGTACTCAGATACGGAGCATTCCTACCGCTGACTGGGGTTCTCGTTTTCAACGCTTTGGCAGTCGGTGAACATCCATTTTATCTTTGGTTCTTCGTCCTGCAGCTGGTGGCCTATGCGTTCGCGGTCCTGGGTCATTTACTCGGCCATTCACCCGGCTGGGCTTCCAGGTTACTTGTCCCTTACTACTTCGTCATCCTGAATGTGGCCTGCGCGTTTGCCTTCTGGAAATTCATAAACCGACAGAAAATCGTTCTCTGGAAACCGAGAGGTGGGGTTTAGCCACTTATGGTGACGAAGATTATGTACCTCGTGGATTACTACGAGGTACCACAGGGCGGAACTGAGGGGCAGATTCTCCAACTCGTCCAACACCTCGACCGATCCCGGTACGAGCCAGCCATGACCCTGCTCCGCGGCAGTGAGTATCTTGAGCGTAACGCGTTTCCTTGTCCGGTCAAAGTTCTCGGTATCACCAGATTGGCCAGCATACGGTCGATTCTCAGGGTTCTGCGTTATGCGCTGAGCCTGCGTCGGGAGAATTATCGGCTCGTCCACTGTTTCTTCAACGATTCTTCACTGATCGCGCCGCTTTTTCTACGACTGGTTGGTATTCGGGTGCTGGTCTCCCGTCGTGACATGGGTTTTTGGTACACATGGCAAAATCTCGCGGTACTTAGGCTGATCGCACCTTTCGTGCATCGTTACGTGGTGAACAGCCAGGCTGTAAAGCGAATTGTCCAACAGCGGGAATGGGTACCCGGTGGCAAGATTTCGGTCATCTACAACGGTTATGTTTCTCGAACCGAAAATGACAGCGAAGCCACGGACACGGTGGGGCTGCCCGGAGTTCCGATTCACGGTCCCGTTGTGGGGATCGTCGCGAATCTGCGGCCGATAAAGCGCATCGACACACTCATCAAAGCACTTGCACTCGTCGGTGGGCAGTATCCCGATGCCTGGCTCGTCGTTGTCGGTGATGACGACCAGTCGCGGCGGGGCGGAAGCATGCTCAAAGAGTTGCTGGATCTAGCCACTGACCTCGGTATTCGCGAGCGCGTCATCTTCACGGGCCGCGTGGCTGACCCAACACCGTACATCAAACGGTTTACCGTCGCTGTGCTCTGCTCCGAATCGGAGGGTTTCTCCAACTCCGTCATCGAGTACATGCAGGCCGGGCGTCCAATCGTGTGCACGGATACTGGAGGCAATCCAGAGCTGGTGCAGGATGGGCGCAACGGCTTTCTCGTTCCCGTTGGCGATGCCAGAGCGCTGGCTGATCGCCTGATCCGGCTGCTCTCCGACCCCGCCCTGGCGCGTCGGCTGGGCGAGGCTGCTCGGGAAACCGTTCAGTCCAGCTACACCCATACGCGCATGATCGCCGAGCAGATGGCGTGCTACGACGAAGTACTGTCAGGTGGTCGATTCGGGGGGCTGCTTCAGCGAGCGTTGGGGAGGATAGGATGATGATGACCTGGTTGTCGAAGCACGTATTTTTCCCCTTGTGGGAAGTCAAGGACGGGGCCCATCGCCGGCGCTACCTGCAAGAGCTGTCCGCCAGCCAATGGTGGGACTCAGCGACGCTCCGCCGACGCCAATGGCAGCGGGTATGTGAAATGGTTGGATATGCCTTCAGACATTGCCCTGCCTACCAGGCGCGCCTCGCCGCTGTGGGATTCGATGGAGTGCTGCGCGACTGGGAGGATTTCCGCCGCCTTCCGCTTCTGACCAAACGAGATATCCGCGAAAACGGGGAAACGCTGCTATCGCGTGAGTTTCGACGTGAGGATCTGGTGGAAGCGAAAACCGGGGGATCCACCGGTACTGCCCTGACGCTCTACTTCGATCAGCGCTGCCAGGAGATACGCAACGCCGCCGCCATGCGCAGCGACCGCTGGGCAGGTTGGGATATTGGCATCAAGGTTGCTGCGGTCTGGGGCAATCCACCAATCGCGGACACGCTGAAGGAAAAACTCCGTAATCTGCTGCTCGACCGTATCATCTACCTGGATACGATGGATATTAACGAACGCAGCGTCTCTCGCTTCGTGGCTGACTGGCGGCGTGAACGGCCCCGCGTCGTGTTCGGGCATGCGCATTCCATTTACATTCTGGCGACGTATCTTCGGCGTATGGGTATCGGGGACCTGAGTCCGCGCGGCATCATCGCGACCTCAATGATGCTGCTCGAGCCCGAGCGACAGGTCATCGAGGCGGTGTTCGGTTGTCCGGTCACTAACCGATACGGCTGCGAGGAGGTGGGATTGATCGGCTGCGAGTGCGAGCAACATCGAGGTCTCCATCTGAACGTGGATCATCTGGTCGTGGAGTTCTTGCGGCACGACGGCACCCAGGCCGTACCCGGTGAGGAGGCCAACATCGTGGTCACCGATCTCGTCAATCGCGGAATGCCCCTGATCCGTTATCAGGTTGAGGATCGGGGGGTCCCAAGCGACCGGACGTGTCCTTGCGGGCGCGGACTGCCGCTCATGGAACGGGTTGCAGGGCGCCAGGCGGATTTCCTCAAACGGCCCGATGGATCGCTGGTTGCTGGGGTTTCCCTGGTCGAGCGAACCCTGACGGCGATACCGGGAATCGAGCAGATGCAGTTGGTTCAGGACGAACTCCATCGAGTGCGCGCCAAGGTGGTCAAGGACAACCGCTTCGACGACATGGCCGAGCGCAGGCTGCGCAATGAATTGCAGACGGTTTTCGGCGAGAAAGTGACAGTCGAGATACAGTATCTTCCTGCTCTCGACCAGACCCGCTCAGGCAAGTATCGTTTCGCCATCTGCACTGTCTGACAGGATAATCGAAGAATACCTGCAAGACCCGTATCAGTGGTTTTCCAGCACGAGAGCCGAGAATGGTCGATAAGCCGTTGGTCAGCGTCGTCATGGCGACGTACAACATGTCCCGTTACTTGCCCTTGGCGGTCCGATCGGTGCTTGCCCAGACCTATGAGAACATCGAGTTACTGATAGTGGATGATGGCTCCACCGATGATACCGCAAAGGTTGTGGAACCTTTTCTCGATGATCCCCGGGTCAAGTATCGGATCCAGGAGAACAAAGGTCAGGCTTCCGCGAAAAATCATGGTATCCGCGAGTCGAGTGGGGAGTACATCGCCTTCCTTGACGCCGACGATATGTGGGCGCCGGAGAAAATCGACTTGCAACTCCCCGTTTTCTCGCGATCCGAGACACTTGGGGTCGTCTACTCCAGGCTTGCTTATATCGATGAGAACGGTACGCAGCTTAAGGTTTCGGATGAGGAACTTTTTCGTGGCCGCGTGAGCGGTCCGCTGCTGATTCGCAATTTCGTCGGATTCAGTACCAGCGTCGTGAGGAAAGAGTGCTTTGATCGCTTGGGCGGTTTCAAAGAGCAGATTCGAATGGGCATCGATTATGATCTCTGGCTCAGGTTCTCCACGCAGTACGAGTTCGATTACGTCGATCGTCCGTTGCTTTACTATCGGGTGTGGTCGGGCCAGATGTCCAACAATTGCAAGGGACGCTACCTCAGTGGGATCGAGATAATGAAGAACTTTCTTCAACAGTTTCCAGGGGTGGTGGACAAAGACACCGAGAATGAGGCTTGGGCCCACACCTACGTGGGGTTCGGGCAATGCCTACGGGAGGTTGATCGCCGGATCGGTCCAGCACTGAGCCTTTATGCGCGTGCTCTTCAATATAAACCCAGCTACCTCCCAGCTTGGAAGTCCATCGTTAAAGCTTTCCTGCGCGTGTAGCATAAATAGCATCCCCTGATTAGCTTTTGGTCGATGCTTTTAGGATGCTTTGTTACCGCGGATATCTCAAGCCTTCAAGACCATGTAAACCCATATACCCTTTCCTGATGGCTGAGGAGTGGAAATTGCCTAAGTGCCGAATACTCTCGAATGCCAAATTAACCAATTACTTTCCGGAACTGCTGGAAACAATCTATTTTCAAATCAAGAAGACAAGCCGAAAAGATAGATTTCTGAATATCTTGGGACTCATAAAAATGATGGGACAGGTGGATGTCTTTATTGCGTTAAACCCAAGTATCGAAGAGATGATAGTGGCATTCATCAACAAATGTGTTCTGCGGCGAAAGAGCATAACAATCTTTTGGGATATGAACTTGCAGAGACCAGCTAATCTGTGTGCGAAGATGATCGGCTGGTTAAAAGCGGTGCTTTTGCATGGTGTTGATAAGTTTTTTTGCGTGCACAAGGATACAACAGGTTATGAGTTGGACTACAGGATTCAGAAATCGAAGTTCTTGTATATTCCATTTAAGGCAAATAACT
>JRYG01001185.1_pt1 | contig 13007 bp, 7 predicted proteins | sample 235341 | NCBI WGS metagenome assembly JRYG01 (sample SAMN03074218, study PRJNA261478) | activated sludge metagenome | biome: Wastewater Treatment Plant; feature: Wastewater; material: Activated sludge; isolation source: activated biomass of a wastewater treatment plant treating hydrocarbon... ... | reverse complement strand
CCGGCCAAGATCTACGCCGGCGAGGGCTGCGCCCAGGTGCTCTTCTTCGAGTCCGACGAGGTTTGCGAAACTTCCTACCGGGACCGGGGCGGCAAGTACCAGGGTCAGGTGGGCGTGACCTTGCCCAAGATCTGACGGCCGTGACTGCCGGCTTTCCGCTTTTCCCGACCCGCTCCGGCGGGTCGCTGCATTTTGAGGACTGACATGCGCTTCCATTTCCCCGTCATCATCATCGACGAAGACTTCCGCTCCGAGAACGCCTCGGGTCTGGGCATCCGCGCCCTGGCCGAAGCCATCGAGAAGGAGGGCATGGAGGTCCTCGGCGTCACCAGTTACGGCGATTTGACCTCCTTCGCCCAGCAGCAGAGCCGGGCCTCCTGCTTCATCCTCTCCATCGACGACGAGGAACTGGCCAACGAGCCCGAGGAAACCCTGGCCGAACTGCGGGCCTTCGTCACCGAGATACGCAACCGCAACAGCGACATCCCCATCTTCCTCCACGGCGAGACGCGCACCTCGCGGCACATCCCCAACGACGTGCTGCGGGAACTGCACGGCTTCATCCACATGTTCGAGGACACGCCGGAATTCATCGCCCGCTACGTGGTGCGGGAGGCCCGGGCCTACGTCGATTCCCTGCCGCCGCCCTTCTTCCGGGCCCTGACCCACTACGCCGCCGACGGCTCCTATTCCTGGCACTGCCCCGGCCATTCCGGCGGCGTCGCCTTCCTGAAAAGCCCCGTGGGCCAGATGTTCCACCAGTTCTTCGGCGAAAACATGCTGCGGGCCGACGTCTGCAACGCCGTCGAGGAACTCGGCCAGCTGCTCGACCACACCGGCCCGGTGGCGGCTTCCGAGCGCAACGCCGCGCGCATCTTCAACGCCGACCACCTCTACTTCGTCACCAACGGCACGTCGACCTCCAACAAGATCGTCTGGCACTCCACCGTGGCGCCGGGGGACATCGTGGTGGTGGATCGCAACTGCCACAAGTCGGTGCTGCACTCGATCATGATGACCGGCGCCGTGCCCGTCTTCCTCATGCCCACCCGCAACAACTACGGCATCATCGGCCCCATCCCCAAGGCCGAGTTCAGTTGGGAAAACATCCAGAAGAAGATCGCCGCCAACCCCTTCGCCACCGACAAGAACGCCAAGCCCCGGGTGCTGACCATCACCCAATCCACTTACGACGGCGTGCTCTACAACGTCGAGGCCATCAAGGAAGAGCTGGACGGCAAGATCGACACCCTGCACTTCGACGAGGCCTGGCTGCCCCACGCCGCCTTCCACGATTTCTACGGCGATTACCACGCCATCGGCGCCGACCGGCCCCGCTGCCGGGAGTCCATGGTCTTCGCCACCCAATCGACCCACAAGCTGCTGGCCGGCCTCTCCCAAGCCTCGCAGATCCTGGTGCAGGACGCCGAGAACCAGCGCCTCGACCGCGACGTGTTCAACGAGGCCTACCTGATGCACACCTCCACCTCGCCGCAATACTCCATCATCGCCTCCTGCGACGTGGCGGCGGCGATGATGGAAGAGCCCGGCGGCACAGCCCTGGTGGAGGAGTCCATCGCCGAAGCCCTCGATTTCCGCCGCGCCATGCGCAAGGTGGACGTGGAGTGGGGCGCCGACTGGTGGTTCAGGGTGTGGGGGCCCGACGACCTCTCCGAAGAGGGCATCGAGGAGCGGGAAGCCTGGATGCTCAAGCCTGGCGAGCGCTGGCACGGCTTCGGCCAGCTGGCCGAAGGCTTCAACATGCTGGACCCCATCAAGGCCACCATCATCACCCCGGGCCTGGACGTGGACGGCGACTTCGCCGACGACATCGGCATCCCGGCGGCCATCGTCACCAAGTACCTGGCCGAGCACGGGGTCATCGTCGAGAAGTGCGGTCTCTACAGCTTCTTCATCATGTTCACCATCGGCATCACCAAGGGCCGCTGGAACACCCTGGTCACCGCCCTGCAGCAGTTCAAGGACGACTACGACAAGAACCAGCCCCTGTGGAAGGTGCTGCCGGAATTCGTGCAAAAGCACCCGCGCTACGAACGGGTCGGCCTCAAGGACCTGTGCACCCAGATCCATACCGTGTACAAGCAGAACGACGTGGCTCGCCTCACCACCGAGATGTACCTCTCGGACATGGTGCCTGCCATGCGCCCGGCCGACGCCTTCGCCAGGATGGCCCACCGGGAGATCGAGCGGGTGCCGGTGGACGAGCTGGAAGGCCGCGTCACGGCGGTGCTGCTCACGCCCTACCCGCCGGGCATCCCGCTCCTCATCCCCGGCGAGCGCTTCAACGCCACCATCTGCAACTACCTGAAATTCGCCCGCGAATTCAACGCCCGTTTCCCCGGCTTCGAGACCGACATCCACGGCCTGGTCAAGGGCGAGGACGGGCGCTACTACGTGGATTGCGTGCGCTGACCCCGGCGCCGGCTCCGCCAGCGAAAAGGCCGCCCCGGAGGCGGCCTTTGCTTTGGCCAGCCGCGGCTCAGAGATGGGCCATGGCCATGGCGCCTAGGATGACCCCGCCGCCGGCGGCGATGTAGGTGGCGACGTTCAGCCAGCGGCGCCGGGTGAGCAGGGTGATGGCGGCCATGGCGATGGAAATCTGGACGGCGGTCGTCGCCTGGGCCCAGCGGTGGTGCAGATGCATGGACTCGTCGCTCTTCTTGTCCAGCTCCAGCACCTCGGCTTCCAGCTTCTCGGCCTTGTCCTTGATCTCGCCCTTCTCACTCTTGTAGCGGTCCGCCTCCAGCTGGTACTTCTCGCGCTTGTCGCCGTCGTTGAGGGCCACCGCCAGTTCCGCCAGGTTCTGCTTGTTGCTCTTGGCCTGGTAGTAGTTCCACTGGTTGGAGGCCTCGGTCTTCTTGATGGCCGCGGCGTTCTTGAAGAGCATGGCGTCGTTCTGGGTGGCGCCGCCCTGGTAGCTGAAGAGGGCGCCGACGGTGGACAGCACCGCGGTCATCACCGCGATGCGGGAAGCAAAGCCGTCGTCGTCGCCATGGGCGCCGTGGGCATGGTGTTCGACGGCATGGTCGTGGGGGCCGTGGACGTGGAAACCGTGTCCGGACATGGATACAACTCCTTGTTGATCAGCGGATGCGCTGGTAAGTGACGAAATCGAAAGCGACGCCGGCGGCATCGACATGGCGTTCGCGGGAAGTTTCCCGCCACTCCGCCGCGGCGACCTCGGGGAAGCGGGTGTCCCCTTCCGGGGCAAGGTCCACCTCGGTCAGCAGCAGGCGGTCGGCCAGGGGTAGCGCCTGGGCGTACAACTCGCCGCCGCCCATGACGAAGGCATCGCCGTCGCCGGCCAGGGCCAGGGCCGCCGGCAGCGACCCGGCCACTTCGGCCCCCGGGGCGGCGTAGGCCGCCTGGCGGGTGACGACGATATTGCGCCGCCCGGGCAGGGGGCGGAACCTGGGCGGCAGGGATTCCCAGGTCTTGCGCCCCATGATCACGGCGTGGCCCTGGGTGGTGGCCTTGAAGCGCGCCATGTCCTCCGGCGAACGCCAGACCAGTTCGTTGCCGCGGCCGATGACGCGGTTCCTGGCGACGGCGGCGATGAGGGTGAGGGTGGGCGGCATGGGGCGGATTTTAGCCTGTCGCCGGGCCGGTGGTTGAGGATTGGTAAAGGGAGGCGTCGCGGGGGAAGCGGTTCCCCAAAGCCGAGGTCTGCCTACCTTACCACCCTGGCCGTAACCGCTTCCTCATACACCCCTAGGTACTTCGTCGCCGCCTGTTTCCAGGAGAAATCCCGCCGCATGCCGTTCTGCTGGATGCGTTGCCAGGTGCGGCGGTCGCGCCAGGTGGCGGCGGCGCGTTCGATGGTCAGCCAGAGGGTTTCGGGGGTGGGGTCGGTGAAGGCGAAGCCGTTGGCGCTGCGGTCGGCGAGGGTGGCTTCGCCGGTGTCGACCACGGTGTCGGCGAGGCCGCCGGTGGCACGGACGATGGGCGGGGTGCCGTAGGCGAGGCTGTACATCTGGTTGAGGCCGCAGGGCTCGAAGCGGGAGGGCATGAGGAAGGCATCCACGCCGGCTTCGACGCGGTGGGCCAGGGTTTCGTCGAAGCCGACGGTGACGGCCACCTCGCCGGGGTGGCGTGCGGCCAGGGCGAGAAAGCCGGTTTCCAGTTCCTTCTCGCCGGTGCCGAGGACCACCAGTTGGCCGGGGAGCTTGTCGATCACTGCGTCGCCGATGGCGAGCAGGAGGTCGAGGCCTTTCTGATGGGTGAGGCGGCTGACGACGCCGAAGAGGGGCCGGTCGTCGCGCGGCTCCAGGCCCAGTTGCTCCTGCAGGGCGCTGCGGTTGAGGCGCTTGGCGGCGAGGCGGCCGGCGCCGTAGGCGAATTCCAGGGCGGGGTCGTGGCCCGGGTCCCACAGGCGGGTGTCGATGCCGTTGAGGATGCCGTGCAGGGCGTCCGCCCGGTGGCGCAGGAGGGGGGCGAGGCCGTAGCCGTAGGCCTCGTCCTGGATTTCCCGGGCGTAGGTGGGGCTGACGGTGGCGATGCGGGTGGCGAACTGGAGGCCGGCCTTGAGGAAGGAAAGCTGACCGTGGTACTCGGCACCGTCGAAGCGCCAGGCCTCCCAGGGCACGCCCAGGCCTTCCACCACGTCCTTGGGGAAACAGCCCTGGAAGGCGATGTTGTGCACGCTGACCAGGCTGGCGGCAGAGTCGGCTTCACGCAGCCAGGTGGGCGCCAGGGCGCTCTGCCAGTCGTTGGCGTGGACGAGGTCCGGTTGCCAACCGAGGGGCGAGCCGGGGTTGCCGAGGAGGGCGGCGACCCGGGAAAGGAGACCGAAGCGGGCGGCGTTGTCTGGCCAGTCGTGGCCGTTGGCCGCCAGGTAGGGGTTGCCGGGGCGGTCGTAGAGGGGCGGGCAGTCGAGGAGCAGCAGGGGCAGGCCGTCGGCGTCGGCGGCCAGCAGGCGGGCCGGGGGCAGGAGCGGCGCCAGGGACGGGATTGCTGCCGCCGGCCGGGCGTCGGGAAAGGCCGCGGCGAGGGCCGGGTAGCGGGGCAGGAGGACGCGGATGTCCTGGCGGGCGGCGCGCAGGGCGGCGGGAAGCGCTCCCGCCACGTCGCCGAGGCCGCCGGTCTTGACCCAGGGGGCCATCTCGGAGGTGACGAAGAGGACCCGCCGGGGCGTCATCGCAGGGCCTCGATCAGCCCGCGGGTGGAAGCGTCGAAGGCGGCGGCGTCGCCCTCGCCCCGCAGCAGCGGCGTCAGGCGGCCGGCCAGGGTCTTGCCCAGCTCGACGCCCCACTGGTCGAAGGCGTTCAGGTTCCACAGCACGCCCAGGCAGAACACCTTGTGCTCGTAGAGGGCCACCAGTTGGCCGAGGGTGAAGGGGGTGAGGCGGGGCAGGACCAGGGTCGACGACGGCTGGTTGCCGGGGAATACCTTGTAGGGCACCAGGGCCTCCGGGGTGCCGGCGGCCCGTGCTTCTTCGGCGGTCTGGCCGAAGGCGAGGGCGGCGGACTGGGCCAGGCAGTTGGCCAGCAGGTGTGGGTGGTGGCCGGGCAGCGGCAGGTCGGCGGCCTTGAGGGCGATGAAGTCGCAGGGGATGAGGCGCCCCCCCTGGTGCAGGAGCTGGTAGAAGGAATGCTGGCCGTTGGTGCCGGCCTCGCCCCACAGCACCGGGCAGGTGGCGACGCCCACGGGCTGGCCGTCGCGGCCCACCTGCTTGCCGGTGCTCTCCATTTCCAGTTGCTGCAGGTGGGCCGGCAGCAGGCTCAGGGATTGGCTGTAGGGCAGCACGGCGTGGCTCGCCGCGCCGAGGAAACTGGTGTTCCACAGGGTGAGGAGCGCCAGCGTCAGCGGCAGGTTGCCTTCCGGCGGGGCGGAAAAGAAGTGCCCGTCCATGTCCCGGGCGCCGGCCAGGAGTTGCTCGAAATGGTGGAAGCCGATGGCGAGCGCGACGGGCAGGCCGATGGCGGACCACAGGGAAAACCGCCCGCCCACCCAGTCCCAGAACTGGAAGACGTTCTCCGGCGAGATGCCGAAGGCGCTGGTGGCCGGGAGGTTGGTGGAAACCGCCACGAAATGCTTGCGCACGGCCGTGTCGTCGTGGGCCGCGGCGAGCAGCCAGGATCGTGCGCTGGCGGCGTTGGTCATGGTCTCCAGGGTGGTGAAGGTCTTGCTGGCGACGATGAAGAGGGTGGTGCGGGGGTTGAGACCGGCCAGGGTCGCGGCGAGGTCGGCGCCATCCACGTTGGCGACGAAATGGACGCGCAAGTCCGGCTGCTGCCAAGCGGTGAGGGCCTTGACCGCCATGCGCGGGCCGAGGTCGGAGCCGCCGATGCCGATATTGACCACGTCGGTGATGCGCTCGCCGGAGAAGCCCCGCCAGCGGCCGCCGTGGATCTGCTCGCAAAAGGCCTGCAGGCGGGCGAGGACGGCCTGCACCTCGGCCGGGGCGGCGCTGCCGGCGCGCAGGGCCACATGGCCGACGCCGCGGTCCTCGGTGTGGTTGATGGCGTCGAGGCCGAGAAGGCGCCGTTGCCAGCCGGCCAGGTCGCGCTCGGCAGCCAGTTGGCGCAGCCGGGCCAGGGTCTCGCCGGTGACGCGCTGTTTGGAGAAGTCCAGCAGCAGGTCGCCGTGGCGCAGGGAAAGGCGGGCGAAGCGCTCCGGGTCGGCGGCGAAGAGTTCCCGCAGGTGGCGGGGGGCGATCTCGCCGGCGTGGGCCGCCAGGGCTTGCCAGCTTGCGGATGCGGTGACGCTCATAACCAGACCATCAGCCCCATTTCGAATTTGTGGGTGAGCAGCGGGTGGGAGGGGAAGGCGCGGATGCGGTATTCCAGCTTGCCGCACTGCTCGGGGGTGAGGTCGAGGACGAAGAGCTGCTCCCCCTGGTCGGTGGCGCCGTCGCAGGCCAGGGCGTAGCGGCGGGCCTTGGCGCTCAGGTGGTCGCTGGCGGGGCGGCCGAAGATGGCTTCGACGGTGACGTCCTCGGGCTTGAGCCCGTTGAGTTGCACGGCGACCTGGATGCGCAGGGTCTGCCCGAAGCGGACCCGGCCGGGGCAGGCGTCGAGCCGGCGCAGGCGCACCCCGGGCCAGGCGGCACGGACGCGGGTTTTCCAGTCGGCGAGGACGCGGGCGGGGGTGAAATCCTCGCTGGCGTAGCGGCGGCCCTGTTCGGCGGCGGGGGCGTAGAACTTCTGCACGTACTCGCCCACCATGCGGATGACGTTGAAACGGGGGGCGATGGTGGCGATGGAGCGCTTGGCCATGGCCACCCATTCCGGCGAATAGCCCATGGGGCCGGTGCGGTAGTAGGTGGGGATGACGTGGTCCTGGAGCAGCTCGTAGAGGGTGCGCGCCTCCTCGGCGTCGCGCCGGGCCTCGTCCAGGTGGCCGGCGGCGGGCTTGATGGCCCAGCCGTTGGGCACTTCGCCCCGGTCGTCGTAACCCTCGCCCCACCAGCCGTCCATGACGGAGAGGTTGATGGCGCCGTTCATGGCCGCCTTCATGCCCGAGGTGCCGGAGGCTTCCAGGGGGTAGATGGGATTGTTGAGCCAGACGTCCACGCCTGCCACCAGCCGGCGGGAAAGGTGCAGGTCGTAGCCCTCGACGAGCAGGATGCGGCCTTCGAAGGCCGGGCGCTTGGCCATCTCGGCGATGCGCCGGATGATGTCCTGGCCCGGCTGGTCGGCGGGGTGGGCCTTGCCGGCGAAGAGGAAGAGCACCGGTCGGTCGCCGTCGGAGAGGATTTCCTCCAGCCAGGCCGGATCGTGGAACAGCAGCGCCGCCCGCTTGTAGGTGGCGAAGCGGCGGGCGAAGCCGATAGTCAGGACGTTGGGCTTGGCCGGGTCGGCCAGCTTGAGCAGGCGGTCCAGGTGGGCAGGAGAGCCCTGGTTGCGCAGGTGCTGCTCGCGCACCCGGTCGCGCACGAGGTAGAGGAGCTGAGCCTTGAGCAACTGGCGGATGCTCCAGAAGGTCTGGTCCGGGATGCGCTCGATGCCCTCCCAGGCGGAAACCTCGGTCTGCCGCTGCTGCCAGCCGACGCCCAGGTAGCGCTCGAAGGTTTCGTACCACTCGGTGGCCAGGAAGGTGGGCAGATGGACGCCGTTGGTGACGTAGTCCATGGGGTTCTCTTCCGGCGCCACCTGGGGCCACAGGTGGCTGCAGATGCGGGCGGAGACGTCGCCGTGGATGCGCGACACGCCGCCGTGGTAGCGGGAGCCGCGGATGGCCAGGGCAGTCATGTTGAATTCCGGCTTGCCCGGCTCCATGCCCAGGGCCAGGACCTGTTCGCAGGAGACGCCGAGGGCCTGGCACCAGTGGGAGAAATAGTGGCGGATCATGTCCTCGGAAAAATGGTCGTGGCCCGCCGGCACCGGCGTGTGGGTGGTGAACACCACGTTGGCGGCGACGGCCTCCAGGGCGGCGGCGTAGGGCATGCCAGCCTCGACCAGGTGGCGGATGCGTTCCAGGATGAGGAAGGCGGCGTGGCCCTCGTTCACGTGCCACACCGTGGGTTTCAGCCCGAGGGCGGCCAACGCCCGCACGCCGCCGACGCCGAGGAGGATTTCCTGCTCGATGCGGGTGGTGCGGTCGCCGCCGTAGAGCCGGTGGGTGATGTCCCGGTCGTGCTCGGCATTCTCCGGCAGCCAGGTGTCGAGGAGGATGAGGCGCACGTGGCCGACCTTCACCTCCCATACCTTGACCTGGATGGTGCGGCCGGGCAGGTCGATGGCGACGCGCACCTCGTTGCCCTGGGCGTCCAGCAGGGGCGTCGCCGGCAGGTCGTCGAAATCGGAATCGCTGTAGGTGGGGTGCTGGCCGCCGTCGGCGTCGAGGGACTGGTGGAAGTAGCCCTGGCGGTAAAGGAGGCCGACGCCGACGAAGGGCAGCCCCATGTCGCTGGCCGCCTTGCAGTGATCGCCCGCCAGGATGCCGAGGCCACCGGAGTAGATGGGCAGGCTTTCGTGGAAGCCGAACTCGGCGCAGAAGTAGGCGATGAGGTCGTCGTCCCGGAACGGCCGGCCATGGACGTGGGCCATGGAAGGCAGGTCGTGGTAGGTGTCGTAGGCGGAAAGCACCCGATTGAGGCTGCCCAGGAACACCGGGTTCTCGGCGGCCGCCTCCAGCCGCTTCTGGTCGGCGCGCTTCAGGAAGGCCTTGGGGTTGTGGCCGGTGGCCTTCCACAGGGGGCGCGACAGGCTGGAGAAGAGGGAGCGGGTCGGGCGGTCCCAACTGTACCAGAGGTTGTTGGCCAGTTCTTCCAGGCGCTCCAGGCGGGCCGGGATCTCGGGATTGACTTCGAGCTTGTAGACGGTGCCGGTCATGGACGATGGGCCTCGACGGTGAGTTGGAGTTGGAACCGGCAGTCATCGCCGGGAATGTCCCAGGCCAGCGTGACTTCCGCCGCCTGCATGATTTTCTCAAAGCCCGCCTCGGATTGGGAGACGGTGTGGTGGGGGGCGCCGGCAATGGTGGCGGGTGGATCGCACGCAAGACGCAGGGCGCCGCCGAGGACGCCGTCTTCCAGAACCACGCCCCGGGCTTCGGCCAGCGCCAGGGGCTGGCCGAAGCCGCCAGGGATGCTGCCGTCCGGGGCCACGTAGCGGCCGAGGAAACCGTCGCAACTGGGCATGGCCAGGTTGAGGGCGGTCTCGAGGCGGCGGCCGGCCAGGCCGGTGAGGTGCCAGGAGACGGTGAGGGTGGCGCCCTCCAAGGCGTAGGTCTTGACGATGTTGGGGCGGTGGAAGATCAGGGTCTCCGCGCCCTCTACACCGTTCGCCCTGAGCCTGTCGAAGGGCTCGGCCCGAACGGCGGGGGCGTAGTCGGTGATCGCCTCCCCATCCAGACGATCCAGGCAGAGGGCCCGCGGCAAGGCGTCCGGCACCACATCCTCCGCTCCCACCGGATGCTTGAAGCGCACGATGTCGTGGGCCGAGGCGATACCCTCGCCGGCGTGGGCCGAGGGGCCGCTGCCGACCTTGGCGTGGTAGTGCTCCGGGTAGCGGCGCAGGGTGTCGCCGAAATTGTGGCGCAGCGGATAGCTGGTCAGCTCGTGGGCGGCCCCCAGGCCGTCGTCGCGCAGGGCGACCTGCAGCGCTGGGCCATGGACCAGCATCTCCCGGTGGCCGTCATGGTCGACGTCGCCGACTTCGACGGCGGGGCGGGGCGCCAGGCGGTCCAGGGCGCCCTCCAGGGCGGCCAGGTTGTTCCACACCGCCCGGCGCAGGTGGGGCAGGTAGAGGCCGCCGAAAAGGCCGTGCCAGTAGGCGTCGTTGGCCTGGGCGCGGTAGAGATCGGCCGTGAGCGCCGGGGGCGGGGCCGGCAGGGCGGCAAGGCGCGCGGAAAGCCCCAGCATGCGCTTGTGCATCCAGTTGGCTTCCGGATAGCGGGAAAGGAAGTTGCGCCAGATGCCGCCCCGCAGGAAGGGCCGGTGCAGGTCGCCCCGGCCCTCGGCCTTTTCCCTGGCCACCAGGGCGGCGTAGGTGCCGGCGGCGGGCATGGGCAGGGTCCACTCGTTCATCTCGCTGTAGGAGGTGGTGGGCAGGTACACGACGCCCCGGGTGCCGTGGCGGGCGTGGAAATCGGCGTAGGTGCCGGTGCGCACCCTGGGGCTGGCCAGCACCCCCTCGATGAAGGCCCTGAGCCAGCCGCGGTTATAGACCCATTCGTAGGTCTCGGGCCAGATGCCGAATTTCTCGATGTCGTCGAAATAGACGGCGGCGGCATGGTCCGAGTCGGCCAGGTACTCCAGATGGCCGACGACCTCGTGGGCCGGCGAAAAGGGCAGGCGGTAGCGCAAGGCCTCGGAAATGGGGAAGAGATCGAGGCGGGTGCCGCCTTCCTCGGTGGTGAAGTAGCCGTCCAGCTCGGCGGCGTCCTTGCCGGTGCAGAAGAAATGGTAGTCGTCCACCGTCACGTAGCGGATGCCGGTTTCCGCCAGGGCCGGCACCACGGCGGATTCCCACACCCGCTCGGTGAGCCAGGCGCCGGTCGGGGCGACGCCGGTCCAGGCGGCGAGCTTGTCGTTGAGGGCCTGCAACTGCCCTACCCGGTCCCGGTGCGGGATGGCGGCCAGCACCGGCTCCGTGTCGCCGGAACTGAACAGCTCCACCTGGCCCCGGCGGACCATGGCCGCCAGCAGCTCCATGTCGGCGGGGTGGCGCTCCCGCAGCCAGTCCAGCAGCCAGCCGGAAAAATGGGCGGAAAAGCGGAACTCCGGGTAGGCGAAGAGGGTTTCCAGGAAGGGCTTGTAACAGCGCTGGTGGGCATCTTCGATGACCTCCGGGAAATTGCCCACGGGCTGGTGGGCATGGACGCCAAGGAGGAGGGTGACGGGTTCCATGAGTCGGGCTCGCTTCAAGAGGTGGGGCGGCGATCGGGTATGGACAGGGGGATTGTCGCGCAAAACAGGGGCGGTGTTGCACACGGGATATCTTCAGGACGTTTTGCGGCGACTTCTTGGACGCCAGGTCCAGGCACGGTCCCCGGAAGCTGGTACAGAGTATCCGGGCGCGAGCGCATGAACAACCTCCACCTCCCCTTCAAGGGATGGCGTACCTCACCCCGCCCGCCGCATCGTCCCCCCGCTTTCCGGGTTGCCGCCCCCCTGGCTGATGGGGGTATCGAGGCTGGCGGGGATGGGGAGGCGTAAGAGGCGGTAGAGGGCCTTGAGGTTTTCGCGGTAGAGGGCGTCGAAGGAGGCGACGGACTGGGGCGGGTTGATGTCGCCGAACCACCAGAACCAGTCGGAGCTTTCGCAGACGGCCAGGCGGCGCAGGACGGCGGCGCGCTCGGCGGGGTCGAGGCGGCTGCCTTCCAGGGCGCGGTCGGCGCATTGCTTGGCGTCGCAGAGGAGTTCCCAGGCGCGGTTCTTGGCGGGGTCTCCGATCCAGGTGGAGAAGGTGCCGTAAACCCAGCTCCCGGCGGTGAGCTTGGGGAGGGGCCGGCGCTGCGCCCGGTGGCGGGCGGCGGCGTCGCCCAGGGTGGTGGTGCGGATGCCGGCATGGCCTTCGAGGGTGGCGTAGAGATCCTCGAAGAAGTACCAGGCGTTGTAGGGGTAGTATTCCCAGGCGTTTTCGCCGTCGAGGAAGACGGGTACCACGGCCGCGGCGTCGCGGGTATGGACGACCTCCAGTTCGGCGATGAAGTGGGCCGCCGCGTCGCGGCCGTGCCACTTGGCGTATTCGAAGCCGATGAGGTCGGAAAGCCGCTCGTTGCGGAAGAAGAGGGTGAGGTCGCCGGGGGTGCCCGCCGGGGCCTGCCAGGGGGCGCAGGGGGAGGCGTCGGGGCCGGCGGAGTTCCTCAGCACGCTCTGGCTGCTGGCGGCCCAGGCGAAGCCGGCTTCGCCGATCTGGGCGAGGAAGGGCTGGGAGAGGGCGCCTTCGGCGGGCCACAGGCCGGCGGGGGGGCGGCCGAAGCGGCGGCTGTGGCTTTCCCGGGCGGCGGCCAGGTGGGCGGCGGCGCGGGTGCGGCCGCCGGGGTATTCAGGCGCTGCCGGCAGGGGGCATTCGGGCCAGGCTTCCCGGGCGCTGGCGAAATCCAGCAGCAGGGGGGCCAGGGGGTGGCCCTCCGGGGTGCAGGAGAGTTCGATCTGGCCGCGATCGGCCAGGGCGCGGTAGCGGGGGATGAGGTTCTTGACGACGCCGCCCAGGGTGGTGAGCAGGCATTCCCGGTCGGCGAAGCTGAAGCGGTCGCCCTTGGCCATCAGTTCGGGGATGGTGGCGCTGTCCCGGCGCAGGGTTTCGCCGCTCCAGGCGAGCAGGTACCAGGCGGCGAGGTCGGCGAAGTAGTGGCCGGAGAGGTATTCGATGCCGGCGCCGTCATGGCCCTTGACGAACTGGTGGATGTCGCGCAGCCGCCGGTAGGGGGCGAAGGGTTCCAGCATGGTCGGGGCGTGGCAGCGGAAGGCCATGTCGAGGAGCCATTCCCGCTCCCGGCGGGAAAGGTGGTCGGGGTCGCGGCAGGCGGCGATGGCCAGCAGGGGGTCGCGCCACAGGCGGGTGGCGAACTGGTCGGCGTAGTCCTCGATCTGGTCG